>JAESFU010000042.1_pt1 | contig 325687 bp, 313 predicted proteins | sample 9269461 | NCBI WGS metagenome assembly JAESFU01 (sample SAMN14502556, study PRJNA617107) | algae metagenome | isolation source: Stenomitos rutilans HA7619-LM2 and co-occurring heterotrophs from cave walls | place: USA: Waikapalae cave, Hawaii | collected 2009-07-28 | reverse complement strand
ACGAGAGGACCGGGGTGGACGTACCTCTGGTGGACCTGTTGTGGCGCCAGCCGCAGTGCAGGGTAGCTATGTACGGTCGGGATAACCGCTGAATGCATCTAAGCGGGAAACCCACCTCAAAACGAGATATCCCTTGAGAGCCGTGGAAGACGACCACGTTGATAGGCCGGGTGTGTAAGTGGGGTAACCTGCTCAGCTTACCGGTACTAATTGCTCGATCGGCTTGATCGTTCTCATGATCAATGTCCGCAACACTCAACTGCGAACACATGCGCTCCCCTGCACGGACGAGCGCGTGACGATGAAGATCGGATTTGGAAGACCAGATTTGCTTGCCAATATTCTTTGCCGGCCCGGTGGCTTGAGCGAGAAGCCAGAACCCGATCCCATCCCGAACTCGGCCGTTAAACTTCTCAGCGCTGATGGTACTGTGTCTCAAGACCCGGGAGAGTAGGTCGTTGCCGGGCCTGTCAAGAATATCCCTCATCACATGACGAACAGCTGCGCGGCGTTGGTGCGAAAGCATCGACGCCGCGTCCGCTTTTGACGCGGGGTGGAGCAGCCCGGTAGCTCGTCAGGCTCATAACCTGAAGGTCGTAGGTTCAAATCCTGCCCCCGCAACCATTGAGAGTGAAAACCCCGTCTCCTCGTGAGGTGGGGTTTTTGCGTTTTTGGCGCAGAGCGGAAGAATCCGCGTCAGATCACCATGCAGATCGAGTTCGACGCCGTCGCCGCGCGGCGTGACCACGATCCGCTCGATCATCGATCGGATCGCCTCCATCGCCTCGAGCCGCACAGGCTCGTCTTCATCAACGACACCTCGATCAACACCAGGATGGTCCGGTTGCGCGGGCGTAGCCCGTGCGGCAAGAGGCTGCGCGCTTCGGCTCTCTTCGGACATTGGGGCGCGCAGAGCTTCATCGCGGGCCTGCGCTGCCATGGCCTGACCGCGCCATGGAACATCAACTTCGCCAAGCTCAAAGCACATCTGCAAAGCGCAGCTGCCCGAACATTCGACGCGCTCTGGAAGGCCGTCGGAAATATCTGCGATCTCGTCACACCAAACGAATGCCGAAACCTCTTCACCCACGCAGGATATGCGCCTGATCAATCGTCCGATGCTCTAGCGCTTCGCGTGTTCGGTCAGTCAGCTCGAAAGGCACCGGCCGGCCCGTTTTCTGCTGGATGATTGATGTCCGCAGTCTCACCGTGCCGCCAAGACGACATCGCTGGTGCGAAGGCGCATGAGGTCGCAGCCACGCAATTTGCTGCCGATCGCGAGATTGAACATCGCTAGGTCACATATGCGATAGTCGTGCTGTCGTCTGGTTCGGATCGCCTAAATTTTGCTGATGTTCGATCCGGTATAGCGGATCTTCCATAGGAGGCTGCATCCACCACGATCTTACCACAGCAGGCGTCGAGCACGCGCCGAGCATAGACGCTGATCGGTTGCCGCGGACCCGACGTCTTCTCCCGCGCCTTGGGCAGTCGAGGCTGCTACCAGCGTAGCCAGCGCGGGGCGGCAAGAGTCGTGAATGTCGTCACGATCGCCACCGCCAGAGAATACCAGACTGCCAGGAACGGCGCGGTGTCGTCGGGACAATGCAGGCCGTAGCCGATGATGGCCAGGCCGCCAGAGGCTAGGCCGGCAGACGCGCCTGTGAGCCGACGATCGACCGGGGCGCCTTGCCGGGCGAGCGCCAGCAGCAACAGGAAGGGAAGAAGCGAGTAGAGTGGTACGGCAATGAGGCAGGTACGCCAGTTGCGCCCGAAGGTCAGGACACTCCAGCTCTCGAACGGCGCCTGCGCCAAGGTCGCCAACGCCCAGCCGCCTGCCAAACCAACCGGCAGCAGAGCCCACCACAATGCCCGGCCCAGCCTCAAACCGGGTCTCAGGCTTCTCTGGAAAACAACGAGTGCAATCGCTGCCAGGCTTCCACCAAAGGCAAGCTTTGCAAGGACCGGGACTGTCATCAAGGCACTGGCGATGTCGCGACGCGCGCCAAGCGTCGCGATGACCGACAGCACCGTCACCGCGAGCGCGGAGAGCGAGATCAAGGCAGTCGCGCGCCGCAGCCAGGCAGAATTGACCCGGCCATGGTCGACCGCAAGTACCGAGATCAGATCATCGGTGCGCATGTCAAAGCCTTGCTTCCCCAATCCCTCGGAAATTCGCGACGGCACGGCGAAAGGTTACATCACAGCGGGCAAGTCAAGCCGATCGCTGGCCGGTCCTGGCGAGGAACCGGGCCATAGCCTGCAGGCCGCGATGAATCGCGACCTTTGCGGCCGCCTCGCTCATCCCTGCCGCGACCGCTGCCTCGGCGATGCTCGCGCCATGAATTTTGACCCTGTCGATCAGGATGCGCGTGCGATCCGGCAAGGCATCGAGCGCCCGCTCCAGATCGAGCCTGGCTTCCGTCGCGGCGCTCACTGGCGGAGTCGCAAGCTGGATGGCTTCGTCATCGAGCGGCAGGTTGCCGGAATGGCGACCCGACCGGCGCAGGTGGTCGATCAGTTTATAGCCAGCGATGGCGTGTGCCCATGCGGTGACCGGGCTCGAAAGGTCATAGGTATGGCGTGCGAGGTGCAGGGCCAGCAGCGTCTCCTGCAAGACGTCTTCCGCCTCGCTCGCCTCGGTTCTGCCGGCTCGCGCCAGCATACGGCCCAGATAGCCGCGCAAACGCATGCTGATCGTGTCGAGGAATTCGCGATACGCCCCTGCATCGCCCGCGAGCGCAGCGAGGAAGACGGTGCGGAGATGCGTTTCGAGATCATCCAGAGACACGATGTGCGAAGGCCCTTGCGTACTCATGGAACTGCTCGACCGCAATCTCTCGGACGCGCGAGACGGTAGCAGCACGTGGCTCGACAGAGTGCGTCGCTGACGACGCCCGCTCTCGAAGACGTGAGTAACCTTCCGACGGTCACTTACGAACTTCAAATCGGCGGCAAAGTTCGAAAAGGCCTGCCGCTGTCGAGATATCATAATGGCGACTGGATGATGCGGGCCCTCGTTCCGTCCAGCCGCAATCGATCGAGGAGAGTTGCTCTGCATGGCCGCTGCGCTGGGGAGACCCATGAATGTCCGCACGATCGCTGCCCAGTCGAAGAGCAAGCTGACCAGCCCGAGCAATGGCTTGGCCTCGCCAATTCATTTGTCGACCGCCTATTCCCGGGACGGGAGTTACAGCTACCCGTCCAGCCACGTCTATGGACGCTCCGACAATCCGACATTGCAGGATGCCGAGAGGCTGCTCTGCGCGATGGAGGGCGGTGACGGAGCCATGCTGTTCAGCTCCGGCATGTCGGCCGCGATGTCCGTGATCATGGCTTTCGAGGAGCCGACGCATGTGCTCGCCTCATCCCAGATGTATTACGGGCTGCGGCGCTGGCTTCAGGCGATCGGCCGTTTTGGTCACACGATTTCCTTTTGCGACACGAGTGATCTCGCTGCACTCGAACAATCGCTCGCGACCATGCCGCCGGGGCTGATCTGGATCGAAACACCGAGCAATCCCGCCTGGGCCGTTACGGACATCGAAGCCGTTTGCCGGATGGCTCACAATATCGCGGCCGTCGTTTGCGTCGACTCGACGATCGCCACGCCCGTTCTCACCCGGCCTCTGGCGCATGGTGCGGATCTCGTCATGCACAGCGCCACAAAATATCTGAACGGCCATTCGGACATCAATGCCGGCGCGCTCGTTGCCGCCGATCGCAACGCGCTCTGGAAGCGCATTGGCCGGTGGCGCGCCGAGCAGGGTATCGGCCTTGGCGCGGTCGAGGCCTGGCTGCTCGCACGCGGCATGCGGACGCTGCACCTGCGCATCAGCGCCCAGTCGCAAACCGCCGCCTTCCTGGCCGAAAGCCTGCAGGGCAATCCGGCGATTTCACGCGTGCTCTATCCCGGCCTGCGCTCTCATCCGGGGCACGCAGTCGCAGCCAGACAGATGACTGGCGGCTTTGGGGGCATGCTGTCGATCCACATCGCCGGCGGGCGCGCCATGGCCATCGACGTTGCTCGAAACACCTCGTTGTGGACCTGCGCGACCTCTCTCGGCGGATTCGAGAGCCTGATCGAGCACCGCGCCACGATGGAAGGCTCGGATGCGCAATGCAGCGACGACCTGCTGCGTCTTTCCATCGGGTTGGAAGACCCGAAGGATCTTCTGGCTGATCTCGAGGCGGCTCTCAGCAGCGCCCGGCCAGACGCGAAATCGATGTCAGCAAGGGCAGGGTCATGAAGACAGTCGGCATCTCGATCATCTGCAAGACGCCCGAGGCAGGCCAATCGAAGACGCGGCTTTCGCCGCCGCTTTCGCCACAGCAATGCGCATCGATTTCCGAATGCTTCATTCGGGATCTGGGGCGGAACATCCAGGCATTGTGCGAAAAGCGCGGCTTCACCGGCTATGCGGTCTACACGCCGGTCGGCAGCGAGGAGAAGTTGCGGCGACTGCTCCCCTACGCGTTCGGTCTGATCCCGCAATGCGGCGGCGATCTCGGTGCGCGCCTGCTGCAAGGCACCAGCGATATCCTGGCAAAGGGCCATGATGCGGCATTCATCCTCAGCTCGGACAGTCCGACGCTGCCGATGGACGTTCTCGAAGACGCCATCGACAAGCTGTTTGAGCAGGACTGCGTGGTTCTCGGGCCAGCCATCGATGGCGGTTACACCTTCATCGGGCTTACGCATCCGCATGAACGGCTGTTTCAGGACATTCCGTGGAGCACCGAGGATGTGCACCGCCTGACCATCGAGCGTGCCAACGAAATCTGCCTGCCGGTCTTCAATGCATCGGAATGGTACGATGTCGATGAGGCATCGACGCTCGAACTGCTGCAGAGCGAGCTGCGCGGCGACGAACTGCCCGCGCACCTGGCGGGCCACATGGCAATGTCTGCCCCGGCCACGCAGGCCTACCTTCACAAGCTCCAGAGAGCGGTCCGGCAATTGGCCCTTTAGCGGCGGTTTCGAGGTCGATCACGATGTCTGTGGAGACCCTGATCTCATGATGTTCGCTTCGCGAGCAGAAACCGTCTCCGTGGTGATTCCTTGCCTCAACGAGGAAGAGGCGATCGGTCCGCTGATCGCCGAAATCCTTGCAGAAGGGGTCGACGAAATCGTTGTCGTTGATAACGGCTCGACGGATCGGACGGCGGAGACCGCTCGTGCTGCGGGTGCGACGGTCGTCACCGAGCCCGTGCCCGGCTACGGCCGAGCCTGCGCCGCCGGGGTCGCTGCGGTTCGAGGAGACTGCGACATCATCTGTTTCCTTGACGGCGACGGCAGCGATATTCCAGCCTTCATCGCCACGGTTGTCGGCCCCCTCGCGGCCGGCGAGGCCGATTTCGTCATGGGCTCGAGACTGAAGGGCACGCGCGAGCCCGGCAGCATGACGCCGCAGCAACTGCTCGCCGGGCATATCGCCGGCTTTCTGATGCAGCAGGCCTATGGCGTCTCCTTCAGCGACATGTCGCCGTTTCGCGCCATGCGTCTGCCGCGCCTGCGCGCGCTCCAGATGTCCGAGCGAACCTATGGCTGGAACCTCGAGATGCAGATGAAGGCCGCCGCCGGCGGGCTGCGCATCGTCGAGGTGCCCGTGGACCATCGCTGCCGGCGCGGCGGCGTCTCCAAGGTCTCCGGCAATATCGTTGCCGGGTTGAAAGCGGCCTACAAGATTTCGACGACGTTCATCCGCCTGAGATCGACGCTGAAGCGGGAGGCTCTCGCTTGAGCGTCGATCTGCCGGTGCGAAGGGGTTCGAGCATGCGTGTTCTGGTGACGGGCGGAGCGGGCTTCATCGGCCAGCATGTCGTGCGCGGGCTGATCGAGCGCGGTCACGCCGTGCACCTGCTCGACTCGCTGCGGCCCGACGTGCACGGCAAGACGCCGGCATGGCGGCCCGACGACGCGGTGACGTTCCAGCAGGGCGATGTCCGCGATCCCGACGTGGCGACGAAGGCTCTGAAAGGCATCGATGCCGTCATCCACCTGGCCGCCAAGGTGGGCCTCGGCGTCGATGTAACCGATCTGCCGGATTATTCGTCGAGCAACGACGTCGGCACGGCGGTCCTGCTCGTCGCCATGGCGCAGGCGCGTGTGCGGCGGCTGACGCTCGCGAGCTCGATGGTCGTCTATGGCGAGGGCAATGCTCGCTGCGCCGATCATGGCCTGGTGAGGCCCGCACCGCGGATCGAGGCCTCGCTGGCAGCGGGCGATTTCGAGCCGCCTTGTCCGGTCTGCGGAAAGCCGCTGGCCACCAATCTGGTCGACGAGGAGACAGCTTTTGATCCCCGCAACGCCTACGCCACCAGCAAGGCGGCGCAGGAATATTATGCCGCCAATTGGGCCCGCACCACCGGCGGCTCGGTCGCGGCCATGCGCTATCACAATGTCTATGGGCCGGGCATGCCCAAAGACACGCCCTATGCCGGCGTGGCGGCGATCTTCCTCTCCGCGCTGCGTCGCGGCGTCGCGCCGATGGTCTTCGAGGATGGCGGGCAGCGGCGCGATTTCGTTCACGTCCGGGACATCGCGGCTGCCACGATCGCAGCCTGCGAGCGGCACGAGACCGGCGTGCGCGCCTTCAATGTCGGCTCGGGCACGCCGCGCACCGTCGGCCAGATGGCGCAAGCCCTGGCACAGGCGCTGGATGGACCGGTCCCCATCGTCACCGGGAAGTATCGTCTTGGAGATGTCCGCCATATCACTGCGGATTCCTCGCGCCTGGTCGACGAACTCGGCTTCCGGCCGTCCGAGGATTTCGAGCGGGGCATGCGTGAACTCAGCCGTGCGGCGTGAGCGGCGCGCTCAAACACACCGAATCTTGTTTTGAAAGCGGACTGGCTTGACCACAGCGGCAACCCTTCAGCGGCCAGATGACGCGGCGCAGCAGGCGGCCCATGCCGGCGCGTCTGGCGTTCCTCTCTTGCTCTGGGCGTTTTCGGGGCTCTTCCTTGGCCTGACCGGTTTCGGCGCCTGGCAGATGGCGCTCTACGAACATGACCGGCTCTTCGCGCTGATGCTGACGCTCGGCCTCCTCTATGGATCGGCGGCCTGGTGGGTCCTGCGCAATGGGCCGCTCCTGGATCGCTGGCCGGTCCTCGTCGTCGTGCTCGGCACGGCTGTGCTGGCGCGTGCGATGCTGTTGCCGATGCCGCCGGTCTCGACCGATGTCTATCGCTATGTCTGGGACGGGCGGGTTCAGTCGGCCGGTATCAATCCTTATGTCCACATGCCAGTCGATCCGGCCTTGACGGCGCTTCGTGACGAGGCGGTCTATCCGAGGATCAACCGGGCCGACACTGCCGTCACGATCTATCCGCCGATGGCCCAGATGGCGTTCCTTGTTGCGTCGAAGCTCGGTGACAGCGTCCTCTCGATGAAGGCGGTGATGGTCGCGTTCGAGGCGCTCGCGACCTTCGCGCTGCTGCGCCTTCTGGCAGCGCATGGACTGTCGCGGGCACGCATCCTGCTTTATGCTTGGCATCCGTTGCCGCTGTTCGAGTTCGCAGGCAGCGGTCATGTCGATGCCATCGCGATCGGCCTGATGATGGCGGCGATGCTGGCCGCCGATCTGCGGCGGCCGTTCCTGTCGGGCCTGCTGCTGGCGGCTGGGGCGGCCGCGAAATACGTGCCCGCGGTGATCGGCCCGGCGCTCTACAGCCGGTGGGGCTGTCGCATGCCCGCGGGCTTCGCGCTCGGGCTCGTGCTGCTCTATCTGCCTTATCTCGGCGTCGGACGTGGCATCCTCGGCTTTCTGCCGGGCTATGTCGCGGAAGAAGGCATCGGCGGCAGCGGCATCTTCTGGATCGCTTTGCTGCAACGCCTGACAGGCGCACAGGCCAGCCTCATCGTCCCCTATTTCGGACTAGTTGCTCTGATCCTGGCCGGCCTTGGACTGGCGGCCTGCTTCCGCCGCTTTCCCGATCGCATCTCGCTTGCGCTGGCATCTGCTCTGCTATTCGCCTTCACGCTGGCCGTAACCCCGCACTACGCCTGGTATTTCAGCTGGCTGGTCCCGCTGCTGTGTCTCCGGCCTTCGATCGCCGTCCTATGGCCGACCCTGGCGGCGCCGGCGCTTTACGGGCTGCCCTGGCTGCCCGACGCGTTCCTCGTGCAGGCCGCGATCTACCTGCCAGCCTTGGCGCTTATCGTCGTCGAAATCGCCCGGCTGCGGTGGTCATCCGCGCCTGAAGGAGGATCGTCGTGACCGAGCGGCTCCAAACCATCGCTCTCGTCCTTGCGAGCGTCATCCTGAACGCCGCCGCTCAGATCGCCTTGCGCAGCGCGGCTCGAACCGGCTTCCAGATCAACGAGCGCGGTCTGACCGAGGTCTTGCTGGATGTCGCCTTGCGGCCCGGCATCCTCGTGGGCATCGCGCTTTACGGACTGAGCCTCCTCACCTGGATTTTTGTTCTGTCCAGGGCCGAGGCCTCGCTGGCCTACCCTTTCCTGGCACTGGGCTTCGCGATCGTTGCGATCGCCGGCCACGTTCTGCTGGGGGAGGCTCTGACAGAGCGCCGCATGATCGCGATCGCGATCATCATCGGCGGTGTCGTCCTCCTCTCCACGAGCTGATCATGACATCATCAAGCGAGAACGCCGACCGGTCCATGCCCCAGACCCGCAGGAACCTGTTCGTCGGCATAGGCTTCGGGCTGGCCGCGACGCCTATCGCCTCACGCGCGGCGCAGGCGCAGGCCAAGCATCCGCCGGATGAGAAGAAGGCCGCAGCCGAGCCAACCGACGGCGAGAAGCCAAGGGAACTTTCTCCCGAAGAGAAGATGGCCCGTCGCTTTCCGCAGCCGGTCAGGATCTCCTATCTCATCGGCCTGCCGATGATCGACGAGGGCAATGAGACTCTCGGCCATGTCCAGCGCGTGGTGAGGAGCGCAGCCGGCAAGATCAGGCTGGTCATCGCCTATGGCGGCCTGTTCGGCATCGGCTCGCGGCTCATCGCTGTGCCGGTCGAGGTCTGCGCCATGCTCGGGCGCCAGGTCGCGGCCGCCGATATGCCGCGCGACGCCTTCGAGCCTGCACCGACCTGGTACGGGGCAGGCGACGAGATGCTGGGCGGTGACGAGGTCATCCGCGTCGCGGTGATGAGGCGCTGACCCGAATGGACCATTTCTGGCGCAGGAGGGCCGTGCCATGACTGCCTCGACCCAAAGACTGCATCCGCTACCGCTGCGCATCATGCACTGGCTCAACGCCATCGCCATGCTGATGCTGATCGGCAGCGGCTGGACGATCTATAACGGGCAGCCGGTCGTGCCGGCCATACGCTTTCCCGAATGGCTCGGCCTCGGCGGCGACCCTGCGGTGTCCTTCAGGCTCAATGGCGACGGAGGCTTCGGCGGCGCGTTGCAATGGCATTTCGCGGCGATGTGGCTGCTCGTGCTGAACGGGCTGGCTTATCTCGGATACGGCGTTACGACAGGGCGCTTCCGCCGCAAATTCTTGCCGATCCGTCTGCGCGAGGTGATCGAGGAAATCGCGCGGGCATTGCGCTTCGATCTCAGCCACGCCGACATCACCGTCTACAACGCCGTCCAGAAGCTGCTCTATGTCGGCGTCATTCTCGTGATCGTGCTGCAGGTCGCGGCCGGGCTCGCTTTGTGGAAGCCGGTGCAGTTCTCGGGCCTGGTCTGGCTCATGGGCGGCTTCCAGGGCGTGCGGATGGTGCATTTCCTCGGCATGGCCGCGATCGTCGGCTTCCTGGGCGTCCATGTCCTGCTCGCCCTCATCGTCCCGCGCACAATCGTGGCGATGGTCACGGGCGGGCCCCGCATCGCCGCCGCGCCCGATGCCGTCGTCGCGAGCGACGCGGACGTCATTCCGCTTCCAAGCCAAGGACATCTGTGATGAGCGGCTCAGTCTTCAGGCCCCGCGGCGGGATCGACCAGGCACCGCTGGCTGCCGAACGCAAACTGATTGAGACGATCGAACGGCGGGGTGTGCTGAAGGGCGCCGTCAGTCTCGGCGCGCTGACCTTCCTGTCGGGCTGCGACGTCACCAATGAGCGCTCGGTGCAGAGCGTGCTCACCGCGATGTCGGCCTGGAACGACAAGGTGCAGGCCTGGCTCTTCGACCCGAACCGCCTCGCACCGACCTTCACGCTCGCCGAGGTCGTCGATCCGCCGCGCTACAACGCATATTACCAGATCGAGGAGGTCAGGCCCGTCGATATCTCGAGCTGGAAGCTCGAGCTCGCGGGCATGATCGGCGACAAGCGGCCCTGGACGCCGGCGCAGCTCGCCGCGATGCCGCAGCAGGACATGATCATCCGCCATGTCTGCGTCGAGGGCTGGGACTATGTCGGCCACTGGACGGGCGTGAACCTCAAGACCTTCCTCGAACGCATCGGGGCTGATCTCACGGCCAAATTTATCGCGTTCCGGTCCTATGATGGCTACGTCTCCTCGCTCGACATGGCGAGCGCCCTTCATCCGCAGACCATGCTCGCTACGCATTATGCCGGGCGTCCGCTGACCGAACCCTTCGGCGCGCCCCTGCGCCTGCGGACTGCAGTAAAGCTCGGCTTCAAGAATCCGAAGTGGCTCACCTCGATCGAGGTCACGAACGCCTATCCCGGCGGATATTGGGAGGACAGGGGCTATAACTGGTTCAGCGGGATGTAGACCCAGACCAGATCCTGCAGGATTGCAGGCGCCAAGACTTGCTTTTGTCGTGGAGTTTACCCGTGTCCTTGGACTGTTCACGGCTATGGTGGGTCAGTTCATCGTATCTGACGGGCGAGAGACAGCCCAGTGCCGCGTGACGGCGTGATAGGTCGGCCAGGATCGCGCTATCCCTCGATCGATTGCCGTCTCTCGAAGAAATCCGCCCACGCTTCCGGTTTCGGGAGGCGATTCGCGGCAGTGTCGAACTGATCGGGCCTTAGCCTGTCCATGTCGGCCCAGTCGACCGGGCAGGCGATCGCCGCTCCGGGCCGGGCCCGCGTCGAGTATGGCGCTATGGCTGTGGCACCCCGCCCGTTGCGAAGATAGTCGATGAAGATGCGGCCGCGCCGGGCTTTCTTCGACAGGGTGGCGGTGAAGCGCTTCGGCTCGGCCTGCTCCATCGCCTTGGCGAAATCGCGCGCGAACTCCTTGATGCGCGGCCATTCGGCGGCAGGTTTGAGCGGGACCACGACATGGAACCCCTTGCCACCCGAGACCTTGAGCAGACTGTCGAAGCCGAGATCGGTCAGGCGCTCCCGAACGGTCTCGGCGGCAAACCGCACCGCCTCGACCCCGACGCCGGCATCGGGGTCTAGGTCGAAGATGATCTGGTCGGGCCGCTCGATGTTCTTGATGGTCGAGCCCCAGATATGAACCTCGACGGTCCCGAGCTGGACGAGCGCCGCCAGCCCATCGAAATCCTCGATGTAGAGCAGTTCTTCGCCATCGACGTCGCGCTTGCGGCGCACAGCCGTGTTGAGTCCCGGCCCGGCGTGTTTCTGGAAGAAGGTCTGGCCATCGATGCCGTTTGGAGCGCGCAGCAGGCTCAAGGGGCGGCCCACCACGAAGGGCTCCATCAGCGGCCAGACCGAAGCGTAATAGTCGAGCAGGCCCTGCTTGGTCGGGCCGCCATTCGGCCAGAGCGGCTTGTCGGGATTGCTGAGCTTGACGCTCGTCTTGGCGGCTGCCGGTTTCGACCGGGCTTTGGACTTCGCAACCCTGGCCGGCTTGGTTGACGGCGCAGGGTTGCTCTCATCCATCACGTTCGAGGCAGCCTTGTCCTCGCGCAAGCCCCGGAAGGAGGCGTGGCGCAGGGTTCGTGACGCCGTCCAAGCCCGAAAATCCACCTCGGCAACGAGTTCGGGTTCGACCCAGACGATACCCCTCTCGCGACCGGCAGCGCCTTCGAAAGCTGAATTCGGGCGCTTCAACGCATCAAGCTGCCGCTTCAGATCGGCGGCGCTCTTGCGAGTGAACCCGGTACCGACGCGGCCGGCCGACCTGAGTTCGTCATCCTCATGATAGCCGACGACGATCGAGCCGAGCGTCCGCATCGAGGCTTTCGACGGCGCATAGCCGACGATGACAAACTCCTGCCGCTGACTGCATTTGGACTTGATCCAATCGCGTCCGCGACCACTGCGGTATGGCGCATCGACACGCTTCGAAATGACGCCTTCGAGGCCGAGGCGGCAGACATGGCTCAGCATGGTCGCACCAGCCTCGACGAAGTGCTCGCTGTAGCGGATCGTGCCGTCCGACCCTTCGAGCAGATGTTCCAACTTCTCCTTGCGGGCGAGCAGCGGATCGCCGCGCAGATCGACCCCGTCGAGATGCATCAGGTCGAAGCCGAAGAAGACGAGGTCTGCGGTCTTGCCATCCGAGAGCGCGGCCTGGAGCGCCGAGAAGGACGAGACGCCGCCGTCGTCGAGAGCGACCACCTCACCGTCGATCAGGGCTGTCTCACACGGCAGGGCTGCAAGCACATCGCAGACGGCGTCGCCGAACCGATCGGTCCAGTCGAGGCCTGAGCGGGTCAGCAGCTTGACCTTGCCACCGGAGATACGGGCCTGAAGGCGATAGCCGTCGAATTTGATCTCGTGCAGCCAGTTCTCGCCGGCCGGAGGCTTGCCGTGGAGGGTGGCGAGACAGGGTTCGACGAAGCGCGGCAGCGCGTCGTCGCCCGTATCTTTCCTGGCCTTTGCTTTGCGGGCAGGTGTGGTCCTGCCGGCCGCGGACTTCGCCGATCTGGTGGCTTTTCCCGAGCCCGGCCGCTTGGTCTGCTCCCAGACCTCCGCGCTCCGGCTCTCGCCGATGGCCTCGACGCTCTTGCCGGACTTCACCGAGTCCGGCGCGGCCTTCAGAACATCCTCATCGGCATCGGCGGCTTCGTCATCGGCCTTGATCAGCAGCCAGTTGTCGCGCTTCTCGCCCCGTCGCGGTTTGAGGCGGACGAGGTGCCAGCCGCCATGCAGCTTGTGCCCGTCGAGGCGGAAGGACAGGTGGCCCTTCTCCAGCCCAAAGGCGACATCGCCTTCCGGCGTCCACTTCCCCTCGTCCCAGATGATGACGGAGCCGGCGCCGTACTGGCCCTCGGGAATGGTGCCTTCGAAGCCGCCATATTCGATCGGATGGTCCTCGACATGGACGGCGAGGCGCTTGTCGGACGGATCGAGGCTTGGGCCCCGCGTCACCGCCCAGGACAGCAGCACGCCATCATGCTCGAGCCGGAGATCATAGTGGAGGCGCCGTGCCGCATGCTTGTGGATGACGAAGGCGCTGCCGGTTGCCTTGCGCTTTTTTCCGGCCTTGCCCTTCGGTTCGCCGGTGCGGGTGAAATCGCGCTTGGAACGGTAGAGATCGAGCGCCGTCGCCATCCTCGCACCTCCTAGGATGCGCGCTTGCGAGCCGGGGCTTTCTGAGGTGCAGCCCTTTCGGGCGTTGATTTGCGGCTGGACGGCTTTGCCGGAGCCTTCCGCTTGGGTTTAGAATTTCCGCTGTCATCGTTGCCGGCGAGGCTCTTCTTCAACGCGTCGAAGAGATTGACGACATTGGTCGGGCGCTCGGCCGCCTTGACGACAGGCGGCTTCTTGCCCTTGCGCTTGGCTTCGATCAGAGCGAGCAGCGCTTCTTCGTACCGATCCTCGAAGCCCGACGGGTCGAAGGGCGCGTCCTTCTTCTCGATGATGTGCGTGGCGAGATCGACCAGATCGGGATCGAGCTTGCCTTTCTTGAGGCCGTCGAAAACCTCGTCGGGCTTGCGGACTGTCTTGTCGTACCGCAGCGTCGTCAGCAGCAGGCCCTGCTCGAACGGCTCGATCATCACCGGGCGCTCGCGGCGATAGAGCACGATGCGCGCGATACCGGCCTTCTTCTGCTTCGCCATCGCGTCGCGGATGACGGCAAAAGCCTCCTCCGAAACCTCGTCGGACGGCGCGACATAATAGGGCGTGTCGAAATAGATCTGCGGGATGTCGGCGCGATCGACGAAGCTCTCGATCGACAGCGTGTGCGAGGACTCGATCTGCACGGCTTCGATCTCGTCCTCCTCGACCAGCAGGAACTCGTCGTCGCCGATCTCGTAGCCCTTGACCTCGTCATCGTCGCCAACCGGCTTGCCGGTGACGCCGTCGATATATTGCCGACGCACGGTGTTGCCGGTCTTCCGGTTGATGACGCGAAACGAGACCTTCTCGCTGGCGGTCGTCGCGCCCGTCAGCTCGACGGCGCAAGAGACGAGCGAGAGCTTGAGATAGCCCTTCCAGGCGGGGCGCGGAGCCATCAGGAAGCCCGCCGGAAATAGGGGGCGCCATCATGGGGCTTTACCGCGACCTGCTCGGCCCAGGCCAGATCCTCCCGGGTGACGACCGGTATCGGATCTTCCAGAATGGCCGTCAGAACATCTCGATCAAGCTGACCGTTGCGGATCACGAAGGCGAGCGCCTCCCGCGTTTCCCGTTCGGCCCTTAATTGCGCGGCCAACGCTGCGATCAATCGATCCTTGCCAGAGATGGGCATACGCGACTCCCCGTCTTCGATCACCGATGAACCGGTGGCGAAAGCAACGGTTCCGCTGGCGCAAGCTGAAAGGGCGTCTGATCCGGGCGCCACAGCGATCCATCGGGGCTGTGGGCCGCTAGCTGACGTCTGGACCTTGCCGGAGAGCGGACGTTCGGAATCGCCGTGACAGGTTGCGAGCCAAGCAACACGCAATCCGCCGCTCGGACCATTGTACGGCATCACGAGAACCGCTGAAAAGACACAAAAAACTTAGAAATCTTCTAACATATTGAAAATGCGTATATTTTTTCATGCAACGTGCTATCGACGTAACTTGGGGTAAGCTGGTCTGAGCAATTCAGCCGCCGAACGAGAGGGCGATCATGCAGGCAACGGAGCTGACCGGCGAGACGGTCTCTCGGCTGCATCGTGGCGCCGGCGCCAAGGGCTATCAGGCCCGCGACGACGAGGGCGTCACGATCGATCCGGTGATGCAGGGCCGTGCAACGCGCCTTGCCTTCGGCGGCGGTCTCGCGGTGTCGATGATCGATCATGTCAATGAGGTCTCGCTCTCCGAGATGGTCGCACCTGCCGGGCGCATGCTGTCGCTGTTCCTCGGCGGCGGGTCTTGCGACTATGCCGTAGACGAGGGACCCGCGCGCGCGGTCCGGCCCGGCCAGGCGGTGTTCGCCGCGTCGGCACAGGATTACGTCTGCAAGCTGCGCGTCGAGCGCGGCCGGTCCTACCGTTTCGTCGCGATCGCCTTCGACGAGAGCCTGATCGCCGAGCGTGCGGGCACGAATGCGGATGACGATCCGCTGTTGAGGCTGCTCGATCTCGGCATGGACAGACCCTATTGCGGAACGGCGCTACTGGCCGGCGGCATCGGATGGCTTGCCGACGAGCTTTACGGCTACCCGACGACCGGTGCCTGCGCCGGACTGCTCGCCGAGGCGCGCACGCTGGAGATCGTCGCGAGACTGGCGTCGGCTTTCGCGAACGATACGGCGCCGACCCTTGGCGCGGACACACCGGTACTGCGCCTCTCAAGCGCCGATGTCGAGCGCCTTCACGAAGCCAAGCGGCTGGTCGAGACGGAGCTTGATGCGCCTCTGACACTGATGCTGCTGGCGCGTCGCGTCGGCATCAATGTCAACAAGCTCAAGGCCGGCTTCAAGCTGCTCTTCGGCCGGACCGTGACGGAACATGCGATCGAGACGCGGCTGGCCTTCGCTCATGATCTGCTGAGGTCCAGTGAGCTGCCGATTTCCAGCGTTGCCTACCGCGTCGGTTACGATCCGGCCCATTTTTCGGTCGCGTTCAAGCGGCGATACGGCATCCAGCCGAGCCGGATCGCGCGGTCGCGCCACTGAGCCTGAACCTCAAGTCCGATCGCGAAGGCTTTCGTGCCGATTTCAAATGTCGTGGCGATTGCTTCGCCACAACCCGGGCGCTTTCTTGGCGATGAGCGCCAAGCCAGCGTCCGACCCATGAAGCAGCGCGCCGGTTTCAGCCCGGCGCTTTTGTTCCGGACCAGCCAGGCGCTCTCCATCACATGGCAGGATCGGGGACCGCGAGCGCGGTCCCTCAGGGGTTGGGACGCGGTCGACGATGAAGAGCCGAGTGGGACTGAGGGGCAGGCTGGTTCGCGACCTGTTGGCGACGACCGCGATGCTGGGGGCGGGGCTTGCGCCGGCCGTTGCGCAGACGGCACCCGCTGGCACGATCCAGCTCGACGAGATTACCGTCACCGGCGAGCGCGTCGAGCGCCGCGTCCAGGACACCGGCGCCAGCGTCGCCGTGACGCGCGACGCCGAGATCAAGGCCAGGAACCAGACCAACGCGATCGAGATCTTCGAGCGCACGCCCAACGTCGCGATCGCCAATGACGGCCGCGACGTCGTCATCCGCGGCGTGCCGAAGGCGGGTCTCGCCGCCAACGAGGACATCCTGACGCAGAACTCCGGCGACGTGATCACCACCTTCCTCGACGGCGTGCCGATCTCGACCTGGGCGGGAGCGACCTCGCTCTGGGACATCGGCCAGGTCGAGATCTTCCGCGGCGCGCAGACGACGACCTCCGGGCGCGGTTCGCTCGGCGGCGCGGTCTTCCTGCGTTCGCTCGATCCGACGCCGCAATGGTCCGGCAGCGCGCGCGCCGGTTATGGCTCCTACGGCAGCAGCACCTTCTCGGGCGCCGTCAGCGGACCGCTGATCCCCGGCATCCTCGGCCTGCGCCTGTCGATCGACCGCCAGATCACGGACGGCTTCATCCGCAACGTCACAACGAACATGCAGCAGAATGTCGACCAGCACACCACGGCGCGCGGCAAGCTCGTCTACGATCCCGGCACCGGCACGCGGGTCGATCTGTCCTTCACGCATTCGGACCGGACCAAGGGCGGCGGTCTGGCGTCGCAAGCCTATTTCCCGCGTTCGTTCATCAATCTCGGCAACATCCCCGAGCGGCTCGACAAGACGATCGACGTCGGCAGCGTCTCCTTCAGGCACGAGCTCTGGAACGGCTGGCGGCTCGAGGGGTTGACGGGGCTGGGCTTCGAGGACGCCTCGCGCCGGCTCGACGGCGACTCCAGCGCCCTCGACCTGCTACGCGTCAAGGTCGATGAGCGCACGCGCCAGATCTCGCAGGAGCTGCGCCTGGTCTATGCCGATCCGACCTCGCGCTGGAGCGGTTTCTTCGGCCTTTACGGCCGCGCCTTCGAGCGCGAGGCGCGCAACGACATCAAGGGCCTGCTCAACGTCCTGACCGACATCAGGACCCGCACCCAGACCTTCGCCGCCTTCGGCGAGGCGACCTATGCGCTGACACCGGGCCTGCGTATCACCGCTGGCGGCCGCCTCGAATCCGACAGCTACAAGACCCGCTTCCGGACGACCGGCGCACAATCCTCGGACGATGTCGTCGTGCCGCTGCCGAAGGTCTCGCTGGCCTACGACTTCGCGCCGAACGTGACCGGCATCGGCACGGTGCAGCGCGGCTATCGCGCCGGCGGCGCCGGCAGCTCGGTCCTGTCCGCGACGCGCTATGCCTACGATCCCGAATACACCTGGAACTACGAGGCAGCGCTGCGCACGCGCTGGCTCGACAACCGGCTGGAGATCAACCTCAACGCCTTCCATGTCGACTGGACCGACCAGCAGGTGATCAACCGGCTCGGCGGCAGCCCCTTCGATGCCACGATCACCAATGCCGGACGCAGCGAATCGAACGGGGCCGAGCTCGAGGCGCGCTTCAAGCTGACCGACGAATGGACGGTCTTCGCCAGCGGCGGATTGCTCAACACCCGCTTCAAGCAATTCGTCTCGGCCGGCATCGACTACAGCGGCAAGGAGTTTCCCTTCGCCGCACCCTATCAGCTCGGCGCCGGCTTCATCTATGCCCATTCCAGCGGGTTCTCGCTGAGCGCCGACGTCAACTATCTCGGCGCATCCTATTCCGACATCGCCAACACCGAGCGCGACAAGAACAAGGCGCGCGTGCTGGTCAATTCGACGGCTTCCTACAAATGGCGCAACGCCACCGCCTCGCTCTTCGCCAAGAACCTGCTGGACGAGAAATACACCTATGTCCGCGCGACGGCATCCGGCCTCGTCGGTCCGGGCCAGCGCCGCACCATCGGCGGCGAGGTCAGGGTCGACTTTTGATGATCGCTGAAGCCATCGAGACCCTGCTGGATGACCGCGACTATCCGGTCGTCCGGCTCTATCCAGAGCGCGTCACGAGCCTGGAACGCTTCGACCGGCTCTGCGGTTCGTGGGCGGACGTGGTGGCGCGGGGCCCGCGCTTCGCCGTGATCTCGTTCGGCGACCATCCCGACGACGAGCCGCGTGCAGTCGCGCATGAACGCGCGCTGTTCTTCAAGCGCAATCGCGACGTCTTCCGCGACCGGGTCGCCGTGATCGTCAATATCGAGCCCAACGCCGCTCTGCGCGAGGAACGCGAGCAGGAGGCCATGAAGGCCGCCGCCGGGCTCGGCTTCAACATCGTCGTGGTCGGTTCCGAAGACGACGCGGTCGCGATCGCACGCCGCCATCTCGGGCTCGCCGCTTGAGCGCTTTGGACGCGTCCGCCCCGCCGATCCTGCCCAGGGCGGTCCTCGCCGGCCTCGTTGTCGCGGCCTTCTCGCAGCATATGCCGCTGCTGTTCCTGCTCGTCGTGGTGCCGTCGCGGATGCGCGAACAGGGTGCGCCGCTCGGCCTCGTCGGCCTGTTCGCCTTCGTCTTCATCCCCTTCGCGCTGCAGTTTCTCTGGGCCCCGGCGATCGAGCGCGCCCGCGCCCGTCGCGCTGCGACGCGCCAGACGCTCGGCAGCTGGCGCGACTGGTTCGTGGTGACGCAGTTGGCCGGTGCGAGCCTCGTCCTCGTGCTGGCCGCCGTGCCGCTTTCCGTCGACGCCCTGCCGATCCTGCTGCCGATGATGATCCTGCTTGCGCTGCTGGCCGGCAGCCAGAAGATCGCGCTGGGCGCGCTGGCGATCGCCCACCTGCCCGATCCGGCCCGCCGGGCCGCCGGCACAGCGGCGATGGGCCTCGGCTCGGCGCTCGGTTCGCTCGCCGGCACGATCGGCCTCGTGATTCTGTTCTCCGCGCACGGCTGGAGCACTGCGCTCGTCGTCGCCGGTATCGTTCTGCTGACGACGACCGCGCTCTATCTGCCGATCCCGCAGGGCGACGGCCCGGATTCCGCCACGCCGGAGACGCAGGCGCCCTCGCTGCGCCGCCTGGCCCGGCAGCCGGGCTTTTGGCCGAGGCTCGGCCGGGCCGCGCTGCTGGCAGGTCCGATCGGGCTGGTCTACGGCCTGACGCAGCCTCGCCTCGTCGATGCCGGCCTCGACATCGCCAGCATCGGCCTCGTCAACGGGCTCGGACAGATCGCGATGTGGCTCCTGGCCGCGCCGATCGTGATGCTGGCAATCCGCAGGCGCGGCGACGCGTGGACCTTGCGGGCGGCCGTTCTCGTCGCGGCGGCGGGTTTCCTGCTGGTCGGCTGCGCGACGATTCTGACCGGCAACGGCTTCGTGACCGCGATCGCCAGCACCTGCGCCGGCATGGCGGCGCTGATCGGCATCTCGACCGTCGCCTATACCCAGTTCATGCGCCAGGCCGAGGCCGACGGACAGCCCGCCACCGATTTCAGCGTCTATCTCAGCCTCTATGGCCTGATGATCATCGCGGCCGCCGGCCTCAGCGGCATCCTCGCCCAAGTTTTGGGCTATGGGCTCGTGCTCCTGATCGCTGCGACAGTGATCGCCGTCGGCATCCGAGCTTCATCAGAGACTCGTAGTTCATGACATCGATGAACTGTATTCAAATCAGGTAGCTTTCAGAATATTCACGAGTGGTTTCCGTCGGTTCGAATGGCCCTCGCTAACCCATCCTCTGCTGGACGATCGAGGTTCGCAACCTAACCGTTTCGCCCATCGCGATGTCGCTCACGCGAATCAGGCCGAGATTTCCGCCCCGCAACTTCCTGTCGCTCGCGAGATTGAACATCGCGAGATCGCGCACACGATTGCAATGCTGTAGTCTTGTCCGGATTTGACGTGACCTCAGTGGCGGTTTTGGCCCAATCGGCCGCTCGGTATTCCAGGCTGAGCGCTGTTGGCTTCCATACAAATTATGCGACATGGCGTGTCCTCTTTTTGGGATGCTCCGTCCCAGTTCGCCGAGTTTAGCGCTATACCCCTGATCTGCATCGCGCCACTTCCGGACATTGGCTGAGTTCCCGAAAGCGGACATGCCCTTGCGGCGAATTCAGGCCTTGCGTCGCTGCTCGTGCGCTTGCAACGCACCGGCCCGAGCAGAGGCGCGCAGACAGTTGATGCGCGCGCTCTAGGCCATTCCAATCAAGCGGGCGATCTCGGCCTCATTCGCTGCGAGGTGGTCGATCATTTGCCCGGCGTGAGGCACACGCTGCCCCGCGCCGGCGTAGGGAATGGCGTGCCTGACGAAGGCGAAGAGCTGGGAGGTCACGGCGCCGAGCGGCTTGGCCTTCCGCATGTCCACGGCCTGCGCCGCCACCATGAGTTCCATGCCAAAGATCGAGCGGCAGAGCGTGGCCAGTTCCGCCGTCCGCCGCGCCGCGAGGCCGGCCATGCTGGCGCGATCGAGATTGCCATTCGAGTGGCTTGAGCTCGCAAGCTCATTCACCACCGGGGCGCCGAGGAGCCGGGCTTCCGACGTGATCGACTTGTGAAATTGCGCGAGGCCGTTGAAACCCGGCAAGCCGACGCCATCCTCCTCGATCAGGCCGACGCTCAAGCCCGACCAGAAGGAATCGGCCTGCTTTGCCAGCCGCTCGGTCGAGCTGGTCACGACCGGCACCATCGCAAGCCGGGCGGTATCGAGCGCCATCGCGAGCGCGACCATGTCGAAATTGGCAACAGAAACCAGCTGGCGCTGCTCGATCGCCACGATCGGGTTGTTCTGGCTCGCACTCAGTTCGATGGCGATTTGCCTGCCGGCAAAGGCGAGGCTGTCTGCAGCGTTCCCGTGAATCAGCGGCAGCGAGCGGAAGCTCAGCGGGTCCTGGAGATGGCGTGGCCCGCCGGGCTGCATCAGGTAGCTGCCGGCCAGATAGCTTCGGATCGCGCGGCCATGGCGCAGCACGCCGGCGAAGGGACGCGAATTCAGCGCGGCCTCTGACACGATCGAGGGATTGGCTGCGAAGCCTTCCATGCTGAACGCGCCCGCCAGGGTGGCGAAATCGAGCATGCGCGAGAGGTCGTGGAAGCCGAGAGCGGCCGTGCCGATCGAGAGCGCGCTGGAATTCAGCAGGGCGAGGGCCTCTCCGGCAGCGAATTCATGGTCCTTGTAGAGTTCCAGCGCCAGATCCGCGATGGGTGACATGTCGCTCTGGCCCATCGAACCCCAGAGATGGACGTCGATGCGGCGATCGCTGTTCAGCGCCTCGACCAGCCTGTCGGCCATCACGGGCCGAACGCCGAGATAGCCCGTCGCCATGCTGTTGAGCAGGACGACCATCATCGCCCGCACCGTCTCGCGCGAGGCGAGGGGGCCGTGCCCCATGTTATGCGTCAGAAGCAGGCGGCGGTTGAATTCGGGAATTCGGTCCGGAGAGAGCGTTGTGCCGGTCTTGGCGCCGACGCTGCTGGTGACGCCATAGATCTTCTCACCCTTGCGGACGACTTCGTCGACGACGCCGCGGGCGTGGCCGATGCGCTCCATCGCCTCTGGCGCAAGAGCCACCCGCGCTCCGAACCGGGCGACCTGGACGATCCCCGCCGGGTCCAGGTTCCTGCCGGAAATTTCAACGATAGTCTGCATGATGATTGGTCCCGGCGGTTGGGCGACAAGCTACGATCGGGTGCGCACGTGGTGCGGAAGTAGAGATAAAAGGACAATAATCTAGTTCATCGAATTAATGGCGTGCCTGCGGCTCGTCAACAGCCGGCCGTTGCGGTACCTTGCGGATTGTCGCAGGTCAGATTGGGAGCCGCATGATCGTCCGCAGCGTTTCATCAAAGCCACTGGATTTCAAAAGATCCGGCATTTCCCGCTACCATCAGCTCGCCACGCTGTTCCGGCGCCGGATCGAGGCGGGGCAATGGCAGGTCGGGGAACAGATCCCGACCGTGGACGAACTCGCCACCGAATGCGGCGTGGCGCGGGCGACGATCCGCCAGGCGCTGGACCTGCTCGAAGACGAGGAGCTGATCGAGCGTTATCGAGCCCGCGGCACGTTCGTGCGCCGGCGGCCGGCGGAAAATCTGTGGTGTGCCGTCGGGACGGATTGGTCGGGCTTGCTGCGCCCGAGCTATGACGCGACGATCGAGATCCTGCATGACGAGGCCGACAGGACCCTGCACGCCTTTGAAGGGCAGATCGGAACGCTCGTCCCGGCCTATCGGCACGTCCGGCGCCGGCATTGGCGGCATGGACAGCCCTTCCTTCTGGCGGATCTCCATATCGACGAGCGGCTTCGCGATCGCATCACGCAGCGCGACCTTGAATCGAAGACGGCCCTTCGCCTGGTCTCTGAAGTCGAGGGGGTCGAGATCAAGGATGCCCGCCAGACGCTGACCATCGGCACGGCCGATATCGAGACCAGCGAGGCGCTCGGGATTTCCCTGGATTCGCCAGTCGCTTTCGTTCATCGGCAGGCCCTCGATCAGGACGGCATGCTGATCCTCGATGCGAAGGGCATCTATCGCGGGGACGTCGTCAAATTCGACGTCAAACTGCGCTAGATATCAGCCTCCTTCGAAACGGGGCGGGCGCTTCTCCAGGAAAGCACGCATGCCTTCCTTCTGATCCCTGGTGTCGAAAAGCTGGACGAAGGCCTTGCGCTCCAGCGCGAGCGCCGTCTCCAGGGGTACATCCTGCCCGAGCTGCACCACTTCCTTGATAGCCTGGACGGAGACCGGCGGCATTGCGGCCACCGTGCTGGCCAGCGCCAAGGCGCGATCGAAAGCGCTGCCATCCGGCACGATCTCCGAGAGCAGCCCGGCCTGGAAAGCCTCGGCCGCGGTCAAGAGCTCGCCCGTCAGGGCCAGCTTCATGGTGCGGTATTTGCCGATGGTCCGCAGGAGGCGCTGCGTGCCGCCAGCGCCGGGCATGATGCCGACGCGGATTTCCGGCTGGCCAAAGCGTGCGCCTTCGCCGGCGACGATCATGTCGCAGCACAGCGCCGTCTCGCAGCCGCCACCCAAGGCGTAGCCCTCGACGGCCGCGATCAGGATCTTCGGGCAGCGGCGCAGCACCGTGAACATCCGGTCGGTCGCCAACGCCTGATGCTGCGCCGGGCTCATCGGTTCCATTTCGGCGATATCCGTGCCGGCAATGAAATAGCCGCCCGCGCCGGTCAGGACGATGACGCGCACGCTGGCGTCGGCTTCAAGTTGCAGGACCGCATCGGCGATCCGCGCCTTGATATCGAGATTCAGCGCGTTGCGGCGCTCCGGGCGGTTCAGCGTGATGACGGCGACACCATCCGAAGCATGGTGCAGGCTGACGGGTTCAGGCGCGCTCATTCAGCCGCCTCCGAAGACCGGCTTGCGCTTCTCGGCGAAGGCGCGCTGCGCCTCCTTGGTATCCTCGGAGGAGGCCAGCGCCACGGTCTGCGACTGCTCGAAGCGATAGCCATCGCGTAGTTCGAGACCCTCGGTGACGTTGAAGGAGCGCTTGGCGGCCTGGACCGCCGAAGGGCTTTTGGACGCGATCTCGCGCGCGATCTCCTGGGCCAGTCCGAGCAGACGCTCGGCCGGCACGCAATCCGAGGCGACACCCATCCGGTAGAGTTCGGAGCCGCGCACCCGCCGCGCCGTGTAGATCAGCATCCGCGCATCGGATTCCCTGAAGAACCGCCTGACATGGCTGACGCCGCCGGCCAGCCCGACATCAACCTCGGTCATCGCGAAGAAAGCCTCCTCCGCCACGAGGATGATGTCGCAGCACAAAGCCAGCACGCAGCCGGCGCCAATGGCCGCACCGTTGACGGCAGCGATGACCGGCTTGGCGCATTCCATCACGGTATCGAAGGAGGCGCGCACCAGACGATTATGACGCGGATAGGCCCCGGGCTCTTCTGCCAGGCCGGGGCGTTCCTTCAGATCGGCCCCTGCCGAGAAGGTCCTTCCGGCGCCGGTCAGCACGATCGCCCGCACATCGGCCCGATCGCTGAGGCTGTCGAAGACAGCGACGATATCTTGCCGGAACTGGCGGTTCTGCGCGTTCACCGGCGGGCGGTCGATCGTCACCGTCGCGACGAAATCGCTGACGCTGACCGTCAGGCATTCCAGGGCGTCAACCATCTCAAACTCCATATCGCATGCATGCGGCTTCGCGCCGGCGTCAGAATCCGTAGAGTTGACGGGGATTGTCGACGAGGATGCGCCGACGCAGCTCCGCATCCGGAACCCAGTCGGCGAACAGGTCGAGCAGGTGTCCGATATCGGGAGCCCGCTCGGCCAGACGCAGATGCGGCCAATCCGAGCCCCAGATCACCCGCTCGGGATTTGCTGCGACCAGCGCATCATGGAACGGCCTAGCATCGGCATAATCCGGCAGGTCTTGAGAGACGCGGCACAGGACGAGCTTGACCCAGAGCCAACCCTCCCGAAGTGCCGCGAGGATCGCGTTGAATGCGGGATCGCTCAGCCCGCGCGCGATCTGGAGGCCGGCCATGTGGTCCAGCACGACCGGAATGCCGCTGGTGCGATAGAGCGGGAGATTCGCGACGTGCCGGTCTATTCCGGCCCAGACCTCTGCGTGCCAGCCTCTTGCCCGCATGCCGGGAGCCATGGCGACGAGGGTGTCGGTGCCGACCGAGCCGGGGAAAGGGCCGGTTCCACCGGGCACCGTCATGTCGTTGAAACGCAGGCCGTGGATGCCTGCCGCATGCCAAGCGTCGAGATCGGCCTGGCGCACCCGTTCGCTTGCTGCGGCGATCCCTCGCAAACGACCTGCCCCTGAGGACAGCGCATCGAGGATCGGCGCAGGGTCTTCGCCATAAGCGCCGGGCTGGACGAGGACGCCGCGGGACAAGCCAATGCGGGCCAGCATGTCGCGATGCGCCGGCGCCGGAGCCAGGGGCGCCGCGTAATGCATCTGGTGGGACACCGGAAAACGCTCATAGGGCCCGAAGACATGCGCATGGCAATCGCAGGCTTCCGCAGGCAATGCCCATCGGGGCGGACGATGCGACCGTGGTGCGACCATTTCAGCCACGGCTGGTCGCCTCGGCCGGGCGGATGGAAGCTGGCAGGCAGGTCGGCCCGTCCTGCACGCGGGGCAGAGGAGGAGCCGCTCCATCCGGCAGCGGGATCCCATGGGCGTTCAGCGTCATCGACACCATCGTGTAGTAGCCGATCACGCCGGTGAGCTCGACGGCGCCGCGTGGCCCCCATCGATCAACGATCGCGGCATGCACGTCTTCTGGAACATTGCCGACCTGCACGAGCAGGCGGGCATATTCGTAGATCTCCCGCTCTTCATCGTCGGTGAAGATGGGTGCCTTGCCCAGTCGGACGGCCTCGATGCTGTCCGTGCCCAAGCCCGCGACCTTCGCCGCTTCGGCATGGATGTAGAACTCCAGCTGGCTGTTCCAGTGGCGCCCGACGACGATGATGGCGAGTTCGTTGAGCTTGGCGGGCAACAATGTCGAGTAGCGCAGGAATTCGCCGAGCCGGGACCAGCGCGTGGCGAGTTCCGGGCTATGAATGACGGCCCGCAGCGGGCCGACCAGCCGCCCACGCGGCCCGGACACGACCTCGTCATAGACCTTGCGCTGATCGGCCGTGAGCTCATCGACGGCTGGGAGGTGGAGGCGTCCCATTCTGTGTTCCATCAAGCTTGTTCGGCCAGGCCGATATCGCGAAGGATCTCGTCGGTGTGCTCCCCGAGCAAGGGCGGGGGGTGATCGAACGAGAGCGGCTCGTTTTCGAAGTTCAGCGGGCTGACGACCTGCGGAACCTTGCCGGCTAGCGGATGCGGCAAGTTACGCAACATGCCGCGATGCTTGACCTGCGGATCGTCGAAGACCTCCGGCACCGTGTTGATCGGCGCGCAGGGGACGCCGACTGCGTCGAGCGCCGTAATCAGCGCGTCGCGGTTGAAGCGGCCGAAAGCGGCACGCAGCAACGGGTCGAGCAGGCCGTGATTGGTCACGCGCGCCGGATTGGTGGCGAAGCGCGCATCCTGCGCCCATTGCGCCTCGCCCAGAGCCTCGCAGAGCTTGGCGAATTGCCCGTCATTGCCGACGGCGAGGACGATGAAGCCGTCGGCGCAGGGAAAGACATCCTGAGGCTGGATATTAGGGTGGCGGTTGCCGCCGCGCACCGGCGCGCGGCCCGAGACTAGCCAGTTCATCGCCTGGTTGGCGAGGAAGCCGGTCTGAACATCCAGCATGGCGAGGTCGATGTTGTCGCCCTTTCCGGTCTCGTTGCGTCTGACCAGGGCCGCGAGCACGCCAACAGCGGTGTACATGCCGGTCATGATGTCGACGATGGGAACGCCGACCTTCTGGGGTCCAGCGCCCGGCATGCCCTCGCGCTCGCCGGTGACGCTCATCAGGCCGCCCATCGCCTGGATCGCGAAATCATAGGCAGCGGCCGATTTGCGCGGGCCGCTTTGCCCAAAGCCGGTCACAGAGGCGAAGATCAGCCGGGGATTGATCGCCTTGAGCGCCTCGTAATCGAGACCGTAGCGCTTGAGTGTCCCGACCTTGTAGTTCTCGACGACGATATCGCTCCTGGCGGCCAGCCGACGAATGACATCCTGCCCCCTTGTGCTGGAGATATCGACGGTGATCGAGCGTTTTCCGCGATTGACCGAGAGATAGTAGCCGGCTTCGCTGGTCGGGTTGCCGGCCTCGTCCTTGAGAAAGGGCGGTCCCCAGGCCCGCGTGTCGTCTCCGGCTTCCGGACGCTCGACCTTGATGACGTCGGCGCCAAGGTCCGCGAGGATCTGTGTCGCCCAGGGGCCGGCCATGATCCGGCTGAGATCGAGAACGCGGATATGGCTGAGGGGGCCTTGGCGACGTGTTTCAGCCATCGTCCCGGACCTCAGTCGCGATGGCCGAGGGGCGCTGACGGAATTCGCCATGCCATTGCGCCAACCGGGGATGGCTTGCCCGCCAGTCAAGATCATCGAAGCGAAAATCCAGATAGGACAGGCAGCAGCCGAGCGCGATCCCTGAAAGATGCAGCGGTCCGGGCGCGATAGGGCCGGCTTCACTCTCGAAACGCGCGAGAGAGGCCGATGCCTTCGTGGCGAAGCTCGACAGCCATTCCGCCGTCTGCCGTTCCGAGGGCTTGTTGCGCTCGTTGCGCCAAAGGATGAGCAGGTCGAGAAACCCGGTCGCGAGCGCATGCCGGCTCAGCTCACGCCAGCGCTCCGCTCCAGCGGCGGGAATGATGATGCCGCCGCCGGCCAGTGAATCGAGATACTCGCAGATCAGCCCGGAATCGATCAGCACAGAGCCGTCGGCCAGGACCAAGGTCGGGATCTTGCTCAGCGGATTGTCGGGCAGCAGGTCCGGATTCGGCTTCGTCATCTGCACGACCGTGCGTCGCAGCGTCAGCCGCTCGGTGAGGCCGAGCTCATGCGCGGCCATCATCACCTTTCGGACGAATGGCGATCGCGGGGACCAGTGAAGTGTCATGTCGCCCATGGCGCGCTCTCGATCCCGTTGGCTTCAATCTATTAAGTCAGCTTTATGGCCTATATCAATCGTTGCCTTGCCTGTCGAGCCGCGCGGCAGCGCCGAGTGAAACGCGGGAGCGCTCACTTATGCCGAAAACAAGCGGTTTTCTCTCTCTAATTCAATTTGGCTCGAAGGGAATTGGCGAGAACGAACTAGAGGTCCGGTTGACGGGGCGATGTGTCGTCAATAGGCTAGCCTTATGGCCTTTTAAAAGATACCGGGAGGAAAGAATGAAGGCACTGTGGATTGCCCTGGGGGCAGCGGCGGTTTTGACGTCGGCGATGATGGCTGAGGCCGGCACGCTCGAAAAGGTCAAGGAGCGCGGCGAGTTGATTTGCGGGACGAGTCCCGGCGTTCCCGGCTTTTCGCTGCCGAATGCGCAGGGACAATGGGGCGGGCTCGATGTCGACCTGTGCCGCGCCGTCGCCGCGACGGTGCTGGGCGATGCCAAGAAGGTCAAATACATCTCGCTCAATCCGAAGGATCGCTTCGCGGTCGTGCAATCCGGCGAAGTCGACGTGCTCTCGCGCCAGACCACCTGGTCGCTGTTGCGCGACACCACGCTCGGCCTGTCCTTCTCGGCGATCACCTATTTCGACGGCCAGGCGTTGATGGTCAAAAAATCGACGAACATCAAATCTGCCAGGGATTTGGGCGGTGCGACCGTTTGCGTCCAGGGCGGCACGACGACCGAATTGAACATCGCCGACTTCTTCCAGAAGAACGGGATGAAATACGAGCCGGTGAGCTTCGCCTCGGGCGACGAGGCGATCAAGGCCTTCGAGACCGGGCGCTGCGACGTCTTCACCACCGACGCGTCGGCGCTCTATGCCTATCGCCTGAAGGTCGTCAATGGGCAGGATTTCGTAATCCTGCCCGAGCTCATCTCGAAGGAGCCGCTGGGGCCGGCGGTTCGCCGCGGCGACGAAGCCTGGGCCAATATCGTCCGCTGGGCGCATTACGCGATGATCAATGCCGAGGAACTGGGCCTCACCTCGGCCAATGCCGACGAGCAGCTCAAATCGACCAATCCCGAGATCAAGCGCTTCCTCGGCGTCGACGGCAATCTCGGCGAAGGCCTCGGGCTGACCAAGGACTGGGCCTATCGGATCGTCAAGCAGGTCGGCAATTACGGCGAGAGCTACGAAAAATATCTCGGGCCGACGTCGCCGCTGGGCATTCCGCGCGGCGCCAATAATCTCTGGTCGAAGGGCGGCCTGCAATACGCCCCGCCGGTCCGCTGACAGGCGCGCCACGTCCTGAAGCGCCCCGCGGTAGCGGGGCGCGGTCGCCGTTTCGCGCCTGATGGGGATCGGGCGCTGCGTCGAGCCGGGTGCCAAGCCAACGCGGCCGATTCAAGAACGACAACAACAGAAGGGGAGATTCGAAATGAGAGCGTCGAGCCTGAAATGTCTGGCGGTCATCGCCGCCTTGCTGGGCACCGCAGCGACGGAGGCTGCAGCCCAGAGCTACCCGACGAAACCTGTCCGCATGATCGTTCCCTTCGCGCCGGGCGGCCGCGTCGAGGCCGTCGCCCGCCTGATCGCAGACGCCCTCAGCAAGGATCTGGGCCAACCCTTCCTGGTCGAGAGCCGGCCCGGAGCCGGAGGCGCGACAGGCGCGGATTTCGTTGCGAAGGCGCAGCCCGACGGCCATGTGCTGCTGCTCTGCTCGGCCGGCGTGCTCTCCATCCTGCCCAATGTCGACAAGAAGCTGCCCTATGATCCGATCAAGGATTTCACGCCTGTAGCGCGGCTCATCGAAGGCTTCACCTTCATCGGCGCCTATCCCGGCCTGCCGGCCAAGTCGATCGCCGAACTCGTCGCGCTCGCGAAGCAAAAGCCGAACAGCATCGGCTACGCCTCCAGCGGCGTCGGAACCTATAGCCATCTGGCGGGCGAGCTCGTCAGCATCGCCTCGGGGGCGGCGCTCAAGCATGTTCCCTATCGCGGCAGCGGACCGGCCCTGAACGACATCGTCGCGGGGCATATCCCGCTGATGATCGGCGGCGAACTCGGCGAACTCGCCAAGGCCGGAAAGATCCGCATCCTTGCCACCACCAACGAGAAGCGCTCCCCGGAATTCCCGGATGTCCCGACGATGAAGGAGAGCGGCTTCCCGCAATTCGTCGCGCATTCCTGGGTTGGCCTCGTCGGGCCGGCAAAGATGCCTGCGAACGTCGCCGACAAGCTGAACGTAACGCTCGCACGCGTCATGGCCGATCCTGCGACGCAGGAGAAGCTGCGCGGCCTCGGCGGCGAGCCGGCCTATCAGCCGGCCGCTGATTTCGGAAAGACCGTGGCGCAGGATCGCGACATCTATGCCGAGATCATCGCCAAGGCAGGGCTGAAATTCGATTGAGCCGCCGGCCCTTCACCCGTTGAACACGAGCCCCGTGCCGATACCATCCGGCACGGCGACCGTTCCCGCCTCCAGCTGCAGCCCCGAGAAGAGGTCGTTGTCCAGCAGCGCCATCTCAGAAAACTCATGCGGAAAGCGCGGGGGCGGCAGGCTCGCCGCGAGATGCAGCGTATGGGCATGGACGATGCTCGAACCGAAGACGGCGCCGAAGCGGAAATCGACATTCGCGGCACGGCAGATCGCGATCGCCTGCGCGGTGCGGCTCGGGCCGCCGTGATTGAGGATGCGCAGATTGATCGAGGCGACATGGCCGGCCTCGACGATCCGCAGGATCGATTGCAAGTCGTGGGCGCTCTCATCCGCCTCGACGGGAATATCGAGTGCAGAAGCCACGGCGATCAGGCTCTTGAAGTCTCGGGCGGAGGTGGGCTGCTCGACAAGCTCAAGGCCGTAGCGGGCCATGGCGTTGATGGTGCGCACTGCCAGCTTGGGCGGATAAGACTCGTTGGCGTCGATCATCAGCGCGATGTCCGAGCCGACCGCCGAGCGCACATCGCGGACGCGCGCGATGTCCAGCTCCGGCTCGCCGGACACCTTGACCTTCAGGTGCCTGAAGCCGGCCTCTGCCAGCTCCGCGGCAACCTCCGCCATACGCTGAGGCGATTTCAGGGGAATGATCCGGGTATTGGCGAAGCGCTCCTGCCGCTTGCCGCCATACAGGTCGTGCAAGGGCACGCCGAGCGCGCGAGCCCGAAGGTCGAGCAAGGCGCACTCGATCCCGGCCTTGACCGGCAGGGTGCCATGCAGGCGTCGATCCAGCCCGTCCATGATGGCGCCGATCGCGGTCTCGTCCTGTCCGGCCAGGCCCTCGCAGAGATAGTCGAAGCTCGCCTTCACCACGGCGAGGGGCTCTGTCCAGGGCGGCATCGCGCGGCTGTAGCCATAGCCTTCCACACCCTGCTCATCCGCTATGACGATGGCAAAGCCCTGTACCCCCGCGAGCGGCCCCTGCGCAAAGCGCCATTCGGGGTCCGTGAGCTGCTGGTCGAGCGCGACCGTCCTGATCGTCTTGATAGGCATCTTGGCTCCCGAACGTTCCACACGACCCATATGCCATCGGCCGGCTTGCTTGCTTAACAATAGTATATAAAACTAGTCTATAGGCATAAAGAGAGCCGGCGCCTTCCCCGGAGCAAGACGTCATGCAGGAGCAGAACGAAGCCGCCCCCCGGAGCCTGGCAGAGTCCGGCCCGGAGGCAAGGGGCGCGGGGAGCGACCTCGCGGCCGGGCTGATGTTCGGTGCGCTGGGGCTCGCGGCCTTCTTCATCGGTCGCGGCTATCCGTCCGGGAGCTCGCTGGACATGGGGCCGGGCTACATACCGCGCGCCGTCGCAGTGGGCCTGCTCGGCATCGGGCTCCTGCTCGTCGTCAAGGGCGCGGCATGGCGCCCGCGGCGTTGGCCGGCCTTTCCGTTGCGCGCCGCGGGCGGCATCAGCCTGGCGATCCTCCTGTTCGGTCTGCTGATCGAGCGCACCGGCCTGTTCGTCGCCTGCCTTGCTTGCGTCCTGGCGGCGGCGCTCGGTGATCCGCAGGCACGCTGGCGGGAAGTCCCGGTCGTCGCGGTCGTCTTTGCGGGCTTTGCCGCCGTGCTGTTCGGCTACGTCCTCAGGCTGTCGGTTCAGGTCTGGCCGCTGTGAGCGAGATCATCTCCTCCATCGGCGGCGGGTTGGCCGTCGCGGCAACGCCGATCAATCTCTGGTACTGCTTTGTCGGCGCGCTGGTCGGAACGTTGATCGGCGTCCTGCCCGGCCTGGGGCCGATCGCGACCATGGCGATGCTCTTGCCGCTGACCTACTATCTCGAGCCCACCGGCGCCCTGATCATGCTGGCCGGCATCTATTACGGCGCGCAATATGGCGGCTCGACCACCGCCATCCTGATGCGATTGCCCGGGGAATCGTCCTCCGTCGTCACCTGCCTCGACGGCTACGAGATGGCGCGCCGTGGCCGGGCAGGCACGGCGCTCGCCACCGCGGCGCTTTCCTCCTTCCTGGCGGGAACGATCACGACCCTGCTGATCGCCTTCTTCAGCCCCGCCCTGACGGCGGCAGCGCAGCGCTTCGGGCCGGCCGAATATTTCTGCCTGATGGTTCTCGGCCTGATCGCCGCGATCGTGTTCGCGCAAGGGTCGCTGCTGAAATCGATCGGGATGATCCTGCTGGGGCTGCTGCTCGGATCGGTCGGAGCCGACGTCAATACCGGCCTCGATCGCTTCACGTTCGGTGTCAACGAGTTGCGTGACGGTATCGGCATCGCGGCCTTGTCGATGGGGGTCTTCGGCATTGCCGAGGTCGTGCTCAACCTGGCGCGGCCCCAGGAGGAGGGCGGGCGGACCCAGCCGATTTCGGCATTGCGCCTGACCGCCGAAGATTGGCGCCGGGCCTGGCCGGCAGCCTTGCGAGGCACGGGTATCGGCGCGGTGCTCGGCATCCTCCCGGGCGGCAGCGCGATGCTGGCCTCCTTCGCCGCCTATTCGACGGAAAAGAAGCTGTCATCGTCGCCCGAGCAGTTCGGCCAGGGGGCAATCGAAGGTGTCGCGGGCCCGGAGGCTGCCAATAATGCCGGCGCGCAGGCCTCGTTCATCCCGATGCTGGCGCTCGGGATTCCCAGCAATTCGGTCATGGCGATGATGGCCGGCGCCATGTTGATCCACGGCATCGCGCCCAGCCCGAACCTGTCAATGGCACAACCCACGCTGTTCTGGGGCCTGATTGCGTCGATGTGGGTCGGCAACCTGATGCTGCTCGTCATCAACCTGCCGCTCATCGGCTTGTGGGTGCGGTTGCTGCAGGTGCCCTACCGGCTGATGTTCCCGGCGATCCTCCTGTTCTGCTGCATCGGCATCTACTCGGTGAACATGAGCGTCTTCGAAGTCGCAATGCTGGCCGCGTTCGGTTTGGCCGGTATCGTGCTCACCCTTCTGGATTGCCCGCTCGCGCCGCTGGTGCTCGCTTTCATCCTGGGGCCGGCCATGGAGGAGAACCTGCGCCGTGCCATGCTCATCTCGGGGGGCGACGTCCAGGTTCTCGCCAGCCCGATCTGCATTGTTCTCCTTGTCGCAGCGGCCGCGTTGCTTGTGATGATCCTTGTCCCGTCCTTCAGGCGCACACGGTCACGGATGGTCGATGCGTGACGCAATGCGCAGGCAAGGAGCGAAAACGCCAGCCGATCTATCCTGCTTCTCGACAAGGAAGCAGGTTGGTTTGGAGGCAGTGGATCAGCGGTGGAGAGGCGGAGGGCCGCCTCCGCCACCATTGGAGACTACGACATGACGAGCCCGTCTTTCTCCACCAATCGACTGGCGCCTCTCGCGGAGGACACGGTCGGTCCGTACTATCCCTATTCCTTCGTCGACGACGACCGGAGCGACCTGACGCGGCTCCATCACGGGCTCAGCGTGGGGCCGCAGGGCAAGCCGATCATCCTGCGGGGGCGTCTTCTCGATAGCGAGGGACAGCCGGTCGACGACGCGCTGCTGGAATTCTGGCAGGCCAACGCGGCCGGAATCCTGCGAACGCCCGATGTGCCGGACCACCCTCTGCTCGACCCCTATTTCGACGGGTACGGCCGGCTGATCACGACCCTGGAACCGTTCGCGTTCAAGACCATCAAGCCCGGCGCGATCGTCGCGGGACAGGGCATGGGCGCACGCGCGCCGCATATCACGCTGACGATCTTCTCCGACGGGATCACCCGGCTGGTCACGCAAGTCTTCTTCGACGACGAGCTCGAAGCGAACGCCCGCGACCCTCTGCTCGAAAGCCTGCCGGCGGAGCTGCGCGAGCGCCTCGTTGCCCGATTGACGTCCAGCCCGAACGACGGTCCCGCGATCTACGAGATCGCGATCGTGATGCGCGGTGCGGACGAGACCCCATTCTTCGATGATCTTTCGAGCTGACGAACGGCGGAGCACGCTGATGATCATGAATCGAGGACGCCTGATGCTGCCCGGCCCGACCGATGGGGCGGCGGAGCGACGCGTGCCGATCGAACGCCTGCACCTCATTCCCCAGGCGGCGCGCTTGAGCTTCGTTCCATGGGTTGCCGATCTGCCGGGCCTCAAAATCGGCGAGAGCGACCTGACCCGCATCGCGCCCGGCCGCCCGCTGGCCGAAGGAGAGGTCATCGAGATCTCAGGCCATGTCTTCGACGAGTTCGGGCGCCCCGTCCGCAACACGCTGGTCGAGATCTGGAACGCCAACAAATGGGGGCGCTATACCCATGTGAAGGACCCCGTCCGCGAACGCCTCGATCCGAACTTCCTCGGCTTCGGCCGAACGATGACGGATGACCAGGGGCGCTACCGCTTCCGCACGATCCGGCCGGGCTCCTATCTGGCGCGCCCGGACATCGATCGCTGGCGGCCGTCCCATGTCCATGTCTCGGTCCGTGGCGGCTCGGCCCGCCTGATTGCGCAGATGTATTTCGAAGGCGATCCTCACCTCGCGCGCGACCCGATGTTCATCCTGCTTGGTGAGGCGCAAGCGCGGCATTTCGGACAGGCCGCCGGGAAGGGCAGAGATGGCGAGGCTCTGTATCGTTGGGACATCGTGATCGGCGGGCGCAACACCAGCTATTTCGAGAGCTGACCGTGCGGCAGATTGCTGCCAGGCCTGGCCTCGGCGGTGTCAATCGAGCTCATGTGCTGCTCGGGTGATCGCCTGGGTTCACCTGAGTGGTCTGAAGTCGGACACGTCGGGAGTCTGAAATAGGGTCCGCTTCGGCCGGTTTGTCACACGGCCCGAAACCAGACGTTGCCAGAGTTCGCAATGGGCCAAATTCTGCCATCCGAGACCCTTCACATGAGCTGACATCACGCACCGTCCAACAAGCAGACCTTGAATCAGATGGCGACGTGCCGATAGCTGCACTTGGGACATCGCCCGCAACCGGATGCTGGCTGAACAGCTTGAGCCCACTGTTCTTGGCCGATCGGATCGAGGCCCTTGATCGGCCAATCGTCGACAGACGCACTGCAAGCGTGCAACGACGTGATCGCCTGAGATGGTTCGGCCATGACAGGTTGCGCTAGGATGACGGCTTGGGCACTCCGATTCCCTTCCGAATTGAGCCGCTATGTCCACCGTATCGACCGTCGCCGATGTCCTCCGCTGCCTCGAGCAGACGCGCGAGTTGTCGGTCTCGTACGTCGCCGAGGCGCTGGGCCAGCCCAAAAGCTCGGTTTCGCGGCTGCTGAAGGAGATGAGCCGGGCCGGTTTCCTGGCGCGCAACGAGCAGACGCGGCGCTACGCGCCGGGGCCGCTGCTGCTGTCGGCCGGGCGCCATTACAAGCCCAGCTTCTCGCTGATCGACCGGGCCGAGAACGAACTCGCGATGCTGGTCGAGCGCTTCGGTCATACGGGCTTCGTGATGGGGCTCGACCGCAACAACCTGATCTTGCTGCGCACCGTTCCCGGCACGCATCCGGTCCGGGTGCAGATCCCCGAGCGCTACGAGGGCGGCCTCGCCTTCTATCGCTCGGCCGGGCGGGCCCTGCTGGCGCGACTGAGCGATACGGAGGTCTCGGCGCTTTATCCAAGTGCGACGCGGCCACCTTCGCCCAAGTCACCGCAGGACCTGCCCGCCTTGCTCGCAGCCCTGACGGAGGTCCGCCGCCGCGGTTTCGCCGAATCCTCATCCGAGGCGGTGCCTGAGGTCGGCGGCATCGCGGTCGCTGTCGGCGGACCCGACGAGGACGCCGTCGCGCTGAACATCGCGTTTCCGGTCAAGCTGGTGTCCGATGCCGAGCGCCAAGAACTCGCATCGGCCCTGGTCTCGGTCGCCGCCACTTGGGGCAACGCCGCGAGTTCCACCTGACGCAACTTTGCCCGGGCGTTCGCTGCGGGTATTCCGGACCACATCGCCGACAGCGAGAGTTTGGCCGCCGTTTCGGCAGGATCGCGCGATCACACGCAATTATCAGACTCGACAAGTTGCTTTAAAAGGAACATATTTCCTGAAATCACCATAGAAAAGGGGATTTCAGATCACATGTTCCACCACAAGCAACTTTTTGCGGCTTTTGTTGGCCTTGGCGCAACTGCCCTGCTGTCCGGCGCCGGCATCGCGGCCGACAAGGTGCTGCGCTTCGTGCCGCAGGCCGACCTGAAGACCCTCGACCCGGTCGGGACGGTCAACAACAACACCCGCAACTTCGGCTACATGGTCTACGACACGCTGTTCGGGGTCGATAAGGACTTCAAGCCGCAGCCGCAGATGGTGGAGCGCTGGAGCGTCTCCGACGACAAGCTGACCTGGAGCTTCACGCTGCGCAGCGGCCTGAAATGGCATGACGGCACGCCGGTGAAGGCGGCCGACTGCGTCGCGTCGATCCAGCGCTGGGCGGCGCGCGACAGTCTCGGCGCCTTGTTGAAGGCGGCGATGGCCTCGATTGAGCCGAGCGACGACGCGACCTTCACGATCAAGCTGAAGGAGCCCTTCAACGCTCTGCTCGACGCACTGGCGAAGCCGTCCTCGTTGCCGGCCTTCATGATGCCGGAGCGTCTGGCCAAGACCGATCCGTTCCAGAACAACACCGAGGTCGTCGGCTCCGGGCCGTTCAGATTCGTCGCGTCGGAATGGGCGCCCGGCTCGAAGCTCGTCTTCGTCAAGAACGTCGACTACGTGCCGCGTGGCGAGCCCGCGAGTTTCTCGGCCGGCGGCAAGGTCGTGAAGGTCGACAGGGTCGAATGGCTGACGATCCCCGACGCCTCGACGGCGTCGGCGGCGCTCTCGGCCGGCGAGGTCGACTGGTACGAGCTGCCGCCGACCGATCTCCTGCCGGTCCTGAACCGCAGCAAGGATCTGATCGTCAAGGCGGTCGATCCTTACGGCTCGCAGGCGCTGCTGCGCTTCAACCATACGCAGCCGCCCTTCGACAAGCGCGAGATCAGGCAGGCGGTTCTCGCTGTCGCCGACCAGAATGACTACATGACCGCGATCGTCGGCGACCGCTCGAACTGGCTGCCCTGCTATTCGGTCTTCCCCTGCAACACGCCGCTGAAGACCGAGACCGGCGCCGACGTGCTCAAGGGCAAGCGCGATTTCGACAAGGCCCGCGAACTCCTGAAGCAGGGCGGCTACAAGGGCGAGAAGGTCGTCGTGATCTCGGCCGGCGACGTCCCGATCATGCAGACGCTCTCGCTCGTCACCGTCGATCTGCTCAAGAAGATCGGCATGAACGCCGAATTGCAGGCGACCGACCAGGGCGCCTATTTCGCCCGCCGCAACAACCGCGAGAGTGTCGACAAGGGCGGCTGGAGCATCTTCCAGACCTGGTTCAACGCGCCCGACCTGCTCAATCCGGTTGCCCACCTGCCGCTGCAGGGCAACGGCGCCAAGGGCTATGCCGGCTGGCCGGAGAACGCCGAGGTCGAGGCGCTGCGCCGCGCCTGGCTAAAGGCGAAGGACCTCGACGAGCAGAAGGAGATCGCCGGCAAGATCCAGACGCTGGCCTTCGCCGACGTCTTCTACATCCCGCTCGGCCAGTTCAAGCTCCCGACGGCCTATCGCCGCGATCTCACCGGCGTCATCCCGGCGCCGATCCCGTTCTTCTGGAATCTCGAGAAGAACTGAGCCGATGCTTCGCTATGCGCTCGGCCGGCTCGTCGCGACCGTGCCTGTCCTGCTGACGGTCGCGGTCGCGGTCTTCCTGCTGATCCATCTGAGTCCGGGCGATCCGGCCTCGGTGATCGGCGGCGACCAGGCGACACCGGCCGACATTGCCCGCATTCGCGAGAAGCTCGGCTTCGACCGGCCACTGCCGGTGCAGTTCGGCCTGTGGCTGATGCAGCTCGCACAGGGCGATCTCGGGCGCTCGATCTATTCCGACTTTCCGGTCACGACGCTGATCGGCAGCCGGATGGGCGCGACGGTGAGCCTGGCGCTCTGCACCATCGTGCTCGCGGTCGGTGTCGCAGTGCCCCTCGGCATCCTCGCGGCGCGCCATGCCGGCAGCCTGCTCGACAGCACGGTGATGGGGCTCTCCGTGCTCGGTTTCTCGGTGCCGGCCTTCTGCGTCGCCTATGCGCTGATCTTCGGCGTCGCCGTCACCACCGAGGCCTTCCCGATCCAGGGCTATGTCCCGATCACGCAGAACCCGTTGCGCTTCCTGGCGCACATGACCCTGCCGGCACTGACGCTGAGCTTCGCCTATGTCGCGCTGATAGCGCGGATGACGCGGGCCAGCATGCTCGAGGTGATCGGCAAGGACTATATCCGCACCGCCCGCGCCAAGGGCGTCGCGCCGCGCCCGATCCTGGTGCGCCACGCGCTGCGCAACGCCTCGATTCCCGTCGTCACCACGATCGGCATCGGGCTCGCTTCGCTGCTCGGCGGCGTCGTCGTCACCGAGAGCGTCTTCGCCATTCCCGGCCTCGGCCGCCTGACGGTCGATGCCATCCTGCGGCGCGACTATCCGGTGATCCAGGGCGTCATCCTCGTCTTCGCCACAAGCTACGTCATGATCAACCTGCTCATCGACCTGTCCTATTCCCTGCTCGACCCCAGGATCGGCGACCGATGAGCACCGTCGTGACGTCATCGGCAGCGATACCGGTCCGGCGCACCCGCCTGAGCCGGATCGCGGCGCGCCCCGCGATGCTGGTGGGCACCCTCATTCTCTGCGCCGTCGTCGGTGCGGCGCTGCTCGCGCCTTGTCTCTGGACGGTCGATCCACAGGCCATCAGCCCGATCCGACGCTTGCGCTGGCCTTCGGACACCGCCTGGTTCGGCACCGACATGCTCGGGCGCGACGTCTACAGCCGCGTCGTCTTCGGGGCCCAGGTCTCGCTGCTCTGCGGCGCGAGCGTCGCGATCCTCGCCAGCACGATCGGGCTCGCCATCGGGTTGCTGGCAGGCTTCAACAAGCTGGCCGACCGCATCGTGATGCGTATCATGGACGGCCTGATGGCGATCCCGCCGGTGCTGATCGCGATCGCCTTCATGGCTTTGACCAAGGCGAGCCTGAGCAACGTCGTGATCGCGATCACGATCGCGGAGGTGCCGCGCGTCGCCCGCCTGACGCGGGCGCTGGCGCTGGGCCTGCGCGAACAGCTCTATGTCGAGGCGGCGCGCTCCTATGGCTTGCCTACGATCCTGATCGTCTGGCGCCACATCTTGCCGAATTGCCTCGCGCCGCTCTCGGTGCAGGCGACCTTCATCGCGGCCTCTGCCATCGTCACCGAGGCGATCCTGAGCTTCGTCGGCGCCGGCACGCCGAGCAACATCCCGACCTGGGGCAACATGATGGCCGAGGCGCGCGACGTCGTGCAGGTGGCGCCCTACATCCTGCTCGCGCCGGGGCTCGCCCTGTCGGCGACCGTGCTGGCGATCAACCTCATAGGCGACGGCGTCCGCGACATGCTCGACCCGACGATGCGGGCCTCGCTATGAGACCTGTCGATCTGCCGAAGTCCGCGCCGCGGCCCTCGGCCGCCTTCGATCCGCACCTGACGCCCTATGCCCGCGACATGCAGGGCTATGGCCGCAACCCGCCCGACCCGAAATGGCCCGGCGGTGCCGTCATCGCCGTCCAGTTCGTGCTGAACTACGAGGAGGGTGGCGAATACAGCATCCTCCACGGCGACGCCCATGCCGAGAGCTTCCTCGCCGAGCACCTCTCCGGCCCGCCGCGCATAGGGGAGCGTCACGGTACGGTCGAGACGCTGTTCGAATACGGCTCGCGCGTCGGCTTCTGGCGGCTCTGGCGCTTGTTTGGCGAACGCGGCATTCCGCTGACCGTGTTCGGCGTGGCCATGGCGCTCGCCCGCAATCCCGAGGCGGTCGCGGCGATGCGCGAGAGCGCATGGGAGATCGCCTCGCATGGACTGCGCTGGATCGATCATCGCGGCATGAGCGCGGACGAGGAGCGGCGATACATCCAGGAGACGATCGCGCTGCACGCCGATGTCTGCGGCTCGGCGCCCGAAGGCTGGTACATGGGCCGCTGCAGCGCCAACACCCTGAACCTGCTTGCGGAGAAGAACCTCGCCTATGTCTCCGATTCCTATGCCGACGAACTGCCTTACTGGACCGGCACGCCGTCCGGCCCGCAACTGATCCTGCCCTACACGCTCGACGCCAACGACATGCGCTTCCTGACGCCGCAGGGCTTCGGCTCCGGCGCGGAATTCGAGCGCTACCTGATCGATTCCTTCGACGTGCTCTATCGCGACGGTCTCGAAGGCCGCCCGCGCATGATGAGCATCGGCTTGCACAACCGCATCGCCGGGCGGCCGGGGCGGACGGCGGCGCTGGCGCGTTTCCTCGACTATGTCGGCCAGCATCGCGGCGTCTGGTGCGCGACGCGGCTGGAGATCGCGCGGCATTGGCGCCGCATGTTCGCATAGGCTTGCGGGTCGGCCGCCTTCACGGACGCCGCGCCAGTCGACGACGTTCAGGACGACGCGCGGCGCCAGTCGCTACCCGCACGAAGCACCCCTGCCGGGCCGAGCGATATGTCCTCTCGGCTGGCGCCGATGCCGATCACGGCGTTCGCGATGAAGGCGTCGAGTTTCATTGTACGGCAGCGGTTCGCGGTGCTCGCGATCAAGTCCGGTATCGACGATAGAGGCCATCAGCTCGACGACTCTGACAGGACCGCCCTTAAGCTGCCGCCCTGCTGAAGGCTAAGAAAGATATGATCCCGATCTCGGACGCACCGGGCCTCGACCTGGAATTGCGACCGGGTATCGAGATACGTGCCGACGTGATTGTTCGGTCTGCCCGCTTCTTCAAAGGGTTGAAGCTGTTGACGCCGGCTCGGCCGCCCGGATCGCCGGCAAGGCCAGCAGATCGCAGTCCAGGTGGGTCGTAAGCGTCGCACCAATATGACGGGCGAGCCAGCCATGGCGGCGTGACTCAAACGAAATGGCCTCCGGGAAATCCGGTGCGGTTCACTATCGAGCCAGGCTCGCCATCGGAGAACGGCTACTGCGAGAGCTTCAACTCCAAGTTTCGCGACGAGTTCCTGAACGGTGAGCTGTTCTACAGCCTCGCTGAAGCTCGGATCATCATCGTGGGCTGGCGTCAGCACTGCAACACCCGGCGCCCGCACTCCTCACCCGTCTACAAGCCGACAGCGCCGCCCAATGAATGCGCCCACGACTTCACCGCCGCTGGATACGATGCAACTGATCGGAAAGGGTCGGGGGTGTCCGCAGCCGCGTCTGCGAGCAGGGCGCCGACGCTCACCCACGAAACTCTGGATGGAGACGGAGGCTGGACTCATCGAAGCGCAGAGCTCGACCACCTCCGGCTGGCGAAGTGCACTATCGACCGATGCCGGTGTTGACCTCGTGTCGGTACTCGCGTCAGAACCGCTTGAGGCATGCCGCCTTCGAGGGCCGGCGCTCTGGCGAGGATGCGAAGGCCCATGCAGGAAACCGCGGCGGGTCGCTTCGATGGCCCTTCTCGCCCGAGCGTACGTCAGGCCGTCCTGACGCTGCTGCGCGATCTCGGCATCGACACTATTTTCGGCAATCCGGGCTCGACCGAATTGCCGATGTTTCGGGAGCTTCCCGCCGACTTCCGCTACATCCTCGGCCTGCAGGAATCCATCGTCGTGGGCATGGCCGACGGCTACGCCCAGGCGACGCACAACGCCGCGCTGGTCAACCTGCATTCGGCCGCCGGCGTCGGCCATGCCATGGGCAATATCTTCACCGCGTTCAAGAACCAGACGCCGCTTCTGGTCACCGCCGGCCAGCAGGCGCGCGCCATCCTGCCTTTCGACCCCTTCCTGGCTTCGGTCCAGGCGACCGAACTGCCGCGGCCCTATGTGAAATGGGCGATCGAGCCGGCGCGCGCGGCCGATGTTCCGCTGGCCTTGGCGCGGGCCTATCACATCGCGATGCAGCCGCCGCGCGGGCCGGTCTTCATTTCGATCCCAGCCGATGACTGGGAGCAGCCGAGCGATTTCGCGCCTGCGCGCCGTGTCAGCCGGGCTCTGGCGCCTGACCCAGCGGCACTTGCCGGCATCGCGGCTGCGCTGAACGCAAGTGCGCGCCCGGCCTTCGTCGTCGGCGCCGGGGTCGATCGCGACGGAGCGGTCGGCGATGTCGTTGCGCTGGCCGAGCGGCACCAGGCCGCCGTGCATGTCGCGCCGATGAGCGCGCGCTGCGGCTTTCCGGAGAAACACCCGTTATTCGTCGGCTTCCTGCCGGCCTGGCGGGAGCGCATCGTCGAGCGCTTGCAAGGACACGACTTCATTCTGGTTCTCGGCGCGCCGGCCTTCACCTATCACGTCGAGGGTGACGGGCCGCATATCCCGCCGGCCAGTACGCTGGCTTTGATCGTCGATGATCCCCAGGTCGCGGCCTGGTCGCCCGTCGGCGATGCCGTGGTCGCGAGCCTCGGTCTCGCCGTGCCCGCCCTGCTTGCTGCAAGCGATCCCGTCGCGCGCCAGGCGCCGCCGGCGCGCCGCCCGCCGGCGCAAGCCCAGCCGAGCCGGCCGATCTCGGCCGAATATGCATTGCAGCGGCTCGACGCGGCCCGCCGGCCGGACGATGTCGTGGTCGAGGAAGCGCCGGGCACGCGCGGCGCGCTGCAGCAGCATTTGCCGATGGCGGGCGCCGAAAGCTTTTACACCATGGCGAGCGGCGGACTGGGCCACGGCATGCCGGCGGCGATCGGCGTCGCGCTCGGCCGGATGAAGCTGGGACGGCCGGGGCGCGTCGTCGCGCTGATCGGCGATGGTTCGAGCCTGTATTCGATCCAGGCGCTCTATACCGCGGCCCAGCTCAACCTGCCGGTCACCTTCCTGATCCTGAACAATGGCCGCTACGCCGCGCTGCAGGATTTCGCGCCGGTCTTCGGTTACGCGCCCGGCGTCAAGCCGGCCGGTACCGAACTGCCCGATATCGATTTCGTCGCGCTTGCACGCGGCCAGGGCGTCGATGGCGAACGGGTCGAGGCGCCCGAATTGCTGGAGCCGCGCCTGCGTCAGGCCCTGGGGGCGAACGGCCCCAACCTCATCGACATCGTGATCGCGTGACGCTTGCCGTCTCCCGGGTCACCCGCGTGGCTCCGCCGTTCCGATCAGCCTGAGCAGCTCGAACAAGACCTGTTTCTGCCCGGCGTTCAACGGCGCGAGCAGCTGCTCCTCATGCGCCAGCGCGACCTTCATCGCCTTGCGCAGAAGCTTGCGGCCGTCGCTGGTCAGGAACACTGCGTTCGAGCGCTTGTCGGCAACCGACGCGAGCCGCTCGGCAAGGCCACGGGACTCCAGCTCGTCCATCAGCGCCACATAATTCGGGCGCCGAACGCCGAGCGCGGCCGAAATCTCGGCCTGCGTGCTGCCCGGGTTGGCGTCGATGATGATCAGGGCGCCGAGCAAGGTCGGACGCAGACCGAGCGGATTGAGGACGCGGTTGGCATCCTCGAACACCCGAATCTGCGCGCGGCGCAAGGCGTAGCCTACCAGTTCGTCGAGCCGTCCAATGGCGAGGCCGCTCGCCGGGCCGTTGTCCGGCGCCTCCGATTCGCCGGCAATGCTTGCCTTACGTCGCTTGATGGCCTGTCTCATCACTCTGGGAACCGGATCGAAACTTTCGCAGTCGTGTCAGCTACAATGCCGGCGCGGGGAGGCAAAGGGCGCGATTCATTCGGCCGCCATGTCGAACGCCGCGACGATCTCCTCCGGCACGGCGCAGGACTTGATGCCGCCATCGGCGCTGCGCCGCACGAGCACGCGGGTCTCGGACGCCTCGACCGCCAGAGCCGCGCCCCTGAAGACCTTGTGCTCGATATCGAAGCTCGAGCGTTTCCATTGCGAGATCCGGGTTTCCACCACGATGTCGTCGCCGAATTTCGACGGCGCCAGAAAGCGGGCCCGCGTATCGACCATCGGATAGCCGACGACGTCGAAGCGCGCGATCATGTCCGGCTTCGGGAAACCTGCCGCCTCGAAGAGATGCTGCGTGCAGGCGTCGAAGATGCCGAAATAGCGCGGATACCAGACGATCCCGGCCGGGTCGCAGTCGCCCCATTCGATGCGCACGGTGCGCCGGTTCACGAGCATGTCCTGATCTTTCCGATCGCGTACATTCAACCCTCGGCCGGCAGGTTCTCGAGCAGCATAGCGATGCCCTGGCCGCCGCCGATGCAGGCCGAGGCGATGCCGAAACGCTCGCCGGATCGCCTGAGTTCGCGCGCCAGCGTCAGGGCGAGCCGGATGCCGGTGGCGCCGAGCGGGTGGCCGATCGCGATCGCGCCGCCATTGACGTTGAGCCTGTCCTCGTCGAGGCGAAGTTCGCGTGAGCACGCCAGGGTCTGCGCGGCGAAGGCTTCGTTGATCTCGATGCGGGCGACCGCGCCGAGGCTCAGGCCGGCCCTGTCGAGAACCGCGCGGATCGCCGGCACGGGGCCGATGCCCATGATCTCCGGCGGCACGCCGACGCTGGCGCAGGCCCGGACCGCGGCGAGCGGACCGATGCCGCGCGCCTTCGCGTAAGCCGCGCTCGCCAGCACCACGCCGGCAGCGCCGTCGACGACGGCAGAGGAGTTCCCGCCGGTCTGGACGCCGCCGAAAGCAGGCCTGATCATGGCGAGCACCTCGATCGGCGAGGGTCTGACATGGCTGTCCGCAGTAACGGTTTCGTCCCGGCGGAGCGTGATTCCGCGCGGCTCCAGTCCGTCGCGCGCGAACACCTCGCTCGTCACCGGCACGATTTCCGCATCGAAGAAACCGGCGTCCCGCGCCGCTAGCGCCCGGGAGAAGGAGCGCGCGGCGAAGGCATCGGCCTCGGCGCGCGTGATCGCGTGGCGCGCGGCGAGGTTCTCGGCGGTGCCGCCCATGGTGCAGTTCACCGCGGGATCGAGCAGCGCCTCCCAAAGGAAATCCTTGAACGCGACCTGCCCCATGCGGAAGCCGCCGCGATGCGTATAGGCGGCGACCGGGTTGCGGCTCATCGATTCCGCACCGACGCAGAGCGCGGCGTCAGCGCGGCCGAGCGCGATCGCGTCGGCGGCCTGCGAGATCGCCTCGAGCCCGGTGCCGCAGACGCGCTGCACGAGATGGGCTGGAACCGCGATATCGACGCCGGCATAGAGCCCGATATGGCGCGGCAGCATATACGCGTCATAGCTCGCCTGGGCCATCGAGCCGCAGATCACCGTGCCGATATCGGCGGCCGGAACGGCGGCGGCCTTAAGCGCCTCGCGCCCCGCCTTGATACCGAGATCGATCGGCGAGATCGCGGCGAGCGCGCCGTTATAGTCGACGAAAGGGGTACGGCGGCCATCGATCAGGACGACGTCGTCCCAGGCGCAGGCGAGAGCCCTCGTGCTTGCCGGCATCGATCACGCCTCCGTGATTGTGAGAACGAAGGCCGGAGGCGGCTCGGCATAAAGCGCGGCGACGATATCGGCGCGGTGCTGCAGCACGGCGCGCTGGTTGATCGAGCCCTTGTCCGTGACCTCGCTCTTGTCGATCGAAGGCGGCGTGTCGAGAATCGCGACGCGGCAGATGCGGGTCGCCGAACCGGTGCCGGCCTCGGCCAGGGCCGTCAGCCGGGCAGCCAGGGCCTGACGCAAGGCATCGTCGCGGGCGATCGTGCCGAGATCCCGCCCGGCGAGATGCGGCAACGCCGCCGCGCAGCCATCCGTGTCGAGCAGGATCAGGGCTGCCAGACTGCCGCAGTCGTGGCCGGCGAGCACGACCTCGCGCACGAAAGGCGCGCAGGCGGCGATCGTCGCCGTTCGCAACGGCCCGACGCTGACCCAGGTGCCGCTGGCGAGCTTGAAATCCTCCGAGATGCGGCCGTCAAAATCGAAACCCTTCGACAGATCGCCGGGGTCGACGGGCTTGAGGGCGTCGCCATATCTGTAGAAGCCTTCCTCGTCGAAGGCGGCACGCGTCAGCTCCGGCTGGCGCCAATAGCCCGGCGTCACATTGGGGCCCTTGACCCTGACTTCGAGCTTGCCGGCATTGGGCAGGAGCTTGATCGCGTTTCCCGGCACGGGCAGGCCGACATGGCCGGAGCGGCTGGTCTCGGGCGTCACGCACAGACTGAACGGCGCGGTTTCTGTCGCGCCGAGGCTGGTCAGCATCGGCACGCGCCTGCCTGTCTCGGCGATGCCGAGTTCGTCGAGCGCGCGCCAGATATGAGCCGAGAGCATCGCGCCGGAGAAAAACATACAGCGCAGCCGCGAGAAGAAGCGCCGGCGCAGTGCCGCGTCGGCGCGCAGCTCCGTGACCAGCATTTCCCAACCTTTGGGAACGTTGAAATAGACGGTCGGCGCGATCTCGCCGAGGTTGCGCAGCGTTTCCGCGATTGCGCCCGGCGCAGGCTTGCCGCCGTCGATATAGAGCGTCCCGCCATTGTAGAGCACGATGCCGAGATTGTGGTTGCCGCCGAAGGTGTGGTTCCAGGGCAGCCAGTCGACCAGAACAGGCGGCTCCTCGCCGAGGAAGGCCAGCGTCTGCCGCAACATCGCCTGGTTGGCGCACAGCATGCGCTGCGTGTTGATCACCGCCTTGGGCATGCCGGTCGAGCCCGAGGTGAGCAGGAACTTCGCTATCGTGTCGGGCGTGACGAACCGGTTTGCCGACATGGCCTCCGGCGAAACGGGTGTCTCGATCAGTACCTGGAACGCCGTCACCGCGCGGCCTTCGTGCCGCCCCCGGCAAGCGACGATCTCGACATCTGCGGGCACCGTCGCGGCCAAAGCGGCCGCAAAGGGCGTGGCATCGTCGACGAAGACGAGGCCCGGCGTCAGCAGCTCGATCGCATGACGCAGCTTTCCGAAATCGCGCGAGACGAGAGCATAGGCCGGCGAGACCGGGCAATAGGGGATGCCGGCATGGAGGCAGGCGAGGCCGAGCAGCGCGTGGTCAACGCCGTTACCCGAAAGGATCAGCACCGGCCGCTCGGCCGAGAGATCGCGCGCGAGCAGCGCGGAGGCGAGGTGAGCCACCGCCTCCAGAGTGGCGCGGTAACTCAACCGCCGCCAGCCCTCGCCACTGCGCTCGCACAGAAACTGCCGCTCCGGCGCCACCTGGGCCCAATGCAGCAGCTTGTCGCTCAAACGCTCCGGATAGGGGCCGAGCGGTTGACGCGGGCGAACGTACAGCACGCCGCCTGCGCCCGCCTCGACATCGACGGAGAGATCGCCGAAGGCGAGCGGCGCCAGCGCCGGCAGGCCGGCATTCGGCGCGGCCCGGGCTGTCGCGGGCGAAGAGAGCGCCGTCTCAGACATGCCGGACCTTCTCCGCCTTCTTGTCAAGGAAGTCGCGCAGCCGTCGCTTCGCCTCGACGTCGCTTTGCGCGATCGTCGCCATCAGCGATTCCATCAGCAGCCCCGCCTGCGGGTCGGCGGCGGCGATGCGCGGCAGGGCCTGGAGCACGGCGAAGGTCGTCATCGGCGTGTTCTGCGCGATCCTTTCGGCCAGATCCCGGGCCTTTGCCAGGCCTTCGCCGGCACCGACCAGATATTGCGAGAATCCGAGCGACACGCCCTCCTCGGCCCCATAGCTGCGGCCGGTCAGCATCATGTCGGCCATCCGCGCGACGCCGATCAGTCGCGGCAACCGGACCGAGCCGCCACCGCCGACGAAGATGCCGCGCTGGCCTTCCGGCAGCGCGTAGAACGTATCCGCCTCGGCGACGCGGATATGGGCGGCGCAGGCGAGCTCGAGCCCGCCGCCGATGACGGCGCCCCTGAGGACCGCGATCACCGGGACCGCCCCGAACTGGATCGCGTCGAAGACGCGGTGCCACATCCGTGAATGGGCGAGCCCTTCGGAGGTGTCGCGCTCGGTCAACTCCGAGAGATCGAGCCCGGCCGAGAAATGCGCGCCGACACCGTGCAGGATGATCGCCCGCACCGTTTCGGGCCGCGCCGACAGGCAGGCCTCGATCGCCAGGATCGTACGATCGTCGAGCGCATTGCGCTTGTCCGGCCGATTGAGGCCTAGATGCATCACCGCCCCGGAGACGGTGACGTCGAGCCTGTCGCTCCAGGCTGCGAAGATGCTGCGATCTACGTCGCTCACGCGCAAATGAACCTTGTTTCCAACATCGTTATCATTCATAACGATGGTGCTGCAAGTCTCTCGTAACAAAAATATTTTTTATCGCACTGCAACATTCGCGTCGTGATTTAGATATACCTCATAACGATATTGACAGGATGAAATCGGCCGGATTAGCGTGCCGGCACAACAAGCCGCAAAGGCCTGAACACGGTGAGGGAACGGTGGTGATCGCAAAGCCCGAGCTGCGGCACGTGACGGACCTCGTCGTCGCGGTCGAGGCGCCCGTCGTGATCGGCGAGGGCGCGCTAGGCCAGCGCCGCACGGTCGCGATCACCGGCGGGACTGCGCGCGGCCATGACCTGTCCGGCCGGGTTCTGCCCGGCGTCGACTACCAGCTGATCCGCAGCGACGCAGTCACCGAGATCCAGGCCCGCTACACGATCGAGACCGAGGACGGCGCGCGCGTCTATGTCGAGAACAACGGCCTGCGCAGCGGCGCGCCGGGGGTCATGGCGCGGCTCAACCGGGGCGAGCCGGTCGATCCCGACGAGGTTTATTTCCGGGCCGTGCCGCGTTTCGAAACCGGCGATCCCGATCTCGCCTGGCTGACGCGCCGCCTGTTCGTCTCGGCGGGCATCCGTCGGCCGGCCGCCGTGGAAATCGCGATCTTCGAAGTGCTCTAGACCAGGACGCCACCATCAGAAGAGCTCCGTGGGGGCCTTAATTCAGGGAGATCGACGTCATGAAACACCGCCTTCTTGCAAGCCTGGCGCTGGCCGCGGCGCTCACGGGGCCGGCGCTCGCCCAGGACAAGCCGATCACGCTGAGGATATCGCTCTGGGTTCCGCCTGCCCATCCGCTCGTCCAGTCGGCCAAGGACTGGGGCGCCAGCATGGAAAAGGCCTCGGGCGGCACGATCAAGGGAATGGTCTTCCCTTCCGAGCAACTCGGCAAGGCTTTCGACCATTACGACATGGTCCGCGACGGCATCGCCGATGTCGGCTACATCAACCCCGGCTATCAGCCTGGCCGCTTCCCGATCATGAATGCGTCGGCGCTTCCTTTCGTGGTCGCCAACGCCAAGAGCGGGAGCGCGGCGGTCGATGCCTGGTACCGCAAATACGCGGTGAAGGAGATGGCCGACACGCATTTCTGCCTGGCCTTCGTGCATGATCCCGGCACCTTCCATTCCCGCAAGAAGCTGGTCGCTCCAAGCGATATCAAGGGGCTCAAGGTGCGCCCGGCGGGCGCGGTCGTCGGCGAGATGGTGACCTTGCTCGGCGGCACGAACGTCCAGGCCTCCGCACCGGAAGCGCGGGATGCGATCGAGCGCGGCGTCGCCGACGCCATTACATTTCCCTGGAATTCGATCTTCCTGTTCGGCATCGACAAGGTGACGAAATACTCGATCGACGTGCCGCTCTACACGAGCCCCTTCGTCTGGTCGATCAACAAAGGCACCTATGACGGCGCATCGCCGGCGCAGAAGAAGGTCATCGACGAGCACTGCACGAACGAGTGGGCGACCAAGCTCTCCGCCTCCTGGACCGATTTCGAGTTCGTCGGCCGCGACAAGATGCGCAAGGCGCCGGGCCACGAAATCGTCGAGCTGACGCCGAAGCAACTCGATGACTGGAAAGCCGCCGTCATGCCGCTGACGGCGCGCTGGGCCGAAACCGTCAAGAAGGCCGGACTGGAACCCGACGCGGTGCTGGGCGAACTCAAGGCCGAGCTCAAGGCGCGAGACGCCGCCTTCTGATGCCGCCTCAAGCCTGCGGCGGTGCAAATGCACCGTCGCCCGACATCCCAGGGACGCCGCACGCAATGGTCGAGGATACAGGCAGCCCGGCCGCACGGCAGAACAGCGGCATGGACCGCTTCATCGCCGGAATCGAGTGGATCGCGGCCGGCTTCGTCGGGCTGGTCGCGGCCGACATCTTCATCTCGGTGCTGCTGCGCTATTTCTTCAGCGTCTCGATCCCCGACGGCTATGATTTCGGCCGGCTCTTTCTCGGCATCCTGATCTTCTGGGGCATCGCCGCGACGAGTTATCGCGGCGCCCACATCACCGTCGACCTGGTCTGGGACTTCGCCGGCCGGCGCGGCAAGCGCCTTATCGACATCTTCGCGACGCTGGTCCTGCTCTTCGTCGTCGCGGTGCAGACCATCATGCTTTTCGACAAGGTGATCGCGACCAAGGCCCAGAACGTCCTGACCTACGATCTGCACCTGCCGACCTGGCCGTTCTTCGCCGTCGCCTGGCTCGGGGATGTTTCGGCGGTGATCCTGATCGCGGTCCGGACCTGGCGGCTCGTCTTCAGTCCGGAGCGGGTGGACGAAACGCATTCTTCCCAGCCGGTCGAGTGACGACGCCATGAGTCAGGATGTCATCGCTGTCGCCGGCTTCGTGGCGCTGTTCACGCTGATGCTGCTGCGCGTGCCCGTCGGCATGGCGATGGGGCTCGTCGGCGTCACCGGCTTTGGAATGATCACCGGCTTCGGCCCGGCGCTGAAGCTGATCGGCCAGACTTCGATGCGCACGGTGACCGACTACACCTTCGGCGTCATCCCGATGTTCCTGCTGATGGGCGCCTTCGTCGCCAATTCCGGCATGAGCCGCGAATTGTTCCGCGCCGCCAATACCTTCATCGGGCATCTGCGCGGGGGGCTCGGCTTCGCCACCATCATCGCCTGCGCCGGCTTCGCCGCGATCTCCGGTTCCTCGGTCGCGACCGCAGCGACCTTCTCGACGGTCGCCTATCCCGAGATGCGGCGCTTCAACTATCCGCGCACCTTCGCGGCCGGCACGATCGCTGCGGGCGGGACCCTCGGCGCGATGTTCCCGCCTTCGACCGTGCTCGTGGTCTACGGGATCATCACCGAGCAGGACATCAGCAAGCTGTTCATGGCCGGCGTGCTGCCGGGTCTGCTCGCCGTGTGCATGTACATCCTGACGATCATGCTGATCGGCGCCGTCCGTCCCGGCGCGCTGCCGGCCGGGGAGAAGAGCAGCGCGGCTGAACGCGTGGCGGCGTTCAAGGACGTCTGGGCGCCGATCCTGCTCTTCGTCTTCGTCATCGGCGGGCTCTACGGCGGGCTTTTCACACCGACCGAGGCCGGCGGCATGGGAGCGGGCGGCGCCTTCATCATCGGCGTGGTCAGACGCAGGCTTTCGCGCGAGGCGACGCTGAACGCCCTGCTGCAGGCGACGCGCACGGCCGCGGCGGTCTTCACCGTGCTGATCGGCGCGCTGCTCTTCGGCTATTTCCTCACCATCACCGGCACGCCCCAGCGCGTCACCGAGTTCCTCACCGGTCTGGGGATCGGCCGCTACGGCGTGCTGCTGCTGATCCTGCTGATGTATCTTGTGCTCGGCTGCCTGATGGATGCCATGGCGATGATCATCCTGACCGTGCCGCTGATCTTCCCGGTCATCACTGCGCTCGGCTTCGATCCGATCTGGTTCGGCGTCATCATCGTGATGACTGTGGAACTCGGCCTGATCCACCCGCCGGTCGGCATGAACGTCTTCGTCATCAAGAGCGTCGTCGGCGAGCTCAGCTTCTCCACGATCTTCCGCGGCGTCGCGCCCTTCATTGTCACCGACCTGATCCGCCTCGGCATACTCGTCGCTTTTCCCATGATCGCGATCTGGCTGCCGAGCCTGATGTGACGGGTCGTCCCGGTGTTGCCGAAGCCGGACTGTCTGCCGGCGTCACATGCCGAGGGCGCAGCCATCCTTCCTCAGCGATCGCGCGCTGGGCGCGATCGCTGAGCCATTCCAGAAATCGCCGGATCAGAAGCTCTTCGCTGCGGCTCTCGAGGCAGACCCAGTAGTCGCTTTTCGAGGCTGGAATACTGGTCGAGAACGGCTGGATCAGCCGATCGACCCCGCCACCAATCTGAACGCCATCGAGATGCTCAATGTCGTGGATGCGGGCGACGCCGGCTCTGCTCGCATGACATCGCAATGGCAGACTGCCGTCCGGTGAGGAATGACGACCACGCATGATGTCTCCCGCCCGCGTCGCGCGCCCCTGATCGCGCGCGATCAGGGGCGCGACCTCCAACGATTGTCGGTATCGGTGGTTGTGAGCCTCCGCAACCAAATGTCCCGAGGGGTCAGACGCAAGTTCTGCCCCTCTTTCGCGTCCGGGGCCGACGAAGCGCCTGCCGCAGTTTAGTCCGGCTTCCCGCGAGCCATAGGAAAGCGCGATTGCAGCCGCGCGACCCAAGCCGCGGATGGCTGGAGCCACGGCAAGGGCGAAGCCGGCTCGGCGCCGCGCCCGTTCAGGATTTCGTCGACCGCCCAGCCCAGGCAGAGATTGGACGACATCACCGGCGGGCCGCCCTGCGCGTTCAGCCCCGGTAGGCTGGCGAGAGAGGGCAGGCCGGTTCCGCTGACCAGCACGGCGTCGACGTCGAGCGAGGCGAGATCCGGCAGCGCCTCGGCCGCGGCGGTGCTCCGCTGGGCGTAGATCGGGTGATAGCCGCCCGGAACCGGCGGGGTGCAGCGCAGGATCGCAATCTCATAGCCGCGCCGCGTCCAGTAGGCGGTGCAGAGACCCGTCAGCCAGTCGGGATATGGGCTGACCATCGCCAGCCGCCGCGCGCCGAGCGCGCGAAGCGCGGCATCGATAGCGGCGGCGGCCGAGACGACCGGGCAGGGTCCGTCCCAGGGCCGCTCGAAAACCGCGACCGGCTGCTCGAGGAAATAGCTCGCTCCGGTGCAGGCGACCGCGATCGCGTCGAGCGGCGCGTCGGCGAACTGGGCGATCGCGTCGTCGAGCGTCTCGAAATAGGCGATCAGGCGTTGCTTCAGATCCGGCGCAGGGCAGGTCAGCCGGCCCGTGATCAGGCCGACATCAGGCCCGGCCAGCAGCGACATCTCGATCTCGGCGGTCGCATTCGCCTGCGGCGTCAGCACGCCGACGAGGCCGGCCGAACCATATTCGAGATGGCGCGCCATCGGTCGTCCCCGTGATCGGCGCCGCGCCTCACGGCCGCCAGCGCAGCACCCAGCCCTCGAAACGCTTCAGCCCGGCATTGATCAGCGCGCCGACGATGGCGAGCACGATCAGGCCGGTGAAGACCGAGGTCGTGTCGAACAGCCCCGACGCCTGCGAGATGATGAAGCCGATGCCGCGATTGGCCGACATGAACTCGCCGATCACCGTGCCGACCAGCGCATAGGGCACCGAGACCTTGAGGCCAGTGATCACCCAGGCGGCGGCCGAGGGGATCGTCACCGTGCGCATCACCGCCCATTGCGAGGCGCCCATGATCTGGGTGGCGTGGATGTAGAGCGGATTGACCTCGCGCACGCCGGAGAAGGTGTTGAGGAAGACGACGAAGAATACGATCGCCGCCGAGACCGCGATCTTCGAGGCGAGCCCGATGCCGAACCACATGATGAAGAGCGGCGCGAGAGCGATCTTGGGCAGCGAGTAGATCGCGGTGATGTAGGGGTCGAAGACTTCCGCCGCGAATTTGAAGCGGCCGAACAGGAGCCCGAGCGTGAAGCCGATCGCGGCGCCGATCGCGAAGCCCGCCGCCGTCGCCTGCAGCGTGATCGAGAGATGCAGCCAGAGCTGGCCGTTGAGCGTCCACTGCCAGAGTTTCGCGAAGACCTTGCTCGGCGAGGAGATGAAGAACGGATCGAGCAGCCGTCCCGAGGACCACTCCCAGAAGGCGAGAAAAGCGAGCCCGAAGGCGATCTGGCAGAGGATGACCAGCTGCCTGCGCCGGCTCAGGCCCGCCTCGAAATCGGCGACCGCCTTGCTGCGGCCCGGCACGCCGCCGACCGCGGCGCTCTCGTCGGCCTGGATGGTCACAGATCCTCTCCCCGCGCGATTTCTGGGGCGAGCTCGGCCCAGAGCCGCTCATAGGCCGCCTCGAACGCCGGCAGGAAGCGGACCTTGAAGACGTCGCGCGGATAGGGGATGTCGATCTCCTCGATATGCTTGATCCGCCCAGGCCTGCCCGAGAACACCACGACGCGGGAGGCGACCGCGATCGCCTCGGCGAGATCATGCGTCACGAAGACGATGGTCTTCTTCTGCTCCTGCCAGATCGTCAGGAGCTGCGCCTGCATGACGAGCTTGAGCTGCGCGTCGAGCGCGCCGAAGGGCTCGTCCATCAAGAGCGTCTGCGGCTCGTAGACCAGCATCTGGGCGAGTGCGACGCGCTTGCGCATGCCGCCCGAGAGCTCGCGCGGAAACGCCTTGCCGAAGCCCGAGAGGTTGACCAGCGACAGCATCGCCTCGACGCGCGGCTCGCGCTCGGCTTTCGGGACGCCGCGATATTCCAGCGGCAGGCCGACATTGTTCTCGACCGTGCGCCAGGGCAGCACGCTGTCGACCTGCGTCAGGTAGCCGACATGGCGGTTGATGCCGGAGACGACGCGCCCCTCGTGCAGGATCTGCCCGCCGGACGGGTCGATGATGCCGGCGACCATGTTGAGCAGGGTCGACTTGCCGCAGCCGGACGGGCCGACGAAGGCGACGAGTTCGCCCTCCGCGATGGTCAGGTCGATCGGCGCGAGCGCCACGGTCTCGCGGCCGCGCCCGACATAGCGCTTCTCGATGCCCCTGATCGCGATCGCCGCATCCATCAGGCGAGAGCGTCCTTCACCAGCGTGGCGTCGACGAGGCTCTCGAAGGTGACCGAGGCCGGCACGGGATCGGCCTTCATCGACTTGTTGACGATGTTGATGAAGCTGAGGTTCTTGTCGAACAGATCCTTCTTCGGCGTCGGATCAGTGAAATAGATTCGGCCATTGTTGGCGAAGGCCGAGTCGAACAGCGCCGGCTCCATGCCCTCGAACCAGTCCTTGGCCCAGGCCTTGAACCTGGGCTGGTCCTCGGCGATCGACTTCAGCGCCAGCGAGACACCCTTGCAGTAGCGCACCAGCGCGTCGCGCTTGGTCTTGAGGGTGGTCTCGTGCGTCGAGGCGCCGATATACCAGTGCTCCGCCATCTCCGGCGGCGGGTTCGTCGCCATCTGGAAGAGATAGTCGCAGCCCTGCTTCTGGATCGCGAGGTCTGCAGTCGGCGAGGACAGGCAGAAACCGTCGATCAGGTTCTGTTCCAGCGCCGCCAGCATGCCCGGCCCGCCGCCCTGGATCGGCACGAGCTGGAAATCGGCGTCGGCGTCGAGCTTGCCGAGGCTGGCGAAGAAGCGAAACAGCGCGTCTGGCGCCGCGCCTGGCCCGGTCGTGCCGAGCTTCAGGCCTTTGAGCACCGCGAACTTGGCGGCCGGCGGCGAAGCCTCAGTGACGCCGGCCTTCTGCAGCACCGTCTTCTTGACCACGACATGGCTGGCATAGCGCGCGACCGTCGAGATGAAGGTCTTGACCTGCAGGTTCTGGCTCTTGGCCCGGATCGGCTCGCCCGGATCGCCGAGCACGATGTCGACGCCGCCGCCCTGCAGCGCCGCGATGTTGGTGCCGCGATTGGAAGCGTTCGAGGTCACCTTGACGCCGGCCTGGGTGAAGAAGCCGCCGGCATTGCCGTAATCCTCCGCCGCCCAGAGCCAGGATTTCGCGGTCGAGCGCAGCGTCACCAGTTCGGGCAGCGCGGCTTGCGCGTAAATCTTCCTGGGGATGAAGGGCGTGCTCGCCAGCGCACCGGCGCCGGCCACCAGCCCACGGCGCGATATCGACCGGAACACCGCCATCGTCATTCTCCCCTGATTGCCCGCCGCGGCGTCTGCGCCGCATCCAATGATCGTCGTCCTTCCGAGGGGTGCGGCCGTCGTCCGGCCATCGTCCCCGCCATTGCGTGCTCAGCCTAAATTGGTATCGTCGTCATAATCAAATGACAAGTTGGCTTTCAGTCGGAGCAGGCTTTGGCGTTCGACTTCATCATCGCAGGCGCAGGCTCGGCCGGTTGCGTGCTGGCGAACCGGCTTTCCGCCGATCCGCGCCACAGCGTGCTGCTGATCGAGGCCGGCGGCCGCGACTGGAATCCGCTCTTCCGCGTGCCGCTGATGACGGGCGTTCTGCTTCGCAATCGCTATGCCAACTGGTTCTACCGGACCGAACCGGAGCCGCATCTGAACGGCCGCAGCCTGTTCTGGCCGCGCGGCAAGGTGCTGGGCGGCTCGTCAGCGATCAACGGCATGGTCTACACCCGCGGGACGCGGCTCGACTACGACAGCTGGGCGCAAGCCGGCCTGCCCGGCTGGTCCTATGACGAGGTGCTGCCGGCCTTCCGGCGCTCGCAGGCGCATCACGCCGGCGCGAGCGAATTCCATGGCGGCGAAGGCCCGCTGCCGGTGTCGCGGCCGAACACGCCAAATCCGCTCTTCGACGCCTTCATCGAGGCCGGGCGGCAGGCGGGCTTCCCGCTCAATCCCGATTTCAACGGTGCCGAGCAGGAAGGCTTCGGCCGCTACGAATTCACCACGCGGGCCGGCGAGCGCTGGAGCGCGGCGCGTGCGTTCGTCGATCCCGTGCGTGCGCGCAAGAACCTGACGATCATGACCGACGCCCAGGTTCTGCGCCTGATCTTCGACGACGGCCGGGCCAGCGCGATCGAGATCGTTCAAGGCGGCGAGACCAGACGCATCGAAGCGCGGCGCGAGATCATCGTCAGCTGCGGCACGGTGAACTCGCCGGCGCTCCTGCTGCATTCGGGCATCGGCGATCCGGAGACGCTGGCGGGCTTCGGCATTCCCGTCGTCGCCGCCTCGCGCGATGTCGGCCGTAACCTTCAGGATCACCTGCTCGCCCGCGTCGAGCACGTCTGCACGCAACCGGTGACGCTCTACGACACGCTGCGCGGCGACCGGGCGGCATTGGCCCTGCTGCGCGCGCTGGTCTTCAAGACGGGGCCGGCGGCGTCCTTCCCGCTGGAGGCCGGCGCCTTCCTGAAATCCAACCCGGCGCTCGACCAGCCCGATCTCCAGTCGCATTTCCTGCCCGGGCTCTCGACCGCGGCGCTGCGCCTGCCCTTCCTGCCGCGCCCGGCGACGAGGCATGAGGGCCATGGCTTCTTCGCCAACATCTACCAGCTGCGCCCGGAAAGCCGCGGCGAGATCACGCTGCGCTCGGCCGATCCGCGTGAGGCCCCGGCGATCCGGCCGAACTACCTCGCGAGCGAGACCGACCGCCGCGTGCTGCGCGAGGGCGTCAAGCTGTTGCGCAAGGTGATGGCGCAAGCCGCCTTCGACCCCTATCGCGGGCCGGAACTGGCGCCGGGGCCGGGCGTGCATACCGACGACGAGATCGAGGCCTGGTTGCGCGACAGTGCCGACACGGTCTTCCACCCGATCGGCACCTGCCGGATGGGTGCCGACCCGCATGCCGTCCTCGACGAGCGCCTGCGCGTGCGCGGCGTCCGCGGTTTGCGCGTCGTCGATGCGTCGAGCATGCCGACGATGCCGAGCTCCAACACCCATGCACCGACGATGATGGTGGCGGAGCGGGCGGCCGAGTTCATCCTGGCGGAGGCGGCGTGATGAGGCGGCGCCATCCCACATCATTCCTTCGCGGCGGCCTCTCGTCTGACCTTTTCGTCATAGCCGCCCTGCCCGGACAGTTCGGCCCAGACGCGGAAGCTCGGCGAGGCCTCGACCTCGCCGGCGAGGATCAATTCGCGCCAGACGCGGGCCGCTTCGACGAAATGCGGCACGCTGCCCGGAAACATCGTCAGCGAGATCGCCTCGGCGAGATCGCCCTCCGGCACGCCGTCGCGATAGGCCGCGACGATCTGCCAGGCGAGCCCGTCCCAGTTCGCCTTGCAGGCGTGAACGGCGGCGGCCGCCATGTGGACGAGCCGCATCGGCACGCCGCCGGCAGCCGTCGCCAGCGCTCTGAGATAGGTCTCGCGCGGGCTCAAGGCGGGCAGATGCGCCAGCCAGTTCCGCTCGACGAAGCGGAAGGATTCGAAGCCGAGCGCCAGCGCCGTGACCGACAGGATCGTCTCGATCTCTCCTTGCGTGCCGCCGGCCTCGGTGAATTTCGGGATGTGGTGCGTCGCGATCGCCTCGTTGGTCGAGATCAGGATCGCGAGCCAGACGAATTCGCGGTCGTGCCGGTTCAGGATGCGCTCGTCCAGCGCCAGCGCCGTATAGGCCGCGTCATAGGCGTCGAGCAGTTTCGGCGCGGTGATCGCCATCAGCCCGTGATGCGGCAGCAGGTAGCCGCGCTTGGCGCGCACGGCCTTCAGCAGCTCGGTCAGCTCGCGGTCGTCGGCCATCGCTCTCGCATCCTCTCAGGCACCGGCCATGACAAGTAATACAAGTCTCGCGGGGCGTCGCCTGCTGATCACCGGGGCCGGCTCCGGCATCGGGCGCGCCCTGACGGAACTCGCGGTCGCCGATGGCGCGACCTGCGTCGCGCTGGTCAGGAATGCCGAGGAAGCCGACCGGCTCTCGCCGCTGCTGCCGCCGGATAGGATCGTCGCGGCCGACCTCGCGGACCTGCCCGCTCTGGCCGAGACGAGCCGTGCCGCGCTCGCGGCACTCGGCTCGCCGCCCGACGGCCTCGTCTGCTGCGCCGGCATCTTCGACCATCGGCCGGGTCTGGAGACCGAACTCGACCAGTGGCAGGCGACGCTCGACATCAATTTGACCGCGAGCTTCATGATCGCCCGTGACGCTGCCCGGGTCATGCCGGAGGGGAGCGCGATCGTCTTCGTCTCCAGCCAGATCGGCATCATCGGCCATCCGCGCGCCGCCGCCTATGCCGCCTCGAAAGCCGCCGTGAACGGCTTGACCAAGGCGCTGGCGCTCGAACTCGCCGCCCGACGCATCCGCGTCAACGCCGCGGCGCCCGGCCCGATCGCGACGCCGATGACGCAGATCGCCCGCGACGATCCCGGCCGGGCGACCCGCATGCTCGCGTCGATCCCGCTCGGCCGCTTCGGCGAGGCCGGCGAGGTCGCCGAGGTGATCCGCTTCCTGCTCTCGCCGGCGGCCTCCTTCGTCACCGGCCAGGTCCTCTGCGTCGATGGCGGCGTGACGGCGGCGTGAATGGAAAAGGCGGGACAGGGCATGGCGGCGGATTGCATCGGCGGAGCAACCATGGCTTGCCTCGGGCACAGACGGCCAGCGGAGCGGGAAGGAACCGGCGAATGTCGATGCCGCTCAATCTGAAGACGAGGGAGGTGCGTCCGGATCTGGTCGCGCCGCTGCATCACCAGGTCTATGTCGTGCTGCGCCAGCAGATCCTCGACCGGCACTATGCCTCCGACAAGGCGATGCCGTCCGAGCACCGGCTGGAGGAGCTGTTCGGCGTCTCCCGCATCACCATCCGGCGCGCGCTCGACCGGCTGGCCTCGGAAGGGCTGATCGTGCGCCGCCATGGCAAGGGCACCTTCGCCCAGGCCGTGCTGGCGCCGCCGCCGATCCAGACCAATCTGCGCGGGATGCTGGAGAACCTCATCGCCATGGGGCTGAAGACCCATGTCGAGCTGATCGATTTCGGCTATCTCGCCGCGCCTCCGGAGGTCGCCGCCCTGCTCGAGCTGGAAGACGACGCGCCGGTGCAGAAGGCGGTCCGGGTGCGCAGCTTCGACGGCACGCCGTTCTCCTTCCTGACGACGCATATCCCCGAGGCGATCGGGCGCTCCTTCGCCGCCGCCGATCTGCGCGAGAAGCCGCTGCTGGCGCTGCTGGAGCGCGCCGGCGCCGAGGTCTCGCAGGCCGACCAGACCATCACCGCCAAGCTCGCCGACACCCGCGTCGCGCCGCTGCTGAAGGTCGAGCTCGGCGCGGCGCTGCTCTGCGTCAAGCGCCTCGTCCGCGATCAGAACGACCGCCCCGTCGAGCTCCTGGAAGCGCTCTACCGGCCGGACATCTACGAATACCAGATGACGATGTCGCGGGCGAAGCAGGGAGCGACCGGCATCTGGTCGACGACGACACGATGAGCGAGCCCGATCCGGAGGCGCTGCGCCGGCGCATCGAGGCGATCCGCGGCGAGCGCGGCTTCCTCCTGCCGCATCACGGCGCGATGGCGGCCGCCCTGCCGGAGCTGCAGGACGCCTATTTCGCGATGTATCGCGAACTCACCCTGACCGGGCGCCATCTCACGCCCTTCGAGAAGGAATTCGTCTGGGTCGCGATCCTGATCGCCACCAACGAGGCGATCGGCACCCACCACCTCGATCTCTTCCGCAAGGCCGGCGGCAGCGACGCAGAGGCCGAACTCGTCACCGCGCTCACCGCGCTGGCGCTCGGCGCCGAGGCCTTCGGCTTCGTCGACCGGCACTGGAGCGACTGGTTCCCGAACTTGCGCGACAACGCCGTCTACCGCGCGACCGTCGCGACGCTGATCGCCGATGCGACGGTCCCGGCCGGGCTCTGCCATCTCGCCATGGCGGCGGTCCAGGCAGCGCTCGGCCGCGACTGGGGGCTGAAAGCCCATATCGAGGCCGCCTATGCGGCGGATGTGCCCGAGGACAAGCTGGCCGAGGCGCTCAGTCTCGTGATCTGGCCGGCCGGCGTGAACCGCTTCCTCGATGCCTGCGCCGTCTGGCACGACCTGATGAATGCCGGGCGGGTGACGCCGTCGGAACGGTTCCGGATCTGGGCGCAGACGCCGCGACAGGACGGCTTTCGGCGCGAGCGGACAGACGATGCCGTCAGCACTGGCTGATCGGATGCGGGCTGATCTTCGCTCCGGTGCCGGCGCGCGGCTCGGACACGTTCCTCTTTCCGGATCGATGATCTAGCCTGACGCATGCGCGTTGATGTCCTCGGCCTGCAGGCTTTCGTCAGTATCGCCGAGCGCGGCAGCTTCCGGGCGGCGGCGTCCCACCTCAACCTGTCGCAGACGGCGCTGAGCCACCGCATCCGCAAGCTCGAGGCCTCGCTCGGCACGGCCCTGCTCCTGCGCACGACGCGGCAGGTCTCGCTGACCCCTGCGGGCACGGCGCTGCTGCCGAAAGCGCGACGCATCTTCGAGGAACTCGGCGCGGCGATCGAGGATGTCCGGGTCGAGGCGCGCGAGAGCGAGGAGGAGGTCGTCGTCGGCTGCCTGCCCACGGTCGCGGTGCATTGCATGCCGGCCGTCGTCGCCGAATTCGCGCGGCATTTTCCGGAGGTGCGCGTGCGTATCCTCGACAATTCCGCCTCCGAGATCGCCGACCGGGTGCAGTCGGGCGAGGCGGCCTTCGGCGTCACCATCGTCGCGGTCAACCGCTGGGACCTCGAGCTGAAGCCGGTGATCAAGGAGCCCTTCGTCCTGGTCGGCCATCGCAGCATGCCGCTCGCCGCTGCAACCTCGCTGAGCTGGGCGCAATTGCAGGGGCAGCCGCTGGTCCGGATCAGCGCCGAGACCGGCAACCGCATCCTGATCGACGATGCGCTGGGCGCCCGGCGCGAGACGCTGACCTGGCGCTACGAGGTGCAGCGCGTCATCACGGCGGTCAGCCTGGTGCGCGCCGGCGTCGGCTACGCCATCGTGCCGCAGCTCGCGCTCGATCTCGTCAGCGCAAGCGACCTGGTCGCGATTCCCCTGCGCTCGCCTGCGGTCAGCCGCACGCTCGGCATCGTCATGCGCAAGAACGCCACGCAGGGGCCGGCTGCCGCGAAACTCCTGACCCTCCTGACCGCCGCGCTGAAACGCAGCATTGCGCCACGCGATGATGCACGACATTAATCAATCGCTGCATTCTTATCATTTGATGGCAGAATGCCGTTCGTCCACCCTGTCGTCGGGATGAAACGCATAGGGAGTGGCGACGATGGCTGGTGCAAAACCGGCGACGATCGCTTTCATCGGCTTCGGCGAGGTCGGACAGGTTTTTTCACGCGATCTGCTCGCGAGCGGCGAGACGTCGATCCGGGCCTATGACGTTCTGTTCGGCTCGGCTGTGGGCCGCAGGCTGGAAGAGGCGGCGCAGGCGATCGGCGTCACTTGCGCGCCGTCGGCCTCAGCGGCCGGTACTGGAGCCGACTATGTCGTCTCGGCGGTGACCGCCGACCGGGCCGAGGCCGTCGCCGGGCAGGCGGCCGCGTGGCTCAAACCCGGCCAGATCTATCTCGACGTCAACTCGGCCGCGCCCTCGACCAAGCAGCGCGCGGCGAAGTCCGTCGAGGCGAGCGGGGCGCATTATGTCGAGGCGGCGGTGATGGCGCCGGTGCGCAAGCCCGGCCTTGCCGTGCCGATCCTGGCTGGGGGTCCGATGGCGCAAGCGGCCTCGCAGGCCCTCAACGGGCTCGGCATGAACCTGACGCCGGTCTCCGAGATTTACGGCCGTGCCTCGGCGATGAAGCTCTGCCGCAGCATCGTGATCAAGGGGCTGGAGGCGCTGATGGTCGATTGCGCCGCGGCCTGCGAGAGCTGGCAGGTCAAGGACGAGGTCTTCGCCAGCCTGAACGCGAGCTATCCCTCGATCGACTTCCATGCGCTCGCCGCCGACATGCGCGAACGCGTCGCGACCCATGGCGTGCGCCGCGCCGCCGAGATGCGCGAGGCGGCCGAGATGCTCGCCGCCGCCGGGCTGGAGCCTGCTTTGGCACGCGCCGTCGGGGAGGCTCAAGATCGCGGCGCGCGCCGCAAGGCAGGCGCGTGATGGCTCTCGACCGCAGAACGCTGATCAGCGGCCTCGGCATTTCCGCGCTGGCGCGGCCGGCCTTCGCGCAAAGCGAGCCTGCCTGGCCCTCGCAGCTGATCCGGCTGGTCGTGCCGTTCACGCCGGGCGGCAGCACCGACGTGCTGGCGCGGCTGATCGCCAACCGGCTGGAACGCGCCATTCCAGGCAAAGGCTTCGTCATCGAGAACCGGCCGGGCGCCGGCGGCACCATCGCCTCGGCGCAGGTCGCCAAGGCCGAGCCCGACGGCCACACGCTGATGATGGGCCATATCGGCACGCTCGCCTTCGGGCCCTCTCTCTATGCCAATGTGCCCTACGACCCTGTCAGGGACTTCAAGCCGGTGGCGCTGGTCGCGACGCTGCCGAACATCCTGGCGGTCAATCCGAAGCTGCCGGTGACATCGTTCCAGGAGTTCGTCGCCTATGCCAAAGCCAATCCCGGCAAGCTGAACTATTCGTCCGGCGGGCAGGGCAGCGCCGCCCATATCGCCGGCGCCTATCTCTGCCATCAGGCCGGCATCGAGGCGGTGCACGTGCCCTATCGCGGCACCGCGCCCTCGGTGAACGACCTCGTCGCCGGTCAGGTCCAGTTCACCCTGACCGGCGGGCCGGCGGTGTTGCCGCTGGCCGAGGGCGGGCAGCTCAGGGTGCTCGGCGTCGCCGCCCGCGAGCGCGTCGCCTTCGCGCCCGCCTTGCCGACGCTGGCCGAGAACGGCCTGCCCGGCTTCGAGGCGGTGCAGTGGTACGGCATCGTCGCGCCCGCCCGCACGCCGGAGCGAATCGTCGAGCGGCTCAACCGCGAGATCAACGCCCTGCTCGGCCAGCCGGATTTCGCCGCGGCGCTCGCGCGCGACGGCGCCATCGCCGCGCCGCGCACGCCGGAGCAGTTCGGCGCGCTGATCGCGTCGGAGCTCGCGCTCTGGCGCGACGTCATCCGCCGCGCCAAGATCACGGCGACGGAGTAGCGCCATGTCGCAGATCGCCATCCCCTGCATGCTGATCCGCGGTGGCACCTCGAAGGGCGCCTATTTCCTCGAACGCGACCTGCCGGCGGATGTCGCGGCGCGCGACGCGCTCCTGCTGGCCGCGATGGGCTCGCCAGACAAGCGCCAGGTCGACGGGTTGGGCGGCGCCCATCCGCTGACCAGCAAGGTCGCGATCGTCCAGTCTTCGCGCGAGCCCGGCTGCGATATCGACTTCCTGTTCGCGCAGGTCGGCATCGAGACGGCAAGCGTCGACACCACGCCGAACTGCGGCAACATCCTCGCCGGCATCGGTCCCTTCGCCCTGGCGCGCGGGCTGGTGCGGGCGACGGGCGCGCGCACCACCGTGAGGGTCCGCACCGTCAACACCGGCACGATCGCCGAGCTGACCATGGACACCTCGGACGGTGAGGCGGGGAGCGAAGGCTCGGCCCGCATCGACGGCGTGCCCGGTACCTCGGCGCCGATCGACATCACCTTCCTCGACGCCGCCGGCTCGGTCTGCGGCGCGCTGCTGCCGACCGGCAATGTCGTCGACATCGTCGATGGCGTGCCCTGCACGCTGATCGACAACGGCATGCCAGTGATCGTGATGCGGGCGAGCGATCTCGGCCGCACCGGCCACGAGCCGCGCGAACAGCTCGACAAGGATACGGAGCTGAAAGCCCGTATCGAGGCGATCCGCCTCGCGGCCGGGCCGCTGATGAAGCTCGGCGACGTCGCCAGGAAGGTCGTGCCCAAGATCGCGCTGGTCGCGCCGCCGGCCGCCGGCGGGGCGATCGCGACGCGCAGCTTCATCCCGCATGAATGCCATGCCTCGATCGGCGTCTTCGCCGCGGTGACGGTGGCGACGGCGGCCTCGCTGCCGGGCTCGCCGGCGGCCTCGGTCGCCGCGATGCCGGCCGGTCGCGAGCGCTCGGTCTCGGTCGAGCATCCGACGGGCGAGTTCACCGTGACACTGACGGTCGGCGGAACCGACAGTCAGCCTGTGGTCGAGCGGGCTGGCTTGCTGCGGACCGCGCGCATCCTGATGGAGGGCAATGCTTTCGTGCCCACCGGCAGGCTGGCGCGGCCGGCAGAGGCGCGGCAGGCGGCCGAGTGACGATGCGAGAGAACGAGACGACGATGGCGAGCCCGCAGAAGACAGGTCTGGTGATCACCGCCCATCCCGGCGATTTCGTCTGGCGCGCCGGCGGGGCGATCGCGCTGCATGCCAAGCGCGGGATGCGGGTCGTGATCCTGTGCCTGTCCTATGGCGAGCGCGGCGAGAGCCAGTTCGCCTGGAAGAAGGCCGGGGTGAAGATGGCGGATGTCAAGGCCCAGCGCCGCGAGGAGGCGCAAGCCGCGGCCGAGATGCTCGGCGCCGAGATCGAGTTCATGGACGCCGGCGACTATCCGCTGCGCACCACGCCTGAGATGCTCGACCGCGCCATCGACATCTTCCACGAGCTGGGGCCGAGCTTCGTGCTGACCCATGCGCTGGAAGACCCCTATAATGTCGATCACCCCGAGGCGACGCGCTTTGCCCAGGAAGCCCGCATCATCGCCCAGGCCGCCGGCCACAAGCCCGATCCGGAGCGCGCCTACGCCGCCCCGCCGCTGTTCCTGTTCGAGCCGCACCAGCCCGAGCAGTGCAATTTCAAGCCGAACGTGATCCTCAACATCGACGAGGTCTGGGACGTGAAGCGCAAGGCCTTCGAAATCCTCGCCGCGCAGAAACATCTCTGGGAGTACTACACCCGCGTCGCGCTGAATCGCGGCATGCAGGGCGGGCGCAACTCGGGCAAGGCGATGACCTATGGCGAGGCCTATCAGCGCCTCTTCCCTGAAGCGCTGGAGACGCTGGCATGACCCCCGTCGTCATCCGGACCAAAAAGCGCGCGCCCGACGCCGCGATCGCCGATCTCGCCGGCCTCGGCGTCTCGACCACGCATGAGGCTATGGGCCGGCTCGGCCTGATGAAGCCCTCTATGCGGCCGATCTATGCCGGGGCGCGGATCGCCGGCAATGCGGTCACCGTGCTGGCCCAGCCCGGCGACAACTGGATGATCCATGTCGCGATCGAGCTCCTGAAGGCAGGCGACATCCTCGTCGTCGCCTGCACCGCCGACAACAGCGACGGCATGTTCGGCGACCTGCTCGCGACCTCGGTCATGGCGCGCGGGGGCCTGGGCCTCGTCATCGACGCCGGCGTGCGCGATGTCCGCGACCTGACGCAGATGGGCTTTCCGGTCTGGTCGCGGGCGATCTCGGCCAAGGGCACGGTCAAGGCGACGCTCGGCTCGGTCAACGTGCCGGTGGTCTGCGCAGGTGCGCTGGTCCATCCCGGCGACGTGATCGTCGCAGATGATGACGGGGTCGTGGTGGTGCCCCGCCTCGAGGCCGAGGCGGTGGCCGCGGCCGGGCGCAAGCGCGAGGCCAACGAAGAGGACAAGCGCCGCCGGCTCGCTGCCGGAGAGCTCGGACTCGACCTCTATGGCATGCGCGAGGGCCTCGCCAGGGCCGGCCTCGTCTATCGTGACGAAGACTCATGAGAGACACTGATCTGTATACAGCAAAGATGACGACGTCTGACAATTTAGGGCTGCAAGGCCGATCTCGGCGGCAAAATGCTTGACCGCAAGCATGAAAGCTCTTTAGCTGTATACAACAATAAGGAGGAGACTCCGATGCAGGATGGGAAACGCTTTCCGCTGAACGCCTGGTACGCGGCCGCCTGGGGTCACGAGATCAGGCGCGAGCTTGCCGCGCGCAAGGTCTGCGGCAAGGACATGGTGCTCTATCGCCGCGGCGACGGCGTGGTCGCGGCGCTCGAGGACGCCTGCTGGCACCGGCTCGTGCCGCTGTCACTCGGCAAGCTCGTCGGCGACGACGTGATGTGCGGCTATCACGGCATCCGCTTCGACGCGGCCGGCCGTTGCACCTTCATGCCGGCCCAGAAGACGATCAACCCCTCGGCTTGCGTGCGCGCCTTCCCGGCGGTGGAGCGCCATCGCATGGTCTGGGTCTGGCCGGGCGATCCCGCCCTGGCGGATCCGGCCAAGGTGCCGGACTTCCACTGGAACGACGGCGACGAATGGGTCGGCGAGGGCGGCACCTATTACGACCTGAAATGCGACTATCGGCTGATCATCGACAATCTCATGGACCTCACCCACGAGACCTATGTCCATGCCGGTTCGATCGGCCATGACGCGATCACCGACACGCCTTTCGAGACGACCCATACGGACCGGATGGCGACCGTCACGCGCTGGATGATCGGCATCGAGCCGCCGCCGTTCTGGGCGCGGCAGCTCGGCAAGCCGGGCATCGTCGATCGCTGGCAGATCATCCGCTTCGAGGCGCCGGGCATCGTCGTCGGCGATGTCGGCGTCGCTCCCGCCGGCACGGGCGCAGCGCAGGGCGACCGCTCGCAGGGCGTCAACGGTGCCTTCCTGGCCGCGCTCACGCCCGCGACCGAGACGACCTGCCACTATCACTGGAACTTCGTGCGGACCTTCCGCAAGGGCGACCACCAGCTGACGCGGAACATCCAGGTCGCGCATTTCGGCGACGGCAAGGGCGTCTATGACGAGGATGTCGTCTTCCTGCAGGCGCAGCAGGAGGCGATCGACCGGAATCCGCGTCAGCCCTTCTACAATCTGAACATCGATGCCGGCGCATTGTGGGCTCGCAAGCTGATCGACCAGATGATCGCGACCGAGACCGGCCGGGTCGCCTTCCCCAGCGCGGCTGGCTGAACGATGCGCGGCGCCCTCGAATGGCGGGACGCCCGGCTGCGGCGTATCCGCGACCTCACCGTCGACATCCGCCTGTTCGAGATCGAGCCCTCGGCCGGGTTCGTGCGGCCGACGCCGGGCAGCCACCTCGCCATCGCGGTTCAGATCGGCGAGCGCGCCGACATGCGCACCTATACGGTGGTCGGCCCTTGCGAGGACGGGATCTATCGCATCGCGGTCAAGCGGCTTGCCGATAGCCGCGGCGGCTCGTCGTCGCTGTGGCGGCTCGAACCCGGAGCGCGGCTGACGATTTCGGGGCCGCACACCCATTTCGAACTGGCGCACGACCGGCCGGACTATCTCCTCGTCGCCGGCGGCATCGGCATCACGCCGATCTACAGCATGGCGCTCGCGCTGGCGGAGGCGGGGCTGCCTTTCCGGCTGCTCTACGGCGCCCGCCGCCGGGACGACTTCGCGCTCGCCGATGACCTGCGCGGGCGTATCGGGCCAAGGCTTGAGACCTTCGCCGGCGAGGCTGGCGAGCGGATCGACCTCGAAGCGGCCATCGCCACGCTGGCGCCCGGGGGCGAACTCTATATCTGCGGCCCGGCCGCGATGCTGGACGACGCGAGGCGGGCCTGGGCGCGCAGCGGCCGGCCGGCTGCGCGGCTGCGCTTCGAGACCTTCGGCAACAGCGGCCGCCATGCGCAGGAGCCCTTCACCGTCCGGATCCCCCGCCTCGGCCGCGAGATCGTCGTGCGCCGGAACCAGACAATGCTGGAGGCTCTGGAGGAATCCGGTATCGAGATGATCCATGACTGCCGGCGCGGCGAATGCGGCCTGTGCGCGCTCCCGATCCTCGCGGTCGACGGCGTCGTCGACCATCGCGACGTCTTCTTCAGCGACGACGAGAAGGCGGCGGACGAAAAGCTCTGCACCTGCGTCTCGCGCGTCGCCGGAGCGAGCATCACCGTCGATACGGCGGACAGGTTCGCATGACGGCCCGCGCCGCACCGCGCAGTGCCGATCGCTCGGCGTCGCTGACGCTCGAAGCGCAGATCGCGCTGCGCGAGCTCGTCCTGAGCGGCGAGCTCAAGGCGGGCGAGCGCGTCTCCGAGCTGCAGATGGTCGAGCGCCTCAACGTCTCGCGCACGCCGGTCCGAGCCGCCCTCGTGCGGCTCCAGGACGAGGGGCTGCTCGAGCCCATTCCCTCCGGCGGCTTCGCCGTCAAGACCTTTTCGGAGCGCGAGGTTTTCGAGGCCGTCGAGATCCGCGGCACGCTCGAAGGTCTGGCCGCGCGCCTCGCCGCCGAGCGCGGCGTGCGCCGGAGCGACATCCTGCGGGCGGCGGCGCTGCTCGACGCGATCGACGACGTCGTCCGGCCGGACCGAGTCGAGGTCGATTTCTCGGCTTATGTCGAGCTCAATGCCGGCTTCCACGACGCGCTGACCGGGTTCGCGGCGAGCACGGCACTGACACGCCAGATCCAGCGTGCCAATGCCCTGCCCTTCGCCTCGCCGAGCGCTCTGGTGATGCTGTATGTGGAAGCGCCCGAGGCGCACCGCATCCTCACGGTCGCCCAGGACCATCATCGCTGCATCCTGGCGGCGATCGAGCGGCGCGAGGGCGCGCGTGCCGAGGCCGTCATGCGCGAGCATGCCCGCATCGCCCACCGCAATCTGGAGCGGGCGTTCTCGAACAGCACGATCTTGCGTTTGCTGCCGGGATCGAAACTCATCACGCAAAGCCCGAGCCGTTCAAACGGGCGTTCTACACAAGGGGAGGATCACCAATGAAGCGCAGAACATTCCTTCGAGCCGCCGGTCTCGCGGCGGTGGCCGTGAGCCTGGCTCTGCCGGCACAGGCGCAGGAGCCGATCAAGATCGGCCTCATCCTGCCGATGACCGGGCCTTTCGCCTCGACCGGCCGGCAGATCGATGCCGCCGTGAAGCTCTATCTGCAGGACAAGGGCGCCAGCGTCGGCGGCCGCAAGATCGAGGTCGTCCTCAAGGACGACACCGGAACCGCGGACGTCACCCGCCGGATCGCGCAGGAGCTGATCGTCAACGACAAGGTCACCGCGATCGCAGGCTTCGGCCTGACGCCGCTGGCGCTCGCGACCGCGCCACTGGCGACGCAGGCGAAGACGCCGATGGTGGTGATGGCCGCGGCGACCGCGATCATCACCGAGCGCTCGCCCTTCATCGTGCGCACCAGCCAGGTCGTGCCGCAGATCGGCGCGCCCTTCGGCACCTGGATCGCCAAGCAGGGCACCAAGCGCGTCATCACCATCGTCTCCGACTACGGCCCCGGCCACGATGTCGAGAGCTCGTTCTCGGAGGCCTTCAAGGCGGGCGGCGGCCAGGTCGAGAATGTCCGCGTGCCGCTGCAGAATCCGGATTTCTCGCCCTTTCTGCAGCGCGTCGCCGAGACCAAACCCGAAGCGCTGCTGGTCTTCGTGCCGTCGGGCGTCGGCGCCCAGTTCATGAAGCAGTTCGTCGAGCGCGGCCTCGACAAGAGTGGCGTCAGGCTGATCGGAACGGGCGACCTGACCGACGACGACATCCTGAACGGCATGGGCGACATCGCGCTCGGCGTCGTCACCGCCCAGCATTATTCCGCCTCGCATCCCAGCCCCGAGAACAAGGCCTTCGTCGAGGGCTTCAAGAAGGCCAATCCCGGCATGCGGCCGAACTTCATGGCGGTCGGCGGCTATGACGGCATGCATGTGCTGGTCGAGGGCCTGAAGAAGACCAATGGCGAGGGTGGCGAGGCGCTCGTCACGGCGATGAAGGGGATGAGCTGGACGAGCCCGCGCGGGCCGATCTCGATCGACCCCGAGACGCGCGACATCGTCCAGAACGTCTATATCCGCAAGGTCGAGCGGGTGAACGGCGACCTCTGGAACCAGGAGTTCGAGACCATCCCGAACGTCAAGGACCCGACCAAGGCGAAGAAGTAACGATCTTCGGCCGCCCCTCTCAGCCCTCATCCTGAGGAGCGCTTCGCAGAAGCGCGTCTCGAAGGATGAGGGCTGAGGGATGCAACAATCAGTCACCGAGCAGGCGTAATCCTTCGTGCTGACCATTCTCTTCGACGGCGTCGCCTATGGCATGATCCTGTTCGTGCTGGCCTGCGGGCTGTCCGTGACGATGGGGTTGATGAACGTCGTCAACCTCGCGCACGGCGCCTTCGCCATGCTCGGCGGCTATGTCGCTGTCCTGGCGATGCAGCGGCTCGGCCTCTCCTTCATCTGGACGCTGCCGGCGGCCTTTCTCGCCGCGGCTCTCGCCGGCCTCGTGCTGGAGCGACTGGTCTATCGGCCGATGTACGCCAAGAGCCATCTCGACCAGGTGATGTTCTCGATCGGCCTCGTCTTCATGGCGGTGGCAGGCGCCGACTACCTGATGGGCTCGAGCCAGCAATTCGCCCGCCTGCCCGATTGGCTGAGCGGGCGCTTCGATCTCGCGGGCGTAGCGGTCGGCCGCTACCGGCTCTTCGTCATCGTGCTCTGCGGCGTCCTCGCCGTTTCGCTGCAATGGGGCTTCACCCGCACCCGCTTCGGCAGCCGCCTGCGCGCCGCGGTCGACGATGCCCGGGTGGCGCGGGGCCTCGGCATCCCGGTCGACCGGCTATTCGCGCTCTCCTTCGCGCTCGGCTCCGGCCTCGCGGGCCTTGGCGGCGCGCTTGGCATCGAGCTGATGGGGCTCGACCCGACCTTTCCGCTGAAGTTCATGATCTACTTCCTGATCGTGGTCACGGTCGGCGGCACCTCGACCATCTCCGGCCCGTTCCTGGCCGCGATGCTGCTCGGCGTCGCCGATGTCGGCGGCAAATATCTGGTGCCGCAGGTCGGCGCCTTCATCATCTACGCGCTGATGGTGGTCCTGCTGATCACCCGTCCGCACGGCCTGTTCGCCAGGGGGCGGGCATGAGCGGCGCGGGCAAGGGCGGAGAAACCGTCGAGATGCGCCTGGCGCGCTCCCTGCGCGCCACGCGGCGCTGGCATCCGGCCGAGATCGCCTTCTGGCTGCTGGCGCTGGCGAGCTTCTTCGCGCTGCCGCGCCAGCTCCTGATCCTGAACGAGATCGCGATCCTCGGCCTGTTCGCGCTCTCGCTCGATCTGATCCTGGGCTATGCCGGCATCGTCTCGCTCGGTCACGCCGCCTTTCTCGGCGTCGGCGCCTATGCGGCCGGGCTCCTCGCCAAACATGTCGGCGGCGATCCGCTGGCGGGGCTCGCCGTCGGCATGGGCGCTGCGGGCCTCATCGGGCTGATCACCAGCCCGCTGATCCTGCGCGGCACCGACCTGACCCGACTGATGGTGACGCTCGGCGTCGCGCTGATCCTGGCGGAGCTGGCCAACTCCTTCGGCAGGATCACCGGCGGCGCCGACGGTTTGCAGGGAATCGAGATGGGGCCGGTGCTCGGCCTGTTCGCGTTCGATATCTTCGGCAAGACCGCCTATCTCTATTCGCTTTCTGTCCTATTCGTCCTGTTCGTGCTGGCGCGGCGGATCGTGCACTCGCCCTTCGGCCTGTCGCTCAGGGCGATCCGCGACAATCCCTTGCGCGCCTCGGCCTCGGGCGTGCCGCTGCACTGGCGGCTGGCGGCGATCTACACGCTCGCGGCCGCCTATGCCGGGGCGGCGGGTGCGCTGCTCGCCCAAACGACGCAGTTCGTCTCGCTCGACGTGCTCGCCTTCCACCGCTCGGCCGATCTGATGCTCGTGCTGATCATCGGCGGGGCGGGCTATCTCTATGGCGGGCTGATCGGCGCGGTCGCCTTCAAGCTGCTGCAGGACGTGATCGCGACGCTGACGCCGCAGTACTGGATGTTCTGGATCGGGCTCTTCCTGGTGCTGTTCGTGCTCGGCGGCCGCGAGATCATCCATGGCGCGGTCAAGGCAGGCGCCGCGCGTGTCGCCAGCCTGTTCGGACGGAGCGGGCCATGACCGCGGCGCTCCAGACCTTCGCGCTGTGCAAGAGTTTTGGCGGCATCACCGCGACCGACCATGTCGATTTCACACTCGAACGCGGGGCGCGCCACGCCCTGATCGGGCCGAACGGCGCCGGCAAGACCACCTTTGTCAACCAGCTCACCGGGGTGCTGAAGCCGAGCTCGGGCCGCATCGTGCTCAAGGGCGAGGACATCACCGGCGTGACGCGCGAGGCCCGCGTCCGACGCGGGCTGGCGCGCACCTTCCAGATCAACCAGCTCTTCGCCACGATGACGCCGGCGGAGATGATCGCGCTCGTCACCTCCGAGCGGCTCGGGCGCGGCACCTCGGCCTTCCGCACGCTCGACCGCGATCCCGAACTCGTGGCCGAGACCGCCGAGATCCTGAGCCGCTTCCGGCTCGACGACATCATGAACCGGCGCATCGCGACGCTACCCTATGGCAAGCAGCGCCAGATCGAGATCGCCGCCGCCTTCGCGGCAAAACCCTCCGTGCTGCTGCTCGACGAGCCGGCGGCCGGCGTGCCCGAAGCCGAGCGGCGCGAATTGATGCGGACGGTGGCCGAGCTTCCCGACGACGTCTCGGTGCTGCTGATCGAGCACGACATGGACCTCGTCTTCCGCTTCGCCACCCGCATCACCGTGCTGGTCAACGGCCGCGTGCTGGCCGAGGGCGAGCCCGACGCGGTCGCGCGCGACCCGGCCGTGCGCGCGGCCTATCTCGGCGAGGCCGCCCATGGCTGAGAGACCGTTTGGAAACGCGGCCCTCATCCTGAGGAGCCGCTTCAGCGGCGTCTCGAAGGATGCTCCAGGAGGCTCCGGAACCATCTGGAGCATCCTCCGAGACGCCATTTCTGACGAAATGGCTCCTCAGGATGAGGGCTGTGGGCGTTTTCAAACGGTCTCTGAGCAGCGCAACCGCTTGACCATTCCCGTGGCGCGACGCCTGCCGTCCCCTCCCCCCGCTTGCGGGGGGGCGGGGTGGGGTGGGGGGCAGTGCCGCTCGGCTCTACCGTCAAGGTCGGAGCTCCGGCTTTCCGGCCCCCCATCCCTAGCCCTTCCCCACCGCAAGCGGGGGGAAGGGGACACGCTTGGCTTTCGGACGGTTGCGATATGACTGAGCTTCTCAAAGTCGAGGGCCTGAGCGCCGGCTATGGCGAGGCGCTGGTGCTGTTCGAGATCGATCTCGCGCTCAGCGAGGGCCGCTCGCTCGCGCTGCTCGGCCGCAACGGCGTCGGCAAGACGACGCTGGTCAACAGCATCATCGGCGTCACCCGCCGGCGCGCCGGCACGATCGCGCTCGCCGGGCGCGACCTCACGACCGCCTCGCCTGAGCAGCGGGCGCATGCCGGCATCGGCTGGGTGCCGCAGGAGCGCAACATCTTCAAATCTCTGACGGTGCTGGAAAACCTCACAGCCGTGGCCCGACCGGGACCGTGGGATGCGCTCCGCGTCTTCGCGATGTTCCCGCGCCTGGCCGAACGCAAAACCAATCTCGGCAACCAGCTTTCCGGCGGCGAACAGCAGATGCTGGCGATCGGCCGGGCGCTGATGCTAAACCCGAAGCTCCTGCTGCTCGACGAGCCGACCGAAGGGCTGGCGCCGATCATCGTCGAGGAATTGCTGAAGGCGCTGAAGACGCTGTTCCGCGAGGAAGGCCTCGCGGCGATCGTGATCGAGCAGCATGCCCGCAAGATCCTGGAACTCACCGACGACGCGATCGTGCTCGAACGCGGCCGCGTCGTTCTCGCCGAGAGCAGCGCCGCTTTGCTCGCCGAGCCCGCCCGGCTCGACCACCATCTCGGCCTCGCGGCCGCGACCTGACGACGATAGCCACGGAGGACATGCCATGACGACGAGACAGAAGCCGCCCTTCCGCGCCGACATGGTCGGCAGCCTGCTGCGCAGCGCGGCGGTGAAGGAGGCTCGCGCCAAGCTCGCGGCCGGCGAGATCGGCCAGGCCGAATTGACGGCCATCGAGGACGCGGAGATCCGCAAGCTCGTGCGCAAGCAGGAGGAGGTCGGGTTGAAGGCCGTGACCGACGGCGAGTACCGCCGCGCCTTCTGGCATTTCGACTTCCTCGACGGCCTGACCGGGGTGACCGGCTACGAGTCGGATTCTGGCATCCAGTTCAAGGGCGTGACGACCAAGGCGCATGGCGTGCGCGTCACCGGAAAGCTCGACTTCCCGGACGCCCATCCGCATCTGGCGCATTTCAGGTTCCTGGCCTCGATCACCGGCCATGTCCCGAAGATGACGATCCCGAGCCCGTCGATGCTGCATTACCGCGGCGGCCGGAAGGCGATCGACCCCAGCGCCTATCTCAAGATGGAGGATTACTACGCCGATCTGGGCAAGACCTACGCCAAGGCGATCAGGGCCTTCTATGACGCCGGCTGCCGCTATCTGCAGCTCGACGACACCAGCCTGTCCTATTTCTGCGATCCCGAGCAGCGCAAGATGCTGAGCGATCGCGGCGACGATCCCGACAAGCTGATCTTCATCTATCGCGACATCCTCAAGACGGCGCTCGCGGCCAAGCCTGCCGACATGGCGATCACCACCCACACCTGCCGCGGCAACTTCAAATCGACTTTCATCGCGTCCGGCGGCTACGAGCCGGTGGCCGAAATGGTCTTCAACGAAATCCCCGTCGACGGCTACTTCATGGAGTGGGACGACGACCGCTCCGGCGGCTTCGAGCCGCTGCGCTTCCTGCCCAAGGGCGACAAGCAGGTCGTGCTCGGCATCGTCACCTCGAAATTCGGCTCGATCGAGAGCAAGGACGATCTCAAGCGCCGCATCGAGGAGGCGGCGAAGTTCGCGCCGCTGGAGCAGCTGTGTCTCTCGCCGCAATGCGGCTTCGCCTCGACGGAGGAAGGCAACGTGCTGGCCGAGGACGAGCAATGGGCCAAGCTCTCGCGCATCGTCGAGGTGGCGAAGGAGGTCTGGGGATGACGCCGGAACCCTGCTTCGACATCGCCCATCTCGGCCATGTCGAGCTCTTCACCGACAAGCCGGAAGCCAGCCTCGACTTCTTCGTCAACGTCTTCGGGCTGACCGAGAGCGGGCGCGAGGGCGATTCGGTCTATCTGCGTGCCTGGGACGATTACGAGTTCCACACGCTGAAGCTGACCGCCTCGAACAGGACCGGCGTCGGCCATATCGGCTACCGCGCAACGAGCGAGGCGGCGCTCCTGCGCCGCGTCGCCGCGATCGAGGCGATGGGCGCAGGGATCGGATGGGTCGAGGGCGATCTCGGCCATGGCCGCGCCTATCGTTTCCGCGACCCGGACGACCATGTCTTCGAGATCTATTTCGACACGGCCAGATATGTCGCCCCGGCGCATGAGAAGCCGGCGCTCAAGAACCAGGCGCAGCGCAACCATGGCCGCGGCTGCGCCGTGCGCCGGCTCGACCATCTCAACCTGCTGGCCCAGGATGTCGGTGTGATCCGCGACTTCATCCCGAAGGCGCTTGGGAGCCGCGTCACCGAGCAGATCGTGCTCGATTCGGGCGAGGTCGGCGGCTGCTGGTTCACCGTCAACAACAAGAGCTACGACATCGCCTACACCCGCGACCACACGCCGGCGCGGGGCCGCTTCCACCACGTCACCTATGCGGTCGACCAGCGCGAGCACATCCTCGAGGCGGCCGACCTCTTCCTGGAGCACGGCGTCCATATCGAGACCGGGCCGCACAAGCACGCGGTGCAGCAGACCTTCTTCCTCTATGTCTACGAGCCGGCCGGCAATCGCGTCGAGATCGCCAATGCCGGCGCGCGGCTGATCCTCGCTCCGGACTGGGAAACCGTGACCTGGACCGAAACCGAGCGGAAGAAGGGCCAGGCCTGGGGCCTCAAGACGATCGAGAGCTTCCACACCCACGGCACGCCGCCGGCGCGGCCGCATGGAGACTAGGGGACCCAATCCAGGAAAGCCGCGACACAACCATTGATCGTCCTGGGCGATGCCGATACATCTCAGGTCGTCTGCCGGTGCCCGTTGCATTCTGTGAGAAGTCGAGAAACACTTCCGCAATCTGCTTCGGGGCATTGCGCATGCAGCTTGCAGACCAACAACGGCACACGCCGCCGGCTCCCTCCACGAAAACCTGGTTTCCGGTCTCGTCCGTGAGCGATGTCGACCGCGCGCTCGGTGCGGTCCGCGCGCATCTCGGCATGGATGTGGCGTTCGTCTCCGAATTCATGGGCGATGTCCGCGTCATCCGCCATCTCGATACGCCGAGCGTGCCGCCGCCGCTGCGGCTCGGCGACGAAATTCCGCTGGAGCGAGGTTATTGCCAGAAGGTGGTGGAAGGGCGGCTGCCGCAGCTCATTCCCGACACGGCCGCCGTCCCGGAGGCGCTGGAGATTCCCGAGACGCGGTCGCTGCCGATCGGGGCTCATCTGAGCGTGCCGCTGCATCTCGCCGACGGGCGGCTGTTCGGCACCTTCTGCTGCTTCAGCTTCGCGCCCGATCCCAGCCTGAACAAGCGCGACCTGCAGACCATGACGACGTTCGGGGCGACGCTGGCGCGCCAGATCGACGAGGATCTGGTCGCCAACCGGCTGCGCGACGAGAAGACGCGCCGGATCAAGACCGTGCTCGCCGACCAGCAGCCGGCGATGGTGTTCCAGCCGCTTTTCCGGCTGGCGGATATGCGGCTCAACGGCGCCGAGGCGCTGGCCCGCTTCACCGGGCCGCCGGAGCGCACGCCGGACAAGTGGTTCGACGAAGCCCGCGAGGTCGGATTGAGGGCCGAACTCGAGCTGCAGGCGATCGGCAAGGCCGTCGAGGCGTTCCAGCCGGCCTGGGCGCTTCGCCCGCTGCATCTCGCCCTGAACTGCTCGCCGCAGACGCTGCTGCAGGGTGGCGTCGGCCAGGCACTGGCGCAGGTGCCGCTCAACCGCATCGTCATCGAGATCACCGAGCATGAGCGCATCGACGATTACGAGGCGCTGAATCGCGCGCTCGTCCCGCTTCGGCAGGGCGGCGCCAGGATCGCCGTCGACGACGCCGGCTCGGGCTATTCGAGCATGAGCCATATCCTCAGCCTGTCGCCCGACATCATCAAGCTGGACGTCAGCCTGACGCGTGCGATCGATCGCGATGCGAAGCGCCGCGCGCTGGCGGCGGCGCTCATCAGCTTCGGCCGGGACGTCGATGCCAAGGTCTTCGCGGAAGGCGTCGAGAGCGCCCAGGCGCTGGCGACGCTGCGGGAGCTCGGGGCGGACGCGGCGCAGGGCTATCACCTCGGCCGGCCGGTCCCGCCGGCGGATTTCATGGCGCTGCTTCAGCCCGAGGGCGACTGAGCGCCGTCGCGGCGTCCTGACTCGTCCTGACAGGGCGAGGGACGATGCTCGATCCTCGAACGAGACCGGAAACCGGGTGGTCACGAGCCGCCGGCCGCGCGACGATGCGGCGAGCAGGAGACAGGCCATGGCGGCTGGAAAAATCCATATCGGCATCGGCGGCTGGGTGTTCGAGCCCTGGCGCGGCGCCTTCTACCCGGACGGGCTGCCTCAGAAGCGCGAGCTCGAATATGCCGGCTCGAAGCTGACCTCGATCGAGATCAACGGCACCTATTACGGCTCGCAGAAGCCGGAAAGCTTCGCGAAATGGCGGGCCGAGACGCCAGACGGCTTTGTCTTCGCGCTGAAGGGCTCGCGTTACGTGACGAACCGGCGCGTGCTGGCGGAGGCCGGGCCGTCGATCGAGAAATTCGTGACGAGCGGGGTGAGCGAGCTGAAGGAGAAGCTCGGCCCGATCAACTGGCAGTTCATGGCGACCAAGGCCTTTGATCCGAAGGATTTCGAGGCCTTCCTCAAGCTCTTGCCGGCGGAGGTCGACGGGGTGAGGCTGCGCCATGCCGTCGAGGTCAGGCATGGCAGCTTCCGCTCGCCGGAGTTCGTCGCCCTGCTCAGGGAGTACAAGGTCGCGGCGATCACCGCAGGCGATTCCGATTTCCCGCAGATCGCCGATGCGACCGCGCCCTTTGTCTATGCCAGGATCATGGGCACGAGGGAGGCCGAGCCGCTGGGCTATCCGGCAAAGGTGCTCGACGGCTGGGCCAAGCGGGCAAAAGCCTGGTCGGAGGGCGGCGTTCCAGCCGATCTCGACACCGCCTCGCCGGTCGCCGCCGAAAAGGTTGGCCGCGACGTGTTCCTTTACGTGATCAGCGGCGACAAGGTCCGCAATCCGGCCGCCGCGATGGCGCTGATCGAGCGGGTGTAAACGGCTCAGGCAGGATCCTGGCAGACATCGACCCACTCGGCTTGCGTCAGCTCGACCATCCGCTCCGGGCTGATGCGGACGGCGCTCTGCGTCGAGCCCGCCGCCGGCACGACCTCGTCGAAGGCCTTGAGCGAGACGTCGCAATAGACCGGCAGCGGCGTCTTCAGGCCGAAGGGGCAGACGCCGCCGACCGGATGGCCGGTCAGCGCCACGACCTCGTCGGCATCGAGCATGCGCGGCTTGCCGCCGAGCGCGGCCTTTGCCTTGCGGTTGTCAAGCCGGGCGTCGCCGCGTGCCACCACCAGCACGACGCGGTCGTTCACCCTGAGCGACAGGGTCTTGGCGATGCGGGCGGGCTCGACGCCGTGCGCGGCTGCGGCGAGCGCGACGGTCGCGCTGCTCTCTGCCGTCTCGATGACGGCGATGTCGGGCGCATGCGCGGCGAAGAAGGCTTTCACGGTCTCGAGGCTCACGCGGCATGTCTCCCGAACCACCAGCGCAGCGCCAATGCGGCGCCGGCCGGTGCGCCGAAGACCAGCGCGAAGATCGGCCATTCCTGCGCGGCGCTGTAGCCGGCGCGGTTGATGCCGATCCAGAGATTGACCATCGCGCAGGCGAACCAGAGCGGCACGAAGATCTTGGTCGCGAAGACGATGGGCTGAGCGCCCGAGGCCTTGAGCCGGGGCGAGACGATCAGCAGCAGCCCGAGCAGGGCAAAGCCAATGCCGATGACCTTGGCCGTGTGCATCCGCGCCTCCGCCGGCTGTCTAACGCATGCCGAGTTTTCTCGGAACCACCCCGTCATCCTGGGCAAGCCGCGCAGCGGCGCAGACCCGGGATCCATCGGAGGGCTCAGGCGCTCTGTGATGGATCCCGGGACGACCTTCGGTCGCCCAGGATGACGGTGTGTTTCCGAGTGAATTCAAGATGCTACAGTGCTTCAGTGCCGGAAGTGGCGGTGGCCGGTGAAGACCATGGCGAGCCCGGCCTCGTCGGCGGCCTTGATCACCTCGTCGTCGCGCAGCGAGCCGCCGGGCTGGATCACCGCCGTAGCCCCGGCCTCGGCCGCGGCGAGCAGCCCGTCGGCGAAGGGGAAGAAGGCGTCGGACGCCACGACCGAGCCCTTGGCCAGGCTGTCCGCGACGCCCGCGGCCTTCGCCGCCTCGCCGGCCTTCCAGGCCGCGATGCGCGAGGAATCGACCCGGCTCATCTGGCCGGCGCCGATGCCGACGGTGGCGCCGTCCCTGACGTAGACGATGGCGTTCGACTTGACGTGCTTGGCGACGCGGAAGGCGAAGCGCAGATCGGCGAGCTCGCGCTCGCTCGGCCGGCGCTTCGTCACCACCTTCAGCTCCATGTCGTCGACGACGGCGTTGTCGCGCGACTGGGCGAGGAAGCCGCCCGAGACGGTGCGCAGCGACAGGCCCGCGGCGCGCGGGTCCGACAGGCCGCCCGTCAGCAGCAGGCGCAGGTTCTTCTTGGCCGAGATGACTGCGATCGCCTCCTCGTCGGCATCGGGCGCGATGATCACCTCGGTCAGGATCTTGACGATCTCGCGCGCGGTCGCGCCGTCCAGCATGCGGTTGAAGGCGATGATGCCGCCGAAGGCCGAGACGGGGTCGCAGGCGAGCGCCCGCGCATAGGCCTCCGCGAGATCGGCGCCCGTCGCGACGCCGCAGGGGTTGGCGTGCTTGATGATGGCGCAGGCGGCCGAGACGGCCGGATCGAACTCCGAGACGCATTCGAAGGCGGCGTCGGTGTCGTTGATGTTGTTGTAGGAGAGCTGTTTGCCCTGGAGCTGGCGCGCGGTCGAGACGCCAGGCCGCTGCTCGGGGGTGCTGTAGAAGGCCGCCCATTGGTGCGGGTTCTCGCCATAGCGCATGCTCTGGACGAGCGCGCCGCCGAGCGCGCGGAAGGCCGGCGCGGTGTCGCCGAGTTCGTTCGCGAACCAGTTCGAGATCGCAGAATCATAAGCGGCGGTGCGGGCATAGGCCTTCTGCGCGAGCTTGCGGCGCAAAGTCAGCGTGGTCTTGCCGGCATGGGTGTCGAGATCGGCCAGGACGGCGGCATAGTCGGCGGCTTCGACCACCACGGCGACGTCGGCATGGTTCTTGGCGGCGGCGCGGATCATGGCGGGGCCACCGATGTCGATGTTCTCGATGCAGTCGTCATAGCCCTTGCCGGCGGCGACCGTGGCCTCGAACGGGTAGAGGTTGACGACGAGCAGGTCGATCGGCGCGATGCCGTGGCCGATCATCGCGGCCTGGTGCTCGGGATGGGAGCGGATCGCCAGCAGGCCGCCATGGACCTTGGGATGCAGCGTCTTGACCCGGCCATCCATCATCTCGGGGAAGCCGGTCAGGTCGGAGACGTCGGAGACGGGCAGGCCGGCGTCGCTGATCGCCTTCGAGGTGCCGCCGGTCGAGACCAGCGCGATCCCGCGCGCGTGCAGGGCACGGGCGAACTCGACCAGGCCGCTCTTGTCGGAAACGGAAAGAAGCGCGCGTTCGACGCGGCGGAGCTCTGTCGGCATCGGTAGGGTCGTCCAAACTGTCGCGGATCGGCGTTTGCGGGCGGGCTAACATGCCGCGCCGGCGAAGCAAAGCACTGTGACCGCTCAATCGCCCGCGATCGACGCGTTCCGCACCGCTTCGGCGTCCACCGGCGCCGCGCGTTCCGATGCGGTCCGCATCCGGCTGAAGCGCCAGGCGATCCGCGGCGTCGCCACGGCGTCGAAGGCGAGGCAGAGCTGCTCGCTGCGCCGGCCGCCATCGGCGGAGGCCAGGAACAGGCTCTCCTCGACCGTAATCGGCCGCCCGTCGGCCTCGAAGGCCCAGACCTCGCCCGACGGCAGCGTCAGCAAGGCGCGCCGGCCGTTTTCGACCAGGCTCGGGCGCACCGCCGGATGCAGGTGGAAGCGTGCCGCCGCCGGCAGCGCATCGTGCGCCCCGGACAAGGCGATCTCGTCCTCGCCGGAGAGGCTGCCATCGTCGCGGGCGAGCACCAGCCGGCGGGTATGGGTCGCACCGAGGCTGCGGCGATAGCCGTCATGGCTCGCGACCCATTCCTGGCCGGCCTCGCCGTCCTGGCGGGCGACGCGGACGTCGACCGGCCCGGCAGTGATGCGGGTCTCGCCGAGGACGAGGCCGAAATTCGCGCTCGAGCGCTCGGCCAGGGTCACCGTCGAATGCGCCGCCGTGCTGCGCGCGGCGCGCCGGAGCTCGGCCGGGCCGAAGCGGCTGGCGCCGCAGTTGACGACGATGCGCTGGGCGCCGCTGGAGAACTCGAAGGCGAGGCAGCCGGCATGGGCCTCGACCGAATGGGCGCCGCGCGGGGCCGCCCCCGCATCGGCGACGACGATGCAGCGCGCGCCGGCGAGGCGGCTGTAGCCGGAATAGGTCGCCTGCTCGATCGGCCGGGCGCGGGCGTCGTCATAGGCCGCGAGCGTCGCCATCAGGTCTGGCGCGGTCGTGCCCATGCCGTTGAACAGGGCGAGCGCCCCGTCACCGTGCCGGAACAGGCGCAAATGCGGCATCATCCGCTCGATCGCCATGACGACGCCGCGCGGCGGCTCGAGCCCGCGCGCCGCCATCGTCTCGCGTAGCGGCAGGAGATCGAGCAGCAGGTCGATCAGGACACGCGGATTGCGGCTGAGATGGCCGCCATCAGGCAGGATCTGATGGTCGAGCTCGTCCGACAACGCGTGCTCGACGCGGCGCCGGCGGCCGTCCTGGCCGTCGAGGCAGAGAGCGGCGAAGGCGACCGCGATCAGACATTGCAGCCGCGCCATGCCCTCGACTGAGCCGGCCAGCGCCAGGCTCAACCGGTCGGTCAGCCGCGAGACATGGCGCAGATAGCGCTCGTAGAAGGCGTGGTCGGCGCCCTCCAGCAGCAGCGGCGAATGCGACAGCAAGGAGATCAGCCGCCGGGCCGCCACGGCCGGGCGCCTTGCAATCTCGCCACGCTCGCGCCGGCGCGCCATGAAATCCTCGACCAGCGCGCGCGCATTGGCGCGGGCGATTGCGGTGTCGGCGGCGCGCATGTGACGCAGCCAGCCGAAGCCGAGCAGCATCTCGGCCCAGGCCTCGCTCGGCGGCTCGGCCTCGAAGGGCGATTCGCCGTGGCTGCGCAGGGTGCGGCCGGCGAAGGCGTAATAGCCGGAATAGATCTCGCCGGCGGTGGTCGGGTCGGCCGTGCGCAGATCGTGCGGCGCAAAGAGCAGGCGCGTCGCCGGCGCCTTGCCGAAAGGCCAGAGCCGGCGGGCGGCGCCGACAAGCTGGCCGCGGCTGCGCCTGGCCGCGCGTCCGACAGCCGCCTGGGCCAGCCCCCTGCGTTCAGCCCAACTGCTCAACGACGTCCCCGCACGCCCGATCGAACCCCGATCCGCCCCCGCGAATCCCGGTCCGTCATAGCCTGATCAGGCGGCTTGCGTAAAATCCCGCCCATCCCGAAAGACGGGTCTGCTCATGGCTGAGCTGATGCGGCAGCGTGCGAAGGTCATCCTGCGGCGTGATCGCCTCGGTGAAGCCGCCGATCTCCTCCGGACGGACCGGTTCGCGACGGAAGTCCGGGCGCTGCGCCAGGAAGGCCTCGACCTGTTCCTCGCCTTCCTGCGGCTCGAGCGAGCAGGTGCAGTAGACGACGCGCCCGCCCGGCCTCGTCAGCCGTGCGGCTGCGCTCAGAAGCCGCGCCTGCAGGGCGACGAGCTTGTCGCGATCCTCCGGCGTCTTGGTCCAGGCGACGTCGGGGTGGCGGCGGATGGTGCCGGTGGCGCTGCAGGGCGCGTCGAGCAGAACGGCGTCGAAGGGTTCGGCCTGCCAGTTGACCGCGTCCTTGGCCACGATCTCGGCCGAAAGCCCGAGCCGGTCAAGATTGGCGCGCAGGCGGCGCAGGCGCGGGCCGGAGCGATCGACCGCCGTCACGGATGCGCCGGCGGCGGCGAGCTGCGCGGTCTTGCCGCCGGGCGCGGCGCAAAGATCGGCGATGCGCTCGCCCGGCTTCGGTGCGAGCAGGCGGACGGGAAGCGCTGCCGCGGCGTCCTGGATCCACCAGGCGCCGTCATCGAAGCCCGGTAGGCCGGTGACGGCATGGCGTTCGCGCAGCCGGATCGAGCCGGTCGGCAGCAGGAGGCCGTCGAGGGTTCCGGCCCAGCTCTCGGCATCGGCCTTGGCGGTCACGTCGAGCGGCGGCTCGTCGCGATGGCTCGCGGCGATCGCGGCGGCGATGTCCTCGCCATAGGCGGCCATCCAGCTCTCGGCGAGCCATTCCGGCGTGTCGAGGAAAGGGTCGAGCGCCTCGTCCAGGATCGCGTCGCGCTCGCGGGCGATCCGGCGCAGCAGTGCATTGCCGAGCGCGACATAGCGCGAGGAGCGGTTGTCCTCGTGCAGGTGCCGGATGGCGAGGTCGACGGCGGCGTGGTCGGGCACGTCGAGGAAGAGGATCTGCGCGGCGGCCGCGACCAGGATCGGCTCGAACGGCCCGGCATTGCGCGGGCTGCCGCGCTCCATCCGGGCGTCGAGGACGTGGCGGATGGTGCCGAGCCGGCGGAAGGCGACGGTCGCGATGGCGCGCGCCAGGCCGAGATCGGCGGCGTCGAGCCCGGGATCGGGGCTAAGCCGCTCGAAGGTCTCGTCGAGTGCGAGCCGCGCGCGCAGGACCTCGTCGATCACGGTCGCGGCGAGGCGCCGGGCCGGGAGGCCGGGAACGTCGTCGGCCCGGCCCGCGGCCTCGATCTGTGGCGTGGACATCAACCCCACGGCCCCGGCTGACGCGGCTCGCTCCAGGGGTTTTGCGCCGCGCCGGTGGTGAAGCCCGCCTGAGCGGTCCCGGCGCTCACGCCCATGGCGCGGGCCTGCTCCATCAGCGCCGCGATGCGGTTGGCCGTATCGGGATGGGTCGAGAACAGGGAATCCATGCCGCCGCCGGTCAGGGGATTGATGATGAACATGTGCGCCGTAGCAGGCTTCGCCTCTGCCGTCTCGTTTTGAATATGCGCGACGCCGCCGGCGATCTTGGCGAGCGCGTCGGCGAGCCAGACCGGATTGCCGGCGATCTCGGCCCCGAGCCGGTCGGCCTCGTATTCGCGCGAGCGCGAGATCGCCATCTGGATCACCATGGCGGCGAGCGGCGCCAGCACCGAGATCAGGATCTGGACCAGCAGGTTCGGGCGGTGCTCGCGCGAGCCGAAGAGCATGCCGAAGGTGGTGAGCGAGGAGATCGCGCCGGCCATGGTGGCGGTGATCGTCATGGTCAGCGTGTCGTGGTTCCTGATATGGGCGAGCTCGTGCGCCATCACGCCGGCGAGTTCCTCATAGGTGAGCGCGCGCATGATGCCGGTCGTGGCGGCCACGGCGGCATTCTGCGGGTTGCGGCCGGTGGCGAAGGCGTTGGGCTGGTCCTCTTCGATCAGGTAGACGCGCGGCATCGGCATGTTCGCCCGCGCGGCCAGATCGCGGACCATGCGCCAGAGTTCGGGCGCGCTCGCCTCGTCGACCTCCCGGGCGTTGTGGGCGGCGAGCGCCAGCCTGTCGGAATTCCAGTAGCTGAACAAATTGGTCGCGGCCGCGACCGCGAGCGCGACCAGCATTCCGCCCGCGCCGCCGAGCAGATAGCCCACAGCGGCGAAGAGCGCGGTCAGGCCGGCCATCAGCATGCCGGTGCGGACATAGTTCATTGCGTTCAGCTCTCCTTTGGCGTCTCCGGTCGGTTTTGCTCTCCCCCGGCGTCGCTTCGCGCCTTATGTGGTGAAGCCGATGCCGATCCCGCAAGAGAGCGCCTCATGAGCGACGAGCCGCCTGTCGACCCCCCCGCACCGCGAAAGGCGCTGACGCCGGCGGCCGAGCGCGCACTGGCGGAGGCGCAGGCGCGGCGCGCCGCCCAGGACGCCAAGGCAGCCGAACTCGGCAGGGAGCGCGAAATCGCCGGGCGCGGCGGGCTCGAGCCGGTGCGCTACGACGATTGGGAGGTGAAGGGCATCGCCAGCGACTTCTGAAAGCGCGGGGCCCGGCAGTCCGGTTGCCAAGTGTTGCTGCGCCCGGCAAACAGGGGACATAACCCTCGCGGCCGGCCCATGACCATCGCAAGCGACGACAAGCGGCTCGCCGCGCTCCGGCGGCTCCTGAGCGAGGCACACCGGACGCTCGGGCTGAAACTCGGCTTCTCGCTCTGGGATGGCTCGCGCGTGCCTGCCGACTGGCCGGCCGACGGGCTGATGATCGCGATTCGCGACCTCGGCGTCGTCGCGGCGCTGGTCCGCCGTCCGAGCTTCGATCGTCTCGTCAACCTGCACATCTGCGACCGCATCGCCATCGTCAACGGCTCGATCTTCGACCTCGTCGCGGCCCGGCCGCAGGGCAAGGTCGGCCGGCTGGCGCGGCAGATCCCGAAGAGCGCCGTTCTCGACGTCGTGCGCCGGTTCGTCTTCGCACCCGGTGAGGCGCCTCCGGCGATCTCGCACCGGCAGGGCGACACGCGGGCGCCCGGTGGCGATCCGGCCGTCAACAAGGCCAACATCGCCTATCACTACGACGTCTCGAACGCCTTCTACCGGCTCTTCCTCGACGACGAGATGGTCTACAGCTGCGCCTATTTCGCCGAGGACCACCACGACATCGGCCGGGCCCAGCGCGACAAGCTCGACATGATCTGCCGCAAGCTCAGGCTTGCGCCCGGCGACCGCTTCCTCGACATCGGCTGCGGCTGGGGCGCGCTGGTCTGCCACGCCGCGCAGCATTACGGCGTCGAGGCCCATGGCGTGACGCTGGCGGAAGAGCAGCTGAAGCTGGCGCGCGAGAAGGTCGAGCGGCTCGGCCTCTCCGACAGGATCACCCTGCATCTGAAGGATTTCAGCCAGCTCGACGGCGAGTTCGACAAGATCGCCTCGATCGGCATGTTCGAGCATGTCGGCATCGCCAACCATCCCGGCTATTTCCGGGCGGTCAACCGGCTGCTGCGGCCGCGCGGCCTTTACCTGCACCACACGATCTCGCGCCGGGCCAAGAAGACCGACCGGGCCTTCGCCCGCAAGCCGCCGGAATACAAGGCGATCGTGCGCTACATCTTCCCCGGCGGCGAGCTCGACCATCTCGGCATGTCGATCGCCAATCTCGAGCGCCACGGCTTCGAGGTGCACGACGTCGAGGGCTGGCGCGAGCACTACCAGCGCACGACGCGGCTGTGGTGGGAGCGGCTGAACGCGCGCAAGGCAGAAGCCGAGGCCGAGATCGGGCCCGAACGGACCCGGACCTGGCTTCTGTATCTCGCCGGCGTCTCGCTCGGCTTCGAGCGCGGCGGCCTGCTGATCAACCAGACGCTGGCCTCGAAGCGCCGCAAGGGCGCCTCGGGCCTGCCGCTGTCGCGGGCGGATCTCTATCGCTGAAGGAGGCCGGTCCGGCCTATTTCTTCACGAACAGGTCGAGCTTCCCGTAATGCTCGGCGAGGAGATAGTAGAAGGTCAGGCGGGATTTGGTCTTGTCCGACTTCATGTGCTCGCAGGTCGCCTTGATCGAGGCGTCGAGATCGCCCGATTTCAGCCCGAGCTTCTTCTTCAGGAAATTCTCGCGGACGCGCTCGAGCTCGGTCGCGTCGGAGCAGGCGACGTAGCGCGTGTCGGCCTTGCCCATGACCAGGGCGTAGGACTTCGTCATGCCGGCGAAGGCGGCTTCGTTCAGCGGCTTCTTGGCGAATTTCTTGACGTCGGCGAGATGATCCATCGTTAGCCCCTCTTGGGCCGGACGGCTTTTCGCCCGGCATGCCTCGTGTCGCGCGAGCGAAGGTTAACGCGCTTTTTTGTCGCAGGCGAGCGTTGCCCGCCACCGCGGCCGGCTTTTTCGATGCTGCACCGCAACGTCCGTCCTGCATGCGCGTTATGGCGGCCCGTCCGCCGCCGCGGGTTGAGGTGACACCGTAACGATGCTGCGATGCAACGAAGCCTGTGGCGAGGGTGCCGGCCGATGAAACCGACGATCTTGATGGCCCCGCGCATGCCGGACGCGCTGGTGGCGCGGCTGGCCGAGCACTACACCGTACTCGGCCCGATGGCGCGGCCGGAGCCGGATGCCCTGCCGCCGGGCGCGGCCGCTGCCCGTGCCCTGCTGACGATCGGAAGTTGGCCGACCAGCGCGGCGCTGATGGAGGCGCTGCCCGAGCTCGGCCTGATCGCCTGCTACGGCACCGGCAACGAGGGCATCGACCGCGTCCATGCCAGGACGCGCGGCATCCTCGTCAGCAATGCCGCCGACGCCAATGCGACGAGCGTCGCCGAATTCACCATGGGCGCGCTGCTGGCGAGCGCCCGCCAGATCGGCCGGGCCGAGCGCTTCGTGCGGGCCGGCGGCTGGAAGGGCAATGCGGTCGAGCGGATGGCCAATGTGCCGGGCCTCGCCGGGCGCCGGCTCGGCATCTATGGGCTCGGCGCGATCGGCAGGCGCATCGCGACCCGGGCGGCCGCCTTCGAGATGGAGATCGGCTACCACAACCGCTCGCCGCGGCCCGAGCTGCCCTATCTCTATCATGAGACGCTGCTCGGCCTCGCCGAATGGGCCGATTGCCTCGTCGTCTCCGTGCGGGCCGGTCCCGAGACCCGTCACACGATCGATGCCGGCGTGCTGGCGGCGCTCGGGCCGCAAGGCCATCTCGTCAACATCTCGCGCGGCATCGCGGTCGACGAGACGGCTTTGTGCGAGGCGCTGGAGCGCGGCACGATCGCGGGCGCGGCGCTCGACGTCTACCAGAACGAACCGAACGTGCCGGAGCGGCTGAAAGTGCTGGAGAACGTCGTGCTGACGCCGCACATCGCCGCCAACGCCGAATCGGCGCAGGCCGCCCAGCAGGAGCTGATCCTCGGCAACCTCGAGGCGTTCTTCGCCGGCAGGCCGCTGCTCTCGCCGGTCGCGCTTTGAGCCTTCAGGGCAGGACGACGACCGGGGCGCCCATGCGGACGCGGGCGTAGAGGTCGATCACGTCCTCGTTGTGCATGCGGAAGCAGCCATAGGAGGCGGCCGTACCGACGGTGCGGGGCATGTTGGTGCCGTGGATGGCGTATTCGCCGCCGGGCCCGAGGCCGATCACGCGGGCGCCCATCGGGTTGCGCGGCGAGCCGCCGGCGATGACGTCGGGCAAGTTCGGGTTGTCGCGCCGGACCGAGGCCGGCGGGCTCCAGGCCGGATCGACCTGCATCTCCTCGACATATTTCAGGCCGCGCCACTGCTTGCCGGCCTTGCCGACGGCGATCTGGTAGCGGATGGCGCTGCCGGGCGCATGGACGAAATAGAGCCGGCGCTCGGCGGTGCGGATCACGATCGTGCCCGGCAGGAAGCGCGGATCGGGCGCGCCGACGAGCTCGCGGGCGGTCGCCGGGCCGATGGCAAGAACGGCGAACAGCAGCGACATGACCGCGGCCAGCAGCATGTCGATCGGGGCAATGCGTCGGGTCACGGCTCGTCTCCCGCAAAGGGTCGAAGCCGCGATCTGACGCCGCCGGCGATGAATCGCCGGTTGAGCGACATGGTGAAGCCGCGATTCAGGATGAATCGCCGGTGAATCGGCTCAGGGCAGGCGCGCCATCCGCGCCAGCGCCTCGTCGATATCCGCCTCCGACAGCGCGAGGCCGAAGCCGAAGCGCAGCACGTCGCCGCGATGGTCGGTGGCGATGCCGAGCCCGGCCAGAGCGGTTTCGAGCACGCCCGCCTGCGGCGTCCGGAAGGCGAGGAAGTTGCCGTGGCGGGCCGAGTCGGCCAGCGGTGTGATCAGCGTCATGCGTTGCAGGTCGCGATGGCCGAGCCGGTCGAGCCCGGCGAGGAAGCGCTGCATCAGGGCGATGGCGTGATCATGGGCGCGGCCGGCATCGAGGCCCTCGCCTCGCATCCAGTCGAGCACGGCGCGCATGCGATAGAGGCCGGACGGGTCGAAGGTCGCGCCGAGGAAGCGGCCGCCATCGGCCGGATAGCCGATGGTGCTGCCGGGCGGTGCGGCGAGCGCGCCGAAGGCCGAGAACCAGCCGGTGTCGCGCGGGCGCGGGCCGTGGCCCGGCGGGCAGTGCATGAAGCAGCAGCCCTCGCCCGCCATCGCGTATTTGTAGCCGCCGGCGAGGTAGAAGGCGCGGCCGGCGACGGCCGACAGGTCGGTCGGCAGCGCGAGGTAGCCGTGATAGCCGTCGATCGCCAGCAGGGTCTCGTCGGAGGGGACGGCGCCGGCGAGCGCGGCGAGATCGCCGCTGGTCGCAGCCGAGGTGAACAGCACCTGGCTGAGATAGATCAGGTCGTGTCCGCCGGCGGCGATCGCCGCGACCAGCCGCTCGTGCAGGCTGTCCAGCGGCTCGGCCGAAACCTCGTCGAGCGAGACCAGCCCGTCCTCGGCGAGGCGCGTGAGCTGGCGCCGGGCGGTGTGGAACTCGGCTCCGGTGGTGAGGATGCGCGGCACCCGCCCGGTCGGCAGGCAGGAGATGAGGCGGCGCAGGAATTCATGCGTGTTCGGCGCGAAGGCGATCGTCGCCGGGTCGGGCAGGTTCAGATGAGCGGCGATACCGGCCTGCACTGCCGGGATCAGCTCGCCGAAGACGAGGTCCCATTTCTCGCCGGCATGGGTCGCGGCGTCGAGCCAGGCGGTTCCCTGCGCCGCGAACGTGACGTCCGGCCAGTCGTGATGGCTGTGCGCGGCGAGGTTGATGCGGCCGGGCGCCGCGCCGCGGAAGCGGGAAAAATGGCCCGTCCAGTCGCTGCCGGCCATCTCAGGGCGCCCCGTAGCTGAAGCCCATGCGCTTGCGCAGGCCCTCGGGCAAGGCCGGCAGGTCACGGCGGGAGAGCAGATAGGTCGAGAGGTGGAACAGGTCGATGAAGATGCGGTGCTTCTCCGCCGTCGCCTTGAGATAGCCGTGGCCGGACGAGCCGCCGGTGCCGGGCCGGACGCCGATCATGCGCTCGACCATCAGCGCATGGCGCAGCCGCCAGAGCGTCAGGCTCTCGTCGATGTCCATCAGCGACTGCAGCAGACGGAACGGCAACTGCAGCACCGGCATGTCGCGATAGAGCGAGATGAACAGCGCCGCCTCGATCGCCGGCGCCGACATGCGCCAGTTCGAGCCGTCGGCGGCGGGCTCGAATAGCGCCTGGAAGCGGGCGAGCGCCTTCTCGATCGCGGCTGCGTCGGCCTGGCGCTGCGGCTCGGGCAGGGACGGGTCGCTGCCGACCTGGCCGGCATCGCGGCTCAGCGCGGCGACGACGGCGGCGCGATAGCTCTCGCGAAAGCTGTAGTCGCCGAGCGCGACGAAGGGCGTGCGGGCAAGCCAGGCGTCGAGCTGGCCGAGCAGCGAGGGATGGCGGTCGGCTTCGAGCTTGCCGCGATCCTCGGGCGCGAGGCGCTCCTTCATGCTCTGCTCGTCGATGCGCAGGCGACGCTCGTCATGCAGGCCGAGCCTGGCCTCGATCAGCCGGAACTGCACCGACTGGAAGCCCGAGGCCGGCGTCAGCAGGTCGCGGAATTCGAGGAAGCCCGCCGGCGTCATCGTCTCCAGCACGTCGAGCTGGCCGACCAGCAGCTTCAGGATCTCGTGGATGCGGCCAAGCCCGGCACCGATGCGGCCGAGATGCTCGTCGGCGACGGGGCTGGCGGTGAAATCCTCCTGGATGCGGTCGAGCTCGTGCAGGATCTGGCGGAACCAGAGCTCATAGGCTTGGTGTACGATGATGAAGAGCATCTCGTCATGCGCTTGCGCGCCGCGCCTGAGGCTCTCCGGCGCCTGGCAGGAGAGCAGGCGGTCGACCTGCAGATAGGTGCCGTAGGATAGCCGCTGCGCCGCTTCGGACATCGTCCCGAACTCCTCGGAGGATTTATTTCAAGCTTAAAATATTATGGTGCGCCGGGCAAGCGGGACGCGTTGCGACGGCACGGGAGCGCCGCACGCCGGCCTGCGACAAATCAGGTCAAATCCGCGCGATCCGAAACAAATCCCGACAATTCGACCTTCCCGAAGGTCATTTCCCGCCCTTTTTGCGCCACGGAGCCGGACGAGAGCGAAGTTCGCCCGATCGGCGGATGCGTCAGCGCACCGCCGGATTGAGGGTTTGTTAACCACGAGGGCGCAGCTTGTCCCCCACATCGCCGTGCCGACGTGATCGCATCCTCTGATCCGTCGGCAGCGCCCTATCCTCGTCGCGAGCAGCGGGAGATCCGCGACGATGCCGTGTCCGATATCCCGACCGTGGACGTGGGTATGGCTGCGCATCTGATTCTCGACAGGACCGCCTTCGCGACCGGCGGCGTCGTCCGCCCGGCGGTGCCGGCCGAGGAGATCCCGTCCGAACGCTCGGCCGGCGCACAGGCCGGGCTCGCCTCGGGGCTGATGCTGGCGCTGCGCTTCGTGCAGGCCCGCTTCCTCTCGGTCTGGGGCCTGCTCGTCGCCGCCGTGCTCTGCCCGGCCCAGGCCTTCGCCGATTTCGCGCTCTTCGCGGCGCTGGCCAATTTCGTCTCGATCGCGGTGCTGATGCGCTTCGAGGCGGTGTTCTTCCAGAGCAGCGACGCGGTCAGGCTCGGGCGCGCCTTCCGCCTCGCACTGGCCGCCGGAGCAGGCTTTCTCTGTGTCACCGCGCTGTCGATCTGGGGGGCCAGTTCGGCCGGCTGGATCGTGCCGGCCTATGGCGCCCTGTTCCTGGTCTCGCTCGCCGGGCGGGCGGTGATCCGCCTCGTCTCCTCGGAGGCGACGGCCGAATCGGATTTCCGGGCGATCGGCAATAGCAACATCGTCCAGGCGCTGGTGCAGCCTGGCATGATGATCCTGCTGATCTGGCCGCTGGGCGCGACCTCGCTCGCGCTCTTCGCGGCCGATGCCATCGGCCATGCCGTCTCGGCGCTCTATCTGCTGCGCCGCCGCCGCGCGGCGCTGGCTAGGCTGGTCGGGACGCGCTCCTGGTCGCTGGCGGAGCTGCGCGAATCGGCGGCGCGCTGGCGCACGGCGCCGCGCCTGCTGCTGCCCTCGGCGCTGCTCTCCTTCGGCTTCATGATCATTCCGCTGCTGGCGTTGCCCTATGCGGCGAGCCCGCTGCTCGCCGCCCATGTCGCGCTGGCGATGCGCCTGCTCGAGGTGCCGACCCAGATGTTCGCGGCCGTCTCGGTGCCGCTTGTGCTGTCGAGCCTGCGGGCGCGGCCGGTGCAGGAGCGGCAGGCCTGGGTCCGCGTCATCACGCTCGGCCTGCTCGCCGCCGCCGGGCTGCTCTTTTCCGGCATCGCCATCGTGGCGATGGGCGCCGATGCCCTGCTCGACGGCACGCAATGGGCCGGCGTCGGCGAGACGGTGGCGATCATGGCGCTGTTCTATGGCGGCATCGCCCTGGTGACGCCGCTGCACGAGATCGCCTCGCTGTCGCGGCATCCGCGCCGGCAGGTCGCGACCAATGCGCTGGCGCTCATCGCCGCCGGCGTGGTGATGGCGCTGTTCGGTACGCTCTCGCTGGCGTTGCTCTGCGCCATCGGCATCGTCTCGCTGATGCGGATGGTCGCCCATATCCAGTTCGCCTGGACCCGCTTCGGCCATGACGGCTTCGCCGCGATGGGCGCGCGCGGCTGACTATTCGCGCCGGATCAGGCGGTCGGCCACCAGCGAGGACAGGAACCCCGGCTTGAACTCGCGCTCCAGCCGCTCAGGATCGTAATCCGTCGCCACCCAGTCGAGGAAAGCCGTACCCTTCGCTGCGCCTTCGTGGCGATAGGCCTCGAAGAAGGCATCGAGGATGCCGGTCTTGGCGAATTTGAAGTGGCCGTAGCGCAGCGAAAGCTGGCGTATCGCCTCGTCGAGCGGGCGGCCCTCATGGATCAGCAGATAGAGCGCGGCGAAGAAGCCGGCGCGGTCGGCGCCGGACTTGCAATGGACCAGCGCCGGCTCGCGCAGCGAGGCGAAGAAGTCCTTGGCGGCGAGGATCGTCTCGCGCTCGGGTGCGCCGCGCGAGCGCAGCACGAAATCGACCAGCGCGACGCCGTGGCGCTCGCAGGCCTCGCGCTGCAGCGGCCAGGAGCCGTGCTCGCGGCCGCCGCGCAGGTTGACGATCGTCCTGACGCCGGCACGGGCGAAGCGGGCGATCTGATGCGGGGCCGGTTGCGCCGCCCGCCATAGCCGTGGCGTGACGCTGTGCGCATTGAGATAGGCGAGGCGGAAGATGCCGTGGTCGACCAGCAGCATGTTGGCCCAGGCGCGCAGGCGCTCGGCCGTGCCGCCGATCGGCCGGTCCCAGCGGGCGATGCGCGCCATGCGCCTGGCGTAGCGCTCCTCGTCGGGCCTGAGCCGGTTCAGCACGGAACGGCCCCGGCGCGGAGCGACGTCTGTCGAGCGATCATGGCGTGGGGGATACCAGCCGGGCGGGCCCCGCGCAAATCCGGCTCGGTCCGGGCATGCGCCGGCTTTGCCGCCCCGAAGGTCGGGCTTGGCGTTTTGCCGGCGAACGCGCATAAGGCGGCCCGCATTCCCGTTCTCGACAGGTCAAGACCCATGCGCCTCGACGCCATCTCCATCGGCAGGAACCCGCCCGACGAAGTCAATGTCGTGATCGAGGTGGCGATCGGCGGCGAGCCGATCAAATACGAGATGGACAAGGAGGCCGGCACGCTCTTCGTCGACCGCTTCCTCTACACGCCGATGCGCTATCCTGGGAATTATGGTTTCATCCCGCACACGCTCTCGGAGGACGGCGACCCCTGCGACGTGCTCGTCGCCAATACGCGGCCCTTGATCCCCGGCTCCTATATCGCGGTTCGGCCGATCGGCGTGATGATGATGGAGGACGAGGGCGGCGGCGACGAGAAGATCATCGCCGTGCCGGTGCCGAAGCTGACCAAGCGCTACGAGAACGTGCACAACTACACCGACCTGCCGAAGATCACCCTCGACCAGATCCAGCACTTCTTCGAGCACTACAAGGATCTCGAACCCGGCAAATGGGTCAAGCTGACCGGCTGGGGCGACGCCTCGAAGGCGCGGCAGCTGATCCTCGAGGCGATCGAGCGGGCGAAGGCCGCGAAGGGCTGAATCCTTCTCCCCCGAGGGGAGAAGAACTCACGCCGCGATCGCCGCGCCCAGCGCCACCACCCGCTTCGCCATCTCGGCATGGAGCCGTTCGACCATGCGGCCGTCGAGCTGGATCGCGCCCTTGCCGGCGTTCTCCGGCTGGTCGAAGGCGGCGATGATCGCCTTCGCGCGGGAGAGCTCGCCTTCGTCGGGCGCAAACAGCGCATTGGCGGTCGCGACCTGGCCGGGGTGGATCAGCGTCTTGCCGTCGAAGCCGAGATCGCGGCCCTGCTCGCATTCGGCCTGGAAGCCGGCCTCGTCCCTGATGTCGTTGTAGACGCCGTCGACGATGTCGAGGCCATGGGCACGGGCGGCGAGGATCGCGCTCGTCAGCCAGGGCAGCATCGGCGCCCGGCCGGGCACGAAGCGGGCACGGGTCTCCTTGGCGAGGTCGTTGGTGCCCATCACGAAGCAGGACAGCCGCGTGCCGGGCAGGCGCGCGGCGCGGGCGATGCGCTCGACGTCGAGGATGGCGAGCGGCGTCTCGATCATCGCCCAGATCCTGATCTGCGGATCGGCCCAGAGGCCGGAGAGCTGCGCCCCGACCTTGGCCAGCGTCTCCGGCGCCGAGACCTTAGGGATCAAGATCGCGTCGGGCTTGGCGTCGGCGGCCGCTGCGAGATCGGCGCCGTACCAGGGCGTATCGAGCCCGTTGATCCGGATGACGAGCTCGCGCCGGCCATAGCCGCCGGCCTTCACCGCCTCGCAGACCTGCTTGCGCGCGGTTTCCTTGGCGTCGGGCGCGACGGCGTCCTCGAGATCGAGGATCAGCGCGTCGGCGGCGATCTCGCGGGCCTTTTCGAGAGCGCGGGCATTGGAGCCCGGCATATAGAGCACGCTGCGGCGCGGGCGGATCGAGGCTGTTCCGGTCATGGCGTGTCTCCTGGCGACCTTCGCTGCACTGCACACTAGACGCGGGCGCGATGCAACGGCAGTTCTGCGAAGGGCGGATGACGGGAGGTGGCGATGCGCATCGCGGGCGTCGACGGCTGCAAGGCCGGCTGGATCGCGGCGCGTCTCGACGACGCTCGGGAGACCGCACCGACGCTGCAGGTGTTCGCCCGGCTCGCCGATCTGCTCGCCATGCCCGATCCACCGGAGATCGTCGCGGTCGACATGCCGATCGGCCTGCCGGACGGCGTCGCCGGCCCGGGGCGCGGGCCCGAGCAGCTCGTGCGCCCGTTGCTCGGCGCCCGGCAATCCTCGGTGTTCGCGATCCCGGCCCGCGCCGCCGTCGAGGCGCTGGATTACCGGGAGGCCTGCATGCTGGCGCTGGCGACCTCGCAGCCGCCGCGAAAGGTGTCGAAACAGGGCTTCTTCCTGTTTCCGAAGATCCGCGAGATCGACGCGTTGCTTCGGATCGAGCCGGCGCTGTGCAGCCACATCTTCGAAGTCCATCCCGAACTCGCCTTCGCGACGATACGGGGCGCGCCGTTGACGCATCCCAAGAAGGTCGGGGGCGCGGTCAATCCGGCCGGCATGGCGGAGCGACGGGCACTGTTGGTCGCCGCCGGCCTCCACCCGCAGGCGGTCGCGGCCTCGCCACCCAAGGGCGCGGCGGCCGACGATGCCCTGGACGCGCTCGCTGCGCTCGTCGTCGCCCGGCACATCGCCGCCGGGCGCGGACGGCCCTTCCCCGATCCGCCGGGACGCGATAGCCACGGTCTCCCGATCGCGATCTGGACCTTCCGTCCCGAGCGCGCACCTGCCCAGGATACGCCCAAGGACACGCGCATGACCGACCGACCCGTCCCCCGCGAGATGATCGAGGACGCCGCCGCGCGCATCGCCGGCCATGCCCGGGTGACGCCCGTTATGCGACTCGGACGCGGCGCGTTCGGCTCACAGGCCGAGATCTCGCTCAAGCTCGAGGTCCTGCAGCATGCCGGCTCGTTCAAGACGCGCGGCGCCTTCAACAACCTGCTCTCGCTGCCCGTTCCCGCTGCCGGCGTCTCGGCGGCGTCGGGCGGCAATCACGGCGCGGCGGTCGCCTATGCGGCGCGCGAGCGCGGCGTCAAGGCGACGATCTTCGTTCCCGAAATCTCGCCTGCGGCCAAGGTCGAGGCGATCCGCCGCTTCGGTGCCGAGGTCGTGATCGGCGGCGCGCAATATGACGACGCGCAGGCCGCCTGCGATGCCTTCGTCGCGGAAACCGGCGCGCTGAAGATTCATCCTTTCGCGGCGAAGGAGACGATCGCGGGCCAGGGCACGCTCGGGCGCGAATGGGATGTGCAGGAGCCCGATCTCGATACGGTGCTGGTCGCAGTCGGCGGCGGCGGGCTGATCTCCGGCATCGCGGCCTGGTTCGCTGGCAGCAAGGTCAAGGTCGTCGGTGTCGAGCCGGCGGGCTCGCGCGCGCTGCAGGCGGCGCTGGAGGCGAAGGGACCGGTCGAGGTGACAGTCGCCTCGGTCGCGGCCGATTCGCTCGGCGCGCGCAATGTCGGGCCGCTGGTCTACGCGGTCTGCGAGGATACCGTCGATCACGTCGCTCTGGTGCCGGACGCGGCGATCTCGCAGGCGCAAGCCGTGCTCTGGCGCGATTTCCGTCTCGCCGTCGAGCCCGGCGGGGCGGCTGCGCTCGGCGCGCTGCTGTGCGGCGCCTACGTACCGGCGAAGGGCGAGCGGCTCGGCGTTCTGGTCTGCGGGGCGAATGTCGATCTCGGGAAGCTGGCGGGCATCGTCGGATAAGGCGCTAACCTCGCGTTTCCCGAGATCGGCCCCGGGGCTGGACGCCCGTCCTCGTGGCGTCGCACACTCTGCGCGTGCAAACGAGAGCGAGCCCATGTCCGATCCCGCCCCGAAAACCAATTCCGGCCGCTTCTTCGAGGATTTCCGGCTCGGCGAGACCATCGTGCACGCGACGCCGCGCACGGTGCGCGCCGGCGACGCCTCGCTCTACAGCGCGCTATACGGGCCGCGCTTCGCCGTGCAGGCCTCCGACGCCTTCGCCAAGGCGATCGGTTATCGCGACGCTCCGGTCGACGACCTGCTCGTCTTCCACATCGTCTTCGGCAAGACGGTGCCCGACATCTCGCTGAACGCGGTGGCCAATCTCGGCTATGCCGACGGGCGTTTCCTGCGTCCGGTCTATGCCGGCGACACGCTGGCGACGACCTCGGAGGTGATCGGCCTGAAGCAGACCTCCGGCGGCGATGCCGGCATCGTCTATGTCCGCTCGATCGGCCGCAACCAGGATCAGGAGATCGTGCTGAGCTATGCGCGCTGGGTGCTGGTGCGCAAGCGCCATCCCGGCACGCCGGCCCATGCCGAGCAGGTGCCGGAGCTGGCGAAGGCGGTGCTGCCGGAGGAACTCGGCCAGGGCTGCCCGGCGATCGCGTCCGCGGCCTATGACGACGCGCTCGCCGGCTCGCCCTTCCGCTGGCACGATTATGCCGTCGGCGAGCGCATCGACCATGTCGACGGCGTCACCGTCGAGGAGGCGGAGCATCAGATCGCGACCCGGCTCTACCAGAACACCGCGAAGGTGCATTTCGATGCCTATTCGGCCCGCGAATCCCGCTTCGGCAAGCGCCTGATCTACGGCGGCCACGTCATCAGCCTGGCCCGGGCGCTGTCCTTCAACGGGCTCGGCAACGCCTTCCACATCGCGGCTATCAATGGCGGCCGCCACGTCTCGCCGCTCTTCGCCGGCGACACGGTCTTCGCCTGGAGCGAGGTGCTGGAATCGGCCGAGCTGCCCGGCCGCAGCGATGTCGGCGCGCTGCGTCTGCGCCTCGTCGCGACCAAGAACCGGCCCTGCGGCGAGTTCCCGTTCCAGCATGATGGCGGCCATTACGACGACGGCGTCATCCTCGATTTCGACTACTGGGCGCTGTTGCCGCGCTGAGCGCCAGGTCAAGTCGTCGAAGTGACAGATTTCTGATTCTGTAACCGGGTGCCGTCTCGTCGCATTGCGGCATGGGGTCGGTTTCGCTACACAGCCAAACACTCTAGAACGATCCCAAATGGTGCGGTTCCTGCGCGAACCGTCGGAGTCGGAGACCTGATCTTGGCCGAGGTCAAACCGGCGGCACGCCCGCTTTCGCCGCATCTGCAAATCTACCGCTGGTCCTGGACCATGGCGATGTCGATCGCCCATCGCGCCACCGGCTTCGCGCTCTATGCCGGCACCGTGCTGGTCGCACTCTGGCTGGTCGCGGCCGCATCCGGCCCCAAGGCCTTCGACACGGCGCAATGGCTCGCCGGGTCGATCCTCGGCCAGCTCGTCCTGTTCGGCTACACCTTCGCGCTGCTGCACCACATGGCCGGCGGCGTGCGCCACTTCATCTGGGATTCCGGACGCGGCTACGAGCCCGAGACCCGGATGAACCTGGCGAAATACAGCGTCTTCGTCTCCGGCGGGCTGACCGTGCTCGTCTGGATCGTCGCGCTCGCGCTGCGCTGAGGAGATCGCCGATGCTGTCCAACTCCTCGATGCGCACGCCGATGGCCCGGGTCCGCGGCCTCGGCTCGGCGAAATCCGGCACCGGGCATTTCTGGCTGCAGCGCGTTACAGCCGTCGCCAACCTGCTGCTCGCCATCGTCTTCATCGGCGTGGTGATCGCGCTTGCGGGACGGCCCTATCCGGCGGCGATCGCGCTCCTGTCGAAGCCGGCCGTCGCGATCCTGCTGCTGCTCTTCGTCATATCGGGTGCGATCCATATGCGGCTCGGCATGCAGGTCATCATCGAGGACTATGTCCATGGCGAGGGCCTGAAGATCCTCGCCGTGATGGCCAACACCTTCTTCGCGATCGCGATTGCTGCTGCCTGCGCCTTCGCGCTCCTGAAGCTCTCGTTCGGAGGCTGACGCCATGGCGATCACCAGAAACCGCGCGATCCCGGCCTATGCCGGCCAAGCCTATCCGATCACCGACCACACCTTCGACGTCGTCGTGGTGGGCGCCGGCGGGGCGGGCCTTCGCGCCACGGTCGGCTGCTCGCAGGCCGGCCTGAAGACCGCCTGCATTACAAAAGTGTTCCCGACGCGCTCGCACACGGTCGCGGCTCAGGGCGGCGTCGCCGCCTCGCTCGGCAATATGGGCAAGGACACCTGGCAGTGGCACATGTACGACACCGTCAAGGGGTCGGACTGGCTCGGCGACCAGGACGCGATCGAATATCTCGTCCGTAACGCGCCCGCCGCCGTCTACGAGCTCGAACACTGGGGCGTGCCCTTTTCGCGCACGGAAGCGGGAAAAATCTACCAGCGGCCCTTCGGCGGCATGACCACCGATTTCGGCAACGGCCCGCCGGCCCAGCGCACCTGCGCCGCCGCCGACCGCACCGGCCACGCCATGCTGCACACGCTCTATGGCCAGGCGCTGCGCTACAACACCGAGTTCTTCATCGAATATTTCGCCATCGACCTGATCATGGACGAGGACGGCGTCTGCCGCGGCGTGATCGCGCTCAAGCTCGATGACGGCACGCTGCATCGCTTCCGCTCGAAAATGGCGATCATGGCGACCGGCGGCTATGGCCGCGCCTATTTCTCGGCGACCTCGGCCCATACCTGCACCGGCGACGGCGGCGGCATGGTGCTGCGCGCCGGCCTGCCGCTGCAGGACATGGAGTTCGTGCAGTTCCACCCGACCGGGATCTACGGCGCCGGCTGCCTGATCACCGAAGGCGCGCGCGGCGAGGGCGGCTATCTGACGAACTCGGAAGGCGAGCGCTTCATGGAGCGCTATGCCCCCTCGGCCAAGGACCTCGCCTCGCGCGATGTCGTCTCACGCTCGATGACGATGGAGATCCGCGGCGGACGCGGCGTCGGCAAGAACAAGGACCACATCTACCTGCATCTCGACCATCTCGACCCGAAGATCCTGCACGAGCGCCTTCCGGGCATTTCGGAGAGCGCAAAGATCTTCGCCGGCGTCGACGTGACCCGCGAGCCGATCCCGGTGCTGCCGACGGTGCATTACAACATGGGCGGCATTCCGACGAACTTCCACGGCGAGGTCCTGACCAAGGTCGACGGCAATCCCGACACCGTGGTGCCCGGCCTGATGGCGATCGGCGAGGCGGCCTGCGTCTCCGTGCACGGCGCCAATCGCCTGGGCTCGAACTCGCTGATCGACCTCGTCGTCTTCGGCCGGGCGGCGGGCCTGCGTTGCGCCGAGATCGTCAAGGCCGGCGAGGCGCAGCCGGAGCTGCCGGCGAACTCCGCCGATCTCGCGCTGACCCGTCTCGACAAGTATCGCAACGCCGCCGGCGGCACGCCGACCGCCGAGCTGCGCGGACGGATGCAGAAGACGATGCAGGACAATTGCGCCGTCTACCGCACCGGCGAGACTCTGGAAGAGGGCCACAAGCAGATTCACGAGGTCTGGGCCGGCATCGAGGACATCGCCACCACCGACCGCTCGCTGGTCTGGAACTCCGACCTGATCGAGACGCTGGAGTTCGACAACCTGATCACCCAGGCCGTGGTGACGATGGATTCAGGGTTGAACCGCCCGGAAAGCCGCGGCGCCCACGCCCGCGAGGACTATCCCGACCGCGACGACAAAGACTGGATGAAGCACACGCTCGCCTGGGTCGACGACGCCAAGCGTGCGGTGACGCTGGATGACCGGCCGGTGCACACCTACACGCTGTCGAACGACATCGAGTACATCAAGCCGAAGGCGCGGGTGTATTGAACGGAAGCGCCAACACGATGCGTCTCTCGGTCCATGTGCTTGGCTGCATTCTCACAGGGGTGCTGACCTGCGGTCCTGCCTATGCTGCCGGTGGAGAGATGCCGTCGCTATTCGGCTTCCTTGCCCTTGGCTTTCTGCTGGTTGTCGGCTTTGCGCTGTATGCCGTTTCGCCAAAGTACATGGTGATGCTGGCTGTCGCTCTTTGGATCGGCGGACTAGCTCTCGCCGCAGCCCAGTATGGGCTCTCCGGTACCGCGCTCCGGGCTACGAAAATTGGATTGCTAATGACGTGTCTCACTTTGCCGATCGCCGGCGGTTGGCTGCTGGGGTACGTCGCAAGAAAGCGCTTTTCTCAAATCGGAACGCGTCATGGCTGAATTCAACCTTCCGCAGAACTCCCGCCTGACCGAGGGCAAGGCCTGGCCCAAGCCCTCCGGGGCGGCGAAGCTGACCGAATTCAAGGTCTATCGCTGGAACCCGGACACCGGCGAGAACCCGCGCACCGACACCTATTTTGTCGACCGCGAGGATTGCGGGCCGATGGTTCTCGACGCGCTGATCTGGATCAAGTCGAAGATCGATCCGACGCTGACCTTCCGCCGCTCCTGCCGCGAGGGCATCTGCGGCTCCTGCGCCATGAACATGGACGGCAAGAACGGCCTCGCCTGCACCACAGGCATCGACGAATGCGGGGGCAAGGGCAAGGTCGCGATCTACCCGCTGCCGCACATGCCGGTGATCAAGGATTTGGTCCCCGACCTGACCCGCTTCTACGCCCAGCACGCCTCGATCGAGCCCTGGCTCAAGACGACGACGCCCTCGCCAGAGAAGGAGTGGTCGCAGGCCAAGGACGATCGCGAAAAACTCGACGGGCTCTACGAGTGCATCCTGTGCGCCTGCTGCTCGACCTCCTGCCCGAGCTACTGGTGGAACGGCGACCGCTATCTCGGCCCGGCGGCGCTGCTGCAGGCCTATCGCTGGCTGATCGACAGCAGAGACGAGGCGACCGGCGAGCGCCTCGACGATCTCGAGGATCCCTTCCGGCTCTACCGCTGCCACACGATCATGAACTGCGCCAACGCCTGCCCGAAGGGGCTGAACCCGGCCAAGGCGATCGCCGAGGTCAAGAAGATGATGGTGGCGCGGCAGGTCTGAGGCGGCGCGAATGCGCTGGCGCGGCCGTCTGACGCGACGGTCTGCGCTTCCGGTGCTCACGGACAGACGTCCGCTCCGCTCCGGTTCTCGACCGCCACGCCAGCCAACTCGCGCCAGCGCATTCGCGCTCGCTCAGCAGCGCCCCGGCAAATCCTACAGATACCGCCCCGGTCGGAACGGCGTCGGGTCCACCGGCGGCGTCTCGCCGCAGATCAACGCGGCCAGGATCTCGCCCGTGATCGGCCCGGTCGAGAAGCCGATATGCTGGTTGCCGAAGGCGAGCCACAGGCCCGGACGGGCGGGCGCCTCGCCGATCATCGGCAGCGAATCCGGCAGCGTCGGGCGTGCGCCGCGCCAGGTCTCGCCGACGACCGCGTCGAGCGGGAAGGCCTCTCGGGCGCTGGCGGTCGCCGCGTCGATCTGACGGCGCTCGTCGGGCGCGTCGCGCAGGCTGAGGTCGACGCCGCTGGTGATGCGGAGCCCCTGCTCCATCGGCGCCATGTAATAGGCGGCATCGGCATCGTAGACCGGCCGCGACAGCGCGGCGCCCGGCTCCGGCCGCAGATGGCGATGATAGCCGCGCTCGACATCGAGCTTCGGATCGAGGCCGAGCGGCGTCAGGAGATCGCCGCTCCATGGCCCGAGCGCGACGATGGCGAGGTCGGCGCGGTGCGCATCCTTGTCGGTTTCGACCCGCCATCCCCCGGCATCCTGCATCAGGCTGCGGATTTCGGCCTGGACGATGCTGCCGCCATGCGCGGCGAACAGCGCCGCATAGGCGGCCGTCACCGCGCCCGGCGAATCGACCGAGCCGTTGCAGGGGATCAGCAGCCCGGCCGGAAAGATCGGCTTCAGCGCCGGCTCGAGTGCCGAGATCGCCTGCCGGTCGAGCACCTCGGCGGCGATCCCGTGCCGGGCGAGGAAATCCCGCTCCGCTGCCGCGGCAGCGTGCCCGTCTTCCGTCCGCCACAGCTTCAGCGTGCCGGTCTCGCGCAGGCGATCGGCCACGCCGGCGGCTGCCATCAGCTCGCGATGGCGCGCGACCGTGCTCGCGGTCAGCGAATCGAGCGCGGCGATCCGGGCGGCCGCCTGCGAGGGCCGTGCCTCCCAGAGGAAGCGCAGCAGCCAGCCCGGCCGCGTCAGCACCCGGCGCCAATCGAGATTGAGCGCCGGATGGCGGTTGCCGAGATAGCCTGCGAGCTTGCCGAACAGACCGGGCTCGTTGAGCGGCGCGATCGAGGAGCGCGCCAGCACGCCGGCATTGCCGTAGGAGGTTTCGCTGCCCGGCGGCTTGCGGTCGATCAGGGTGATGGCGAAGCCGCGCTTCTGCAGCGACAGCGCGCAGCAGGTGCCGACCATGCCGGCGCCGAGAACCAGAACGCTGCGGGTCACGCCGGGTCGGCCGAAATGTCTGCCGGCGCTTTCAGCCAGTGGTCGAGGAAGCCGTCGAGCCAGACGCGGATCGCCGGATCGTACTGGTACCAGCCGTCGAGATGCATGTGGCGCAGCTGCGCACCCGGCATCAGCGTCCGCTCATGGCCGCGCACCGACCAGCGGCACATCATCGCCGGCGTCACCTCGGGGTGGAACTGGATGCCGTAGACTTTCGAGGCGGCCCGGATCGCCTGGATCGGGAAATCGCCGCCCGTCGCCAGGCATTCCGCCCCGCTCGGGCAGTCGAAGCCGTCGCGGTGCCATTGATAGACGGTCGAGGGCCAGGCGAAGCCGGCCTCGCCGGCATGGTCGCGGCCGGCCTGCGTCAGGTCGAGCCGATAGTAGCCGACTTCCGCCCGCCCCTGCTCGTGGGTGTAGACCCGGGCGCCGAGATGCTTTGCCAGCATCTGCGCGCCGAGGCAGATGCCGAGGAAGGGCGCATCCTCCTTCAGGCAGGTTCCGATCCAGTCGGTCTCGGCCTTGACGAACTCGTCGGGATCGTTGGCGCCCATCGGCCCGCCGAAGATCACCGCGCCGGCATGGTCGCGCATCGTCTCCGGCAGCGGGTCGCCATAGCGCGGCTTGCGGATGTCGAGCGCATGGCCTCGCGCCTGCAGCAGCCGGCCGACGCGGCCGGCCGTCGAGTGCTCCTGATGCAGGACGATCAGCACGGGTTTGGGCACGGGCCGGCGCGACCGCACAGGCGGAGAGGAACGAAGCCTGCGCGCAATCGGGAAGCGGAAGGATTGGTCGTTCATCGCGGAAGTCGGCGCCGTTGTCCGAGAGCGCATCTCCGGGAGCGAGATCGCGCCCGGCAGGATGCGACAATGCAGTTCCATCAGGAACCAGGCAAGCAAGTTGTGCGCCATGCAGCCAGAGCATGGGAGGGCGCGACCACCGCCTTTTCGTCTCCGGACGTGACATTGACGCCTGCCGACACAACCGGAAACAGAGCCGGGCTTGACTTCGTCGTCGCGATTGGGAATGAGAATGAACGTTCATTCTCGTTGCGGTGCCGCATCTTGCCACCTCATTCTGCCGCGCTCGCGCCGGCGAGCCTTCTCTCCGAGCGCCACATCCGCATCCTCGACGCGGCCGAACGCGTTTTCGCGCGCGCCGGCTTCCATGCCGCGACGATGCAGGACGTCGCGGTCGAGGCCAGGATGAGCCCGGGCAATCTCTACCGCTATTTCTTGTCGAAGGACGCGATCATCGCCGGCATGGCCGAGCGCGACCGGACGACGATCGCCTCCGATTTCGGCGGACTCGACCCGGCGAGGGGCGCGGTTCTCGATCAGCTCGAAGCGCTCGGCCGCCGCCATCTCGTCGAGGAGCCGCGCGAGAAATCGATCATCGCCCTGCAGATCTGGGCCGAGGCGGCGCGCAATCCGGCGATGGCGAGCATGTGCGCCGCGATCGACGGCACGGTGATCGGCGGGCTCGCCGCGGCGATCGCCGGGGCCAAGGCGAGCGGCGAGCTGCCGGACAATCTCGACGACGCGCGCTTCCTGCAGGCGATCTTCATGATGGCCGACGGCTTCTTCTGCCGCCGCGCCATGGACCCGTCCTTCGATGCCGCGATGGCGGCCGAGACCCTGTTCAAGGCGATGCGCGGCCTCGCCCGGGTGCTGGTTCTGCCGGCGCCGGAAGCGGCCATGCCATGATCCTCTTCCCCGAAAAGGCCCGACGCATGCTCCGTTCCGCCATGGTCCTGCGCCTGTCCGCGCTCCTGCTCGCAGGCGCGGCCGGTCCTGTCGCCGCGCAGACTCCCGCGCCGCAGCCGGCCGCCGCAGCCGGTCCCTCGGTCACCGTGACCCGGGCGACGATCGCCGAGATCGTCCAGAGCGTCGTCGTCTCCGGCTCGATGACCGCCCGCGACGAGGTCCTGGTCACGCCGGAGGTCGATGGGCTCGCCATCGTCGCGCTGCTCGCCGAGGAGGGCGACCGGGTCGCGGCCGGGCAGGTCCTGGCGCGGCTGTCGCGCACGACGCTCGACGTGCAGAAGGCACAGAACGAAGCGCAGGTCGCCCGTGCCGAAGCGGCGATCGCCCAGGCCGAAGCCCAGATCGTCGAGGCGCAGGCCAATCTCGTCGCAGCTGCCAACAATTTCGACCGGACCAAGGCGTTGCGCGCCAGCGGCAATGCCTCGAACGAGACCTACGACCAGCGCGACGCGGCGGCGAGGGCTGCCGAGGCCAAGCTCAACGCCGCCAAGCAGGCTCTGGCGATCGCGCGGGCCGACAGAACCCTCTACGAGGCGCAGGGCCGCGAGATCGAGGTGAAGCTCGCCCGCACCGAGATCAAGGCGCCGACCGCGGGGCTGATCAGCCGCCGCAACGCCAAGCTCGGCGCCACCGCTGCCATGGCTGCGACCGACCCGCTGTTTCGCATCATCGCCGACGGCGCGATCGAGCTCCAGGCCGATGTCGCCGAGGTCGAGCTGCCGGGCCTGAAGCTCGGCCAGAATGTTGCGGTCACCCCGGCCGGCTCCACGACCACGCTCGCCGGCACGATCCGGCTGATCTCGCCCGAGGTCGACAAGGCCTCGCGGCTCGGCAAGGTCCGCATCGCGCTCACCGGCAACCCGCCGGTGGCGATCGGCTCCTTCGGCCGCGGCGTGATCGAGACCGGGCGCAAGCGCGCGGTCACGCTGCCGCTCTCCGCGATCACCTATGGCCGCTCGGGACCGACCGTGCAGAGCGTCAGCGAAAGCAGGATCGCGACGAAGCCGGTGACGCTGGGCCTCGTCGGCGACGGCCGGGCCGAGATCGTCTCCGGCGTGTCCGAAGGCGAGACCGTGGTGGCGCGCGCCGGCACCTTCGTGCGCGACGGCGACGTGATCACGCCGGTCGCGACGAACTGACGGGAGCCGGCCTTGAACATCAACTTCTCCGCCTGGTCGATCCGCAAGCCGGTTCCCTCGATCCTGCTCTTCGTCGTGCTCTGCGTGCTCGGCCTGCTGTCGTTCTCGAAGCTGCCGGTGACGCGCTTCCCGAACATCGACGTGCCGCTTGTCTCGATCACGGTGACGCAGTCGGGCGCGGCGCCGGCCGAGCTCGAAACCCAGGTCTCCAAGCGCGTCGAGGACGCGGTCGCCAGCGTCACCGGCGTCAAGCATGTGATGTCGACGCTGACCGACGGCTCCTCGGTGACGACGATCGAGTTCCGCCTCGAGGTGAACACCGACCGAGCCGTCAACGACGTCAAGGACGCGGTCGCCAAGATCAGGGCCGACCTGCCCAAGACCATCGACGAGCCGATCATCCAGCGCATCGACGTCGAGGGCCAGTCGATCATCACCTATGGCGCCTCCTCGCCGGGCATGACGCTGGAGCAGCTCTCCTGGCATGTCGACGATGTCGTCGCGCGCGAATTGCAGGGGCTGAAGGGTGTCGGCCGGATCGACCGCTTCGGCGGCGTCGACCGCGAGATCAGGATTTCGCTCGATCCCGACCGGCTGCTGGCGCTCGGCACCACCGCGGCCGACGTCAACAAGCAGATCCGCGCCACCAATGTCGACCTCGCCGGCGGGCGCGGCGAGGTCGGCGGCCAGGAGCAGACGATCCGCACGCTCGCCAGCGCCCGGAGTGTCGCCGAGCTCGCCGAGAGCAAGGTCATGCTGAGCGGCGGCCACGAGGTCCGGCTGAAGGAGCTCGGCCGCGTCGAGGATTCGAACTCGGAGCCGCGCAGCTTCGGCCGGCTCGACAAGCGCCCGGTCGTCTCCTTCGCGGTGTTCCGCTCCAAGGGTTCGAGCGAGTTGTCGGTCAAGGAGGTCGTCGCGGCCAAGGTCGCCGATCTCAACGCGCGCTATCCCGGTATCCAGCTGAAGCCGATCGACGACGCCGTCGCCTACACCTACGGCAACTACAAGGCCGCGATGGGCACGCTGCTGGAGGGCGCGGGCCTTGCCGTGCTCGTCGTCTTCCTGTTCCTGCGCAACTGGCGCGCCACCCTGATCACCGCGGTCGCGCTGCCGCTGTCGGCCATCCCGACCTTCTGGGCGATGGAACTGATGGGCTTCTCGCTCAATCTCGTCAGCCTGCTCGGCATCACGCTGGTCACCGGCATCCTGGTCGACGACGCCATCGTCGAGATCGAGAACATCGTCCGGCACATGAAGATGGGCAAGTCGCCCTATCGCGCCGCGATGGAGGCGGCCGACGAGATCGGCCTCGCGGTCATCGCGATCACGCTGACCATCGTCGCGATCTTCGCGCCGGTCTCGTTCATGGGCGGAGTCGCTGGCCAGTATTTCCGCCAGTTTGGCCTGACGGTCGCGGTCGCGGTGCTGTTCTCGCTGCTCGTCGCGCGGCTGATCACGCCGATGATGGCGGCCTATCTGATGAAGCCGGTCAAGCATGCCGATCCGAAGGACGGCTTCGTCATGGCCAGCTATGTCGGCTTCCTGCGCGCGACCATTGCCAAGCGCCGCATCCCGGTCTTTCCGCGGCTCGACGGCACCGGCCGCTGGCGCGCGATTCCGTTCAGCACCTCCTATCTCACCCTCGTCGTCGGCTTCGGCTTCCTCTTCGCCTCGATCCAGGCGACGGCGATGCTGCCGACCGGCTTCATCCCCGACGAGGACACCTCGCGCGTCGTCGCCGCCGTCGAGCTGCCGCCGGGCTCGACTCTTGAGGATACCCGCGTCGCCACCGACCAGATCGTCGACAAGCTGCGTGAAATCCCCGAGGTGACGCAGGTCTTCGTGCTCGGCGGGTCCTCGCCGACCGGCCAGCGCGAGATCCGCCGCGCCGCGATCACGATCAAGCTCAAGCCCAAGGCCGAGCGCACCGCGCGCCAGAAGGACCTCAAGGTCGTCATTGCCCAGAAGCTCGCCAGCGTGCCCGACACCCGGGCCTGGTACGTCAACGAGCGCGGCGAACGCGAGATGGCCTTCTCGATCCTCTCCAGGGAGGGCGCCCCGCTCGACGAGGCGGTGGCGCGCATCGAGAGCCGGATGCGAAAGGTCGAGGGCTATCTCAACGTCGCCTCCTCCGGCTCGCTGTCGCGGCCGGAACTCAGGATCACGCCGAAGCTCGAACAGGCCGGCAATCTCGGCGTCACGCCCGAGGCGATCTCGGAGGCGGTGCGCGTCGCCACAATCGGCGACGTCGGTGCGAACCTCGCGAAATTCAACGCCGGCGACCGGCTGGTGCCGATCCGCGTCCAGCTCGACGAGGCGGCCCGCACCGACATCCGCAACATCGCGGCTTTGCGCGTCACCAATGCCAGCGGCGTCTCGATCCCGCTCACCGCCGTCGCCCAGATCGGCTTCGGCGAGGGGCCGTCCTCGATCGACCGTTACGACCGCGTCCGCCGCGCCACCATCGGCGCCGACCTGAAGCGCGGCTTCGAGCTCGGCACGGCGCAGCAGACCTTCCAGGACATCGTCAGGCAAGTCGGCCTGCCGGACGGGGTGCGCATCGCCGCGACCGGCGATGCCGAGATCCAGGGCGAGGTGGTGCAGGGCTTCGTCACCGCGATGACGACCGGGCTGATGCTGGTGCTGGTCGTGCTGATCCTGCTGTTCGGCTCGGTCTTCCAGCCGATCACGATCCTGCTCTCGCTGCCGCTCTCGTTCGGCGGCGTCGTCATTGCCTTGCTTGCGACCGACAAGCCGGTCTCGATGCCGGTCTATATCGGGCTCCTGATGCTGATGGGCATCGTCACCAAGAACGCGATCATGCTGGTCGATTTCGCGGTCGAGGAGCAGGCCCGCGGCAAGGACCGCATGACCGCGCTGATCGAGGCCGGCCGCAAGCGCGCGAGGCCGATCGTGATGACCACGATCGCGATGGCGGCGGGCATGCTGCCCTCGGCCTATGGCGTCGGCGACGGCGGCGAGTTCCGCGCGCCGATGGCGATCGCGGTGGTCGGCGGCCTGATCGTCTCGACCGTGCTCTCGCTCGTCTTCGTGCCAAGCTTCTACGCCGTGATGGACGATCTCCAGCGCCTGACGAGCTGGCTGTTCGGGCGGTTCTTCTCGAAGCCCGAGGACGAGAGCGCCTGGGAGCCGGTCCATGACGGCGAGGCGCATGTCACGCCTGGCAAAGCCAGCGCCGAGGCGATGACGAAACTCCCGACGCCGCGGCTGGCGGCGGAGTGAGGCGAGGATGAGCGGCTCTCTCCGACTCGCCACGTCGCCCGCCCTCTCGGACCCCCGTCATTTCGTATCGGCGTAGACCGTGGCGCGGGAGACCCCGAGATGGGCGGCGATGATCTCGGGGGAGCGTCGCACTTCCAGGCAGCCGGCATCCTTGAGTTCGCGCAGCAGCAGGCGGCGATCCTCGGTTTTCAAGGCGCGCGGCGTCGTCGCGAGCCGCGCCGCGAACTGGTCGATGCGGGCGCGGATGGTCTCCGCTCCGGTCGGGCTGAGCGTTTCCGGCACGCCGCTGTCGGCGTCGAGGCGCGTGAAGCGGCCGATCACGCTCTGCAAGCCATGGAACAAGGTCAGATCGACATTGAGGCACAGCGCCGCGACATAGGAGCCGTCGCCGCCCTTGATCCCGATCGAGGTGCTCTTGGCCTGCCGCCCGTCCGAAAAGCGGTTGGCGTAGTTGGCGATGACCTGCGGATAACCGGGATCGGCGATGCGGGCGAGACCGAGCTCCGTCGCCGACTGACCGACCTGTCGTCCCGACAGGTTGTTGTGGATCGCGACGATCGCGTTGTCGGGATCGCGTAGATCGTGGACCACGACCTCGCAGAACGGCGCGAAGGTATCGGCCAACCCCTGGGCGATCTGCCCGAGCTGTCCGAACAGAAGCTGCTTGTCTTCCTCGGTGCGCTCGTCCGGTGCCGGCGTTTGCCCGCTCATGACGGCCGCCCTGCCTGAAGCAGCTCGGCGACCGTGGAGGCGGCCTTCATGCCGGTGCCGGTGACGAGCACCACCGTACGCTCGGTCGCCTTGATCAGGCCGGCACTGAAGAGCTTGTCGAGCGCGGCCGCCGCGCTCGCGCAGGTCGGCTCGGCGAAGAGGCCTTGCCGGGCGAGCCGGTCCAGGGCCGCGACGATCTCGTCCTCCGTCACCGCGATCGTCCCGCCGCCGCTCTCGCGCAGGGCGGCGACGATCTCGGGCAGCCGCAGCGGATGCCTGATCGCCGTCCCCTCGGCCACCGTTCTGCGCATCTCGCGCGGCACGGGCGTGTCGACGCCGGCCCGGAAGCTCGCATCGATCGGCGAGCAGTTGAGCGGCTGCGCCGCGAACAGGCGTGGCAGCCGCGCGATCTGGCCGGCCTTCATCAGCTCGCGGAAGCCGAATGCGCAGCCGAGCAGGCTGCTGCCGGCGCCGACCGGCATGACGATGTTGTCCGGCGCCGCGAAGCCGAAATCCTCCCAGAGCTCATAGGCCAGGGATTTGGTGCCTTCGAGGAAGAAGGGCTGCCAGTTGTGGCTGGCATAGAAGCTCCGGCCCGCCTGCCGGATGGCCTCGGCCTCCGATTCCTCGCGCGGCCCCTCGACCAGTTGCACCTCGGCACCATAGGCCCTGACCTGCGCGATCTTCGCCGGGGACGTCGAGGCCGGGGCGATGACCTTCACGCGCATGCCGCCGGCCGCGCCGAAGCCCGCTATGGCCGAGCCGCCATTCCCGGAGCTGTCCTCATGCACGGCGGCGACGCCGATCTGGCGCAGGAACGACAGCATGACCGCAGCACCGCGATCCTTGAAGCTGCCCGTCGGATTGAACCATTCGAGCTTGAAGAACGGGCGCAGATCGCCCCAGGGGCGCTGGATCAGCGGCGTGCAGCCCTCGCCCATGGTGATCGGATCGGCGATCTCGACCGGCAACGCTGCGCGATAGCGCCATAGCGAGCGGACACCCCTGTCGATCTCGTCGCGGGAAATGCCGCTTCCTGACGTCACGAGAAGCGGGGTGCGGTCGTCCGAACACCACCGGGGCATATCGAGCGGGTAGAGCGTTCCGTCGCGAGGATCGACATAGCTGGCGTTCGGCATGTGGGCGCCTGGATTTCGACCTATTGAGATTCTAATCAAAATGTCCATTTCTAGATATTCTGTCAAGATATAGCGTCGATGCATCACGATCTCCGACCGGCTCACGCCGCGAGATTTCGCATCATCCGCAGCCCCAAAGGGATGCGCGGGGTCGAAGGACGGGGACAAGTTGGCGAGGAGGCGCGACGCCTGCTCCCTTCTCCTGGATGGGAGACGGCGGCTCGGTGGCCCAGATAAGGTGCTGCCGCTGCAGAAATGGTCGCAACGGCTCCGTCGCGCTTCAACGATCGGCGGTGAGCCCTCTCCCACTAGGGAGAGGGCTTACCGTGCGGCCTAAGCCTTTTGGAGTTAGCCCTTTCTCACCAGCAGCACCGCCGCCAGGATCGCCACGCCGCCGGCCGCCTGCGCGGGCGAGGGCTGCTCGCCGAAGATCGCCCAGGCGGCGAGCACGCTGACCAGCGCCGGCCAGACCATCACCAGCGAGGCCGCGCTGGCGCCATAGGCCCCGAGCGAGAGCGTGATCAGGCCCTGGCCGAGCGCATGCGAGACCAGCCCGAGCGCGATCACCGCAAGCCAGCCCTGCAGGCTCGCCGGCACGATGGTCTCGCCCAGAGTGAGCGCCGCCGCGAGGCAGAACACGGCGCAGAGCGCGCTCGAGATCAGCCCGATCCGGCCGGCATCGGCCAGGTCGCGGGCGCGGCGCACGGCGAGGATGTAGACGGCGTAGGAGACCGCGGCGCAGGTCGCCAGCATGTCGCCGAAGGCGCCGTTGGGCGAGGCCGCCGGGCCTCCGCCGGAAAACTTCGGCAGCACCAGCATCGCCGCGCCGCCGAGCGCCAGCATGAGCGCGCCGAGGATGCGCCGGCTCGGCCTCTCGCCGAGCAGGAGCCAGCCGCCGAGTACGACCGCGACCGGCGAGAGATTGCCGAGCAACGAGGCGTTGGCGATCGAGGTGTGAGCAAGCGAGGCGTTGTAGAGCCCGACATCGATCGCGAAGGCGAGGCCGGCGAGCGCGATCGGCAGCAGCGCGCCGGAGCGCGCAGGGCCGGCGTCCTCGCGCCGCTCAAGTCGCATCCAGACCGCGAGCACCGGCAGGGCGAAGGCCATCCGCCAGAATCCGGCCGCCGCCGGGCCGACATCGGCAAGCCGCATGAACACGCCGGAAAAGCCGATGCAGGTCGCGCCCGCAAGCAAAGCCGCGAACATGGCGAGCGCCGGCGCGGCGGGAGCTGGCAGCGTAGCGGGGGAGAGGGAGGCGGGGGTGGACATGGGCGGCTTTCGCAGGCTTCCCGTCATTGCGAGGAGGCGCAGCCGACGAAGCAATCCAGGGGCACTTCGAGCGCTGCCGCTCCTGGATTGCTTCGCTACGCTCGCAATGACGGCTTGGCGTGATCTGCAATCTACGCCGCTTCCATCGATCGGAAAAACGGATTATTCTGATAAATCCATTCAGAAAGACGATTGCATTCTTAAAACCGATCGAAGGAGCACGTGTCATGGCAGGCCATTTCGACCTTGCGGCGCTCGACATGCTGGTCGCGGTCGCCGAGACCGGCGGCTTCACCGCGGCGAGCTCGCGGCTCGGGCGGACGCAGTCGGCGATCTCGGTGCGCATCCAGGATCTGGAGAGCCAGATCGGCCACAAGCTGCTGGAGCGTTCTCGCCGCGGGGTCACGCCGACGGACGCCGGCGAGCGGCTGATCGCCCATGCCCGCCGGCTGCTGGCGATCCAGCGCGAGGCGCTCGACGATCTCGGCGGCGAGGCGACCTCGGGGCGGCTCAGGATCGGCATCCCCGACGACTACATCGACGCCTATCTGCGGCCGCTGATCGCACGCTTCGCCGCCGACCACCCCAGGGTCGAGCTCGAACTGCATTGCGACCTGTCGAAGCGGATCGAGCCAGCGCTGCTGGCCGGCGAGTTCGACCTCGCCGTGCTGACGCAGGACCCGAACCGGCCGATGGGCGAGGTGCTGCGCCGCGAGCCGGTGTTCTGGGTTGCGGGCAAAGGCCACCGGCCGGAGCTGCAGGAGGTGCTGCCGCTCGCTTTGTTCACCGAAGGCTGCCGGGCGCGGCCGCGCATCCTCAATGCGCTGTCGGCGGCGAACAAGGCGCATCGCGTCGTCTTCACCTGCTCGCACACCTCCGGCATGCTCTCGGCGGTCGAGGCCGGGTTCTGCGTCACCGCGCTGACCGAGAGCGCCGTGCCGCCCTCGCTGCGCCGGCTCGGTGCGGCCGAGGGCCTGCCGCCGCTGTTCGATCTTTCGGTCGGGCTGCTGATCGGCCCGCAGCCGAGCCTCGCAGCGCGCCGCTTCGCCGATGCGCTGCGCGACGAGATGGCGGCGCCGCGGCTGGCTGCGTGAGCCATTTTTCCTTCTCCCCTCGGGGGAGAAGGTGGCAGCGCGAAGCGCTGACGGATGAGGGAAGGATGGCAGGCCGCTCGCCTGGTCAGCCCTCATCTGACCCCGCTTTGCGGGCCCATCTTCTGCCCCGAGCGGAGAAGGGCAACCCGCGCATTGCCCTTCAGTCCCCGACCCCCTACTGAGGCGCCATGAAATTCCTCGATCAGGCCAAAATCTATGTGAAGGCGGGCGATGGCGGCGCGGGCTGCGTCTCCTTCCGGCGCGAAAAATTCATCGAGTTCGGCGGGCCGAACGGCGGCGATGGCGGTCGCGGCGGCGATGTCGTGATCGAATGCGTGCAGGGGCTCAACACCCTGATCGACTTCCGCTTCCAGCAGCATTTCAAGGGCAAGACCGGCGGCCACGGCATGGGCGCCGACCGGCACGGCGCCAATGGCGAGGCCAAGGTGCTCCGGGTGCCGCCGGGCACGCAGGTCTTCGACGAGGACGGCGAGACGCTGATCGCCGACCTGACCGAGGCCGGCCAGCGCTTCGTCCTGTGCAAGGGCGGCAATGGCGGCTTCGGCAACGCCTATTTCAAGACATCGACCAACCAGGCGCCGCGCCACGCCAATCCGGGGCTCGTCGGCGAGGAGCGCTGGGTCTGGCTCAGGCTGAAGCTGATCGCCGACGCCGGGCTGATCGGCCTGCCCAATGCCGGCAAGTCGACCTTCCTCGCCACGGTGACGGCGGCCAAGCCGAAGATCGCCGATTATCCGTTCACGACGCTGCATCCCGGCCTCGGCGTGGTGCGCGTCGACGGCCGCGAGATGGTGCTCGCCGACATTCCCGGCCTGATCGAAGGCGCCCATGAGGGCCATGGTCTCGGCGACCGCTTTCTCGGCCATGTCGAGCGTTGCCGGGTGCTGCTGCATCTGGTCGAGGGCACGAGCGAGCATGCCGGCCAGGCCTACAAGACCGTGCGTCAGGAGCTCAGCCTCTATGGCGAGGGCCTCGACGAGAAGCCCGAGATCGTGGCGCTGTCGAAGGTCGACGCGCTGTCGCCGGAGCTGCTCAAGGAGCAGGTCGCAAGGTTGAAGCGGGCGGCCAGGCGCATGCCGATCATCCTGTCCTCGGCCTCGGGCGAGGGTGTCGAGGCGGCGCTCAGGGCGTTGTTCTCGGTGGTCGAGCAGGCGCGCGGCGAGGAAGCGGCCGAGGCCGCCCCGGTCGAGGAGGCCGGCTGGCGCCCTTGACCGCAGCGGTTTCGTGACGAAGCTGCGAATGGCGGTTCTTTCCGCAGCGCCGATGCCCTTGCCTGCGCGCGCCTTGTCGCGTCAATTGCATATCCAACGAAACGTCCGGAAACGCCGTGCCATGACGAAGCTCACCTCCACCACGCTGCTCCTGTCGCTGATCTGCGCCGGCTCGGCGCTCGCCCAGGCGCAACGACCGGCCGCTGCCCAGGCGCAGCGTCCGGCCGTGCCCGCTGCCCCGGCGCCGGGCGGCGTCTCGCAGCCCGACAATACCACCGCGAGCTATGGTGACTGGATTCATCGCTGCCAGCAGGGCGTCGGTACCCGCGTCTGCGAGATCGTGCAGACGCTGCAGGTCCAGGGCCAGCAGGGGCCGGTGGCGCTGATCGCGGTCGGCCGGCCGGTCAAGACCGAGCCCTACAAGCTCGTCGTCCAGGTCGCGCCCAACGTCTCCTTCGGCCCCAATGCTGGCGTGCGGGTGGCGCTCGGCGAAAAGGACGAGGGCGTGCTCGCGGTCTACCAGCGCTGCATCCCCGGCGGCTGCTTCGCCGAGCATGCGATGAGCGAGGATCTGCTCAAGCGCTGGCGCGCCTATTCCGAAGGCGGCCAGCTGCGCTTCGTCGATGCCGCCAACCGGCCGGTGAGCCTGCCGTTCTCGTTCCGCGGCTTCCAGGCGGCGGCGGACGCGCTCGGGCGGGAGTGATTGCCGACATTGTCATTCCGGGGCTCGCGAAGCGAGAACCCGGAACCCACGACGGGGCGCGAGATGGCGATCGGGTGATGGTGCCGGGCGGCCGCCGGAGTCGCGTTCCGGCTCAGCTCTCGACGAATTGCAGCCGGTGCAGCCTGGCATAGGCGCCGTCGCGGGCGATCAGGGCGTCGTGGCTGCCGGTCTCGACGACCTTGCCCTCCTCCATCACCACGATCAGGTCGGCCTCGCGGATGGTCGAGAGCCGATGGGCGATGACCAGCGTGGTGCGGTGCTTCATCAGCCGGGCCAGCGCCTGCTGGACGAGGCGCTCGGATTCGGCGTCGAGCGCGCTCGTCGCCTCGTCGAGCAGCAGGATCGGCGCATCCTTGAGGATGGCGCGCGCGATGGCGATGCGCTGGCGCTCGCCGCCCGAGAGCTTCGAGCCGCGCTCGCCGACCTGCGACTCATAGCCTTCGGGCATCGCCATGATGAAATCGTGCGCGGCGGCGTCCGTCGCGGCCGCGACGATCTCGGCCTCGCTCGCGTCCGGCCGGCCGAAGGCGATGTTGGCGCGGACCGTGTCGTCGAACAGCACGACCTCCTGGCTGACCACGGCGACCTGGCGGCGCAGGCTCGCGATCGCGACGTCGCGGATGTCCTGACCGTCGATCTCGACACGGCCCTCGACCGGATCGTAGAGCCGCGGCACCAGCGCGAGCAGCGTCGACTTGCCCGAGCCCGAGCGGCCGACCAGCGCGGTGGTGCGCCCGCCCTCGGCGACGAGTTCGATGCCTTCGAGCGCGCGCTGGTCGTCGCGATAGCGGAAGCGCAGGGCCCGGAAGGCGATCTCGCCGGTGCCGACCGCGAGCGGCTTCGCATCGGGACGTTCGACGACCAGCGGCGTCTCGTCGATCAGCGCGTAGTAGCGCTTCAGCGAGGCGCCGGCCTCCTGGACGATGGCGTTGAGGTTGCCGAGCGAGCGCATCGGCTGGGCGGCGAGCAGCAGCGCCGAGACATAGCCGGTGAAGTCGCCGACGGTCGAGGCGCCGGAGGTGATGCGCACGCCGATCGCGGCGAGCACGCCGGCGACCGCCATGCCGCCGCCGACCTCGAGCAGCGGGTCGAGCCGGCCGCGCGCATTGGCGGCCTTCATCTTGAGGCCGCGGATGGTCTCGAAGGCGTTGGCGGCGCGGGTCTTGAGATAGGGCTCGAGGCCGTCGGTCTTGGCGGCGCGCGCGCCTTGCAGGCTCTCGGTGACGAGGCCGGCCATCAACCCGGTCTGCTCCTGCTGCGACATCGCCATGCGGCGCAGCTTCTTGCCGATCCGGCCGATCGGCTGGGCGACAACCGGCGCGATCAGCAGCACGACCAGCGTCATCTTCCAGTCGATCCAGAGCAGCGCGCCGACGAGCGCGATCGCGGTCATGACGTCGCGCACGGCGATGTTGACCAGCCGCGTCAGCGCCTCCTTGACGAAGGTGAAGTCGGTGGTGAAGCGCTGGGTGAGGGAGGCGGGGTTCTCCCGTTGAAGCTGGGCGAGGTCGGCGTCGATCAGGTGGCCGTAGAGTGCGCTCTGCATGTCGGCCTCGATCCGGCTGACGACGCTGTTGGTCATCACGGTCTGGGCGAGCAGGGAAAAGCCCTTGATCGCGGTGACGATGACGACAACGACCGCGACCGCGTTGATCACGCCGATCTCGTAGTCGATCGACTTCGAGACCAGCCGCTCCATGCGCCGGACGAAGCCGGTGGACTCGGCGCCGAGCGGATCGGCGAAGGCGTCGAAGGCCGCCTTGATCAGCAGCGGGTAGAAGCTCGTCGTCGCGGCGATGACGACGACGAGCGCGAGGATCGTCATGAGCTGCGGCAGATAGGCCTGGCCGCGCTCGCGCCAGACCCGGGCGAAGAGGGAGAGGGTGTCGTCGGTGACGCGGCCGATCTTCATGGCCGGCGGCGTATCATGGCAGGGTGGCGAGCGCCACCGGACGGATGACGGGGCGCGGCCGGGTCTTGCTTGCGACACGAAGCTGGCGTCCCATGCCGGCCCGATTCATCCGACCAAGGCAGACCATGCCCATGCCCCCGCCGGCCCGAGCCGGCCAAAGCTTCGCCGAGATCGACACCCCGGCCCTGGTGCTCGATCTCGACGCCTTCGAGCGCAATCTCGTCGCCATGGCGGCCTTCACGCAAGCGCATGGCATCCGCCTGAGGCCGCACGCCAAGACCCACAAGAGCCCCGAGATCGCGCTGCGGCAGATCGCCCATGGCGCGGTCGGGCAGTGCGTGCAGAAGGTCTCGGAGGCCGAGATCCTGGTCGCTGGTGGCGTCGAGGACGTGCTGGTCTCGAACGAGGTCGCGGGTGCGGCCAAGCTCGACCGGCTGGCGAAACTGGCGCGGGGGGCGCGGATCGGGCTCTGCGTCGATCACATCGAGGGCGTGCGCGAGGCGGCCGAGGCGGCTGCCCGCAACGATGTCGTCTTCGACATCCTGGTCGAGATCGACGTCGGCGGCCGGCGCTGCGGCGCGGCGCCGGGCGAGGCGGCGGTCCGGCTGGCGGATGCGATCGCGCGCTCGAACACGCTGCGCTTCAAGGGCCTGCAGGCCTATCACGGCACGGCCCAGCACATGCGCTCGATCGACGAGCGCCGCGAGGCGATCGAGCGGGCCGGGCTCGCTGCGCGCAACACGGTCGAGCGGCTGGCCCAGGCCGGGCTCGCTTGCGAATTCGTCAGCGGCGCCGGCACCGGCACCTTCGAGATCGAGACCGGCTCCGGTATCTGGAACGAGATCCAGGCCGGCTCCTACATCTTCATGGACGCCGACTATGCCCGCAACCGGCAGGCCGATGGCGAGCCGTTCCGCAGCTTCGAGCACGCGCTCTTCGTGCTGTCGGGTGTGATGAGCAAGCCGACGCCCGACCGCGCCATCCTCGACGCCGGGCACAAGGCGGCCGCGATCGATTCCGGCCTGCCGGTGCCTTTTCGCCGCGAGGGCGCGGTCTACACGAAGCCCTCCGACGAGCACGGCGTCCTGACCGGCGATCCGATCGCGCTGCCGCATCGCGGCGACCGGGTGCTGCTGATCCCGGGCCATTGCGACCCGACCGTCAATCTCCACGACTGGTATGTCTGCGTGCGCGGCCTGCACGGGCCGGACGCCCATGTCGAGGCGCTGTGGCCGGTCGCGGCGCGCGGCGCGCTGGTCTGAGCCGCCCTGATACGCGGCATCGCGAGGCGGCGCATCGCGTCGGGCCGTGGCGATACTTTCGCCGATCAGCGATCGATTGAACAGTGCTTCACACTGTTTTACAGTGGTACTGGGAGATCGACATGAGCCCACCCGGCCAGATGACTTTGACCCTCACGGTGGAGTTGGAAAGCTTCGTGCGCGACGAAGCCCGCAAGGGGGCCTATGCGTCGAGCAGCGAATATGTCCGCTCGGTGCTGCGCGAGCGCTTTCTCAAACAACGTGAGCGCGAAGCCGCCCTCCAGACGCTCGATGAAGCGCTGGCGAGGGGCCTTGCCGACGCCGAGGCCGGGCGGGTGCTGCCGATCGACGAGGCCTTTCGCGTCCTGAGAGAACGGCTCGGTCTCCCGCAAGATCGCGGCGAGCCTTGAAAGTCGTTCTGACGGACAACGCGCTCGCGGATTTGTTGGCCATCGGCCGCTCCATCGCGATCGACAATCCGCGACGCGCCGAGAGCTTCATTGCCGAGATCGAAGACCGCTGTCGCCGGCTCGGCAGTCTGCCGTTCGCCTTTCCGCTGTTGCCGGAACGCGAGGAGACAGGCATCCGTCGGCGCCCTTACGGCGACTACCTGATCTTCTACCGCGTGCTGGCCGAGGTCGTCGAAATTCTTCATGTCGTTCATGGCGCGCGGAACTACGACGCCATCCTGTTTCCCGAAGACTGAGCGCTCTCGCTCACCGGTTCAGCCTGACCGCCCCACTCGCGGCGAGATCGTAGCCACCGAGCTCGCCGGCGCGGGCGGCCATGTCGCGGCCGGTCATCCAGCCGAGCAGGCGCTGCGGCCCCGGCTCGAAATAGGTCCGCCGGCGCATCACCAGGTCGACGTGCTCCCAGACCAGCGGCAGGAAGCCGAGCCCGAAGGCCGAAGCGATGGCGCGCGAGGCGATGCCGCAATCGGCGCGGCCGGTGCGGATCGCCAGCGCCAGATCCTGGCCGGTGGCGCTGACACCTGAGGCTGCGACCAGCCGGCCGGAGGCGACACCCTCGCGGGCGAGCAGGCTGTCGAGCAGGAGCTGGGCGCCGGCACCGCGCTGGCGCAGCGCGAAGCGGGCCTGCCTCTCGACCGCCGAGGCGACGCCGGTCAGGCCGAGCGGGTTGTGGGCTGCGACCAGCAGGCCCTGCTCGCGCCGGGCGAAGCCGATCACCACAGCGTCGAACAGCAGCGGCTCAGCCCGGATCGCGGCCGGATTGGCCTCGTCGTCGTCTGGCGTCGCATGGAGATGGATCGCCGCGATCGCGACCTCGCCGCGCAGGAGCCGGTCGAGGCCGGCCTGCGAACCCTCGGCCAGCAGCGCGAGCCCGCAGCCCGATTCGCGCACCGCGATCTCGAGCAGTGAATCCTGACTGCCGCCGATGATCGGCGGTGCCGAGGCCGGCTCCAGTCCGTCCGGCCTCGCCAGTCCCGCCTCGAGCCAGCGGTCGAGCGCGGCCCGCGGGAACAGCCATTTGCCGCTGACCTTGGTGCAGGGCACGGCACCATGGGCGACGAGCTCGTAGAGCTTGCGCTCCTTCAGCCGCAGATAGCCGGCCGCCTCCTCGGTGGTCAGATAAATATGGTCCTGCATCGATATGCTTTTGTCTGCGCTTGTTCCGATCTGCCCATTTGGTCGCATTGCGTTCTTGAATTCGCAAGGCATTGCAGAATGATGCGCGCGGAAGCAGGACGAAGAACGGCGGCACGGTGGACTTCACGGCGATCTTCGCGGCGGCCTTCGCGCTGGTGGTCGGGCTCGATTCCGGCTTCCTCGCGATCGTCGGCCTGTCGCTGCGCGTCACCCTCACCGCCGTCGCGATTGCCGCGATGATCGGGCTGCCGCTCGGGGCGGCGCTGGCGCTGGCGCGGTTTCCCGGGCGGTCGATCGTCATCGTCACCCTCAACGCGCTGATGGGGCTACCGCCGGTGGTGGCGGGGCTCGTCGTCTTCCTGATGCTGTCGCGCTCCGGCCCGCTCGGCCCGCTCGGGCTCCTGTTCACGCCGACGGCGATGATAGTGGCGCAGGTGCTGCTCGTGCTGCCGATCGTGATCGCGCTGACCCGCCAGATCGTCGAAGACCTCTGGAGCGAATACCGCGACCATCTCCGCTCGGTCGGGCTGAGCGGCTTGCGCGCCATCCCGACCCTGCTCTTCGACGGGCGCTTCGCGCTGGCGACGGCGCTGCTGGCTGGTTTCGGTCGGGCCAGCGCCGAGGTCGGCGCGGTGCTGATCGTCGGCGGCAACATCGCCGGCTACACCCGCACCATGACAACGACGATCACGCTCGAGACCTCGAAGGGCGACCTGCCGCTGGCGCTGGGTCTCGGCCTCGTGCTGATCGCGCTGACGCTCGCGGTCAATGCGGCCGCCTTCGGCGCGAGCCGGATCGGCGCGCGCCATGCCGGATGACGCCGATGCGTGACACGGTCTCGATCCTGCCGCTCAGCGTCGAGGCGTTGAGTTTCGCGCCCGAAGGGCGGGCGCTGGTCGATGCGGCGAGCTTCGCGCTGCCGGCCGGCGGGCTCACCGTGCTGCTCGGCCCCAACGGCGCCGGCAAATCCCTGCTGCTGCGGCTCTGCCATGGCCTGCTGGCGCCCGCCGATGGCAGCGTCCGCTGGGCGGCCGAGCCGGACAAGCGAGCGCGGCGCCACGCCATGGTGTTCCAGAAGCCGATCATGCTGCGCCGCTCGGTCGCGGCCAATGTCCTGCATGCCTTGGCCGCTTCCGGTGTCGGCGGACGCGCGCGGCAAGAGCGCATGGCGGCAGCGCTCGCCCGTTTCGGGCTGGCTGAGCGCGCCGGACAGCCGGCGCGCCTGCTCTCCGGCGGCGAGCAGCAGCGCCTCGCCATCGCCCGCGCCTGGGCGCTGCGGCCCGAACTGCTCTTCCTCGACGAGCCGACCTCGCAGCTCGACCCGGCCGCGACGCGCCAGATCGAGGCGCTGTTGTCCGGCCTCGTCAGCGAGGGCATGACCGTGCTGATGTCGACCCATGATCTCGGCCAGGCCCGGCGCATGGCCAGCCGCGTGCTGTTCATGCATCGCGGCCGCCTGATCGAGGACGCGGCTGCCGAAACCTTCTTCGCCGGGCCGCAATCTGCCGAGGCGCGCGCCTTTCTCGCCGGAGAGCTGCTCTGGTGACCACAGGAGACGAGACATGATGGAGGACACCATGACGACGACTCGACGCGCGCTGCTGCAGGCAGGCTTGAGCCTCGCCCTCGCCGGCTCCGCTTTCGCCCAGACGACGCCCGCCGCACCGGTGCCCGGCAATGACGGCAGCCGCTTCATCACGGTGTCCTCGACGACCTCGACCCAGGATTCCGGCCTGTTCGGCCATATCCTGCCGTTGTTCAAGGCGAAGACCGGCATCGAGGTCCGCGTCATCTCGCAGGGCACCGGCCAGGCGCTCGACACCGGGCGGCGCGGCGATGCCGACGTCGTTTTCGTCCACGCCCGGTCGCAGGAGGAGAAGTTCGTCGCCGAGGGCTTCGGTCTCGAACGCAAGCCGGTGATGTACAACGACTTCGTGCTGATCGGCCCGAAGGGCGACCCCGCCGGTGTCGCCGGGACGAAGGACATCGCCGCCGCTCTGGTCAAGATCCAGGAGAAGGCGGCGCCTTTCGTCTCGCGCGGCGACAAGTCCGGCACCCATGCGGCCGAGCTCAATCTCTGGAAGGTGGCGAGCGTCGATCTGGAGGCCAAGAAGGGGCCTTGGTATCGCGAGATCGGCCAGGGCATGGGCGCGGCGCTGAACACGGCCGGCGCGATGGGGGCCTATGTGCTGGCCGATCGCGGCACCTGGATCTCGTTCAAGAACCGTGGCGACCTCGCCATCGCGGTCGAGGGCGACACGCGCCTGTTCAACCAGTACGGCGTCATCGCCGTGAACCCGGCCAAGCACCCGCACGTCAAGATCAATGACGGGCAGGCTTTCGTGACCTGGCTCGTCTCGCCGGAAGGCCAGCAGGCGATCGCGGGCTACCGGATCGACGGGCAGCAGCTGTTCTTTCCCAATGCGACGCAGGCCGGCGCGTGAGCCGATGCGCCGTGCCCTCATTGCCTGGGCTGTCGCGCTGATGGCCGGGCCGGCTGTCGCGCAGCAGACCTCGGCGCAGCAGCCCGTGTTGCTGCATGCCGCCGGCAGCCTGCGGCCGGCCCTGACCGAGGTCGCCAAGGCCTTCGAGACCGCGACCGGCCTCGCTGTCAAGCCGAGCTTCGGCGCGTCGGGCCTGCTCAAGGACCGCATCGCCGGGGGCGAGGCGGCCGAGGTCTTCGCCTCGGCCGATCTCGGCAATCCCGAGGCATTGATGAAGGCCGGGCTCACCGGCCCGGTCGTGCTGTTCGCGCGCAACGAACTCTGCGCCTTCGCGCGGCGGGGCCTCGCCGTAACGCCCGCGACGCTGCTGGAACACATGCTCGATCCGGCGGTGAAGCTCGGTACCTCGACGCCGAAGGCCGATCCCTCCGGCGACTATGCGTGGCAGGTCTTCGCCCGCACCGAGGCCATGAAGCCGGGTGCGAAGGCTGTGCTCGAAGCGAGGGCGCTGCAGCTCACCGGCGGCCCGGCGAGCGTTCCCGCTCCCGACGGCCGCAACGTCTATGGCCACAAGCTCGCCGCGGGCGAGGCCGACCTGTTCCTGGCCTATTGCACCAATGCCGAGGCTATCGCCCGCGAGCAGGCCGGCATCACGCTGGTCAGGCTCCCGCCCGAACTCGCGGTCGGTGCCGATTACGGCCTGACCGTGCTGAACAGGGCCTCGCCGAATGCCGGCTGGCTCGCCATGTACATCCTGTCGCGGCCGGGGCAGGCGATCCTGGCGAAGCACGGTTTCGCCGCGCCGACCCTGCCGCGCGAGGCGCGTTGAGGATGATCGCGACGGACTGGCTGGCGACACGGCCGGGCGAGACCGAGCAGGCTCTGCCTGACCGGCAGGATGCGCATCTCGTCTTCATCGGCGCCATCCGCACGCCCTTCGCCACCCGCGACCAGTGTCCGCGCCAGGGCGACGCCGAAAGCGGGCCGGAGTGCCGGGTCGAGATCGACCCGCTCTGGCACGCGGCGCTCGCCGGGATCGAAGGCTTCGCCCATCTCGATCTGCTCTACTGGATGCATCGGGCCAGGCGTGATCTCGTCACCCAGACGCCGCGCGGCGGCGAACCGCTCGGCACCTTCGCGCTGCGCTCGCCGGTCCGGCCCAATCCGATCGCGCTGTCGCGGGTCGCGCTGCTCGGCGTCGAGCCGGGCGCGCTCATCGTGCGCGGGCTCGACTGCCTCGACGGCACGCCGCTCCTCGACATCAAGCCGAACCGCTGCCAGCATTCCCCCGCCGTGCCGGAGGCCCGCCATGCGACAGCCTGACCGTCGTGCCGTGCTGGGCGGCCTCGCTGCCAGCCTCGCCTTGCCGCGCCTCGCCTCCGCCGCGACGGTCCGGGACGGCGCCGGTCGCGAGGTTCCGGTTCCGGGACGTGTCGGGCGCGTCTTTCCCGCCGGCCCGCCGGCGGCGATCCAGCTCTACACGCTCGCGCCCGACCTGCTGATCGGCTGGCCGCGCGCCAACCGGCCGGAAGAGCTGCCCTTCCTGCTGCCGGGCATCGGCGACAGGCCCGAGGTCGGTCGCATCACCGGGCGCGGCAACAGTGCCAATCTCGAAGCCGTGCTGACCCTGAAGCCGGACCTGATCGTCGATGCCGGCTCGACCGGACGCACCTATGTCGAGCTCGCCGAGCGGGTGCAGGGCCAGACCGGCATCCCCTATGCGCTGATCGACGGGCGCTTCGAGGCGATTCCGGCCGGCTACCGCATCCTCGGCCAGCTCACCGGCCGGGTCGAGCGCGCCGAGACGCTGGCGCGCTGGTGCGAGAGCGCGATGGCGACGATCAAAGCCCGTGTCGCGGCGGTGCCGGCCGGCGAGCGGCCGTCGGTCTATTATGCGCGCGGGCCGCGCGGGCTGGAGACGGGCCTCGGTGGCTCGATCAATGTCGAGACCCTGTCCTTCCTGGGCGCCCGCAATGTCGCCGCCGAGCAACCCGGCAACGGCTTGGCGCAGGTCTCGCTCGAACAGGTGCTGGCTTGGAATCCCGAGGTCGTCGTGACGATCGATCTCGCCTTCGCCGAGGCCGTGCGGCGCGATCCCGCCTGGGCCGAGATCCGGGCGGTGAAGTCCGGCCGGGTGCATCTGTCACCGAAACTGCCCTTCGGCTGGGTCGATTTCCCGCCCTCGGTCAACCGCATGATCGGGCTGTGGTGGCTCGGCAAGCTGATCTACCCGGCGCAGTTCCCCGAGGACATCCGGGCGCTGGCACGCGAGTTCCACACGCTGTTCTACCAGGTGACGCCGAGCGAGGCGCAGCTCGACCTGATCCTGTCGGGTCGGGGGTGATGGCTCAACGTCATTGCGAGGAGCGTAGCGACGAAGCAACCCAGGAGGGCGTAGAGCGCGGCCCCCCTGGATTGCTTCGCTGCGCTCGCAATGACGGCGAGGTGTCATCCATCGCCGGCGAGCCTATCCCGTGACGCCCTCCTCCCTTCGCGGCAATACCATCGCGCTCGCCCTCCTTACCGCCGCTATTCTCCTCGCCTTCGGGCTCGGGCGTTTTCCGATCGGCCCCGGCGATCTCGGCCGGCTCCTGCTCGCGACGCTGACCGGGCAGCCCGCGGGCCTGCCCACCCAGATCGAGACCGTGATCTGGAACATCCGCGGGCCGCGCGTCGTCGCCGCCGTGCTGTGCGGGGCGGCGCTGGCGGTCGCCGGCACCGCCTTCCAGGGCCTGTTCCGCAACCCGCTGGTCTCGCCGGACATCCTCGGCGCCTCTTCGGGAGCGGCGCTCGGGGCCGTTCTCGGAATCTATTTTTCGCTCGGACTGTTTGCGATCCAGCTCGCCGCCTTTCTCGGCGGACTCGTTGCGGTCGGCGCCGTCTACCTTGTCGGATCGACGATCCGGCGCGGCGATCCGGTGCTGGCGCTGGTGCTGACCGGCGTCGTCGTCGGCTCGTTGCTGGGGGCCGGCATCGGCCTGGTGAAATACTGGGCCGACCCCTACAATCAGCTCCCCGCCATGACATTCTGGCTGCTCGGCAGCCTCGCCGGCACGTCGAAGGCCGACCTCGTGCCGCTGCTCGGCCCGGTGCTCGTCGGCAGCGCCGTTCTCGTCGCGCTGCGCTGGCGGATGAACGCGATGTCGCTGCCGGAGGAGGAGGCGCGCGCCCTCGGCCTGAACACCGGCCCCTTGCGCCTCGCCATCGTGGTCGCGGCGACGCTGGTGACGGCGGCGAGCGTCGCGGCGGCCGGCATCATCGGCTGGGTCGGGCTGGTCGTGCCGCATCTGGCGCGCTTCCTGGTCGGGCCGGATTTCGGCCGCCTCGTCCCGACCGCCGCGATCCTCGGCGGCGGCTATCTCCTGACGATCGACACGCTGGCGCGCGTCGCCGGCCCGGTCGAGACGCCGCTCGGCATCCTCACCGCCGTGATCGGCACGCCCTTCTTCATCTGGCTGCTCGCCTCCTCGCGCGGAGGCTGGTCGTGAGCCTCAGCGCGCAGAACCTCGCCTATGGCTATGCCGAGCGCGAGATCGGCCGCGAGATCGGGCTCGACCTGAAGCGCGGCGAGGTCCTGGCCCTGCTCGGCCCCAACGGCCATGGCAAGACGACGCTGCTGAAGACCCTGCTCGGCCTGTTGCCGCCGAAAGGCGGCGCGCTGACGCTGGACGGCCGGCCGCTGGCGGCGCTCTCGCCGGCCGAGCGGGCGCGGGCGCTCGGCTACGTGCCGCAGGCCCATGCCGGCACCTTCGCCTTCAGCGTCTTCACCGTCGTGCTGATGGGCCGCACCGCCCATGGCGGCCTTCTCGCCGCGCCCTCGGTACGCGACCGCGCGGTCTCTGCCGCCATGCTGGAGCGGCTCGGCATCGCCCATCTTTCAGAGCGGCCCTATACGCAGATCTCCGGCGGCGAGCGTCAGCTTGCGCTGGTCGCCCGCGCGCTGGCGCAGGAGCCGGCCTATGTCGTGCTCGACGAGCCGACGGCGAGCCTCGATTTCGGCAACCAGGGCAAGGTGATGGCCGAGGTTCGCCGGCTCGCCGGCGACGGGCTCGGCGTGCTCTTCACCACCCACGACCCGAACCAGGCGCTGCGCCATGCCGACCGGGTGATGCTGCTGCGCGACGGCGCCGACATCGGCACGGGCGAGGCTGAGGCGATGCTGACGCCCGAGCGGCTTGAAGCGCTCTATCGCGCGCCGGTCGAGACGGTGCGGGACGGCTCGGGACGCGTGGCGTTCCTGCCGGGCTGACCGGCCTGGAGGATCGGACCGAATGTCGTATTCGGTCCGATCCTCCAGGTTTTTGATATTGCATCGGCTTTTCCGAAAACCGCATCCAACTTTTCGGGCCGATGCTCTAGCGCGGACCGAACTCGACCGGCACCGAAAACGAGCGCTTGACCTGCCCGAGCGCAAAGCTCGATTCGATCGAGGCGACGTTGTCGAGCCGGGTCAGCTTGTCCTTTAGGAAGCGCTCATAGGCCGCGAGGTCGCTGACGATGATGCGCAGCAGATAATCGCGCTGGCCGGTCATCAGATGGCAGTCGGCGACCTCGGGCCAGCGCGCCACCGCGGCGGCGAAACGGTCGAGCTCCTCTTCGCGCTGGCGCTCCAGCTTGATGGAAGCGAAGACCGAAACGGGCAAGCCGAGCTTGTCCTGATCGACCACCGCGACATAGCCCTTGATCACGCCGGCCTCCTCCAGCAGCCGGACGCGGCGCGCGCAGGGGCTGGGCGAGAGCCCGACCCGGTCGGCGAGGTCCTGGTTGCTGATCCGCCCGTCGGCCTGCAGCACCTGCAGGATGCGGCGGTCGATGTCGTCGAGCTTCGGTCTTGACATGATCAGTCGCCCCTCGGCGCTAAGTTAGCGGAAATCCCCAATTCGGGAAGCGCCTGCACAGCGGACCTGCATGCCTCTGTGATATTCGCGTCACAGTTGCAGTGCGAGCGCGCCTGCGAGGCCTGGCTGACTGGTCTCCCGTCGAATCGCGATGTATCGGCGGTTCCTTCAACCGGAGATCGTCATGCTCGCCCGCCTGCTCTCGCTTTGCCTTTTCGCCGGCTTGTTGGCCGGCTGCGCGACCGTCCCCAATCCGCTGACCCCACCACAGGTCGAGGCCCTGCGCCTCGCGACGGTGGCGATCGAGGTCGATCCTGCCGCGACGCTCTGGTGGGGTGACGGCGACCGGGCCTATGCCCGCAGCAAGGGGCTGCCGGAGATCGATTCCGAAGCGCTTTCGAAGACGCCGGAGGCACGCGCCTTCCTTGCCAAGGCCGCGTCGGACAAGATCAGGACGGCACTCGAACGCCAGCTCAGGCCAGTGCTCGCTGGCCAGAGGCCGGTCAACGTCGTCGTCACCCTGCGCAACCTCCGCCTGACCTCGATCATCCAGCGCATCCTTGTCGGCGGCCCGCACGAGATGACCGCCGACGTGACGATCATCGACGCGAAGACCGGCAAGCCAATCCTGTCCTATCCGGGCCTGCGGTCGATCGCGCGTGCCGGCGAGGGCATCGGCGGCACCCTCGTCGATGCGGTCTTCATGGCCGAGCCGATCGACAGGCTGACCGGGAACTTCGCCGAGGATTTCCGCAACTGGCTTCTGCCGCAGCAGCCGGTGCAATAAGAATTCGCGTCGAACGTGGTGGTTTCCGCCAAATCCGGCAGCGCCCAAGCCGATCTTTAGCTGCCTTCGTCAGCCGAAGCATGCATGATCGCGGTCGCTGCCGGAGTGCCCCGATGTCCGACCCCCGCCTGCCTGTTCTCGCCGAGCTCGAGCGAAAGATCCTCTGGCTCGCTTCCTGGACGATCCACAACGCCAATCATCTGCGCGAGAGCGCGGACGGCATGAAGGTCGGCGGGCACCAAGCCTCGTCGGCCTCGCTCTGCACGATCATGACGGCGCTCTACATGGCGGCGCTTCGCCCCGAGGACCGCGTCGCGGTGAAGCCGCACGCCTCGCCGATCTTCCACGCGATCAACTATCTGATGGGTCTCCAGACCCGCGAAAAACTCGAGAACTTTCGCGGCTACAAGGGCGCGCAGAGCTATCCCTCGCGGACCAAGGACATCGACGACGTCGATTTCTCGACCGGCTCCGTGGGGCTGGGCGTCGCGCAGACGCTGTTTTCCTCGTTGACGCAGGATTATCTGCGCGGCCATGGCTGGGGTACGGACCGGCCGGAAGGGCGCATGGTCTCGCTGATCGGCGATGCCGAGCTCGACGAGGGCAACATCTTCGAGGCCCTGATGGAGGGCTGGAAGCATGGCCTGCGCAACACCTGGTGGGTGATCGACTACAACCGCCAATCGCTCGACGCGGTGATCCGCGAAGGGCTCTACGACCGCTTCGAGACGATGTTCCGCAATTTCGGCTGGGACGTCGTCACGTTGAAATACGGCTCGCTGCAGCAGGCGGCCTTCAGGGAGACCGGCGGCGAGCGCCTCAAGGCCTGGATCGATTCCTGCCCGAACCAGCTTTATTCGGCCCTGACTTTCCAGGGCGGCGCAGCCTGGCGCAGGCGCCTGATGGACGATCTCGGCGACCAGGGGCCGGTGACGAAGCTGATCGAGAAACGCTCGGACGCGGAGCTGTCGCGGCTGATGTGCAATCTCGGCGGCCACGACCTGCCCTCGATCCTCGAGGCTTTCGAGGCGGTCGACCACGACCGGCCGGTTTGTTTCCTGGCCTACACGGTCAAGGGGTTCGCCCTGCCGCTGGCCGGGCACAAGGATAACCATGCCGGGCTGATGACCAAGGAGCAGATGGAGGGCTTCCGCACTGCCAACGCCGTGCGGCCCGGCCATGAATGGGACCTGTTCGAGGGGCTGGGATTGCCCGAGAGCGAGATCCGCGCCTTCCTCGAAAAGGTGCCCTTCTTCGCCGAAGGCCGTCGGCGCCGGAAAGCGCCGAAGCTGCCGGTTCCCGAGAGGCTGGAAGCCGGCATCCAGCCCACGATGTCGACGCAAATGGGCTTCGGCAAGGTGCTCGACGACCTCGCCAAGACCGGCGGCCCGCTCGCCGACCGCATCGTCACGACGGCGCCCGACGTCACCGTCTCGACCAATCTCGGCCCCTGGGTCAACCGGCGCGGGCTGTTCGCCAAGGCCTCGATGGCCGACACCTTCAAGGACGAGCGCATCCCCTCGATGCAGAAATGGGAGTTCTCGCAGGGCGGTCAGCACATCGAGCTCGGCATCGCCGAGATGAACCTGTTCATCAACCTCTCGGCGCTGGGCCTGTCGCATTCCATCTTCGGCGAGCGGCTGATCCCGATCGGCACGCTCTACGACCCCTTCATCTCGCGCGGCCTCGATGCGCTGAACTACGCCTGCTACCAGGATGCCCGCTTCATGGTGGTGGCGACGCCGTCGGGCGTCACGCTCGCGCCGGAGGGCGGCGCGCACCAGTCGATCGCGACGCCGCTGATCGGGATGTCGCAGGACGGCCTTTGCGCCTTCGAGCCGGCCTTCGTCGACGAGCTCGCGGTGATGATGCGCTGGTCCTTCGACTACCTGCAGAAGGATGGCGAGGGCGACCCCGACGAGCGGACCTGGCTGCGCGACGAGACCGGCGGCTCGGTCTATCTCAGGCTCTCGACGCTGCAATTGGAGCAGCCCAAGCGCGCGATGACGCCGGAGCTGGAACGCGACATCATCGACGGCGCCTATTGGCTGAGGAAGCCCGGTCCCAACGCCTCGGTGGTGGTGGCCTATACCGGAGCCGTCGCACAGGAGGCGATCGAGGCGGTCGGCCTGCTCGCCGAGGACCGGCGCGATGTCGGCCTGCTCGCGATCACCTCGGCCGACCGGCTCAACGCCGGTTGGCAGGCGGCGGAGCGGGCGCGCCAGCGCGGCAATCATGCCGCCACCAGCCATGTCGAACGCCTGCTCGGTGATCTGTCGCGCGATTGCGGCATCGTCTCGGTGCTGGACGGGCACCCGGCGACGCTGGCCTGGCTCGGCAGCGTGCACGGCCACAAGCAAAAGGCGCTCGGCGTCGAGCATTTCGGCCAGACCGGCACGACGGCCGATCTCTACCGCCATTTCGGCATCGACGCCAACGCGATCGTCCATGCCGCGCAAGCGGCCGCCCCAGGGCGGCCGGTGCGTTATCTGAAGGCGTTGCCTTGAGAGCCTGCTGGGTTTTCGCAGAACCACGCTGTCATCCTGGGCAAGCCGCGCAGCGGCGCGGACCCGGGATCCATCGTAGGGCTCCGGAGCTCTACGATGGATCCCGGGTCGAGCTTCGCTCGCCCAGGATGACGGTATGGTTCCGAGTAAAAGCAGAATGCTCTAAAAGGGCATCCTGCTCCCGTCGGGCGGCTCACTGCCGCCCCATGATGCGGAACTCCGTCGCCAGCGTGTAGCCCAGCGGATAGCCGTGATTGGCGGTGATCCGCACCTTGACAAAGCGGGCGCTGACGATCGGGAAGCGCAGCTCCTGATAGGGCTCCTTGACGACCTTCGTGTTGTGCAGCGCCAGTTTCCCGACCGAGGTGAACGCTCCGGTGGGGCTGTCGTCGCCGACGAGCACCTCGATCTGGCGCGGGTTCTTGGCGTCTTCCGCGCCGATGAAGACGCCGAAATTGTCGAAGCGGGCCGGCTGATCGCCGCGGAAGGCGTAGACCGCCTCCTGGCCGACGACCATCTGCTCGACCGGCTTCTCGCTGTCGTCGTTGGTGGCGAGCCAGGCCTTGTTCGGCGCCGTCAGGATCTGGCCGCCGTTCTTCGCCGAGAGCAGGTTCTGCGCGTCGCCATGGCCGGGCGCCGGCACCGCGGCGGTGTCCGGCGAGCCGAGGGTGCCGGTGACGCGGAACTCGGTCGCCAGCGTGTAGCCGAGCGAATAGCCGTGATTGGCCAGGACCTTGACCTTGACGTAGCGCGCGGTCACCGCCGGAAAGCGGATCTGCTGATAGGGCGACCTGACGAACTGGGTGTTCTGCACGGTGAAGGTGCCGACCGTGGTGAAGGTGCCGGTCGGGCCGTCGTCGCCGATCGAGATCTCGAGCTCGCGCGGGTTCTTGGCGTGCTCGCCACCGATGAAGACGCCGAAATTGTCGAAGGTCGCCTGGCGACCGTCCTTGAAGCCGAAGACGCCGCTCTGGCCGACGATCATCTGCTCGACCGGCTTCTCGCTGCCGTCCACCGTGGCGAGCCAGGCGGCGTTCGGCGCGGTCAGGATCTGGCCGCCATTCTTCGCCGACAGCAGGTTGTCGTCGACGGGCACGGCGATTGGAGCCGGCGGCGGAGGCGGCGGAGGCGGCGGGACGACGGCCGCCTGCGCGACGGCGGTGCGGACCTCCGAAAGGGCGGCGCGCAGGGCGCCGGGATTGCCGGCGTCGTAGTAGCGGCCGCCGGTGGTGGCGGGGACGCAGCGGATCAGCCGGCTCTGCGCCTCGTCGAGTCCGAAGCCGACGACGTCGACCTTGAGGCCGACGCCGAGGCCGGCCAGCGTCTGGGCCGCCTCGCAGGGGTCGCCGCCGCATTCCTCGATGCCGTCGGTGACGAGGACGATGCGGTTGGACTGGCGCTTGAACGCGGCGAAGGATTTGCCGGCCTGCAAGAGCGCGTCGGCGATCGGGGTCTCGCCTCTCGGATCGAGCCCGCCGACCATGCGGCCGAGCGTGCTGGCGTCCTCCGAGGCGATCGGCGCGACGAGCTCGATGTCCCGGCAGTTGCGGGCACTGCGATGGCCATAGGCCATCAGCCCGAGTCGGGCCGATGGCGGCATGGCGCGCAAGGTCTCGGTCACGGCGCGCCTGGCGACGGCGATGCGGCTTTCGCCGCTGCCGGCGTCACGCTTCATCGAGCCCGATGCGTCGAAGATGAACAGGACATTGGTCTGCGCGCCGGCCGACGTCGCCGCGGCGGTCGCAAGAGCCAAAGTCGCGATTCCGGCTTTCCATGACATGACAGCTCTCCAATGGTCCGAGCGGGTCTCGGAAGACGACGCGGATGCGCGTCCCATCGGGTCTGTCGCGGGGAGTGCCGGATCGGTTCAATCCGGGCGGCTCGACGAGGCCGGAGCTCGGCGAACGGAAAAGGCCCGGCGCCTGGCCGGGCCTTTCGCGGGAATCGGCGGCGGCTTCAGAAGCGCGGCGTCTCGAAGCTGTTGGCGAAGGGGTTGCGGCCGGCGCCGATGCGGCCGGGCAGGGTCTCCTCGCCATAGAGGCTGCCGGTGTTGGTGTAGACCGGCGCGGAGGCAAAATGCTGGCTGGCATAGCGGTTGAGCGAGCCGACCGGGACGACGTTGCCGGCATCGAAATAGCTGCGCTTCTGCACGGTGATGCGCAGGGGGCCGCGACGCGTCTGGGCTTCGGCGATGGAGGCCGCCATGGTCAGCGCGACGAGCGAAAGGCCGAGGCCGGCGGCGAGACGCTGGACTGAACGCATGAGGGGTCTCCCGGAGTGGTCGAAGGGCGCGGCATCGCGCTTGAGGATGCCGCTACGATACAATGTCGTAGTTAACGGTTTTGTTCGCGCCCGCCAGAGGAAAAGCACGGCTTCGTGAGAGGCTTTGGTTTCAGCGTTTTGCCGCGGTCTTGAGGGCCGGCGGCTTGCCGTCCGCATCGAGCCAGGATGCCTTGCGGCCGGAGGCGGCGAGGCGCGGCGGGGCACAGGCCGGCTGGCGTGCCAGCTCGCCGCGGGCGAAGGCGGCGCGCAGGGCCGGATCGTCGCCTGCGCTGAGCAGATCGAGCCGGTCGATCAGGCAGGCGAGCTGCTGGCGGTCGGCCGGACGGGCGGCGATGCCGCACCACCAGCCCGACAGCGTCATCGGGCCGTCACTGGGCGGCTTGCGGAAGGCGATGCAGTGGCGGCTGGTGCTGCCGTCACTCAGCGTGGCGTCGGCGGTGTCGAGCGGGCCGAATTTGGTCGCGACGGAATCGGGCACGCCGCTGCGCTGGACCGACATGCCGCGCTCGGCGGCGTCGCGCACCAGCGCGATGACGAAAGGTTGAGCCGTTGTCTGGCTGCGCTCGACCAGCATGCGCAGCTGCAGATGCGGCTTGTCGCCGTCGAAGCCGCCATAGACCAGTGTGTCGAGCCGGCGTGCGCCGTCCGGGCTGCGCTGCGCCTCGTAGGCCGCGGGCTGGCGGTCGAGCTCGGGGGATTCGAGGCCGATCAGCGCGACCGGCTTGGCGATCCTGAGCCAGGCCTCGCCGATCGCGGGCGAGGGACGCGGCTCCTGGCGCACGTCGCGCACGGCCGCCCGGATATCCTGCGCCCGGGCGTCCTGGGCCGGTGTCAGCGTCAGGCTGGCGAGCCTCGGCGGCGTCTCGTCGACGGAAAGCGCGGTGACGAGCGTCGCGGTCAGGCCGATGCCGGTCAGCGCCGCAAGACAGCGCCAGGCGAGGCCGCCGGTCAGGCCGAGGCCGCGGTTGCGGGCCACGCCGCGCGCGGCGCGGCGGGCGCCGGCGAAGACGGTCTCGACGGCGTCGGCGAGCGCGATCAGCGCGGCCGTGGCATCGAAACGCGAAATTCTGCCGCGCAGCGCGGCGAAACCCTGTGCGGCGAAGCCGCCGGCGCGCCCGGCCGCGATCTGCGCCACGGGCGCGAACAGACGCGCGCCCTCCTGGAAACGAGCAAGAAACCGACCCGACACGACCCGCACCCATTCTCGAGCCGGCGGTTTCCATCCGCTCAGGCTCGCCCGACCCGCGGGCAGAGTGTCGGGGACGGCGTCGCCACTGCGTTACCGGGCCGGGGAAATCGCGCGACAGCGTGAACGGGCCGTCAAGGGCTACGGTTAACGGGCCGGTGGCGGCGGTCGCTCGGCTCCGGCGATTGACTTTCGCCGGACTTCGGTGTTCTGACGCAGATGTCGCGGGCTGCAGCTTCAGCCGCCCGCGCCGCGAAGCTCTTGCGGGACTGGCCCTGTGACCTTTCGTTCGACCGCGACGAAACGCACGACCAAAACGACGACCGGCACGGCCGGGACGTCGCGCTGACGCTTCGCCTGTCGTTCCGGGTTCTCTCCCCCCGGCGGGGCGAGAGCCGGAACCCGCCGCGCGCGAAGCGCTGAAGGGGACGGCATCCTCCGGGAGAGACCAGACGGTCACATCCACAAGGAACATCACGATGAGCTTCAAGGTCGCAGTCGTCGGCGCCACCGGGAATGTCGGGCGCGAAATGCTCGACATCCTGGCCGAGCGTGCCTTCCCGGTCGGCGAGGTGGTGGCGCTCGCCTCCTCGCGCTCGGTCGGCACCGAGGTCTCCTTCGGCGACAGGACGCTGAAGTGCCGGGCGCTGGAGCATTACGATTTCTCCGACACCGACATCTGCCTGATGTCGGCCGGCGGCGAGGTCTCGAAGACCTGGTCGCCCAAGATCGGCGCTCAGGGTGCGATCGTGATCGACAACTCCTCGGCCTGGCGCATGCATCCGGACGTGCCGCTGATCGTGCCGGAGGTGAACGCCGCGGCCGCGGCCGGCTTCACCAAGATGAACATCATCGCCAATCCGAACTGCTCGACGGCCCAGCTCGTCGTGGCGCTGAAGCCGCTGCATGAGCGCTTCGGCATCAAGCGCGTCGTCGTCTCGACCTATCAGTCGGTCTCCGGCGCCGGCAAGGAGGGCATGGACGAGCTCTTCAACCAGACCCGCGCCGTGTTCTCGGCCGGCGAGGTCGAGACCAAGAAGTTCCCCAAGCGCATCTCCTTCAACCTCATCCCCCACATCGACGTCTTCATGGAGGACGGCTTCACCAAGGAAGAGTGGAAGATGATGGCGGAGACCAAGAAGATCCTCGACAAGAGCATCAAGCTGACCGCGACCTGCGTGCGCGTGCCGGTCTTCATCGGCCATTCCGAGAGCGTCAACATCGAGTGCGAGAAGCCGATTACCGCCGACGAGGCGCGCGAGGTGCTGCGCGTGGCGCCCGGCGTGCTCGTGATCGACAAGCGCGAGCCCGGCGGCTACATCACCCCGCACGAGGCGGCCGGCGAGGACGCGACCTACATCTCGCGCATCCGCGAGGACAACACGGTCGAGAACGGCCTCGCCTTCTGGTGCGTCTCCGACAACCTGCGCAAGGGCGCGGCGCTGAACGCGATCCAGATCGCCGAGGTGCTGGTCAACCGCAAGCTGATCCAGCCGCGGAAGCAGGCGGCCTGAGGTGAGACGAAAAAGGCTCCGGATCACATCGAAGTGGGGCTTTCATAAAGTTCGTTCGGATCCGACAGTTCGAGCATGCCGAATCATCTGCCGCTGAAGATGCTCGTTACGGACAAGTTCGAGGTCTTCGATTGGCGCAATGGTCTCGCGTTGCTCGACGCTGTCCATCCGATTTCGTTTGCCGAAATTCTGGATGTTCTTGAGGGCTTCGTTCTTCGACGAAGCGATATCGAGCGCGGCGGCGGCAACAAGTCGCCGATCGCCCGTTCTCTCGACGAAAAGCTCTATGCCAAGGGCTGGATCGAGAAATCGTTCGATACGCGGATTCGCGTCGACGGCGTCGATTTCGAGACCCCAACGCACAGCATTGATTGCTTCAAGGAACGCGTCGCGCTCGAGGTCGAATGGAACAACAAGGATCCGTTCTTCGACCGCGATCTGAACAATTTCAGGCTTCTATACGAGCTGCGCGTCATCGATCTCGGCGTGATCATCACGCGGGCGACTTCGCTGGAGAAGCTGCTGCGAGCATCCGGCCGCAACGCCACGACCTATGGCAAAGCGACAACGCACACGGAAAAACTGATCCCGAAGATCAAGGGCGGTGGTGCGGGAGGATGCCCCGTCATAGTGTTCGGAATCACGAATGGGGCCTATCGAGATGACCTCTGAGCGCGTCGCCACGGTACTCGATTTTGCCTCCCATCTGCGCGGACGACGCTTCTCGACGATCCTCGCCGACCCGCCATGGCGTTTCGTCAACCGAACCGGGAAAATGGCTCCAGAGCATCGCCGGCTGGCGCGTTACAGCACGCTGACGACCGAAGATATCTGCGCGTTGCCGGTCGCGGAGGTAACGAAAGAGCCGGCGCATCTTTATCTCTGGGTGCCCAACGCGCTCCTGCCCGATGGCCTCAAGGTCATGGAATCCTGGGGCTTTTCCTACAAGAGCAACATCATCTGGCATAAAGTCCGGAAAGACGGCGGCTCCGACGGGCGCGGCGTTGGGTTTTATTTTCGAAACGTGACCGAAGTCTTGCTGTTCGGCGTTCGCGGGAAGAATGCGCGCACGCTCGCCGCGGGTAGGCGTCAGGTCAATATGATCGAAACTCGCAAGCGGGAGCATTCCCGTAAGCCGGACGAGCAGTACCAACTGATCGAGAGCTGCAGTCCTGGCCCGTATCTGGAGATGTTCGCACGAGGAACGCGAAAGAATTGGACCTATTGGGGCAATCAGGCTGACGAATCCTACGAACCGACGTGGGATACCTATAAATTCAACTCGGCCTCGAACAAGCGACAGATTGCGGCGGAGTAGTTCAGCCGTTCTGCATGCGCCATCCTCGATATTTGCACGTCGCCGGCCGGGATTGGCCGGTTAGTCTCGCGGTCGTCTCGCATCGTCCGGTCCCTTGCCAAACGCCCCGCTTCCCGAACCGACGCCCCTGCCGCGAAAGTCTGCGGCCGCGCCGCCGCTCGCCGGAACGCGCGTGAACGCTCCCTTGCGCGGCATCGCGCTGATCCTGCTGTCGAGCCTGTTCATGTCCGCGGGCGACACGATCTCGAAGCTCCTGACGGCGTCGGTGCCGCCGCTGCAGGTGACCTTCATGCGCTACTGCGTCTTCGCCGCGATCATGCTGGCCGTCGCCTGGCACAGCGGCGGCATGGCGGGCCTGCGCACGCGGCGGCCGGGCCTGCAGCTGCTGCGCGGGATCGGCGTCGCCGCCTCCTCGATCCTGTTCGTGGTCGCGCTGAAATATCTGCCGATCGCGGATGCGACCGCGACGAGCTTCGTTTCGCCGCTCTTCGTCACGGCGCTGTCGATCCCGATCCTTGGCGAGGTCATCGGCTGGCGGCGCTGGAGCGCCACGATCGTCGGCCTGATCGGCGTCGTGATTGTGGTCAGGCCGGGCGGCTCGGGTTTCCAGCTGGCCTCGTTGATTCCGGTCGCCTCGGCCCTGACCTGGGCCTTCGCGCTGATCGTGACCCGGATCATGAGCGCGACCGAGAGTCCGCTGACGACGTTGACCTGGTCGGCGCTGATCGGGCTCGCCATCGCCGCCGCGGCGCTGCCCTTCGTCTGGCAGCCGGTCTCGACGCAGGCCCTGCTGCTCGGTCTGTTCATCGGCGTCGCCTCGACGATCGGGCACTGGCTCGTGATCCTCGCCTTCCGCCATGCCGACGCCTCGCTGCTGGCGCCGTTCTCCTACATGCAACTGCTCTGGGTCTCGGTGTTCGGCTTCCTGCTCTTCACGGTGCTGCCTGATCTCTGGACGTTGGTAGGTGCCGCGATCATCGCCGGCTCCGGGCTCTACACCGCGCATCGCGAACGCATCCGGGCGCGGCGCGTCGCCGTAGGCGACAGGCAATGAGGCATCGCACTTTCGCCAACGAACCCCGGCGCTCTATGCTGGTCGTCCAACCCGAATCCGCTCTCGTCCGACCGAAGGTCTTGATGTCCGACATTCCAGATCACGGCCGCCGCGGCGTCCTCGCCGGCCTCGCCACCGTCGCGCTCGGCGCCTGTTCGCCGCTGGCGACGATCAACACGATGATGCCGGCCGATCGCGGCGCGCGCCTCGCTGCCCGCGACATCGCCTATGGCCCCGATCCGCGCCAGAAGCTCGACGTCTATGTGCCGGACGGGGCGACCGCGAAGGCGCCGGTGATGATGTTCATCTATGGCGGCGGCTGGGACAACGGCTCCAAGGACGACTATTCCTTCGTCGGTCATGCCTTCGCCTCGCGCGGCTTCGTCACGGTGGTGCCGGACTACCGGCTGGTGCCGCAAGTGCGCTTTCCCGGCTTCGTCGAGGATTGCGCGCAGGCGCTGCGATGGGTTCAGGACCACGCCGGCGAGCAGGGCGGCGACGTTTCCCGCGTGCATCTCAGCGGCCATTCCGCCGGCGCCTACAATGCGATGATGCTGGCGCTCGACCGGCGCTTCGCCGCCAAGGCCGGGGTTCGGCCGGGCCTGATCCGGAGCGTCTCGGGACTGGCCGGTCCCTACGATTTCCTGCCGCTTGACGATCCGCGCACGGTCGCCGCCTTCGGCGACTATCCGAAGCTCGCCGAGACGCAGCCGGTCAATTTCGCCAGCCGCGCTGCGCCGCGCGTCTTCATCGCGACCGGCGACGCCGACACCACCGTGTTCCCGCGCAACACCTATGCGCTGGCCCGCAAGCTCAAGGCCGCGGGTGCGAGCGTCGAGGTCAAGGCCTATCCGGGCATCGGCCATCCCGGCATCCTGCTGGCGCTGGGCTCGAGCTTCCGAGGCAATGCGCCGGCGCTCGACGACATCGTCGGTTTCGCGCTGCGCTGAGTGGCGTGAGGCCCGCGATGAGATAGGGTGACGCAGCGCGAGTCGCGCGCCGCCCCGAGGATTTTTCGATGTCGTCCGCTCTCGCCCGCGCTGCAGCGCTGATCGCCTGTCTCGTCCTGTCGCCGGCGCTCGCGAGCGCCAAGACCTATTCGATTCCCGATCCGAACCCGGTCGCGGTGATCACCCTGCCGGACGACTGGGAGTCTACCGAGATCGCCAAGGGCGTCGAATCGACCTCCGAGGACGACGCCGTCTATGTCGCGGTCGAGGTCACCGAACTCAAGGACGCCGCCAGGGCGATCGCCGACGCCATCACCTGGCTGAAAAGCAAGGACGTCGTCGTCGACCAGTCGACGATGGAGCAGAAGCCCTTCTCGATCAACGGGCTCGACGGCGTACAGGTGAAGTGGAGCGGCAAGGACGAGGACGGCCCGACCAATATCAGCCTGACCCTGCTGCAGGTCACGGACAGCAAGGGCCTGATCCTGACCTACTGGGCCTCGCCGCAGGGCGAGAAGGACAACCTCAAGGAGCTGATCGCGATCATCAACAGCCTGAAGGCGTTGAAGTAGTCCGTCATCGGCGCCCGTAGCGCGCCAGGAACAGTTCCACAGCCGAGGCGACGACCCGGGCGATCTCGCTTCGGCCCGGCGGCGTCCGGTCGGCATTGAACAGGCGTGGGCGCACCAGCGTCGACTGGCAGAGGTCGAGGAACTGCGCGGCGGCGAGTTCGGTGTCGGCGATCGCGAGCAGGCCCTGCCCGACCTTGCCGTCGAGGAAGCGCGCCAGCCGCTGCGCGCCCTGCATCGGCCCGCGCTCGTAGAACTCCTTGCCGAGATCGGGCATGCGCTCGGCGACGCCGAGCACGATGCGGTGAGCGCTGACGGCGAAATCCGAGACCAGCAGCCCGACAAGCCCCTCGCCGAAGCCTTGCAGCGCATGGGCCAGATCGGGATCGTCGTTCAGGGCCTCGAACGCGCCGCGGCGCTGGCTCTCGCGCTCGCGCTCGATCAGCGCGACGAAGAGATGCTCCTTGTCCTCGAAATAGACGTAGAGCGTGCCCTTGGAGACGTTCGCCGCAGCGGCGATGTCGCTCATGCTGGCGGCGTCGAAGCCGCGCGCGGTGAAAATCGCGAGCGCGCCATCGAGGATCTGCCGACGCTTGTCGGGGTCGGCGCCGGCGACGCGGCGGTTGCGGGTACCGGTCCTCGCCGGCGGCTCGGAGATATCGGACATCGTCACGCTGTCTGGCGCCCTCGATCGCGCTCGCGAAAAAGAATCGAACCAAACGGTTCGATTGGACTTGATATGCGGCATCGGGCGCGCTAATTCAAGCGCGATCGAACCATCTGGTTCGAATTGATGATCCGGAATACGCCATGTCCGCCGAAACACTGACCGAGCCGCGCCGCGACCGGCTGAAGCTGGTCGAAACCCAAGCCGATCCTCGGGCCGAGACCACCCATCCCGCCACCGGTCGCCAGGGCGGCGATACCGCGAAGCCTGCGGCAGAAACCCCCGCCGCGACGAAGCCGAAGAAGAGCGGCCTCAAGCGCGCCGGGCTGATGCTGCTCGCCACCGCCGCCATCGGCACCGGCCTCTGGTACGGGGTCGATTACTGGCGCACCGGCCGCTTCATCGTCTCGACCGACGACGCCTATGTCGGCGCCGAGATGGCAACGATCTCGGCCAAGCTCGCCGCCAACATTGCGACCGTCTCCGTGGTGCAGAACCAGGAGGTCAGGGCCGGCCAGACGCTGGTTTCGCTCGATGACGGCGACTGGCGGATCGCGCTGGAGAGCGCCCGCGCCAAGACCGCGACGGCGCAGGCGACGCTCGCCCGCATCGACAGCCAGATCGAGGCCGGCCGCGCCAGCCTCGAGCAGGCGCAGGCGCAGGCCGTCTCGGCGCAGGCCGGCGTCACCCGGACCGTGGCCGATTTCGACCGCGCCAGCAGCCTCGCCGCGAAATCATACGGCTCGCAGGCGACCCTCGACGCCGCGACGGCGGCGCGCGACCAGGCGAAAGCTTCGCTCGGCAGCGCCGAGGCCGGCGTCTCGCAGGCAAGGGCCAATATCGCGGTGCTGCAGGCGCAGCGCGTCGAGGCCGCGCGCCAGATTGACGAGCTCAGGCTCGCCGAGCAGAAGGCCGAGCGCGACCTGACCTTCACCAGGGTCGCGGCTCCGATCGACGGGCTCGTCGCCAACACCAATGTCCAGCTCGGCGACCTCGTCAGCGCCGGCAAGCGGCTGATGTCGATCGTGCCGCTCGACAAGGTCTATGTCGATGCGAATTTCAAGGAGACGCAGGTCGGCCCGCTGAAGATCGGCGACAAGGCGCAGATCACGGTCGATGCGCTGCCGGGACAGGTCTTCGAGGGCACCGTCAGCGGGATCAGCGGCGGCACCGGCTCGGTCTTCACGCTGCTGCCGCCCGACAACGCGACGGGCAACTTCACCAAGATCGTCCAGCGCGTGCCCGTGCGGATCGCGCTGAGCCCGGAGTCGACCGCCAGGCATGTTCTTCGCCCGGGCATGTCGGTCGTGGTGAAGATCGACCCGCGCCCGGCCAACAAGCGCTAATGGCGCCTGTCATCCCGCACGCGCTGCGGCATGGAATGCCGCTGCGCAGATGCGGGACCGCATGACGAGAAGGCGCCTTTTCCTGACGACGGTCCCGTGTCTGCGCCGCAGCACTTCGCGCCGCAGCGCGCACGGGATGACACCTTGAACTGGAGGCCATCATGGCCACCGCGGCCCTGAACCCGCCTGCGGGCAGCCCGCCGGCCACCGACGCCATCCCGATGCGGCGCATCTTCGCCTTCATCGCCATGGTCTTCGGCATGTTCATGGCGATCCTCGACATCCAGATCGTCTCGGCTTCGCTCGCCGAGATCCAGGCCGGGCTGTCGGCCTCGTCGGACGAGATCGCCTGGGTCCAGACCGCCTATCTGATTGCCGAAGTGATCATGATCCCGCTGTCGGGCTATCTCAGCCGGGCCCTGTCGACGCGGGTGTTCTTCTCGATGGCGGCGGCGGGCTTCACCATCGCCAGCGTGCTCTGCGCGCAGTCGACCTCGATCAACGAGATGATCCTGTGGCGCGCGGTGCAGGGCTTCATCGGCGGCGGCATGATCCCCGGCGTCTTCGCGGCGGCCTTCACCATCTTCCCGCCGTCGAAGCGGCCGATCGTCTCGCCGATCATCGGTCTCGTCGCGACGCTTGCCCCGACGATCGGCCCGACGGTCGGCGGCTATCTCAGCAGCGCCTTTTCCTGGCACTGGCTCTTCCTCGTCAACGTCGTGCCGGGCATCTGCGTCACCGTCGCGGCCTGGACGCTGATCGATTTCGACAAGCCGCAGGCGGGGCTGCTGAAGCGTTTCGACTGGCTCGGCCTCGCCGGCATGGCGGCCTTCCTCGGCAGCCTCGAATATGTGCTCGAGGAAGGCACGCGGCTCGACTGGTTCGAGAGCCACGAGATCGTGTTCTTCTCGGTCGTCATGGTGTTCGGCGCGGTGCTGTTCTTCTGGCGGGCGCTGACGCGCGACGATCCGCTGGTCGATCTCTACGCCTTCACCAACCGCAACTTCGCCTTCGGCTCGCTGTTCTCCTTCACCATGGGCATCGGCCTCTATGGTCTGACCTATCTCTACCCGGTCTATCTCGGGCGCATCCGCGGCTATGACGCGCTGCAGATCGGCGAGACCATGTTCGTCACCGGCCTGTGCATGTTCCTGACTGCGCCGATCGCCGGGCGGCTGTCGCAGAAGATCGATCCGCGCGTGCAGATGATGATCGGCTTCTCCGGCTTCGCGCTGGGAACCTACATCGCCCATTTCATCACGGCCGACTGGGACTTCCACGAGTTGCTGATCCCGCAGATCCTGCGCGGCGTCTCGCTGATGCTGTGCATGGTGCCGATCAACAATCTCGCGCTCGGCACGCTGCCGCCGGCGCAGCTCAAGAATGCCTCAGGCCTCTACAACCTCACCCGCAATCTCGGCGGCGCGGTCGGCCTCGCCTTGATCAACACCCTGCTCAACACCCGCACCGATTTGCATATCGGTCGGCTGCACGAGATGGTCGCGGCCGGCCGGCAGGTCGCCGAAGAGGCGCTCGCCAACACCGCCCAGCGCTTCCTCGATTATGGCGATGCGGCCCAGGCCATGGCGCTGGCGCTGATCAACCAGCGCGCCCACAAGCAGGCGCTGATCATGGCCTTCGGCGACGTCTTCCTCGGGCTGACGGTGATCTTCGCCAGCCTCGTCCTGCTGGCGCTGTTCATGCGCAAGCCGCCGGCTGCGGCGCCCGCGGGCGGTGGCGGGCATTGAGGCCCTTGCCTCAGTCCTCAACCTGAGGAGCCGCGCAGCGGCGTCACGAAGGATGCTCCAGCGGTTTCAGGAGCCTCCTGAAACATCCTTCGAGACGCATGGCTCCGCCATGCTCCTCAGGATGAGGGCTGAGTAGGGGCCCGACGACCCGATGTCGCACCCGCCGTGATTGACATCCGCTGCCGCATCCGACAAATATAGGAGCAATATCAGTAGTTTAGATGTTTTCTAAACTACGAGGCCGGTTCTCCGGCGGTGTCGGAAGGCGTTACGATGAGCGTGTCGAGCATGAAGGGTCCGGGTCAGGAGCGCGTCATGGCGGATCACATCCCCTGGCCGCAGAAGAGCTCGTCCTGCCCGATCAGCGCGGTGAAGTCCCGGTTGCGCTCGGCCGGCCTGCGGCCGACGCGCCAGCGCATGGCGCTGGGCTGGCTGCTCTTCGCCAAGGGCGACCGCCATGTCTCGGCCGAGATGCTCTACGAGGAGGCGCTGCGTGCCCGCGAGCCGCTCTCGCTCGCCACCGTCTACAATACGCTGCGCCAGTTCTCCGAAGCCGGCCTGCTGCGCCAGGTCTCGGTCTCCGGTCCCAAGACCTTCTTCGACACCAACGTCTCCGAGCATCATCATTTCTACAACGAGGACGACGAGACGGTCGTCGACATCCCCGGCTCGACGATCCATGTCTCCGGTCTGCCCGAGGCGCCGGAGGGAATGATGATCTCCTCGGTCGAGGTGATCGTGCGCCTGCGCCGCGCCGACGGCGTCGAGGTCGAGACGACGCGCACCGTTGCCGGCGGCCACCGGATCGGTCATCACGCGTGATCGTCTGCTCCTGCAACGTCATCTCGAGCCGGCAGATCGCCGGCATGATCGGGCCGGACGGCAGCGGGCCGGCGACGGCGGGCGAGGCCTATGACTGCCTCGGCTGCAGCCCGAATTGCGGCCGTTGCGCCCGCGCCGTCCGCAGCATTCTGGCCGAGGCGCGTGCGGCTTGCGCCAGCCAGTGCGCGAGCTGCCACAGCCGCGAGATCGACTGCGTCGTGCATGTCGCCGTCGGGACGATGCTCGACGGGCTCGACCTCGCGCAGGACCGCGTCGCGGCCTGACCTCGCGCCTCCCGCGAAAACCTGCCCGGCGGATGCGATTTCCGCTTCCCAAATGATGTCGGCCGCTCTACATTAGGATCATTCTAATGTAGCTCGCTGGAGGCCGCCATGAAGGGTGACAAGAAGGTCATCGAGTATCTCAACAAGGGGCTGCGCTCCGAGCTCACTGCCATCAATCAGTACTGGCTGCACTACCGGATCCTCGACAATTGGGGTCTGAAGGAGATGGCCAAGACCTGGAAGAAGGAATCGATCGAGGAGATGGTCCATGCCGACCGCTTCGTCGACCGCATCCTCTTCCTCGAAGGCTTCCCCAACATGCAGACGCTCGACCAGCTCCGCATCGGCGAGACGGTCAAGGAAGTCATCGAATGCGACCTCAAGGCGGAGCTCGAGGCGCGCGCGCTCTATCAGGAGGCGGCGAAATACTCTCGCGAGGTCGGCGACTACCCGTCCGAGGACCTGTTCAAGGCGCTGATGAAGGACGAGGAGGGCCATATCGACTTCCTCGAGACGCAGCTCGAGCTGATCGGCCGGATCGGGCTAGAACTCTACACCCAGAAGCATGTCGGCGGTCTCGAGGGCGACGACCACTGAACGTCTCTGCGAGCGTGCTGGGTTTTCGCAGAACCACCTCGTCATCCTGGACAAGCCGCGCAGCGGCGCAGATCCGGGATCCATCGTAGGGCTCAGGTGCTCTACGATGGATCCCGGGTCGAGCTTCGCTCGCCCAGGATGACGGTGTGGTTTTGAGTAAAAGCAGCACGCTCTGGCGAGCGGAAATTGCTGTGCCGGGCCCGCCAGTCGGGTCCGGCTTTTTCGTGCGCTCGTGACGGGCGGAAGGCTGTTCGAAGTGCAGGCCCCCGACCTTCAGCCGGCTTCGCGCCACTTGACCGCGGCCAAGTCCGTGACCTAAGTCATGGGCTGGTCAAGATACTGTTTTGATTTGGTTTTATTCAAAACAACACCATTCGGGACCGGCGCCGACACCGAGGCCGCCGCGGCTTCGGGCTCCTGCCCCCGGATCGCCTCTCGATGACCTCGCCGCCGCCCGACCCCGCGAACAAGCCGCTGCCGGCGCCGGCCGAGGTTCCGGTGATCGACGTGCGCCAGCTCGTCGGCGAGGGCCGCGAGATCGTGCTGATGCATCAGGGCGAGGCCTATCGCCTGCGGATCACGGCGCGCGACCGGCTGATCCTGACCAAGTGAGGCTTTTCGCCCGCCCGCCGGCGTGCCAGAGAGCCCGTGGGCGCAGGTGGAGGCGGCGATGGCGGTGGTGGTCTCGGTCAGCGCGAAGGCGGGACATGCCTTTAGCAAGGCGGTGTTGCCGTCGATCCGGCTCATCGCCGGGCTCGGCGTCGAAGGCGACGCCCATTGCGGCCGGACGGTGAAGCATCGCTCGCGCGTCGCCGCCGACCCGACGCAGCCGAACCTGCGCCAGGTCCATCTGATTCACGAAGAGCTGTTCGACGAGCTCGCGCCGCAGGGTTTCGCGCTGGCGCCCGGTGCGCTCGGCGAAAACGTGCTGACGCGCGGCATCGACCTGCTCGGCCTGCCGGTGGGCACCAGGCTGAAGCTCGGGGCCGAGGCGCTGGTCGAGATCACCGGCCTGCGCAACCCCTGCGGCCAGATCGAGGAGTTCCGGCCGGGCCTGCTCAAGGCGGTGCTGGGGCGCGATGCCGAGGGGCGGCTGGTGCGCAAGGCCGGCATCATGGGCATCGTGCTGGCCGGGGGCGAGATCAGGCCGGGCGACGCGGTCGCGATCACGCTGCCGGCCCTGCCGCATCGGGCGCTCGAACGGGTCTGACGGCTCGCCAACAGAAAGGCCCGCCTTGCGGCGGGCCTCGATGCGTCAGCGCGGAAGCGGCGCGTCAGAGGAAGCTGACATTGGCCGCTTCCGGGCCCTTCTTGCCGGCGCGGATCGAGAAGCGCACGCGCTGCCCGTCCATCGGAGGCTGCAGGCCGGAGCGGCTGAGCGAGGAGACGTGCAGGAACACGTCCGGCCCGCCCTTGTCGGGGGCGATGAAGCCGAAGCCGCGCTCCGAGTTGAAGAATTTCACGGCGCCGTCGAAGGGGCCTTCCATCGGGCCGCTGTCGCGGCTGGCGAAGCCGCCGCGATCGCCGCCACGGTCAAAGCCGCCACCGCCGCCATAGCCGCCACGGTCGCCGCCCCGGTCATAGCCGCCACCACCGCCATAACCGCGATCCCCGCCGCCATAACCACCGCCGCCGCCGAAATCGTCACGCGGCGGACGCGGGGAAAACGGGCGGGGCGGGCGCTCGCCGCGTGGCGCCGGGGCCTGCGCGGTCGAGGCGTCGATCTCGTGGACCGCGACGACCTGAAGGCCGCGCCGGCCCTCGCCGAGATCGGCGATGATGGTCGCGCCGGGCTGGAGATCCTGCTGGTCGAGCGGGCCGAGCGCCGAGACATGCAGGAAGACGTCGCCGGAACCGTCGGCGGGCGAGGCGAATCCGAACCCCTTCTCGGGGTCGAACCACTTGACCTTGGCTTCGATATTCTCGTGGGTAACGAAGGGTTGGGCAGCAGGGGGCTTGCGTCGGTCGAACATGGAGCTTCAAGATCAGAGTGAGCGGGAGCGCGCAATCTAGCGCATGCCGGCCCCGACGTCATCGGGGCGCGGCAGTTAATTTATGCCGTCTCGCCGGGCTCGTCGCAGCGAATCATCTGGACCTTCTTGGGCATCTCGCCGACGGCCGGGACGAACTGTCCGCTTGCCGGATCGAGCAGCATCAGCACGCCGGTCGCGACCGCGAAATAGGCGCCGTGCAGCTGCAGCCGGCCCTTGCTCTCGAGGATCTGTACGCAGGGGAAGGTACGCAGGTTGGCGAGAGACTGCTGGATCGAGGCGAAGGCGAGCCGCTCGACATAGGTCTCGAGGCTCTCGTTGCGGCCGCGCCCGCCGGTGCGCTGCGCGGCCGGGCCGATCAGGGTGATCCACTTGCCGATGAAGTCGCCGGGCGAGAGCGGGCCCTGCGCGTCGTCGGCGAAGGCGCGGATGCCACCGCAGCGGCCATGGCCGAGCACGACGATATGCTCGACCTTCAGTGCCTGCACCGCATATTCGAGCGCAGCCGAGGTGCCGTGGAGATTGTCGTCGGGCGAGAAGGGCGGCACCAGATTGGCGACGTTGCGGGCGACGAACATCTCGCCCGGCCGCGCATCGAAGATCGTCTCGGGCGAAACGCGCGAGTCGCAGCAGCCGACCAGCATGATCTTGGGCGTCTGGCCGTCGGCGAGCTGCTCGTAGCGCGAGCGCTCGCGCTCGAAGCGGTCGTCGAGGAAGGCGCGGTAGCCCTCCGTCAGGCGTTCGGGGAAGGGATGCGCTGGCTGGTCCATGCCCCTGTCGAACAGGAGCGCCGGGCTTTCGTCAAGCCGGTGACGCGCGGCGGCGATGCCGGGCCTCGCGTCAGAACACGTTGGGATAGACGTAGCGGACGATGACGCTCTGGATGAAGAAGATCAGCAGCAGGAGGATGATCGGCGAGATGTCGATGCCGCCGAGATTGGGCATGCGGTCGCGGATCGGCCGCAGCGCCGGCTCGGTGATGCGGTAGAGGAAGTCCCAGACGGTCGAGACGAACTGGTTGCGGGTGTTGACGACGTTGAAGGCGATGAGCCAGCTCAGCACCGCGGAGGCGACCAGGATCCAGACATAGATCTGCAGAGCGAGCAGCACCACATCGAGAACGGAGCGCATCCGGCATTCCTCATTCAGCTCGCCCGAGGCCCGCGATCAGACCCGGCCCGGTGCGGAAAACACCTGCCGCAGGCAATTGACATCCCTACGACGCAAAGCCTAGAAGGCCAGCGCCCTGGGGCTGTAGCTCAGATGGGAGAGCGCTGCAATCGCACTGCAGAGGTCAGGGGTTCGAATCCCCTCAGCTCCACCAGGGCCTTCCCGATCCGACATCCGCAAGGCTCGCCCTAGCTCTCGAACGCCAGTTCGAGATGGCGCTCGGCCTTCGCGGCGACGGTGCAGAGCCGCGAGACGCCGTCCGAATCGATCATCAGCGCGACCCGGTCCGGCACGCCGGCCGTGCTGAGGACGTCGACGCCCGCTCCGCCCGCGGAAAGCGAGCGAATCGTGCAGGCGATGCCGGCCTGCGCCTTGTCGAAGATCAGCCGGCCGGCCTTCAGGACGTGCCGGGTTCCGGCCTCGGGTCGCCGCGGCGGGGCGGCTTTGCGGCGCAGTTCGAGCAGGTCGGTCGTCAGCCCGCCGAGTTCGGCGAGGATTTCGCCATCGGCGGCGCCGAAGTTGCGCGGGCGCGGATCCATGGCGCAGAAGGTGCCGATCGCGACCCCGTCCGGCGAGCGGAGCTGGGTCCCGGCGTAGAAGCGGATATGCGGTTCGCCGCGGACGAAGGGGTTGTCGGCGAAGCGGGCGTCGGCCGAGGCGTCGGGCAGGATCAACGCGCCCGGCAACTGGACCGCGGCATAGCACAGAGCGGGCTCCCGATCGGTCTCGCAGGCCGCCAGGCCCTGGCGCGACTTGAACCATTGCCGGTGGCCGTCGACGAAGGTGATGGTCGACATCGAGACTCCGAAGACCAGCCGCGCCAGGCTCGTCAGTCGGTCGAAGGCGGGCTCCGGGTCGGAATCGAGCACGTCATAGGCGTCGAGCGCGTCGAGACGCGCTTGTTCGCTCCGGACCGCGGCGCTCGTCACCGGCGAGGGCAAGATCAGCTTCATGTGCGCGATCTAAGCCTGGAAGTGGTTATCGTTTTGCGAAAATACGGAGTGGTTTTGGCCTGAAATCGGCAGATTTCGGATCGAAACAAGCGATTTGCGCGACTTCGGCAACCGGTGCGCGAATCGACTCGCCTTCTTCCGGGATCGGCGCTAGTTTGGAACAAAGAGTGAACATATGGCCGCCCGGCAGCATGACACCAGCGCCTTTACCAGTGCCCTTACCCTTGGCCGAATTGCGGCGCGCGCTCGCCGAGGCGGCGCTGCGGACCGGGCCGGCCGCGGCGGGGCGGATCGGCCTCGGCGTTCCTGCCCTCGACGCGGCGCTGGGCGGCGGCCTCGCTGCGGCGGCGCTGCACGAAATCCAGGCCGCGGGCATGGCCGATCTCGCGGCGGCGACCGGCTTCGTGCTCGGGCTGGCTGCGCGCGCGGCCGGGCGGCGGGCGATCCTCTGGGTCCGGCAGGACATGCTCGACGGCGAGGCCGGCCGGCCGCATCCGCCGGGTCTGGCCGAACTCGGTCTCGATCCGGCGCGGCTCCTCATGGTGCGGGCGCGCGATGCGCAGGGCGTATTGCGGGCTGGCGCGGAGGCGGCGCGCTGCGCGGCGCTGGGCGCGGTCGTGATCGAGCCCTGGGGGGCGCCGCGCCTCATCGACCTGACGGCGAGCCGGCGGCTGGCGCTGGCGGCGGAAGCCTCGGGCGTGACCACGCTCATGCTGCGCAATGCGGCCGGGCAGGCGGCGAGCGCGGCGCGCACGCGCTGGCGGATCGAGGCCCTGCCGTCGCGGGCGCGGGAGGCGAATGCGCCGGGCGATCCGGCCTTCGGGATCAGGCTCACCCGCCAGCGCGGCGGAGTGGGCGAGGGTGAGTGGCGTGTGGAGTGGAGCCGTGACCGACAATCTTTCCAGGAGCGACCACCAGGCGAGTGGCAATCCCACCCGGTCCCCGTCCATCAAGTCGGATCCAGCCCCGATGTCGCGCCGCTATCTCGCCTTGTGGTTCCCTTTCCTGCCGACCGACCGGTTGCGGCGGCAGGGGCGGATGCCGGCATCCGGCGGGCCGGATGAGCCGCCGCTGGTCGTGGTCGAGACCGTGCGCAACGCGCTTCGGCTCGCCGATTGCGACCAGCACGCCGTCAAACTCGGTCTGACGCGCGGGCTGACGCTGGCCGATGCGCGGGCCCGCATCCCGGGCCTCGTCGTTGCCGACGCCGAGCCGGAGGCGGATCATGCCCTGCGCGATGCGCTGGCGGCGTATTGCGAGCGCTTCACGCCGCTGGTCGGGCTCGACCCACCGCATGGCCTGATGCTCGACATCACCGGTTGCGCCCATCTCTTCGGCGGCGAGGCGGGGCTGACTGAGGGCATCGCGAGACGCATGCGGGATGCCGGCCTGTCGCTGCGCCAGGCGATCGCCGGCACGCCCGAGGCGGCGCGTGCCGTGTCGCGCTTCGGCGCGGGCGGCATCGTCGCGCCCGGCTCGGACGAGGAGGCGACGAGACCCTTACTGATCGCCGCGCTGGGCATCCCGGCCGAGACGGTGATCGCGCTCTCGCGCGCCGGGCTGAAGACGCTCGGCGATCTGGCGGAGCGGCCCTCGGTCGCACTCTCGGCCCGCTTCGGCGAGGCGATCGCGACGCGGCTGCGGCGCACGCTCGGCCGGGAGGATGCCCGCATCACGCCCTTGCGACCGCCGCCCGATTGCGTGGTCGAACGCCATTTCGCCGAGCCGCTGCTCGATGCCGGCAGCATCGAGGCGGTGGTGACGCGGCTCACCGGCGAGGCGGCGCGCCTGCTCGCGGCGCGGGCCGAGGGCGGGCGCGTCTTCGAGATCGGCTTCTTCCGCAGCGACGGCGCGGTCAGGCGGCTCACGGTCGAGACCGGGCGGCCCTCGCGCGATGCCAGGGCCGTGCTCAGGCTCTACCGCGAGCGCATCGACACGCTGGCCGACCCGCTCGACCCCGGCTTCGGCTTCGACGCGATCCGTCTGGCCGTGCCGGTCTGCGAGCCGCTGAACGAGGCGCAGGCCAGTCTCGACGGTCGCGCCGTCGAGGACGAGGCGGTGGCCGATCTGGTCGACCGGCTCGTCGCCCGCTTCGGCCGCGACCGGGTGCTGCGCTTCGTCGCGCTCGACAGCCATGACCCGCGCCGCGAGGCCAAAGCGGTGCCGGTTTCGGCCGCTCCGCGCGAGGCCATTTCCTGGCCCGCTCCCGAACCGGACGCGCCGCCGGCCCGGCCGATTCAGCTCTTCGAGCCGCCGCAGCCGATCGAGACGCTGGCGCAGGTGCCGGACGGGCCGCCCTTGCGCTTCCGGTGGCGGCGCGTGCTGCACGAGATCGCCAGGGCCGAAGGGCCCGAGCGGATCGCGCCGGAATGGTGGCGTGACGGGCCGACCGCGCCGACGCGCGACTATTACCGCGTCGAGGATGCGCAGGGGCGCCGCTTCTGGCTGTTCCGCAACGGACTCTACGTGCAGGGCGCGGAGCCGCCGCGCTGGTTCCTGCACGGGCTCTTCGCGTGAGACGCCCGGCATGAGCGCTTATGTCGAACTCGTCGCGGCGACGAATTTCTCCTTCCTGCGCGGCGCCTCGCCCGGCCCCAACCTCGTGCTCACGGCCCTGCTGCTCGGCCATGCCGGGCTGGGACTGGCCGACCGCAACACCGTCGCCGGCGTGGTTCGGGCCTGGACGGCGCTGCGCGATATCCGCGAGGACGGCCTGCCGGCGCCGGAAAAGATCCGCGAGGGCGGCAGTCCCGGCGAGTATCTCTGGCTGGAGAACCCAGCCTTCGCCGATCTGCCCTTCACCGCGGAGCAGCTTCGCGAGATGGCGAAAGCGTTCCGGCTCGTCACCGGCTCGCGCCTCGTCTTCGCCGACGGCACGCCCGACATCGTCGCCTATCCCGCCAACCGGGCCGGCTGGGGCCGGCTCTGCCGCCTGCTCAGCACGGGCAACCGGAAGCCGGGCGTGAAGAAAGGCGATTGTGTCCTGAAGCTCGACGACCTCCTGTCTGATGCGCGCGACCTCCTGCTGATCGTGATGCCGGACAGGGCCTATGACGCGCTCCCCGGCCATCTCGACCGCCTCGCGGAGGCCGCACCCGGCGCGGTCTGGCTCGGCGCCGCGATGCACCGGCGCGGCGACGACCGGCGCAGGCTCGCGAGGCTGAAGGCGATCGCGGCCCAGAGCCGGACGCCGCTGCTCGCGACCAACGACGTGCTCTACGACGCCCCCGAGCAGCGCGACTTGCAGGACCTGCTCAGCTGCATCCGCGAAGGCGTCACCATCGATCGGGCCGGGCGGCTGCTCGAGGCCAATGCCGAACGCCATCTCAAGACCGCGGCGGAGATGGCGCGGCTGTTCCGCGACGCCCCGGAGGCGATCGACGAGACCGGCCATCTCCTCGGCCGGATCGCGTTCGATCTCGGCCAGCTCAAATATGAATATCCCGACGAGCCGGTGCCGCCGGGCTGGAAGGACCAGGACTGGCTGGAGGAGCTGGTCCGCCGCCGTAGCGATATCCGCTATCCGGCGGGCGTGCCCGGCGAGGTGCGGAGCCTGCTCGACAAGGAGCTCGCGCTGATCGCCAGGCTCGACTACGCGCGCTACTTCCTGACCATCCGCCAGATCGTCGAATTCGCCGACAGCCGTGGCATCCTCTGCCAAGGACGCGGTTCTGCCGCCAATTCCGCCGTCTGCTACGTGCTTGGCATCACGGCCGTCGATCCCGCCGAGGGCAATCTGCTGTTCGAGCGCTTTCTCTCCGAGGAGCGCAAGGAGCCGCCCGACATCGACGTCGATTTCGAGCATGAACGACGTGAGGAGGTGATCCAGTGGATTTATGAGAAATACGGCCGCCACCGCGCCGGCATCGCCGCGACCGTGATCCGCTACCGCCCGCGCAGCGCCATCCGCGACATCGGCAAGGCACTGGGCCTGACCGAGGACGTCACGGCGAAGATCGCCTCGACGCAGTGGGGAAGCTGGGGCACCGAGATCGGCGACAATCACGTCCGCCAGGCCGGGCTCGACCCGAAGAACCCGGTGATCGCGCGCGCCGTCGGCTTCGCCATCCGCCTGCTCGGCTTCCCGCGCCATCTCTCGCAGCATGTCGGCGGCTTCGTGCTGGCGCGCGACCGGCTCGACGAGACGGTGCCGATCGGCAACGCCGCGATGCCCGACCGCACCTTCATCGAATGGGACAAGGACGACATCGACGCGCTGCGCCTGATGAAGGTCGACGTATTGGCCTTGGGGATGCTGACCTGCATCAAGAAAGCCTTCGACCTGCTGTGCGAGCACGAAGGGATCGACTGGGGTCTCGCCGATGTCCCCAAGGATGACGGGCCGACCTACGACATGCTCTGCGAGGGCAAGTCGCTCGGCGTCTTCCAGGTCGAGAGCCGGGCGCAGATGAACATGCTGCCCCGATTGAGGCCTCGCATCCTCTACGATCTCGTCATCCAGGTCGCGATCGTCCGGCCCGGCCCGATCCAGGGCGACATGGTGCATCCCTATCTGCGCCGGCGGGCGGGGCTGGAGGAGGTGAATTATCCTGCTCCGTCCCCCGAGCACGGCGATGCGAACGAGCTCTTCGAGGTCCTGAACAAGACCAAGGGCGTGCCGCTCTTCCAAGAGCAGGCGATGAAGCTCGCCATGGTCGCCGCCAAATTCAGCGACATCGAAGCCAATCGGCTGCGCCGGGCGATGGCGACGTTCCGCAATGTCGGCACCATCGGCCAGCTCGAGGAGCTGATGGTGAGCCGCATGATCGGGCGCGGCTACGATCCGGCCTTCGCCCAGCGCTGCTTCGACCAGATCAAGGGCTTCGGCAGCTACGGCTTTCCCGAGAGCCACGCCGCCTCCTTCGCCAAGCTGGTCTACATCTCGTCCTATCTGAAGAAGCACCACCCGGCCGCCTTCGCCTGCGCGCTTTTGAACTCGCAGCCGATGGGGTTCTACGCCCCGGCGCAGATCGTGCGGGAGGCCGGCGACAATGGCGGCGTCGAGGCGCGCGCGATCGACGTCAATCTGAGCGATTGGGACAATACGATCGTACGGATCGTCCCTCACAGCCCTCATCCTGAGGAGGCCGCGTCAGCGGCCGTCTCGAAGGATGCTCCAGATGGTTCCGGAGCTTCCTGGAACATCCTTCGAGACGCGGTTCTTGCGGAACCGCTCCTCAGGATGAGGGCTGAGGGTATGGACGGGGAGATACATCCCTTCGCGCTGCGCCTAGGCTTCCGCCAGATCGACGGCTTCGCCGAGGACTGGGGCAAGGCGATCAAGGCGGCGCGCGGCGACGGCTATCGCAATGTCGAGGAGCTGATGCGCCGCGCCGACCTGCCCGCCCGCGCCATGCGCCTGCTCGCCGATGCCGACGCGTTCCGCTCGATGGGGCTCGACCGGCGCGAGGCGCTGTGGGCGGTGCGCCGCCTGCCGGACGATGCGGCGCTGCCGCTCTTCGCCGCGGCCGGGGCGCAGGAACTCGGCCGGGAGCCCGAGATGGCGCTGCCGGTGATGCCGCTGCCCGAGCACATCGTCGCCGACTACCAGACGGCGAAGCTCTCGCTGAAGGGTCACCCGATGCAGATCCTGCGGCCGCGCTTCCGCCGCGAGGGTATCCTGAGCAGCGCCGAGGCCGATGCCAAGCCCGATGCCGCCTTCGCCCGCGTCGCCGGCGTCGTGCTGGTGCGTCAGCGGCCGGGCAACGGCAAGGCGATCTTCGTGACGCTGGAGGACGAGACCGGCGTCACCAACGTCGTGCTCTGGGCACGGCTGTTCGAGCGCTTCCGCCGCGAGGTCATGGCGGCGCGGCTCCTCCTGGTCGAAGGGCGGATGCAGAAATCGCCGGAGGGCGTGACCCATCTGATGGCGGCCAAGGTCTTCGACCGCACCGCCGACCTGCTCGGCCTCTCCGACACCCATCGTGCCGAGATCGCGCTGACCCGGGCCGACGAGTTCCTGCATCCGCAGATTCCGCGCGGCCGGCATCCGCGCAATGTCCGGATCGTGCCGAAATCGCGCGATTTCCATTGAAGGCACGCGCGCTCGGCATAGCGGCGGCGTCGCGCGGCGATGTTGCATCGCACTCTTGCATTGTGCGTCGCAACATCCAATATGTGGACCGAGTCGGGGAAGACACGCCTCCTGGTCGGTAGCGCTGGCAATCGCGCTGTTGCAGGAGATGACATTGGCACTCTCGAAAAAGACCGGCCCGGGAAACGGGTCCGGCGAAATCCGCCGGCTCTGGCCCACGGAACGCGACCTCTTCACCGCCCATCTGCTCAGGCTCGACGCGGTGACGCGGCGCGAGCGCTTCGGCACGGCGGTCAACGACGGTTTCCTCGTCGACTACGCCGCCACCACCTTCGGCGTCGGCGGCCTGGTCTATGCCCATGTCGAGGATGGCGAGGTCCGCGGCGCCGCCGAACTGCGCGGGCTCGAGGACATCGTCGCCCAGACCGGCGAGGCCGCCTTCAGCGTCGAGAGCGGCTGGCGCCGGCGGGGCATCGGCAGCCAGCTTTTCGGCCGGCTGATCACCGCCGCGCGCAACCGCGGCATCCGCACGCTCTACATGACCTGCCTGCCGGAAAACGCCGCGATGCGCCGCCTCGCGCGCAAGTTCGAGGCCGATCTCGCCGGCGGCTATGCCGATGTCGAGGGCGTGATCGCGACCGGTTCGCCGACCCCCTTCACCATCCTCGACGAGGCTCTCGACACGGCCAAGGATTTCGCGACGCTGGCGATCTCGCTGCAGCGCCGCTTCTGGCGGCCGGCCCTGTTCGGGCGCGCGTCACGCGGCTAGAGCATCGGCCCGAAAAGTGGAATGCGGTTTTCGGAAAAGCCGATGCAATATCAAAGAGCTAGATTATCGGATCGAATGCGATATTCGGTCCGATAATCTAGCCTGGCCGAGCCGGCACGACAGGCTGAACCACGACCTCTTCCGGGGAGTGGCGGGTCAAGGGTGACGCCGCGGCGCGATCCGGCATAGACTGTTGCAGGTCGGCCCGCGCGGCGCTGTGCCGCAACGGACCGCGATGTTTCAAGCCTCGTGCCAAGGCCCTGATGACGAAAGAGAATTCTCTGGCGGCGCTGGTCCGCAAGCTCGACGTCATCGCCGACCTGACCGGCGAGGAACGCCGGATGATCCTCGACCTGCCGGTGACGATGAAGCGCTTCGAGGCCGACCGCGACATCGTCTCGGAGGGGGAGCGGACGAAGCAGTGCTGCCTCGTCGTCGAGGGTCTGGTCTGCCGCTACAAGGTCGTCGACGACGGCGGGCGCCAGATCCTGTCGCTGCACATCCCGGGCGATATCCCCGATCTGCATTCGCTCCATATCGAGGTGATGGACCACAGCCTCGCCACGCTGACGCCGGCGCTGGTCGGCTTCGTGCCGCATGAGGCGGTGCGCCGGATCACGCGGGCGTCGTACCGCATCGCAGAGGCGTTCTGGCGCGAGGCCCTGATCGACGCTTCGATCTTCCGCGAATGGATGGTCGGCATCGGCCGGCGCCAGGCCCCGAGCCGGCTGGCCCATTTCCTCTGCGAGTTCGTCACCAAGATGAAGGCCGTCGGCCTTTCCGACGGCGTCACCTGCGAGCTGCCGATGACGCAGACAGAGATCGGCGACGCGCTCGGGCTCTCCACCGTCCACACCAACAAGAAGCTGCGGGAGCTCAAGGCCGCCGGTCTGGTCGAGATGCGCGGCCGCCGCCTCAGGGTGCTGGACTGGGCCGGCCTCTGCGCGCTGGGCGAGTTCGACCCGACCTATCTGCATCTCGGCGAGACCGACATCTGAGCGGATGACGGCCCGTCGTCCGGAGAATTTCGGGCGACCGGCAGGAACAGTCGCGAGCATGGCGCATTGCTCGTCCATGGCACGGTACTTCTTCGACACGAGCGACGGCGTGACGCTCGACAGCGACACCGAGGGGGTGGAGCTGACGAGCGAGGAGAGCGCGCGGACCGAGGCCAAGGTGGCGTTGACCGACATGGCCCGCGAAAAGCTGCCGATGGGGGACTTCAGCAATTTCAGCGTCGTCGTCCGCAACGAGGCCGGGCGGGCGATCTACAGCGCCAGCCTGGTTTTCGACGGGCAGCGCAATGGCGCGGCCGCGCGCTGACGGCCGATAGCCGCGACAGACATCGCCTCGCTCCGCAGCAAACGAGATGTCCGACTCAGCCGTTGACGTCGGCGGCCGTGCCGATCCGGATCGGGCGGGGCGGGCCGGGGGCACGCGCCGGCTGCACCTCGTCGGCCGATGTGATCGCCTGCTGCTCGGGTGCGGGGATCACGGTGTAGTGCAGGGCCGGTCCCTGATTCTGCTCGGTCATCTGGCGGATGCGGTCACGGTCGCGGCGCGACAGCTTTCGCGCCCGGTCGAGATCGGCGAAATCGGCCAGCCGCCGCTCGCCGCGCGCGCCGGAATAGACCAGCACCTTCTGCGGCAGGACAACGATGTCGCCCGGCCGGAGCGTCGGGTCGGTCAGATACCAGTTCGGCTGCTTGACCGGGTCGATCGGGATCGACCTGACATGGATGATCTCGTCGCCGGTGCCATATGTCGACGGCGCCGGCCGTGCCGGAGTGATCGTCATCTCGAGCGGCACCTCGGCACGCGGGCGCAGCTGGCCGCCGCCGAAAATCAGTTCGAGCAGGCCGGCCTGTGCCGGCATCGTGCCCGAGCCGACGAGTGCCGCCGCGAGCCCGAGCACCGCCGCCCAGGACCCTGCCGGGCGAGAGGCTGCTGTCGTCTGCGCCGTGGTCGTTCCGGTCATCCTGAATTCCCCCACCGGCCGCCCCGCGACATCCGGATGCTTCCGGCAGCGACAACGCGCGGCGGCGACTTAGGTTTCACGCCGGCTGCGACATCCGCGCATGGGGGGCAGGACGGGCGGCTCTCGACCTCCGGCGCAATTCGGGCCAGCAATGCCCCGGTCGATTCCAGCACGGGCAGCCCGCCGATGACGTCCACCACCGATACGATCGCAAGTCCCGATTCCGCCCGGCTCGACAAGCTCGCCGAGGTCGCGGTCAGGGTCGGGCTCAACCTGCAGCCGGGGCAGGATCTGTTCCTGACCGCGCCGGTCGCCGCCCTGCCGCTGGTGCGCGCCATCGCAGCCCATGCCTACAAGGCGGGCGCCGGCCTGGTCACGCCGATGCTCTCCGACGAGCAGGTGACGCTGGCGCGCTATCGCCACGGCCGCGACGAGAGCTTCGACCGCGCCGCCGGCTGGCTCTATGACGGCGTCGCGAAGGCTTTCGCCGCCAACACGGCGCGGCTCGCCGTTGTCGGCGACGATCCGATGCTGCTGGCGGCGCAGGATCCGGCCAAAGTGTCGCGCGCCAGCAAGGCGAACTCGATCGCCTACCAGCCGGCGCTGGAGAAGATCACCGGCTTCGACATCAACTGGAACATCCTGGCCTATCCCGGCGCCGCCTGGGCGCGGCAGGTCTTCCCAGACGTGACCGAGGCGGTCGCGGTCGCGAAACTGGCGGATGCGATCTTCGCCGCCTCGCGCATCGACACGCCCGATCCGGTCGCGGCCTGGGCTGCCCACAACGCGGCGCTGCGCAGCCGCACGCAATGGCTGAACGGCCAGCGTTTCCACGCTTTGCACTTCACCGGGCCGGGCACCGATCTCACGGTCGGGCTCGCCGACGGGCATGAGTGGCAGGGCGGCGCCTCGACGGCGAAGAACGGCGTCACCTGCAACCCCAACATCCCGACCGAGGAGGTCTTCACCACGCCGCATGCCCGCCGGGTCTCCGGCCATGTCGCCTCGACCAAGCCGCTCTCCTATCAGGGCTCGCTGATCGACCGGATTTCGGTGCGCTTCGAGGAGGGCCGCATCGTCGAGGCGAAGGCCACGCGCGGCGAGGAGGTGCTGCTCAAGGTGCTCGATACCGACGAGGGCGCGCGGCGGCTGGGCGAAGTCGCGCTGGTGCCGCATTCCTCGCCGATCTCGCAGAGCGGCATCCTGTTCTACAACACGCTGTTCGACGAGAACGCGTCCTGCCATATCGCGCTCGGGCAGTGCTATTCGAAATGCTTCCTCGGCGGCGCCGGCCTGACGCCGGACGAGATCGCGGCGCAAGGCGGCAACAGGAGCCTGATCCATATCGACTGGATGATTGGCTCGGGCGAAGTCGACATCGACGGGGTCGATGAGGACGGCGCCCGCGTGCCGGTGTTCCGCAAGGGCGAATGGGCCTGATCGATCAGGACTTGCAGAACAGGCTCGGCGTCCCCGGGCAGAGCCTGACCGCATTGGTCAGCGAGAACAGCATCTTGAGATGGCGATCCGGGTGCTGCGCCGCGGTCGTCGCCACCTGCCTGGCGACGGCGAGGCCGAGCTGGAGGTCGTCGTTGACGAAGAGCCTGACGCCGGCGCCGACCGAGGCGATGCCGGCGACGACGTCCTTCGGCTCGGCATAGCTGCGGATCACGCCGCCCTCGGCGAAGACGTAGAGCTGATAACCCTTGGCGAAGGCGAGATCGAGCGAGCGATCGTAGCGCAGCTCCGCCGCGCCGGCTGCGGCGTTGTCGCCGGCGAGCCAGCCGCTCTCGAAGCCGCGGCCGAAGGCGAGGCCGCCGAGATAATATTGCTGCGAGGAGAGCAGCGGCCCGGATGCGACCTGGCCAACGGCGGAGAGCTTCAGCGACCAGCTATCGACCAGGTTCTGGTAATGAGCGAAGGAGACGTTGAGCAGGGAGAAGCGTGGCGATGCCCCGCCGCGCGAGAGCCAGTCCTCGCTGTCGTCCTTCGGATCGACGAGGCCGAGCCCGCGCCTGTAGGTCGCCGATAGATAGCTCCAGCTGCCCTCGGCGGCATGGAGCTTGTAGTCGGCGGTCAGGCTCGCCAGGCGGATGCGGTCGCTGGAGAGGCGGCCATAGGCGTTGCGCTCCTCGGCGTCGCTGATCCCGAGCGAGCCGGTCAGCCAGAGCGACTGGAGCTGGCTGAGGACCGGCGCGAAGGCGAGACGCGCCTCATATGTGTCGGCCCGGGAGACCGTACGCAGCAGGCGCCTTTCGTCGCCGGGCCAGACCTCGCTGCGCGAGGCGGAGACGCCGGCGCGCAGGCTGTCGATGCCGAGCGGGACGTCGTAGCTCGCCTTGCCATAGCGCAACTCGCGGCTGGCACCGGGCGCGAAGGAGCCCGACAGCGCCAGGCTGTCGCCGGGCAGCGCGATCGAGTTCAGCGCCGCGGCGGCCGAGCCCTGCCAGGGTCCGACCGATTTCGAACCGGTATTATCGAGGCCGACCGCGCCGTAGAGCCGCCAGGTCTGGACGGTCACCGTCAGCCGGAAGCGGCCGCTCGCCGGCTCGATCTCGTCGAGCGCCGTCTCCGAAACGCGCAGGCCCGGGCGATCATTCGCCAGCAGCAGCCGGTATTCCAGCGTCGCCAGGCGCGACGGCCGCTCGGCCGCGACCGGCGCGAGCAGTCGCCTGACGCCGAACGCCTCGGTCTCGTCGCCCCTGACGACGATGTCGTCGATCGTACCCTCGATCACCCGGATCTGCAGCCGTCCGCGCTTCAGATCCTGCGGCGGCACGATCGCGCGGCTGAGATGGAAGCCGGCCCGCCGGTAGGTTTCGCTCACCTCCGCCGCGATCGCGACGATGTCGGCCTGCGAGACGGTCTGCCCGAGCCTGCCGGAATAGGCCGGCGCCAGCGCGTCCTGCGGCAGGGTGGTCGCGCCGTCGATCTCGACGGCCTTCAACTGCACAAGCGGGCGCGTGTCGCCCGGCGTCGGGCTCGCCTCGGCCGGAACGCGGACCGGACGCAGCACGGGGCCGCGGCGCGAATCGGCATCCCGGCGCTCGCTCTGGCTCGGTGCCGTCGTTTCCGCCGGCTGGATCGGCCGGACCGGTGTCTGAGCCGCTGCGCCCGTCGATCCGAACAGGCCGGCAAGCCCGACGAGCGCTGCCAGCGCGGACACGCTGCAAAAGCCGGCGCCCGTTCGTCTCCTCGTCTGCGACATGTCCTGCCGTTCGCGTATTCGTGGCCGTTCCCCCGGCTTTCGCAACGGTAAAAAAGGATGGTTAACGAAACGCTCCGGATTTGAGTAATTCCGGGGTCGAACGCTAAGTCTCTTTTCACGGCTCGTCCCTATGGTCGGCGATGGTGCCTCGCGATCTCGCGACGGGCGCCGACGGCTCAAGGATTGAGAGCGATGATGCGAGATGCGGTCCGCCTGATTGGAGGTCTTGTTCTGGCCGGCGGTGTCGCCATTGCTTCGATCGCTCCCGCTTCGGCGCAGGACAATCTGTGGCGGATCGCCAAAGTCTCGGGCGAGGCCTGGGTTTCGAGCCAGGGCGTGCAGCCGGCCTCTGCCGCGCAGGAGACGCAGTTGCGCCCCGGCGACTCGATCCGGACCGGCCGCAACGGCCGCGTCCTGCTGGTGCGCGGCGCCGAGACCATGCTGGTCTCGGCCAATTCCGCGATCAGCCTGCCCGAGGCCGGACGCCCAGGCATGTCGACCGTGATCCAGCAGGCCGGCTCGATCCTGCTCGACGTCGAGAAGCGCAACGTCCAGCATTTCGAGGTCGAGACTCCCTATCTCGCCGCCGTCGTGAAGGGCACGCGCTTCAGGGTCACGCTCGAACAGGGCCGGGCCAAGGTCGACGTCGTGCGCGGTCAGGTCCAGGTCGCCGATTTCCGCTCGGGCCAGTTCGCGCTGGTGATGCAGGGTCAGAGCGCGCGCGCCTCCTTCGGCCCGTCGACCGGCCTGCGCCTTTCCGGCGCGGGGACGCCCGGACGTATCGAGCAGGGCAGTCCGCAGGCCGCGCGCGTCGCCCCGCTCGCGGTGCCGGCCGGTGGCTTGAAGCCGGCGCCGGGCTCGACCCCGCTGCTGCGCGGCAGCGCTCCCGGCGCGCTGGCTCCGGTCCTGAACGACGCGTCGGATCGCCGTCGGCCGGCCGCCGTCGCCCGCGCCGCCGACGGCGGAACCCGCATCGGCACGACGCTGGGCGAGGTCAAACTCGACATCCACAAGGTGACACGCGGCATGGCCCGCAGCGAGGCGCAGGGCAATGGCGATGCGCAAGGGCGTGCGACCGTCTGGAAGACCGGCGCGCTCGAGCCCGGCAGCCGTGGCAACGCGCCCCGTGCCGATGCGGCGACGGGAACCTCCGGCGGTGCTGCGACGGCGGCGGCCGCCGCCGGTCAGGGCGTGGGCAAGTCGGTCGCCAGCCGGGCGGAGGCCGGTCTCGGCACGAGCGTGGGAACCGCGTCGAGCGGCGCCGGCACGAGTGCTTCCGCCAGCGGCAACGGGACTTCGGGCGGCAATGGCAAATCCGGCAGCGGCAATGGCGATGCCGGAGGCAACGGAAAGGGCAACTCCGGCAACGGGAATGCCGGGGGCAACGGAAACGGCAATTCCGGCAACAGCAATGCCGGCGGGAACGGCAACGGCAACTCCGGCAACAGCAATGCCGGGGGCAACGGCAACAGCAATGCCGGGGGCAACGGCAACGGCAATGCCTATGGGCTGGTGAAGAAGGTCGTCAACACCGCCACGGGTCTCAATGGCAAGAAGAACTGAGCCCTCGATGCCGAGCTTTAGATTCTTCCACCGATGAGAGCGCTGCGTCCCCATCTGCTGGCCGGGCTCTTCCTGTCGCTCCTCGTCCTGTCGGGGCTGCATCCCTGGCTGCGCGAGACGATCCTCGATGCGCGCTTCAGGCTGCTGACGAGGCCTGCGACCGGACAGATCGTGATGGTCGAGATCGATCCGCGCGCGATCCAGGCGATCGGGACCTGGCCCTGGCGCCGCAGCGTCCATGCCGAGCTCGTCCGCAAGCTCGAAGCCGCCGGCGCGACCGAGATCGTCTTCGACGTCGACTTCAGCACGCCTTCGACACCGGAGGAGGACAGCCAGCTCGCCGAGGCGCTGGCCGCGGCCGGCGGCTCGGTGGTGCTGCCCGCCTTCCGGCAGCGCGTCGCCGATCGCGGCGACGGCCAGACGCTCCACGTCAACCGCCCGATCGCCGATCTCGCCCGCAATGCCTGGGTCGCGCTGGTCAATGTCGTGCCAGATCGCGACGGCATCATCCGCCGCTACGGCTATGGCGCGGCGATCGAGGGCGAGTTCGTCGCCTCGGTCGGGGCGATGCTGGCCGGGCGCCACGATGCCGCCGCCCCGCCGTTCCGGATCGATTTCGGCATCGCGGCCTCGACGGTGCCGAGCCTTTCGGTGATCGACGTGCTGCACGAGACGCCGGCAGCCCAGGCCGCGCTGCGCGGCCGCAAGGTCATCGTCTCGGGCACGGCAGCCGAGCTCGGCGATCGCTTCATCGTACCCAACGGGCACATCATGCCGGGTTCGATGGTGCAGGCGCTCGCCGCCGAATCGCTGCTTCAGGACCGCGCTCTGGCGACGACGTCGAAGGCGGTTTCGATCGCCGGTGCCGCCCTGCTGATGCTGGCGATGGCGCTGTGCTGGCGCCGTACCGGGGCGGGCTCCCGCATCCTCGCCCTCGCGCTGCTCGTGCTCGCCACCGAGGCGGCGGCATTCGCGATCCAGGCCCAGCGCCCGCTCGCGATCGACACCTCGCTCGTCATGGCCACGGCCGTCGCCTATGCCCTCGTCGCCGCGATCGACGAGATCGATCTGCGCGGCCTGCTCAGGCTCAATGCCGAGCGGCGCTTCGAGCGCATCGCCATGTCGCTGAGCGACGGGCTGGTCTGCGTCGACCGGAGCGGGCTGATCACGCTGTGGAACCCCGGCGCGAGCGCGATCTTCGGCCATCCCGAGCAGGCGGCGCTCGGCCAGCCCTTCGAGATGCTGCTGGCCCGGGACGATGCCGCGCCGGATGGCGGCTTCCGGCTGACAGCGGTGCCGCTGGCGCGGCTGCAGCAGCGCGGCGGTGCCGTCGTCGAGCTCACCGGACAGCGCCGCTCGGGCGAGCGCTTCGACCTCGAATGCAGCCTGTCCTGCTGGGACGCCGCCGGGGCGATCCAGTACGGCGTCGTGCTGCGCGACATCTCGCAGCGCAAGCGCCAGCAGGCGCATATCCGCTACCTCGCCGAATGCGACACCGTCACCGGCCTGCCCAACCGCAACAGCCTGCTGGCGCATCTGGAGGACGCCGTGCTGCAAGACGAGCCCGCCGGGGCGGCGCTCGTGCTGGTCGGCGTCAACCGCTTCCAGCAGATCAATACGCTGCACGGCCACTCCTTCGGCGACGCGCTGATCGTCGCGATCGCCGGGCGACTGCGGATACTGGCCGGAGAGGCCCGCCTGATCGCGCGGCTCGACAGTGCCGAGTTCGCCGTCCTGATCGACGGCGACGCCGCGGCCGCCGAGGCGTTCGGACGCCGGATCATCGCGGATTTCCAAGCGCGCCCGGCGCTGGTCGGCGGGCGCCAGCACCGGATCAGCGTCGCCGTCGGCCATGCCGGCGTGCACGGCGCCGACAATGCCGAGCGGCTGATCGGCAACGCCCATTTCGCGCTGGCCGCGGCGCGCTCTGGGACGGCGGCCGAGCCTGTCGCCTTCGCGGCGCCGATGCGCGGCGCGGTCGAGGAGCGCGAGACGCTCGAAGCCGAACTGCGCCTCGCGCTCGCCGAGAACGCCTTCGAGCTGTTCTACCAGCCTCAGATCGAGATGAAGACCGGCGCGGTGATCGGCGCCGAGGCGCTGATCCGCTGGCGCCATCCCGAGCGCGGCTATCTCTCGCCCGGCCTGTTCATGCCGGTGGTCGAGGCGAGCTCGCTCTCCGAGGAGGTCGCCGCCTGGGTGCTGGAGAGCGCCTGCCGCCGCGCCGCCGATTGGCAGCGCCGCGGCCATCCCGTCCGCATCGGCGTGAACCTGTCGCAGTCGCAATTCGCCAGCGGCGACCTGGCGGGCGACGTCGCGCGGCTCATCGCCGAGAACGGCCTGCGCCCCGAGCTGCTCGAACTCGAGGTGACCGAGACGATCATCCTCGACGATGGCGAGAAGACGCTGCAGGTGCTGGTGGCGTTGCGCGGGCTCGGCGTCAGGATCGCCTTCGACGATTTCGGCACCGGCTATGGCAGCCTGACCTATCTCAAGAGTTTTCCGCTCGACGTGCTCAAGATCGACCAGTCCTTCGTCAGGACGCTCGAACCCGGCACCGGGGATGCGGCGATCGTCGCCGCCACGATCAGCCTCGGCCAGGCGCTCGGCCTCTCGGTGATCGCCGAAGGCATCGAGACGGAGGCCGTCGCCGGCCTGCTGCGCGAGATGGGCTGCGACGAGGGCCAGGGCTATCTGGTCAGCAAGCCGATCCCGGCCCGCGAATTCGAGCAGCGCTTCCTGACGGGCAAGGCCGCAGACAAGCCCGGGGGCAAGGCCAGGAGCAAGGCCGGCGGCAAGGTCTATGCGAAGGCTACGCGCCTCGTCGCCTGAGCGGCGTCAATTCTCGAGCGCCAGATATTCGCGGTGCACCGACGATCCCTGCCGGTTGTGGTCGTAGCCGTAGATGTGGATCGAGATCGCGTCGCCGGCGCTGCGGTTCTCCATGCGATGCAGGTTCGGCCCCGACGGCAGCATGCAGGCGACATAGCCCGGCCCGCGCGCATGCTCGGCCTCGGCGACGGCATGGGTCTCGCTGACGGCGCGATACCAGATCTCGTCGACGGTGCCGCCGACCACGCCGAAGCAGCACGAGCAATGATGGTCGTGGATGCAGGTGACGGCGCCCGGCGCCCAGACCATGGCCCAGATGCCGACGCGCTCGTCGCCGGCCAGCAGGTTGCGGGCATAGCCGCCCTCGCGACGCTGCAGCTCAAGGCCGGCGACGATGCGCCGGTCGGCGACGAGCTCTTCGAGGAGCCTGCGCGCGGCGGCGAGATAGTCGCGCGAACTCGTGGTGTGGTCGGTGTGGAGGCGGCGCAGCAGCGCGGTCCGCAGGCCGGGTTCGAGCAGGCCGTCGCTGTCGTGGCGGGCCGGCCTCTGCGAGACGGCGAGGGACGGGACGGCCGACATGGCTCGAGAATCTCCGCAGCGGAACATCGCTATTGAGCCGGAGAATAATGATTTCGTCAAGAGGCCGTTGTGGAGATCAATCATCTATGAAACGCGCCCTCGGCAAGTCGTTTGTCCTATGCATCCGCTTCGCCGACATGCGCGGGAGCCGCCGCCGACGTGCAGCCCAGCCCGATCAAACGGGGCCGTAGCCGAGGTTGCGAAGGCGGGAGCATGCGGCGGGCGACCGGATTCCGGCACGCGCCAGCCCCGAAACGCAAAAAAGCGCCGGACGAACCGACGCTTGCATGGCTTTCCGAGGATGTTCGATGTCCTGGAGCGGGAGAAGGGATTCGAACCCTCGACCCCAACCTTGGCAAGGTTGTGCTCTACCCCTGAGCTACTCCCGCATCAGGACATGGCCGCGCTGCGGCGCGAGGCCGGCTTATTGCCCCAATCTTCCGGGGAGTGCAAGCGCCTTGTTGCGGACGGTGCGGCGTTCTGTGCCGGATGCGGTTCACGGTGCTCGGAACCGGCGGGGCTCGACATCGTCGCGGCTGCGGGTCATCGGTTGGCCGACTTCAACCGGGTAGAGATCATTGCGCGGTCGCGATATGTCGGTCAGCTCCGCGCTCGGGCGAGCCGTGAAGAGCGTTTCCCTCACCTTGCTCGGCCTGTCGCTGCTGGTCATCTTCGCTTTCGGCGCGGGTGCTGTTGTGACCGGTGCGGCGCCGGTATCCGGGGAGGGCGCGCCGGTGACGATCCATGTCGTCAGCAACGGCTTCCATACCGATATCGTCGTGCCGATGGTCACCGATGCGGTGGACTGGCGTGGGCTGATGCGGCTTTCGCCGATCACGCGGCAATCGCTCGACGCACCCTATCTCGCCCTCGGCTGGGGTTCGCGGGCCGCCTACACCCAGCTCGGGACGCTGACGGATCTGTCGCCCGGCCTTCTCCTCAAGGCGATCGCCTTCGACGAATCGGTCGTCCATCTGCAGCCCGTCGCCTCGGTCAGGGAGGGCGAGGGCGTGCGCCGGCTCACGCTGACGCCAGATGGTTATGCGCGCCTCGCGCGTCATGTCGAAGACAGCCTCGCGAGGACCGCCGGCGGTGATGCCGTTCCGCTCGACGGTGTCACGCATGGCACGGGCGATGCGTTCCTTCGAGGTCGGGACCGCTTCTGGCTGCTGCGGAGCTGCAACGTCTGGGTCGGCGAGGCCCTGCGCGCCGCCGGACGGCCCGCGGGGCTCTGGACGCCGCTGGCGCAATCGCTCATGTGGTCGCTCGACCGGGCGGCGCCTGCCGCCGGAACGCCGCGAAACCAGACCGTGACGACGACGCCATGACGCATGCCCCGCTAACGCCGGACGAACTCTGTGACCGCCTCGTCCGCGAGGGGCTCGCCTTCGAGCGGATCGACCATCCCGCCGTCTTCACCGTGGCGGAGTCGGCGGCACATCGGATCGGCCGGCCGGGGCTGCACAGCAAGAACCTGTTCCTGAAGGACAAGAAGGGCCGGCTCTTCCTGGTCTCGGCCCGCGAGGACGCCCGCATCGATCTGAAGCGCCTGCACGAGCGGATTGGCGCCAGCGGCCGGCTCTCCTTCGGTTCGGCCGAACTCCTGATGGACAAGCTCGGCGTCACGCCGGGCTCGGTCACCGCCTTCGCCGTGGTCAACGACCGGGCGGGCGAGGTGACGCTGGTGCTCGACGCCGACCTGATGACCGGCGAGGCGATGAACTTCCATCCGCTGATCAACACCGCGACGCTCAGCATCGGGCGCGACGACATGCTGGCCTTCCTGCGCGGGACCGGCCATGAGCCCTTGGTGGTCGATTTGCCGGTGCCGCCAGATGGACAGAACGGCTGATCCTCCCCATCTATGAGCGAGCAGGCGGATGCCGCATCCCCGCTCTCCGGACGACCCGCAGTTTTGACGATACGATCGCGACGAAGGACGAACCATGCTGGCCCATGACGCCCCGGCCGAGACGCAAGGCCTGATCAAGGACACCACCACCCAGGGTTTCCGGCAGGACGTCGTCGCCGAATCGATGAACCAGCCGGTGCTGGTCGATTTCTGGGCGCCGTGGTGCGGCCCCTGCAAGCAGCTGACCCCGGTGATCGAGAAGGTGGTCAGGGAGGCGCGCGGCAAGGTCAAGCTCGTCAAGATGAACATCGACGAGCATCCGCAGATCCCGGGCCAGCTCGGCATCCAGTCGATCCCCGCCGTGATCGCCTTCAAGCAGGGCCAGCCGATCGACGGCTTCATGGGCGCGCAGCCCGAAAGCCAGGTCAAGGCCTTCGTCGAGAAGCTCGCCGGGCCGATGGGCCCCGGTCCGACGCAGGAGCTGATCGAGGCGGCGCAGGCGGCCAGCGCCGCCGGCGACGCGGCGGGCGCGAGCGAGCTCTATGCCGGCGTGCTCGAGCTGGAACCCGAGAATCTCGCGGCCATCGCCGGCCTCGCCCGCCTGCATCTCGACATGGGCGATCTCGACGGCGCCAAGGGCATTTTGGGCATGGCGCCGCCGGACAAGGCGACCGATCCGGCGATCGCGACGGTGCGCGCCGCGATCGAACTCGCCGAGCAGGCCGCCTCGCTCGGCGACACCGCCGAGCTCGAGGCGAGCGTCGCGGCGAACCCCAAGGACCATCAGGCCCGCTTCGACCTCGCCGTCGCGCTGAACGCCCGCGATAGGCGCGAGGAGGCCGTCGATCACCTGATCGCCATCATCAGGGCCGATCGCAAATGGAACGACGACGGCGCGCGCAAGCAATTGCTGCAGTTCTTCGAGGCCTGGGGGCCGATGGACGAGAACAGCCAGGTCGGCCGCCGCAAGCTCTCGACGCTGCTGTTTTCCTGAAGGACTCAGGTTTTGGACGAGATGGAGGATTGGCCGCCGATGGGCATGAACGCCGTCTACAACGGAGCCGAGGATTGCCCGCTGGTGATCCCGGTCTTCCCGCTGACGGGCGCGCTGCTGCTGCCGCGCGGACAGATGCCGCTGAACATCTTCGAGCCGCGCTATCTCGCCATGATCGACGACGCGATCCGGACGCATCGCACCATCGGCATGATCCAGCCGGAGCCGGAAAGCGGCCGGCAATCCTCGGCGCCGCCGCTTCTCCATGTCGGCTGCCTCGGCCGGATCACGCAATTCGCCGAGACCGGCGACGATCGCTACGTCATCACCCTGACCGGGATCGCCCGCTTCCGGGTGATGCAGGAGCTCGACGTCACCACCGCCTATCGCCAGGCCCGCGTCTCCTATGACGCATTCGCGGTCGACTTCACGGCGCGGGCCGGCGAGGAGCATGTCGATCGCCAGGGCCTGCTGACGGCCTTGCGCGCCTTCGCCAAGGCGCATGAGCTCAAGATCGACTGGAAGGGCGTCAACGAGGCGCCGAATGAAGCACTGGTCAACGCGCTCTCGATGATGTGCCCGTTCGGCCCGCGCGAGAAGCAGGCGCTGCTGGAGGCGCCGGACCTGAAGAGCCGCTCCGAGGTGCTGGTCGCGATCACCGAGATCGAGCTGGCGCGCGGCGGCGGCGATCCCGAGACGACGCTGCAGTGACGCGAGGCGCTGGCCCAAATATCGAACCTGCTGCCGCCCATGTGCCGTCCGGCGGCTACCCGCCGCGGCGCGCCGTCACCGCCTGGCTGTTCTTCGACTGGGCGGCACAGCCTTTCTTCACGCTGATCACCACCTTCGTCTTCGCGCCCTTTTTCGCCTCGGCGCTGGCGGCGGACGCGGCCGAGGGTCAGGCGCTCTGGGGCTATGCGACGGGGTTCGCGGGGCTTTGCATCGCGTTGCTGTCGCCGCTGCTCGGCGGCATCGCTGACAGGACAGGACCGCGCAAACCCTGGATCGCCGCCTTCGGAGGGTTGCTCGTCCTCGGCTCCGCCATGCTCTGGTTCGCCGTGCCGGGGTCGCGCCTCGCCGTCCCGATCGCGCTTGCGGGCTTCGTCGTCGCGACGATCGGGGCTGAGTTCGCCACGACCTTCAACAACGCGATGATGACGCGGCTCGTCCCGCCCGAACGCCTCGGCTGGTTGTCGGGCACCGGCTGGGCGATCGGCTATCTCGGCGGCCTCTTGTCGCTCGGGATCACGCTGGCGCTGCTCGCCGCCGATCCGACCACCGGCAAGACGCTGGCCGGGCTGACGCCGGTCCTCGGCCTCGACGCCGCCGCGCGCGAGGGCGACCGCTTTTCCGGCCCGCTGACGGCGCTCTGGTTCATCGTCTTCGTCGCGCCGATGTTCCTGCTGACGCCGGATGCGCAGCGCACGGGCATGAACCTCACCGAGGCTGCGAGCGGCGGCTTCGGCCGGCTCAAGGCGACGATCCTCGAGCTGCGCAGCCTGCCTTCGCTCGGGCGTTTCCTGCTCGGCAACATGATCTATCAGGACGCGCTGGTCGCGCTTTTCGCCTTCGGCGGGATCTATGGCGCCGGCGTCTTCGGCTGGCAGACGATCGAGCTCGGCATCTTCGGCATCCTGCTCACCGTCACCGGCACGCTCGGCGCCTGGGCTGGCGGCAAGCTCGATGACGCGATCGGCGGCAAACCGGTGGTGCTGGGGTCGATCGCGACCCTGCTGTTCTGCTGCCTCGGCATCCTCTCGCTCGGGCGCGAGACGGTGTTCTTCGTGGTCGCGGCAGCCCCCGCCATGCCGGGCGACGGTCTCTTCGCCTCGGCACCAGAGCGTGTCTATCTCGCACTCGGCCTGCTGATCGGCCTCGTCGCCGGCCCCTTGCAGGCCTCCTCGCGCAGCCTGATGGCGCGGCTCGCGCCGGAAGGGCGCGTCGGCGAATTCTTCGGCCTGTTCGCGCTGTCGGGGAAGGTCACGTCCTTCATGGGGCCGACGCTGGTCGCGCTGGCGACGACGATCTTCGACAGCCAGCGGGCGGGGCTGGCAGTGCTGGTGGCGTTCTTCCTGATCGGCGGGGCGCTGCTGGCGGGGGTGAAGGTCGAGCGGGCTCAATAGCAAGTTCCCCTTCTCCCCTCGCGGGAGAAGGTGGCGCGCAGCGCCGGATGAGGGGGCGCCGTGAGCTTACCATCGTCGCTGTGCACGCGGCCGACCGGATAGGGCACGGCGCCCCCTCATCCGTCAGCGCTTCGCGCTGCCACCTTCTCCCGCGAGGGGAGAAGGGGAGCGTTCACCTTCACCGCACCAGAATATTCCGGAACTGCCAGGGGTCGCTCGTATCGATGTCCTCCGGGAAGAAGCCCGGACGGCCGTCGAGCGGCGTCCAGTCGGTGTAGTGCCCGGTCACCGGCCCGAGATAGGGCGTCTGCACTTCGAGGCAGCGGCGGAAATCCATCTCGTCGGCCTCGACGATGCCGGCGGTCGGGTTCTCCAGCGCCCAGACCATGCCGGCGAGCACGGCCGAGGTCACCTGCATGCCGGTCGCGTTCTGATAGGGCGCGATCCGGCGCGTCTCCTCGACCGAAAGCTGAGAGCCGTACCAATACGCGCCGCGCTTGTGGCCGTAGAGCAGCACGCCGAGCTCGTCGATGCCGTCAACGATCTCGTCCTCCTCGAGGATGTGATGCTCCTCCTGCACGCGGCCGGCATTGCCGAACATCTCGTGCAGCGAGAGCACGGCGTCATTGGCCGGGTGATAGGCGTAGTGGCAGGTCGGCCGGTAGACCGCAGTCCCCGAGCCGTCGCGCACGGTGAAATAATCGGCGATCGAGATCGATTCGTTGTGCGTCACCAGGAAGCCGTATTGCGGTCCCGGCGTCGGGCACCATGACCTGACGCGCGTATTGGCGCCGGGCTGGAGCAGGTAGATCGCGGCCTTGCAGCCGGCCGCGTGCTCGCGCCCGTTCTCCGGCATCCAGGTCTCGTGCGTGCCCCAGCCGAGTTCGGCCGGCTGCATGCCCTCGGAGACGAAGCCTTCGACCGACCAGGTGTTGACGAAGACGTCGCGCGGCTTCGGGTGCTTGGCGCGTTGCGTATCGCGCTCGGCGATGTGGATGCCCTTGACGCCGAGTTTTTGCGCGAGCGCGCCCCATTCGGCGCGGGTCTTGGGCTCGGGCGTCTGGACGCCGAGATCGGCTGCGATGTTGAGCAGACCCTGCTTGACGAACCACGACACCATGCCGGGATTGGCGCCGCAGCAGGAGACCGCCGTGGTCGTGCCGGCCGGCCGCGCGTGCTTGGCCGCGATCGTCGCCTCGCGCAGCGCATAGTTCGAGCGTGCCTCCGGGCCCTTGCTGGCGTCGAAATAGAAGCCGACCCAGGGCTCGTTGACGGTGTCGATATAGAGCGCGCCGAGATCGGAGCAGAACTGCATGATGTCGAGCGAGGAGGTGTCGACCGAAAGGTTGACGCAGAAACCCTGGCCGCCGCCTTCGGTCAGCAGGGGCTGCAGCATCTCCTTGTAGTTCTCGCGCGTCACCGCCTGCTGGATGAAGCGGATGCCGCGCTCGTCGAGCAGGGCGCGGTCGGAATCGTCCGGATCGATCACCACGAAGCGCGACCGGTCGTACTCGAAATGCCGTTCGATCAGCGGCAGCGTGCCGCGGCCGATGGAGCCGAAGCCGATCATCACGATCGGGCCGGTGATCTTTCCGTGTACGGGCCAGGTGCTCATTCTCTGGTTGTCTCCTTCGTCGGACGCTGTCTGGGGGTAGGCGGCCGTCGGACCGGGCCGCTGTCGGGCTCGTATGGGCTAAGCGCCGCCGGGTCAATCGTCGCGGCGGATTCAGTGCCCGCCGGGATAGTCGGCATCGAGCATGAAGGGATAAGGCCCCGGAAAGCGCTCGACATAGGCCGTGTGGCTGACGAAGCCGGCGCCGTCGCGGAAGGAGTGCAGCAGGAAGGCGGCCGGCTCCATGTGGAAGGTCGCCGCGCCGTCGTCGGAGAGATCGAGCGTGACCTGATGCGTCACGCTCGGCGCGATCTGCGCGATCGTGCCGGCATAACGCGTTACGATCGGCCGATGATGGTGGCCGCAAAGGATGCGCTCGATGTTGGGATGGCGCGCCACGATGGCAGCGAAGTCCTCGGCGCCGTCGAGCAGGCGGATCGCATCCATATGAGCGATGCCGCAGGTGAAGGGCGGGTGGTGCATGAAGATCGCCACCGGCTTGCCCCTCGCCTCCGTGAGCGCCTGCTCCAGGAAGGCGAGCCGCGCCTCGCAGAGGCCGCCGGCGCTCTGTCCCGGCACCAGCGTGTCGAGGCCGATCAGCCGCATCGGCCCGAGATCGGCGCAGAACTGGACGAAGCCGGAGTCGCGCACCGTATGCGGGTCGAGCGTCAGGCCCGCGACCAGATTGTCGCGGCGGTCGTGATTGCCAGGCACCATCAACACCGGCATGTCGAGCCGAGCGAGCAGGCGTTCCAGCAGCACGTATTCTTCAGGAAGGCCGCAATCGGTCAGGTCGCCGGTGATGACGAGCACGTCCGGGCGCGGCCTGAGCGCCTTCACGGCATCAAGCGCCCGCTCGGTCAGGGCGTTGCTCTCTGAAACGCGATAGGCCGGCTTGCCGGGCGGACGGATGTGCAGGTCGGTGATGTGGGCGATCAGCATGGTCGGTCTCTGGAATGAAGCTCCTCGTCGTCATGGTCGGCCTTTGTGTCGGCCATCCACGTCTTCCTTCGGCGAGAGCGGTGTTCAAGACGTGGATGCTCGCCACAAGGGCGAGCATGACGGTGGTGGGTGTGAGGCCAGATATCAGTTGGTCGGCAGCTTCAGCGCGGTCTGCTCGACATAAGGCCGCATGATCTCGTCGGCCTGCTTCTGCGCCGAGACCAGCGCCTCCTTCGGCTGCTTCTTGCCCGAGAGCACGGCCTGCAGCTCGTCCTCGATCGCCTTGCGCACCGGCACGGTCTTGTAGGTCGCGAACCACGGTTTGGCGAAGGCGAGCTGCTTCACCGCGATCCCGGCATCGGGGTTCTTGGCCAGGAACTCCTTCATCTCCGGCAGGTCGTAGGAGGCCATGTTCGGCGCGAAATAGCCGGTGGCGCGGCTCCACCAGCCGGATTTCTCCGGCGCGGTCATCCAGCTGATCAGTGTCCAGGCGGCTTGGCGGCGCGCGCCCTCGACACCGGTCGGGATGACCAGCGAGGCGCCGCCGATCGGCACCTCGTTCTTCACGTTCTTCGGCACGAAGGCGACCTTGTAGGGGAATTTCGCATTGGTCCGGATATGGGTCAGCGAACCGGTCGAGAGCAGCATCATCGAGGTCTGGCCGGCGAGGAAGGCCGAGGAGACCGCGCCGCCCGCCTGCACGCCGGCGGGATGGACCTTGGCCTTGCCGACGAGGTCCGACCAGAAGGTCAGCGCGCCGAGCATGGAGGGCGTATCGTAATAGACCTCGCCGCCGTAATCGACGTTGAACCATTGGCCGCCATTCGACTGCGTCAGCGCCTGCAGGATCCAGCCGCCATAGTCGTAGTTCGACGGCATCATCATGCCCCAGCGCGTGACGCGGTCGCCCTCGCGCTTCGTCAGCTTCTTCGCGGTGGCGGCAAGCTCTTCCCAGTTCGCCGGCAGCTTGTCGGGGTCGAGCCCGGCTTCCCTGAAATGGTCGGCGTTGACGTAGAGCAGCGGCGTCGAGTTGTGGAAGGGGACGCCGTAGACCGAGCGATCGAGCACGGCATTGCCGTGCAGCGCCGGGAAGAACTGGCCCATGAACTGCTCGTTGCTCTTGCCCTCGGCCTTGATCAACCCGTCGAGCGGCTGGATCTCGCCTTCGATCTTGAGGTCGAGCAGGAAGTTCGCCGACATGATCACGGCCGCCGGCGGCTTGCCCGCCTTCATTGCGGCGCGGGTCTTGATCAGGGTCTCGTCATAGGAGCCGGTATAGACCGGGGTCGCCTTGATCGACGGAGTCTTCTCGTTGAACTCCTTGATCATCGCGGTCATGTCGCGGGCGAGCTGCCCATCGACCGGGACGGGGAAGAACAGCTCGATCTCGGTCGGTGCCTGCGCGAAGGCCGGCGAAAAGCTGAGCGATGCGGCGAGTGCCGCGCCGGCGAGGACGGTTCTGCGGGTCGTGATCATGTGGCGATTTCCCTATTTGATGCCGGACGAGACGAAGGAATTGACGAAGGCGCGCTGGAACAGCGCGAAGGCGATGATCAACGGCGCGCTGACGAGGAGCGTGCCGGCCGCGATCACGCCCCAGGCCTGCGCGCCCTCGGCGCCGCGCGTGAAGGAGGCGAGACCCACCGTGAGCGGGCGCAGATCCGGCGAATTGATCACCATCAGCGGCCACAGGAACTCGTTCCAGTGCGCGGTGACCGAGACGATCGAGAAGGCGATCAGCGAGGGTTTCGCCAGCGGCAGATAGATGAAGCCGATGCGCTGGAAGACGCTCGCCCCGTCGATCAGCGCGGCATCCTCCAACTCGCGCGGGATCGCCTTGAAGGCCTGGCGCATCAGGAAGGTACCGAAGGCCGAGGCGAAATAGGGCGCCATCACGCCGAGCAGCGTGTCGTAGAGACCCAAGCGCGCGATCGTGGTCAGGTTGGGTACGATCAGCACGACCGGCGCCAGCATCAGCTGCAGCAGGAAGAGGTAGAAGCAGACCGTGCGGCCGGGGAAGTCGAGCCGGGCGAAGGCGTAGCCGGCCAGCGTGATCGTCACGAGCTGGACGGCCAGGATGCCGAGGCTGATGATCGCCGTGTTGAGGCCGTAGCGCGGGAAATCGGCCGAGGCCCAGGCTTCGCGAAAATTGGTCGGGGTCGGGATGTAGGACGGCACCAGCGAGGCCATGCCGGGCCCGGTTGAGTCCGGGTTGAACGCCGCGACCAGCATCCAGGCGAAGGGCACCATCCACAGGCAGGCGACCAGAAGCGTTGCGCCATAGCCGAGCTTCGGTGAGATTTCGCGCGTCGCCACGCCGGTGATCGCCTGGCTCATGTTTCGCGCTCCCCAAAGGAGCGTTCGAGCGTGCGCAGCGAGGTGGCGCTGATCGCGAGCAGCAGCGCCAGCATGACGAGCGTGCCGGCCGCGGCCTTGCCGGCGTCGTAGCTCTCGACCGCCTGCTGATAGACGTAGAACAGCAGGAGATTGGTCGAATCGGAGGGGCCGCCCTTGGTCAGGACGAAGACATGGTCGACCTGCGTCACGACATTGATCAGGCCGATGACCAGGACGAAGCCGATCGTCGGCTTGAGATACGGCAAGGTAACGTAGCGCAGGCGCTGCCACGGCCCGGCCCCGTCGAGGATCGCCGCCTCATAGGCATCGGCCGGCACGCTTTGCAGGCCGGCGAGGAAGAACAGCATGTAGTAGCCGGCGTTCTTCCAGATCGTCAGGCCCATGATCGCATAGAGCGCGACATCCGGGTCGCCGAGCCAGTTCGGGCCGCTGATCGCGAGCTTGGCGAGGTGATGGTCGATCAGCCCGACGCCGGGCAGGAACAGGAACAGGAAGATCGAGGCGGCCGCCACCAGCGGGATCAGCACCGGCAGGAAGAACAGCGCCCGAAACAGCGCGTTGACCCGGCTCGATCTGACCAGCGCCATGGCGAAGCCGAGCGCCAGCACGAGGCTCGGCACCACCGTGCCGAAGGCATAGAACAGGTTGTTGGCGAGCGCCTTGCGGAAGGCTGGATCGGCGAAGAGTTTCAGGAGATTGCCGGCACCGACGAAGACCTGCGGCCCGCCGATGCGCTGCTGGTTGTGCAGTGATTGCCAGGCGACCTGCACCACCGGCCAGTAGGTGAAGAGCGCGAGCAGGAGGAGTGAAGGCGCCAGCAGCGCGAAGGCGAGCACGGTCGTCCGGCGCGGCCGCAAGCCCGTGAGCCGCCCGCGCGCTGCCATGCCGATATCTGCTGTCAGAACCGCGTCCGCCATGACCCCTGCCTTGGGCGGGGGTCATGGCGGCGATGGACGACGAAGCCGCAACAGGGCGATGACGGATCGATGACGGACCCGGCCGAGAGCCGGGTCCGAAGGCCTTATTTTCAGGCAGCGCGCCGCTCTGGCAGATCGGCAGGCGTCGTCGTGTCGGAACGACCCGCCGCCACGAGCACGCCGGCTGCTCCCGCCAGCGCGCCCTCGCGCAATTCGAGCCCGAGAAAGCGTTCGCGCTCGACCGGGCCCGGCATGGCGAGGTCTCGGGTCACGTCGCCAGAAAAGCCGAAGCGCTCGTAATAGGGCGCATTGCCGACGAGCAGGATCGCGCCATGGCCGCGGCAGGCGGCGCGCCAGATCGCCTCGCGCATCAGCGCCTTGCCGAGGCCCTCGCCTTGGCATTCCGGCGCGACCGCGAGCGGGCCGAGCAGCAGCGCGTCCACGTCACCCGCCGCGACGGGCCAGAGCCGAACCGTGCCGACGACCGCACCGTCGCGCTCGGCGGTCAGCGCGAGACCATCGGCCGGCAGCCGGCCCTCGCGCAGGCGCTCGCTCGACTTCGCGGTGCGGCGCTCGCCGAGGCAGCGGTCGAGCAGGGCTTCGCGGGCCGTAACATCCAAAGCCACTTCGTCGCGGATCGTGATCATGACTCAACCTCCGGCCGGAGCGCCTGCGTTCCGCAGACCTTCCCGGCGCCGCGCGAACGCGGCCACTTCATCAGGGATGGGTGGAAGGGGGTCCGGCGGGAGCCACGGCCGCATGCTCCATTCTTGGAGATGCGGACGCTCCGCCCCGATCCTGGGGCGGCCTGCCGATCATGGCAGGGCGCTTCGCCGGCCCCGATCTCGTGGGACGCGAGCCATCGGCCGCGTCCCCGGCGACGTCAGATGACGTACTGCCTCAGCGGCGGGAAGCCGTTGAAGGCGACGGCCGAATAGGTCGTCGTATAGGCCCCGGTACCCTCGATCAGCAGCTTGTCGCCGATCTCCAGGCTGAACGGCAGCATGTACGGGGTCTTCTCGTACATGACGTCGACCGAATCGCAGGTCGGGCCGGCCAGGATGCAGGGCACGGTCGCGTCGCCGTCCCGCTGCGAGCGGATCGGGTAGCGGATCGCCTCATCCATGGTCTCGGCCAGGCCGTTGAACTTGCCGATGTCGAGATAGACCCAGGCGACGTCGTCGCTCTGCGCTTTCTTCGAGATCAGCACGACCTCGGTCTCGATCAGGCCGGCATCGCCGACCATGCCACGGCCCGGCTCGATGATAGTCTCGGGCAGGCGGTTGCCGAAATGCTTCGACAGCGCTTGGAAGATCGCATCGCCATAGGCCGGGACGCCCGGGATCGGCCGCAGATAGCGCGCCGGGAAGCCGCCGCCGAGATTGACCATCGACAGCGACAGGCCGCGCACCGCGCACTCCTTGAACACGGCGGAGGCCGAGGCGAGCGCCGAATCCCAGGCATTGATGTTGGCCTGCTGCGAGCCGACATGGAACGAGATGCCATAAGCCTGCAAGCCGAGGCGATGGCCGTGCTCGAGCACGTCCGCGGCCATTTCGGGCACGCAGCCGAACTTGCGGGAGAGCGGCCAGTCGGCGCCGGCGCCGTCGCAGAGGATGCGGCAGAAGATGCGCACATCCGACGCGCCGGTCTTCTCGGCCGAACGGGCGACCTTCTCGACCTCGGCCGTGCAGTCGACGGCGAACAGGTGCACGCCGAGCTCCATGGCGCGCGCGACATCGCGCTCCTTCTTGATGGTGTTGCCGAAGGAGATGCGGTCGGCGGTGGCGCCGGCCGCGAGCGCGAGCTCGATCTCGACGACCGAGGCGCAATCGAAGCAGGAGCCGAGCTTGGCCAGCAGCGCCAGCACTTCCGGGGCCGGGTTCGCCTTCACGGCGTAGAACACGCGCGTATCGGGCAGGGCCCGCGAGAAGGCATGATAGTTCTGGCGCACGACATCGAGATCGATGACGACGCAGGGCCCATCCTCGCGGCGGGTACGAAGGAACTCACGGATGCGCTCGGTCATGAGACGCGTCTCCCTCCGGCGCAAGCGGCGCCGATGCGACGTGAAGCCGGCTTGAGTCGTCAAGCGCATCGCGACGCGTTGGAAACGCCGCAACGTGCCGAACGAAACGTCCGGACCCTGGTAACCGTCGCTTGGGGAGACCCCGCACGCCCGGCAATGAAGGACAAGCCTCTTCGGTGCTGGTCTTTGGAGGACCAGCGAGACCAAAAAAAGCCCGTTCCGTCGTTGCTTTAAGCTGCGTCCCCCGTGGAGATTCGGGGTTCGCCGGTTTCGCCTCCGGCTGCCGATCGCTGTTCGGAGAACAGTTCCCTTGGGAGGAACCGGGAGGCGTGATTTGAGGGGATGTCCATCCCCCTCCATCCGTCCTCCAACTCCTGGCGGCTGTCCGGCCTCTTGTCCGGATGCCCACCGATCGGCACGCGGCCACAGGCACGTGCGAATTGGGTGAGAGCGATATACGTGCGATGGACTCGGCGTTCAAGAGTTTTTTGGTCCGCCGGGACGATTTGTCAGCGTCACGGGGGGATGTGTAGGGTCGGGCGAAAGCAGACACATCGGGTGCACGATGCGAACGAATATCGAGATCGACGATATTCTCCTCGAAGAAGCGATGGCCGCGACGGGCCTCAAGACGAAGAAGGCAACCGTCGAGGAGGGTCTGCGCAAGATTGTCCAGTTCCATCGGCAGCGCGAGGCTTTGAAAGCGCTGCGCGGCATGGGTTGGGAGGGCGATCTGGACGCTATGCGGACCGACCGCGAACCGGACGAGGACGCGTGATCGTCGTCGACACGTCGGTCTGGATCGACTATCTGCGGGCGACGCCAACCGGCGGCGCTCGGGCTTTGGACAGCGTCGCGGAATCCACGACCTTGATTCTGGGCGATCTCGTCCTGTTGGAGTTGCTCCGCGGCGCGCGCGATGAAAGGAACGCGCTTGCGCTCGAAGCAAGGATGCGCGGGTTTTCCCTCCAGCGCATGGTCGATCCGAAGCTCGCCGTGGCGGCCGCCCATCATTCGCGCAAACTCAGAAGCGCCGGCATCACACCACGCAAGAGCATCGGTCTCTTGATCGCGACCTTCTGCATCGAGAAAGGATACGCGCTTCTGCACCGAGATCGTGATTTCGACCTAATGGCGCCTCATCTCGATCTGCACATCTTCGATGCCTCCACCTTCGACCCTCTCTCCTGAAGATCGACCACGTCTGATGCCAGCACCTCATCGCCGCGCCGTCCTCGCCGGGCTCGCCGCCGCCCTCAGCGCGTCAGCCGCGCCATCCGCGCTGCTCGCACAGCAGCCAGAGCCCGCGCCCGCGCCGCCCCAGCCGCCGCAGCCGCGCTTCGGCTTCGAGCAGGTCGCCGCCCGCGCCCGCGAGATCGCGGCCGTGCCCTACGAGGCCGGCGCCTCCCTGCCGGAGCCGCTGTCGCGGCTCGATTTCGATTCCTGGCGCGACATCCGCTTCCGGCCGGAGCGCGCCTTGTTCGGCCAGTCGGGCTCGGCCTTCCGGATGCAGATGTTCCATCCGGGCTTCCTGTTCACGCGGCCGGTCGTGGTCAATGTGGTGCGCGACGGCGTCGCGACGCCGGTGCCCTATTCGGCCAACCTGTTCGACTATGGCCGGGTGAAGTTCGAGAAGCCGCTACCGGTCAATCTCGGCTTCGCGGGCTTTCGCCTGCACTATCCGCTGAACGATCCGCGCATCTTCGACGAGCTGATCTCCTTCATCGGGGCGAGCTATTTCCGCGTGCTCGGGCGCGACCAGCGCTACGGGCTCTCGGCGCGCGGTCTTGCGATCGGCGCCGGCGTGCCCGGCGGCGAGGAGTTCCCGATGTTCCGGGAGTTCTGGGTCGAGGCCCCGGCAGCGGGCGCCGAGCGCATCACGGTCTACGCCTTGCTCGATTCGCCGTCGCTGACCGGGGCCTACCGCTTCAACATCTACCCGGACGTCGACAGCGTGCTCGATGTCTCCGTGACGCTGTTTCCGCGCAAGCCGGTCGAGAAGCTGGGTCTGGCGCCGCTGACCTCGATGTTCTTCACCGGCGAGAACGACCGGCGCTTCCATGACGATTTCCGCACCGAGCTGCATGATTCCGACGGGCTGATGGTCCATTCCGGCACCGGCGAGTGGATCTGGCGGCCCTTGCGCAACGCCCGGATTCCGGCGATCTCCTCCTTCGTCGAGCGCAATGTCCGCGGCTTCGGCCTGATGCAGCGCGACCGCACCTTCGAGCACTACCAGGATCTCGACCTCGCCTACGAGCTCAGGCCGTCCTACTGGATCGAGCCGCAGGGCGACTGGGGCGAGGGCGTGGTCGAGCTGATCGAGCTGCCGACGACGGACGAGACCAACGACAACATCGTGGCGCTCTGGGCGCCGAAGACGCCGCTCGAACCCGGCCGCGAATTCTCCTTCGGCTACAAGCTGACGGCGATGCTCGATTCGGCCGAGCTGCATCCGGGCGGGCGGGCGATCAATACCTACCAGGCCAAGCCCAAGGCGCTCGGCTCCGGCGAGGCGGTGACGCCGGGCGCGCGCCGCTTCATCGTCGACTTCGCCGGCGGCGACCTCGACTACCATCTGCGTCAGCCCGACAGGGTCGCGATCGTGCCCTCGATCGCCTATGGCCGGATCGACCGCGCCTTCATCGTGCCCAATCCGAAGACGCAAGGGTTCCGCGCCTTCATCGACATCGTCGTCGAGCCCGGCCAGCTCGCCGAGCTGCGCGCCTTCCTCAAGAGCGGCGAGAAGACCCTGACCGAAACCTGGAGCTACCCCTGGCGCTCGGAGGCGTGAGCGCGCGCCTCAGAACTTCTCCGCGCCGACGCGCGCGCTCTTGCGGCGCTTCTCGGGTGCCGCCGCGACGGCCTCGATCTCGACCTTGAAGGCGGGCAGGGTGAAGCCCGAGACGATCATCAGCGTCGAGGCCGGCGGCGGCGTACCGACATGGGTGTCGCGCGCCGCCATATAGCCCTGCATATGGGCCCGGTCGGTGACATAGGCGTTGATCCGGACGATGTCGGCGAGCGTCATCCCGGCCTCGGCCAGGATCGCGGCGATGTTGGCAAAGCAGAGATCGGCCTGGGCACGGGCGTCCTCGGGGATCGAGCCGTCGGGAGCGACGCCGAGCTGGCCGGAGCAGAACACCAGCCGATGGCCGGCCGGAACCTCGACGCCGTGGCTGTAGCGCGCGAAAGGCTTCGCGATCGTCGGGGGCGTCAGGGGCTTCATCGGCAAAGGTCCGTGGCGGTGGGCCCGCGACTATGCCCCGCGCCGGAACCGGGAACCAGCGTGCAGAGAACGGGTTCGCATTTGCGTAGCTCTGAGCTAGACGGGCACTCATGCTCCGTTCAGGCGGCGCTGCCATAGTGGGGACGCGATGCATCTGGGCCGGACCGGTTTGAACATGACGAACAAGCATGGGGCGGTTGCCCTGAAGGCCCTTTCCCTGCTGCCGCTCCTGGCGCTGACCGCTTGCGCCGGTTCGCAACGCTTCGTCGGTGGTGGGCCGGTGCAGCCAGCCTACAGCCAGCCGCCGCTGCAATCGGCGCCGCCGATCTCGTCCGCTCCGGTGATCTCCGAGCCGTTGCCGCCCCCCGGCGGCTATCCCGTCGCCTCCGCGCCTCCTCCCTCCTCCGGCGCCCTGCCGCCGCCGCAGGATCCGTTCTTCAATCCTAATGCCGGCGCGCCGCCTCCCGCCGCGCCGCCGCCCGTCCAGCCGAGCGAGGTGCCGACGCTGCGCGGCGGTTCCGGGCAGGTCGCGACGCTGGGCAGCGGGTCCGGGTCGGGCTCGGCGCGCGGCCCGGTCACATCGCGCGACGGGCTGATCGGCAACTGGACGGCGCGCGAGGCGACCGGCAGCTCCTGCCGGGTCCAGCTGTCGAGCGCCCCGTCGCTCGAACTCTATCGCGCCAATGCGTCAGGCTGCGCCAATCGCGACCTGCAGAAGGTCAATGCCTGGGACTATCGCGACGGCGAGGTCTATCTCTACCAGCAGGGCGGCAGCGTGGTGGCGCGGCTGCGCGCCAGCGACGGCGCGGCGATGAACGGCGCGGTCACCAAGTCCGGCGCTTCGTTATCGCTCAACCGCTAGATCATGTCGCATTTGGATGGTGCCATCCAAATGCGAAAAACATGATCTACACCAAAAGTTTAGAGCATTGCTCAAGCGAAAAACCGGTTCCCACTTTTTCGCGCAATGCTCTAAGCAGCGAACTCACAGCAGCCCGGCCCAGGCCGGCGCGGTGAAGAGCGCGACGGTCGCGAGCCAGCCGGCCGACCAGACCAGCGAGCGCTGCGTCGGCCAGTCGGCGACATAGCAGACCGTGTAGCCGAGCCGCGCCAGCAGGAAGGCGAGCGCGAGCGCGTCGATCGTGCCCTGCGGCGCCTCGAGATAGGTTGCGCCGAAGACGGCGGCGGCGAAGAACGGGAAGGCCTCGAAACCGTTCTGATGCGCGGCGAAGGCGCGCCTGCGATAGCCGTCGAGCCCGCGCGACCATTCGCGCGGCTGGTGATTGTCGTAATCGGCCGACCATTTGGCGATGCCGACGGTCAGGACCGGCAGAACGCCGGCGAGCAGCACGCACCAGAACGCGATCGGCATGACGGCCTCCGTTCGTCGACGCTCGCGCCGGAGCGGCGCTGGCCATCCTCTCTACGCGGATCGGCCCCTGCCGGATCGGCCGGGCCGCACGCGCCTAGATCCCGTCGCATTCGGACGGAATCGTCCGAATGCGAAAAAAGTGATCGATTCTAAAAGTTTAGAGCCTTGCTCATGCGAAAAACCGGTTTCCACTTTTTCGCGCAAGGCTCTAGAGCGGCACGCCCGGCAGATGCGCGATCTGGGCGCCGACCTCGTAATAGGCCTCCCTCGCCGTCCGGAAGGCGGGAGCGGTGATCTCGCTGACCGGCAGCGGCATGCCGTCCATGTCGATCTCGCCGAGAACGAGCCGGGCGAGCTCGCGGCCGAAGACGGTGCCGGGCGCGATGCCGCGGCCGTTGTAGCCGTTGACGCCGACGGCATTGGCGCCGAAGCGGTGGAAGCGCGGCAGGTGGTCGGGCGTCATGCCGATCTTGCCGTACCACTCCGTCTCGAGCTCGACCTCGCCGAGTTGCGGGAAGAGCTTGCGGATATGGCGCTTGACCCAGGCGCGATGGACCGCGGTACCGGTGCCGCGCAGCGCGCCGCAGCTGCCGACGATCAGCCGCCCGTCCTTGTCGAGCCGGAAGCCGCTCAGGATGGTCTTGGTGTCCCAGCCGGCGCCGCCGGTCGGCATGATGGTCTTGCGCAGATTGTGGCTCAGCGGCTTGGTCGAGACATGGAAATAGGGCAGGTGGACCTGCTCCTCGCGGAGCGCGGCGGTCGGGCCGGTCGAATAGGCGTCGGTCGCCAGGATCAGCCAGTCGGCGGAGACGCTGCCGCCCGCGGTCTCGACCCGCCATGTTTCGCCCGTCCGCGCGAACGCGGTCACGGTGCTGTGGGTGTGGATCGTCGCTCCTTCCTGGATCGCGGCCGCCGCCAGCCCGCGCGCATAGGCGAGCGGCTGGATCGTGCCGGCGCGCGGATCGAAGAGCGAGCCGGTGAAGCCGGAGGCGCCGGTGCGCGCTTGCGTCTCCTGCGGGCTCAGGATCTCGACCTTGGCGCCGAGCCGGCTCCATTGCGCCTGCCGCTCCCTGAGCTGCTTCAGCCCGCTCGCGCCGACGGCGCAGTGGTAGGTGCCGCAATGGTCGGCCTCGCAGTCCATGCCGTACTGCTGCGCCAGCGCGAAGACCTCGCGCGGCGCCTCGCCGAGCAGTTCGATCAGCCGGTTGCCGTAGACGGGTCCGAGCGTCGCGATCAGGTCGTCCGGCATCATCCACATGCCGGCATTGACGTAGCCGGCATTGCGGCCGGACGCGCCGAAGCCGATCTCGACCGCCTCTAGCACGACGACCTTCCTGCCGCCCTTGGCGAGATGCAGCGCCGCCGACAGTCCGGTATAGCCCGCGCCGACCACGACGATTTCGGCCGCGACCTCGCCGGTCAGCGCGACGGTCGGCGGGGGCGGCGGCGCCGACAGCTCCCACAGGCCGTGCGAGCGCTTGTCATCCAGCATGAATCGTCTCCAGTCTCGGATAGTCAGTTCGACGCATTCTCGTTCCGCCATCACCCCTTGGCCGGATCGTCGGGATGCGCCATCTCGCAGAACATCCCGCCGAGATGACGCCCGGCCGGCGACAGCGGGTCGAGCGCCGGCGCCCTGGCCTCGACCGCCGCGCGGAACGGCTCGGACGAATCCTGCGGGCGATAGCCGAGATGGGCGGCGCCGCCATTGTCGAACGCCTTCACCGTGTTGTCCGAGGTGCCGAAGGCGATCGTATGCCCGACGAAAGGCGCCGTCAGCGCCGCCTCGACCAAGCGCACGCAATCGCCGAAGGAGAGCCAGGACCACAGCATCCGGCGGTCGACCGGCTCCGGGAAGGACGAGAAGATGCGCAGGCACGCCGTCTCGATGCCGTATTTGTCCCAGTAGAGCCGGCTCAGGCTCTCGACGAAGGTTTTCCCGACGCCGTAGAGGCAGTCGGGCCGCACCGGCGCATCGGCATCGATCTGCGAGCCGATCTCGTGGAAGCCGATGGCGTGGACCGAAGACGCATAGACCACGCGCTTGACGCCGTGTTTCCGGGCGCCCTCGTAGATGTGGTAGGAGCCTCGGATACTGGAATCGAGGATCGTCTGCCACGGATTCTCGGTCGGTGCGCCGCCGAAATGGACGATGGCGTCGCAACCTTGCGTCGCCGCGATCGTCGCCTCCATGTCGGCGAGATCGAAGATCGCCTCCTCCTCATGGGGCCCGAGCGGGGCGAGCGGCGCGCGGTCGGCGACGCGGATCGTTTTCGCCAGCGGTTTCAGCCCGGCGCGCAGCTGCGAGCCGAGGCGGCCGGCGGCGCCGGTGATCAGGATGCGGTCGTAATGCGGCATGCGCTCCTCGAATCGTCTTGGGTCGCCCGTGTTCAGCCGGCGGCCGGCAGGTCGCCCCGTTTCAGGCCGGCCTGCACCGCCGCGATCTCGGCCTCGCCCAGTCCATAGTCGGTCCTGGCCGATTCGGGCGAGATGTAGCCGAGCGCGAGGTCGCGCAGGACCAGCGCCCGCTCGCGCTCGGCGGCCGGGCCGTAGCCCGCCCCGCCCGGCAAGGCGAGCATGACCTTGCGGCCCTCCGGTACGGGCTGGCGGCCCTTGCCGGCCATGGCGCCGCCGTCGTCGAGGCGGATTTCGGTCGCGGCGCCGTCCGCCCCGCCGAGGCGCCCGCGCGGGGCATGCTTCACCCGGTCGAACATCGCCGAGATGTCGAAGACGTGGCCCTCAGCCGCGCCGACCTCCATGAACTGGCCGAGCCCGCCGCGGAAGCGCCCGGCGCCGCCGGAATCCGGCCGGAGCTCCTTGCGCCAGATCACGATCGGCCCGGCATGCTCTGTCGCCTCGATCGGCATGGTCATGACGCCGGAGGGGAAGGCGGTGGTGTTCATGCCGTCGAGCGCCGGACGCGCGCCGGAGCCGCCGCAGTTGAACATCAGCACCTCGGCGCGCCGCGCGCCGGCCAGTCGCGCGGCCTCGGAGGCCGGGCGCAGCGACGCCTGAAAATTGCAGAGCGGGCCGGCGCCCTCGGCCGGCACCGTGCCGGGCAGGAGCCTGTCGAGCGCGGCATAGACCGTGTCGGGGATGAGGTGGCCGACGACATGGCGCAGCGCCACCGGGGCTGGATGCAGCGCGTTGACGATGGTGTTCTCCGGCGCGGTGACGACGAAGGGCGCGAGCGAGGCGGCGTTGTTGGGTATTTCGGGCGCGATCGCGCATTTCAGCGCATAGCAGGCATAGGCCTTGGAATAGACCATCGGGCAGTTGATGCCCTTGGGATCGACGCCGGACGAGCCGGCGAAATCGACCGATACGGTGTCGGCGCCGATCGTGACCCTGACCCTGAGCGCGATCGGCGTGGCGAAGCCGTCGCTGAGCAGCGCGCCCTCGGCCTCGCCGAGCGGCAGCGCCGCGATCGCTTCCAGCGTCGCGCGCCGCGAATTCTCCAGGATGAAGTCGCCGACCGCCTCGATGTCGTCGATGGCGAACTCCTCCAGCATGGCGAGAAGCCGGCGCTGGCCGACATCGTTGCAGGTCGCGAGCGCAAAAATGTCGCCGACGACCTGGTCCGGCTCGCGGATGTTGCCGCGCACCAGCCTGACGAAGGGCCGGTCGACCTCGCCCCGGTCGGCGAACTTCATGATCGGGATGTAGAGGCCTTCCTCATAGACCGAATTGGCGTCCGCCCCGAAGCCGCGCCCGCCGACATCGACGACATGGGCGGTGCAGGCGAAGAAACCGACATGGCGGCCCTTGTGGAAGGACGGCGTCACCACGGTGATGTCGTGGAGATGGCCGGTGCCCATCCAGGGATCGTTGGTGATGTAGATGTCGCCTTCGAGGATGTTCTCCGGCCCGATCTCGCGGATGAAATGCGCCACTGCGTCGGCCATGGCGTTGACATGGCCGGGCGTGCCGGTGACGGCCTGTGCCAGCATCAGCCCGGCGCGGTTGTAGACGCCGGCCGAGAGGTCGCCGGCCTCGCGCACCGAGGTCGAGAAGGCGGTGCGGATCAGGGCCTGGGCCTGTTCCTCGACGATCGAGATCAGGCGGTTCCACATCACCTGCAGGGAGACGGCGGACAGGCGGCTCATGGCTCAGGCCTCGGCCAGTTCGCGAGCACGGCCCGGTGCCGCCTCGGCTTCAATCCGGAAGACGTCGATGCAGCCGTCCGACCGGCAGGTCGCCGAGAAGCTCGCCGGCACGACGATCGTGGTCTCGTCCTCGACGATGACGCAGGGCCCGGCGGCGACCCGGCCGACCGCGAGTTCGGCACGGTCATAGACCGCCGCCTCGACCTGCCGGCCGAGCGCCGGATCGAACAGATGACGGCGCGCTTCGCTTGCGAGCGGCGTCAGCTGCCCGAGCTCCGCTGCCGGAGCCGGCGCCGGAACGATGGTGCCGGCGTTGACCGCCCAGACCGTGATCTCGATGTCGAGTCCGTGCACCGTGCGCGAGAACAGCTTTGCGTATTCGGTCTCGAACAGGGCGCGGTAGCTCTCGATCGTCGGCGGGGCCTCAGTGACGTCGATCGGGATCTCCCAGCCCTGGCCGACATAGCGCATATAGACCCTGGTCTCGACGATGAGCGGCGCTTGCGGCTCGCAGGAGCGGACGAAGGCGGTGGCCTCGCTCTCCAGTTCCGCGAGCAGGGCGCGCGCCGCATTCGGCTCGAAGGCCGAGAGCCGCATATAGACGCTGCGCGTCGCCTCGAAGCTGGAGGGCGCGCGCAGGAAGCCGATGGCCGAGCCGACGCCGGCGCCGGGCGGCACCAGCAGGCGGCGGATGCCGAGCTTCTCGCAGAGCCGCCCGGCATGGAGGGGCGCGGCGCCGCCGAAGGCGATCATGGTGTAGCCGGCGAGGTCCTCGCCGTTCTCGACGGCATGGACGCGCGCCGCATTGGCCATGTTCTCGTCGACGACCTCGGCGATGCCGAAGGCTGCGGTCTCGTCTGACAAGTCGAGCGGTGCTCCAACATGCGCCTGCACAGCGCGGCGCGAGGCGTCGATGTCGAGCGGCATCGAACCGCCGGCGAAACTGGCCGGATCGATCTTGCCGAGCATCAGGTCTGCATCGGTCACGGCGGGCCTCAGCCCTCCGCGGCCATAGCAGGCGGGGCCGGGCTCGGAGCCGGCGCTGTGCGGACCGACGCGAATCTGGCGCATCGAATCGATCTGGGCGAGCGAGCCGCCGCCGGCCCCGATCTCGACCATGTCGATCACCGGGATCGAGATCGGCATGCCCGAGCCCTTCTTGAAGCGGTAGCTGCGCGCCACCTCGAAGACCCGGCTGGTCTTCGGCGTCCGGTCCTTGATCAGGCAGATCTTGGCCGTGGTGCCGCCCATGTCGAAGGAGAGCACCTTGTCGAGGCCGAAGCGGGCGGCGAAATGCGCCGCATAGATCGCGCCGCCAGCCGGCCCGGATTCGACCAGGCGGACCGGGAACTCGGCGGCACCCTCAAGCGACATGATGCCGCCGCCGGAATGCATCAGGAAGATCGGGCAGTCGGCGCCCTCCTCTTTCAGCCGCGCTGCGAGGCCGGCGAGATAGCGCTTCATCATCGGCTTGACATAGGCGTTGGCGACGACCGTGTTGAAGCGCTCGTATTCGCGCATCTGCGGCGAGACCTCCGACGAGATCGAGACCGTCAGACCCGGCATCCGCTCCAGCAGCACGTCGCGCACCAGCCGCTCATGGGCGGGGTCGAGATAGGAGTGGATCAGCCCGACCGCGACGCTCTCATAGCCCGCTTCCGCGATCGTCTCCGCAAGCGTCTCGACCTCTTCGCGCCGCAGCGGAATCAGCGTCCGGCCGTCGGCCCCGATGCGCTCGCGCAGCGTGTAGCGCCGGTTGCGCGGCAGTAGCGGCAGGGGCAGCGTCAGGTTGAGATCGTATTGCTCGAAGCGGCTTTCCGTGCGCATCTCGATCACGTCGCGAAAACCTTCGGTCGTGATCAGCGCGGTCCTGGCGCCGCGCCGCTCGATCAGGGCATTGGTCGCCAGCGTCGTGCCATGGATGATCCGGCCGATCACGGCCGGCGTCACGCCAGCCTTGGCGCAGACGCGGTGCATGCCCTCGACGATGGCGCGTTCGGGCGCGTCATAGGTGGTCAGCACCTTGGCAGAGAAGCTCGCCCCGTCGAGCTCGAGCACGACGTCGGTGAAGGTGCCGCCGATATCGGCGCCGAGCTGGCCCCGCTGCGATCGATCGCCCGTCACGACTGCTGCCTTCCTCTTTCGCCCGGTACCGGCCGATCACCGCGCGCGCCTCGAATGCGGGATCATTCTGGCGCTGCAGCAGGATCACGTCTAATTATTTGATTGTCTTATGACGATAGATAATCCTGATCTTGTTGTGCATCATCGGGCAGAAGCTGCGGCAGGGTCGGAGTGCGCATGACGATCACCCTGAAACAGATCGAGACCTTCGTCTGGCTCGCCTCGCTGAAGAATTTCCGCCGCGTCGCCGAGCACATGCACACGACGCAGCCGAACATCTCGTCGCGCATCTCGGCCCTGGAGGCGGTGCTGAACCAGCGCCTGTTCGAGCGCGACGCCGGTTCGGTCGCGCTCACCGATCGCGGCCAGGCTCTGCTGCCGCTGGCGGCGCGGGTGCTGGAGGCGACCGAGGCGCTGCTTCAGGCCGGCGACACCACGAGCCGGCAGTCGGTGCTGCGGCTGGGCGTCGCCGAGACCGTGGCGCAGACCTGGCTGCACCGTTTCCTGCGCGAGCTCGCCGTCCGGCATCCCGAGATCGTGGTCGAGCTCAGCGTCGACCTGACGGTCAACCTGCAGCGCAATCTGCTCGACCACGGCCTCGACCTCGCCTTCCTGAACGGGCCGGTGCCGGACGTCTCGGTCGCCAACCTGCCGCTCGGCACGGTCGCGCTGCTCTGGGTCGCGGCGCCGAAGCTCGCCGCCGCCCTGCCGGCGCCCGCGACCGCCGACGACCTGGCGCGCTTCCCGATCCTGACCCATGCCAAGAACACGCGGCCCTATGCCGAGGTCGTCGACTATTTCCGGCGCACCGGGCGGCGCCTGACCCGTCCGGTCGCGTCGAGCAATCTCGCCGCCTATCTCAACATGACGCTGGATGGGCTCGGCATCGCGACCCTGCCGGCGCCGCTGGTGCAGCGTTTCGTCGAGACGGGCCAGCTCGTCGCGCTGACCTGCGACTGGCAGCCGACGGCGATGAGCTTCACCGCCTCCTATGTGACGATCCCGGCCCGGCCGATGATCGAGGCGGCGGCGCAGCTAGCGGTTGCAGTCGCCGACTGGACCATGGACGCGGCCTGATTCAGGGCAGCAGCCGGTTCTCCAGCGCGAAATCGATACAGCCCTGGACGTGGCGTTCCAGCACGGCCTGGGCCCGCCCGACATCGCGGTCGAGCGCGCAGGCGAGCAGCGCCCGGTGCTCGTCGGCCGCGATCGCGCCGCGAAAGATGCCGAACACCATCTGGTAGCGCAGATAGCGGTCATAGGTCCGCGACAGCATGTCGTGCAGCGCCTTCGAGCCGCAGGCCGAGACCAGCGCCTGATGGAACTCCCAGTCGTAGCGCTTCCAGGCCTGCGTCTGCGCGGCGTCACCGGCGAGCAGGCGCGTCTCCAGCCGCGCCAGCTTGTGATGGGCGGCAACGACGCGCCCCTCCCACTCCATGTCGCCGGCGGCGAAGGACTCGACCAGTGCGCTCTTCTCGATCAGCAGGCGCAATGCGGCGATCTCGACCAGATCAGCCGCCGAGCAGGGCGAAACCTGGAAGCCGCGCTGGCCCTCGGCCGTGACCAGCCCGTCCGGCGTCAGCCGGCTCAGGATCTCGCGCAGCGTGCCGATGCCGACGCCATAGACCGGGCGCAACTTTTCCAGCGTCAGGCGCTGCCCCGGGCGCAGCCGCCCGAAGACGATGTCGGTGCGGATGCGCTCATAGGCCTGCTCGCCGCTCGAAACGGGCGCGACGTCGTCATCCTGAATGTCCACAGCGAGATTTGCCATGCCGCGATCCTAGGCCGGCCCGCCGGCCAAGGCCAGCATTATGCCAAACTATCATGTGAATTCCGAAACGACCGATGATCATGAAAATATCGGTTGATTGGATCTGCGGCGGCTGTAGGCTCGCCCGAAGCGCCGCCGGGAGATGGCGCGGATGGTTTGGAAACGCCGGCATGAGCAACTGCGTCTACGTCCTCAACGGACCGAACCTGAACCTGCTCGGCCAGCGCGAGCCGTCGATCTACGGCACGACGACGCTCGCCCAGATTCGGGAGCGCTGCGAGGCGAAAGCTGGCGGGCTCGGCTTCACGGTCGATTTCCGCCAGACGAATTTCGAGGGCGAGCTGGTCGAGAGCGTGCATCAGGCCCGCGAGGAGGCCTGCGGGATCATCGTCAATCCCGCCGCCTACACCTTCACCTCGATCGCGTTGCTCGATGCGCTGAAGATGTTCGACCGGCCCAAGATCGAGCTGCATATCTCGAACGTGCATGCGCGCGAGAGCATCTATCACAACTCGCTGATCTCGCGGGCGGTGACCGGGATCATGATCGGCTTCGGCGCGGCCGGCTACGAGCTCGCGCTCGAGGCCATGGCCGGCCTCGTCGGACGGGCCTGACCGGTGCCCGGCATGGTCTCAGCGGCAGAGCATCCGGAGCACGGTGTCGACGGCGCTCGACCTGCGGCGTTCGCGTGCGTCGGGCTCGGCCATGTCGTGGCCGAAGACCTGGCGGATGCTCGCCCGGTTCGAGACGTTGTAGAAAGCCAGCGCGCTGATCGTCAGATGGATGTCGACCGGGTCGAGCCCGTCGCGGAAGACGCCGTCGCGCAAGCCGCGCCCATAGACCTCGCGGATCATGTCGATCGCCGACAGGTTGAGCTCGCCGATCTTCGGCGAGCTCTGCAGATGCCGGGCATGGTGGATGTTCTCGACCATGACGAGGCGGACGAAATCAGGGTTGTCGGCGTGGTAGTCGAAGGTGAAGCCGGTCAGGGTCGCGATCGCCTCGCGCGGCGGCAGGGCGGCGAGGTCGAGGCTGCGCTCGAAGGTGCGGATGCGGCCATAGGCCTCCTCCAGCACGGCGCGGTAGAGCCCCTCCTTGTCGCCGAAATAATAGTAGATCATCCGCTTGCTGGTGGAGGTCTTGGCCGCGATCTCGTCGACGCGGGCGCCGCTCAGCCCGTTCTCGACGAATTCGGCGCGCGCTACCGCGAGGATGTCGCGGCGGACGCCGTCGGGATCCTGGGTCCAGCTCGCCGTCTTGGCGAGGCGCGCCGGCTGCTTCAGGGCGGTGGCCATCTCTCTCCCCACATCGCTCGCGGCGATCCGGCGCGGACCCTAGCTCGGGCCGCGCCGATGTAAATGGACCGGGCAGTTAATTTCGCTTGACCAATTGAACCGGTTCGTACAATTAAGCATCCGAGGCGGCTGCGCAAGCCATGCGGGCCGACCGCCTCGAAGGCGTCCGAGACGAGGCGCCACCAAGACGACGGGATCCGGATCGACCCATCCAGAAGGTCGGCCGTTCAGGGAACGCCATGAACTACAAGCTCGATTTCACGCCCGTGATCGACGGGCTGCCCAGCCTGCTGACGGCCTGCCTCGGCACGCTCTGGCTGGCGCTTGCGGGCATGAGCCTCGCCACCGTGATCGGCATCGGCGGCGTGATCCTGCGCGATTCGAAGATCAGGCCGGTGCGCTGGCTGGTGATGGCTTTCGTCGAGCTGATCCGCAACACGCCCTTCCTGGTGCAGATCTACTTCATCTATTTCGCCCTGCCGCTGGCGGGCGTGAGGCTCGATCCGACCCCGACGGCGATCATCGCGCTCGGCATCAATGGCGGCGCCTACGCCATCGAGATCATCCGCGGCGGCGTGCAGTCGATCGGCAAGGGCCAGACCGAGGCCGGCCTCGCGCTCGGCCTGCACAAGGCGCAGGTCTTCCGCCTGATCGTGCTCAAGCCGGCGCTCAGGGCGATCTTCCCGTCGCTGACGAGCCAGTTCGTGCTGCTGACGCTGACCACCAGCATCGCCTCGGCGATCTCGGCCTATGAGCTGACCTCGGTCGCCCAGCGCATCGAATCCGACAGCTTCCGCAGCTTCGAGGTCTATTTCACCGTGACGCTGTTCTACCTCGTCATGTCCTGGCTGATGATGCGGCTCTTCGGGATGATCTCGAAGCGCCACTTCAGCTATCCGGTGAAGTGAGGCGGGCGCCATGGGTCAGGACCAGTTCCTCTTCCTCCTCGCCGGCCTGAAATGGACGGTCGCGCTCTCGCTGATCGGCTTCGTCTGCGGCGGCGTCTCGGGCCTCGGCGTCGCCCTGGCGCGGACCTCCGGCATGCCGCTCCTGGAGCGCGTCACGGCCAGCTACATCGCGCTCTTCCAGGGCACGCCGCTGCTGATGCAGCTCTTCGTGGTCTATTACGGCCTCGCGCTGATCGGGTTGAAGCTCGATTCCTGGGTCGCCGTCGCGATCGGCTTCACGCTGCATGCCAGCGCCTATCTCGGCGAGATCTGGCGCGGCTCGATCGAGGCCGTGCCGAAAGGCCAGACCGAGGCCGCCAAGGCGCTGAGCCTGGGCTACGTCTCGCGGATGAAGGACGTCGTCCTGCCGCAGGCGATCCGCATCTCGCTGCCGGCGACGATCGGCTTCCTGGTGCAGCTGATCAAGGGCACCTCGCTGGCGGCCATCGTCGGCTTCACCGAGCTCTCGCGCGCCGGCAACATCATCTCGAACCAGATCTTCCAGCCGCTGCTGGTCTTCGGGATCGTCGGCGCCCTCTATTTCCTCATGTGCTGGCCGCTCTCGCTCTACGGCGCGCGGCTGGAACGCCAGTTCGCGGTGAGCGCCCGCTAGCCTCGCCGAGAAGCCGACCGCCAAAGGCCGACAAGGCCGTGTTCAACTCAAGGGAGAGACGCCATGACCATCAAGACCAGCCTGCCGAGCCGCCGCCACATCCTCGCCGGCGGTGCTGTTGCGCTCGCCGCGCCGTCGCTGATCCTGCGGCCTGCGCTTGCCGTGACGCCGGCCGAGATCAAGTCGAAGGGCAAGATCGTCGTCGGCATCCAGGGCGACAACCCGCCCTGGGGCTTCGTCACCAGCGCCGGCAAGCAGGACGGTCTCGACGCCGACATCGCGACGCTGTTCGCCAAGGAGCTCGGCGTCACGGTCGAGTTCGTGCCGCTGGAGGTCAACAACCGCATCCCGGCGCTGACGACGGGCCGCGTCGACGTGCTGTTCGCGACGATGGCGATGCTGCCCGAGCGCGCCAAGGTGGTGCAGTTCTCGAAGCCCTACGTCGCCAACACCATCGTGCTGATCGGCAAGAAGAGCGACGTGATCAAGACCAACGAGGACATGGCGAAGTTCACCATCGGCGTCGCCAAGGGCGCGGCCCAGGACACGCAGGTGACCAAGAACGCCCCGGCCTCGACCACGATCCGGCGCTATGACGGCGACGCGCCCTCGATCCAGGCGCTGGTCTCCGGCCAGGTCCAGGCGCTCGGCGGCAACATCTTCTACATCCAGCGCATCGAGCAGGCGAAACCGGGCGAGTTCGAGAACAAGCTCGAATTCCAGAACCTCTACAACGGCGCCTGCACCCGCCAGGGCGAGAAGGAGATCAACGCGGCGATCAACGCCTTCATCGACAAGATCAAGGCCAATGGCGAGCTGCAGAAGGTCTACGACAAGTGGATGAAGGTGCCGGTCCACAAATTCCCCGACACGCTCGAAGGCATCACCTTCTCGGCCTGATTCGACGAGGGACCACCGGAGCCATCGCCATGCCGAGCCCGTCCGCAGACGCCGCCCGCGGGACCGACGCCATGATCGTCATGGCGTCGGTCGAGAAATGGTATGGCGAGTTCAAGGCCCTGACCGACATCAACCTGTCGGTCCGCGCAGGCGAGAAGATCGTCCTGTGCGGGCCGTCCGGCTCGGGCAAGTCGACGCTGATCCGCTGCATCAACCATCTCGAAGCCTATCAGAAGGGCGAGATCCGCGTCGGCGGCACCGTGCTCGGGGACGACGCCAGGACGATCGACGCGGTCCGCCGCGAGGTCGGCATGGTGTTCCAGCACTTCAACCTGTTCCCGCATCTGACCGTGCTGCAGAACTGCATGCTGGCGCCGATGCGCTCGCTGCGCGTCGGCAAGGCCGAGGCCGAGGCGACGGCGCGGCGCCTGCTGGCGCGCGTGAAGATCCTCGAGCAGGCCGAGAAATACCCGGCGCAGCTCTCCGGCGGGCAGCAGCAGCGCGTCGCGATCGCGCGGGCCTTGTGCATGAAGCCCAAGGTCATGCTGTTCGACGAGCCGACCTCGGCGCTCGACCCGGAGATGGTCAAGGAGGTCCTCGACACCATGGTCGCGCTGGCCGAGGAGGGCATGACCATGATCTGCGTCACCCATGAGATGGGCTTCGCCCGCCAGGTCGCCGACCGCGTCATCTTCATGGCCGCGGGCGAGATCGTCGAGGAAGCGCCGCCGCAGCTGTTCTTCAGCAATCCGGCGCATGAGCGGACGCGAAAATTCCTCGGCGAGATCCTGTCGCGGCACTGAAGCCGCGAGCGACGACCCAAAGGCCCGACAGAATGATCCGCGGCACCACCAGGCTCATCGCCCATCTCGGCTATCCGACCGAGAGCTTCAAGGCGCCGATGATCTACAACCCCTATTTCGAGGCGCGCGGCATCGACGCCGTCGTCGTGCCGATGGGCTGCAGGGCCGAGGACTATCCCGCGTTCCTGAAGCTCCTCTTCAGGCTCTCCAACAGCCATGGCGCGCTCGTCACCATGCCGCACAAGGTCACGACCATCGCTTTGCTCGACGAGGTCAGCACCACCGCGCGGGTCGCCGGGGCCTGCAACGCCGTGCGGCGCGAGGCCGACGGCCGGCTCACCGGCGACATGTTCGACGGCGAGGGCTTCGTGTGCGGCGTGCTGCGCAAGGGCAGGCGGCTCGCCGGCGCGCGCGCGCTGGTGGTCGGGTGCGGCGGCGTCGGCTCGGCGATCGCGGCCTCGCTGGCCAAGGCCGGCATCGGCGAACTCGCGCTGTTCGATGCCCATGGGCCGATGATGCAGGGTCTCGCCGACCGGCTGCGCGCGCATCACCCCAGGCTCGGGCTCGTCGTCGGCTCGGCCGATCCGGCGGGCCGCGACATCGTCGTCAACGCGACGCCGCTCGGCATGAAGGACGGCGACCCGCTGCCGGTCGACGTCGCCCGGATCGCGCCCGACGCCTTCGTCGGCGAGGTTGTGATGAAGCAGGAGATCACGCCCTTCCTGGCGGCCGTCCGGGCGCGCGGCTGCGCCTTCCAGATCGGCACCGACATGCTGTTCGAGCAGATCCCGGCCTATCTCGAATTCTTCGGCTTCCCGACCACGAGCTCGGACGAGCTGCGGGCGCTGGCGCGGGTCAGCTACTGAGGCGTGCGCGAGGCGGCTTGCCGGTCAGGCCGCCCCATCGGAGCCATGAGCGAAGCGAACTGGCACGAGATCGGAAGAGTGGCGGACAGGGAGGGATTTGAACCCCCGATACCCTTGCGGGTATGCCGCATTTCGAGTGCGGTGCATTCAACCACTCTGCCACCTGTCCGCGGACGCTCTGGTCGAAGCGGGCTGGTCAATACACGTTGCGTCCGGCAGCGACAAGTCTTCCGCGTGTCATATCTTCCGCGTGTCATAATTCGGGCCGGGCCGCCGGCTTTCGCTTGACCGGAAGGACCTGAGCGACTATCGAGCCCGCATCCGGCGTGGAGAAATCCGCGCCGGTCTCTTTTGGCGCCACCGTTCCGCGATGTCGCGGCCGGCGCTTCAGAGCTGAGCAAACCCACGCAACCGACTGCCAAAAAGCCGTCCCGCGTGCGCCTCCCGAGCGGAGGCCATGACAGGGCGGGGCCGAACATGGAGGATAAAATGTTCGCAGTCATCAAGACCGGCGGGAAGCAGTTCCGCGTCGCCGCCAACGACAAGATCACCACCGCCAAGATCGAAGGCAATCCGGGCGACACCGTCGCGCTCGGCACCGTGCTGATGCTGACCGACGGCGACAAGACCACGCTCGACGCCAAGGCGCTGTCGCAGATCACCGTCGCCGCCGAGATCGTCGAGCAGGCGCGCGGCGAGAAGGTCATCGCCTTCAAGAAGCGCCGCCGCCAGAACTCCAAGCGCAAGCGCGGCTTCCGCGCCGAGCTGACGGTGCTGCGCATCACCGACATCCTCACCGGCGGCAAGCAGCCGGAGATGAAGAAGGGCGCCGCTTCGCCGGTCGCGCTGAAGGCCGCTTCGACCGAGACCAAGGGCAAGGCCGCCGCCAAGCCCGCCAAGGCTGAAGCGCCGGCTCTCGACGCCTCGAATCTCTCGCTGATCTCAGGCATCGGCCCGACCATCGAGAAGAAGCTGCGCGCTGCCGGCATCACCTCCTGGAACGACATCGCCGCCTGGAGCGAGGCCGACGTCGCCAAGTGGGACGAGGAGCTGAAGCTGCGCGGCCGCGCCACCCGCGAGGAATGGGTCGAGCAGGCCAAGGAATTGCTGGCCGGCAAGCCCCCGCGGGCCAAGGCCGACCAGGCCGAACTGGCCTCGGGCGAGGACTACTGACGGCTCCTGTCAGGCAGGCTTCACCTTTCGTCACGGATCGGCTGGCTTTCGCCGCCGATTCGGGTTACTAGCGACAGACAGTTTTTGAGGTAGGGCGTTATGGCTCACAAAAAGGCAGGCGGCTCGTCCCGCAACGGCCGCGACTCCGAAAGCAAGCGCCTCGGCGTGAAGAAGTTCGGCGATCAGGCGGTCGTGTCCGGCAACATCATCATTCGTCAGCGCGGCACCAAATGGCATGCCGGCGCCAATGTCGGCATGGGCAAAGACCACACGCTCTTTGCGACGACGAATGGCCGCGTCCGATTCACGACGAAACTCGGGCGAGCTTTCGTGAACGTAGTCCCGGCCCAAGTGGCCGCAGAATAAGACGGCGGATAGGGTTTTCCCAAGGTCCGCCGGTTCCACCGAACCGGATCGGATCAAGGGCAAGACCCTTCACGGGTTTCCCGAAGGTCAAGGAAAAGGGGAGGTGGGACGAAGTCCCAGCCTCCCTTTTTCGTTTGCGCCGACGGAGAGACCGATGTTCCCCGAACTGACCCGCGACGACGTCTTCCGGCTCGAGACCCGCCGGCTCTGGCTGCGCTGGCCGCGCATGGCGGATTCGACCGCCATCCTGCGCCTCGCCGGCGAGAAAGCCGTGGCCGAGATGACGGCTTCGATCCCGCATCCCTATCCGGCGGATGCGGTCGAGCCCTTCATCTTCGCGATGCGCAAGGGCAATGCGCTGGGCGAACATCTCGTGCTGGCGATCACGCCGCGGTCCAAGCCGAACGAGCTGATCGGCATGATCGGCGCGCACCGGCAGGCGACCGGGCTGCCTTTCCTCGGCTACTGGCTCGGCACGCCGCACTGGAACAAGGGCTTCGCCACCGAAGCCGTCCAGGCGCTGATCGATTCGCTGTTCTCGCTGGTCGAGGTGCCGGCGATCGAGGCCGATACCCGCGTCATCAACCCGGCGTCGCGGCGCGTGCTGGAGAAGTCGGGCTTCCGGGCCGAGGGCTCCTTCCTGAAGTCGCTGCCGGCGCGGGGCGGACTGTTCCCCTGCGAGCAGTACCGGCTCGACCGCTCGACCTGGTCAGCGCTGAAGAGCTGGGGTTCGAGCGGCTGGGCGCATGCGCCGGACCTCGACGATGGGCCGCTGGTCGAGGAGGCATCCGGCGAACCCTGCCTTGCGTAGACGATGACGGGCTCCGGAGCGATCCGGAGCCCGTTTCCGTCGGAGGGTTCTCATGATCTCGCGCCGCCTCTATCTCGCGCTCGCACTCGCCGGTGTCGTTCCGGCCTGCGCCACGGCCCCGCAATTCTCCACGGCGCAAGGGCCGAAAGGCATCGTGCTGGAGCGCGACTTCGCCGGGCGCAGCTATGCGAAGGGCATTTTCACCAACAAGGTCACCGGCTCGCAGCGCGGCCTGACCGTCGTGCTCGATGGGCGGCGCCTGAAGGACGGCCTGTCGCTGCGCGAAGACTTCACCTATTCCGACGGCGAGCGCGACGTGAAGACCTGGAGTTTCCGGAAGACCGGGCCGGGCGTCTATGCCGGCACGCGCGAGGATGTCGTCGGCGAGGCGGTGATCCGGCAGGAAGGCGAGGGCGTGCGCCTGTCCTACGACGTCGACCTGACGACCAGCAGCGGCAAGGTCCGTGTGCATTTCGAGGACGTGATCGAGCGCCGGGGCGACGGCGTCATCGTCAACCGGGCGATCGTCTCGAAGTTCGGCGCGCCGATCGGAGATGTCGACCTGCAGTTCTCGCGGCGGGCTCTGCGCTAACCGTCATTGCGAGCGTAAGCGAAGCAACCCAGGGGGACGTCGAGCGCTGCCGCCCCTGGGTTGCTTCGTCGCTGCGCTCCTCGCAATGACGGCGAGGTCCACTACTTCACGAAATTCCCGCCCAACTCGTCGTCGATGTGGACGCGGATGATCTCCTCGAAGTTCGCTTCCGAGGTGAAGCCGAGCGCGGTCGCGCGCTGCGCGTTGAAATTGCGCGGCCAGCCGGCGACGATGCCGTCGATCACCGGATCGGGCACGCGCTTGATCCGGGCGACGACGCCCTCGCCGGCGATCTTGCGCAGGCTCTCGATCTGCTCGGCGACGGTGCAGGAATAGCCCGGCATGGTCAGTGCCCGGCGCGGGCCGATCGCGGAGGTATCCATCGTCGCGGCGTGGATCAGGAAGCCGACCGCCGAGCGCGGGCTCGCATGCCAGTGGCGGACCTGATCCGAGACCGGCAGCACGGCGTCGATGCCGTTGAGCGGTTCGCGGATGATGTTGGAGAAGAAGCCCGAGGCCGCCTTGTTGGGCGTGCCGGGGCGCACGCAGATCGTCGGCAGGCGGATGCCGACGCCGTCGAAGAAGCCGCGGCGGCTGTAGTCGCAGAGCAGGAGCTCGCCGATCGCCTTCTGCGTGCCGTAGCTGGTCAGCGGCGTGGTGAAGAACTCGTCCTCGATCTTGTCGTGGAAGGGCGCGCCGAAGACCGCGACCGAGGAGGTGAAGACGAGGCGCGGCTTGTAGCCCTCGGCGTGGCGGATCGCCTCGAAGAGATGGCGCGTCCCGTCCAGATTGATCCGGTAGCCCTTGTCGAAATCGGCCTCGGCCTCGCCGGAGACGACGGCCGCGAGATGGATGATCAGTTCGGGGCGCGAGGCGATCAGCTCCTCGGCCTGGCCCGGCAGCGAGACGTCGGAGATGACCGCGTCGAACGCGAAGGGGCAGGCCGCGGGCGCGGTCGCGGCGACGACGTCCTGCGCGGTGATCTTGTCGATCGTCTTGCCGCCGAGTTCGCCGGTATGGGCCAGCCGCGCGATGAATTTGCGGCCGACCATGCCGGCGCCGCCGAGGATGAGGATGTGCATCGCGATGTCCCTTCGGGCTCTTGCCTGGTGTGGTCCGGCTGTTCAGCTCGGAATATGGCCGCCGAGATCGTCCTCGACATGGACGCGGATGATCTCGTCGAAATCGCGCTCGGCCCTGAAGCCGAGCGCGGTCGCGCGGCCCGCGTCGAAGCGGGTCGGCCAGCCGGCGACGATGTCGCTGACCGCCTTGTCGGGCGCCCGGCGGATGAGTTTCACCGCCCTGTCGCCGGCGACGCGGCGCAGTGCCTCGATCTGCTCGCCGACCGTGACGCAGACGCCGGGCATGGAGAGGTTGATGCGGGGGCCCAGCGCCTCGCGGCTCAAGGATGCGGCGTGGATCAGGAAGCCGACTGCCGAGCGCGGGCTGGCATGGGTGAAGATCGTGTCGTCGGGCACTGGCAGCGTCGCTTCGATGCCCTGCAGCGGCTCGCGGACGATGCCGGAGAAGAACCCGCCGGCGGAGGCGTTGGGCTTGCCGGGCCTGACCACGATCGATGGGAAGCGGATGCCGACGCCGTCGAGAAAGCCGCGGCGGGAGTAGTCGGCGAGCAGCAATTCGCCGATCGCCTTCTGCGTGCCATAGCTGGTCAGCGGCGTGACGTGGAACTCGTCATGGATCGCGGGCGGGAACGGCGCGCCGAAGACGCCGCTCGAGGTGGTGAAGACGAGCTTCGGCGTGTAGTCCGCGCCGCGCTCGTGCCGGATCGCCTCGAGCAGGTTGCGGGTGCCGTCAAGATTGATGCGGTAGCCCTTGTCGAAGTCGCGTTCCGCTTCGCCGGAGATGATCGCGGCGAGATGGAAGATCACGGCCGGTCGCGATGCGATCAGCTGCCTGATGATCTCAGCGGAGGCGATATCTTCGGCACGGCAGTCGATCTCGCCCGACCAGCCGGGCGGCTTCGGCGGCGCGACGATGTCGGTCAGGACGAGTTTCGAGATGGCGCGCCCGGCGACCATGCCGTCGCGTGCGAGCCGCGCGGCGAGCCGGCTGCCGACCATGCCGGCGGCACCCGTGACCAGGACTTCCATGGCGTCATCCTTCCCCGTCGCCTCGGCGCCACGCCCGTCCGCGCGGCTGCCGCTCGGGCCTCAGAGCGCAAAACCGCCATCTGCGAGATGGATCTGGCCGGTGGTGTAGCTCGCTTCGTCGGAGGCCAGATAGACCGCGAGCCAGGCGATCTCTTCCGCCGTGCCGAGCCGGCCCATCGGCTGGCGGTCGATGAAGGCCTGGCGGGCTGCGGCCTCGCTCGTCTTGGTCGCCTTGGCGAGGTCGCCGATGCGCTGGTCGAGCGAGGGCGACTGGATCGTGCCGGGGCAGATCGCATTGGCGCGCACGCCCTTCTTGATGAAGTCGGCCGCGACCGCCTTGGTCAGGCCGATCACCGACGCCTTGGTCGCGCCGTAGACATAGCGGTTGGGGATGCCGCGCACCGAGCCCGCACCCGAGGCGATGTTGACGATCGAGCCGCCGCCCTTTTCCAGCATCGCCGGCAGGAAGGCCTTGATCGTGCGGTGCATCGAGCGGACGTTGAGATCGAAGGAGAAGTCCCAGGCGCGGTCGTCGCAGTCCAGCACCGTGCCGTGATGGACGAAGCCGGCGGCGTTGACCAGGATGTCGATCGCGCCGAGCTTGGCGGCGAAGGCGTCGACGGCTCGCGTCGAGAGCACGTCGAGCTTGCGCTTCTTGGCTTTGGGGATCCCCTCCAGCAGCGCCACGTCCTTGTCGGTCGCATAGACGGTGGCGCCCTCCGCGACGAAAGCCTCGGCGATCGCCCGGCCGATGCCCTGTCCCGCCGCGGTGACGACCGCGACCTTGCCCTTCAAACGTCCTGCCATGGTGCTTCGTCCCTGTTCAGCCGGCTTTTTCGAGTGATTTGCGCATATGCGTGAGCCGCCGGTCGGCCCGCTCCTCGTGATGGGTGACGACATAGCCGAGCCGCTCGTACCAGGCGATGCGCTCGGTCAGCTTGGCGTTGGTGTAGAGATGGACCGCGTCGTGACCGCGTTCGAGCGCGCGCGCGTCGGCGAAATCCATGAGGCCCGAGCCCACGCGCCTGCCCGTGGCCAGCGGCGAGACGGCGATGCTCCAGACCGTGAATTTCCCGGGCTCCTCTTCGAGCACCAGAACGCCGTCGAGGCCCGTGTCGCTCTCGGCCAGCCAGATCTCGTGCTCGTCGATGACCTGCGCGTAGTCGGCGATGCGCGGCAGCGAGGGCGCGCCGATGATGCTCTCGTTCGGCAGGTAGGCGGCCTCGGTGAGCGCGACGATGGCCGGAATGTCGTCTCTGGTGGCGCGGCGCGGCTGCATCTCACCCACCGACGTCCTGGCCGCCGAAGGCCGCGAGCGACGCCTTCTGCCGGCCGTCGGCATCGAAATTCGCCGGGTCGAGCCAGCCGCGAAAGGCGGCATCGACCGCCGGCCATTCCGAATCGAGGATCGAGAACCAGGCGGTGTCGCGGTTCCGGTCCTTGACCACCATGTGCTGGCGGAACAGGCCCTCATAGGTGAAGCCGAAGCGCAGCGCGGCCCGCTTGGACGGCTCGTTCAGGTCGTTGCACTTCCATTCATAGCGGCGATAGCCGAGCGAGAAGCCGTAATCTCCGACGAGATGGATCGCCTCGGTCGCGACCCGCGTCTTCTGCAGGCTCGGCGAATAGGTGATCCAGCCGACCTCGAACACGCCGTGGGCCGGCCGGATCTCCATGATCCAGAGATGGCCCTTGGCCTTGCCGTCGGCCTTGTCGATCACGGCGAGCGGCACGATGCCGGCCTGGCCGGCCATCGAAGTCAGGAGGGCGCCATAGGCGTCCTTGTCCTTGGGCGGCAAGGCCGGCAGCCAGTCCCAGACCGCGTCATGGCCGGCATTGGCGGCCCAGATGTCGTCGAGATGGCGCGCGACGTCGAGCGGTTCGAGCCGGCACCAGCGGCCTTCCAGCACCCTGGCGGGAGGGAAAGGCGGCGCCTTCCAGTTCAGAGCTTGCGTCATGGTTTCGCGGTCTCCTGCCAGCCGGCCAGGTCGGTCGTCACGGTCCAGCCCGCCCCGAGTTCGCCCGCGATCGCCTCGGCGAGCGCGGCTCCCTCGGCCTCCCAGGCGAGCTGCTCGACGGCGTTCGGAAAGCGCGAGCGCGCCTCCTGATCCTCTTCGTAGATCGCGTCGAAGGTGTCCATCCAGGCTTCGAGCCGGTCGGCCAACGCCTCGGACAGGCCGACATCCTCGGCGTCGACGGCCTTGCGCCGGCCCTTGGCGTCGAGCGTCCACAGGCCGCTCTGGCCGAGCCAGGCCGGCGCGATCAGGAGCGTCCCGCTCACGAGCGAGCCTTCAGATCTTCGGTGAAGAACGGGTTCAGCGGCGCCGACGGACCGTTGCCGGCGAAGCCCTTGAAGCTCCCTTCCTCCTTGATCAGCCGCGTCGCCTCGATGAAGGCGGCCCAGGCGGCCCGCGCCAGCGCCCCGCCGATCGAGATGCGGCGCGCGCCGAGCTTCTCGATCTCGGCGACGGAGAGGCCGAAATCGCCGAAGATCAACTGATTGACCGGCTTGGCTCCGGCGGCCGCGACGATCGCGGAAATCTGCTCCGGCGTCTTCGGGCCGGGCGCATAGAGCACGTCGGCGCCGGCCTCGGCATAGGCCGCGATGCGCCGCGACGCTTCGTTCAGCGCATCGGGATGGCCGGTCAGGAAGCATTCTGCCCGTGCCGTCAGCAGCACGCCGGTGCCGGTCTCGTCGATCGCCCTGCGTGCCGCCCGGATGCGCTCGACAGCAAGCTCGAACGGGTAGAGCGGGTCGTCCTTGCGGCCGGTCGCGTCCTCGATCGAGAGGCCGGCGACGCCGGTCGCGACGCAGAGCTTGACGTTGGCGGCGACGCCGTCGGGCGTGTCGGCATAGCCGTTCTCGAAATCCGCGTTGACGGGCAGGTCCGGCACCGCCTTCACCATCTCGGCGATATGGGCGAGCATCATGTCGCGCGGCACGTCCTGGTCGGCGCGCCCCTGCGTGAAGGCGAAGCCCGCGCTCGTCGTCGCCAACGCCGGAAAACCCTGGCCGCGCAGCCAGCGGGCCGAACCGAGATCCCAAGGGTTCGGCATAACGAAGCAGCCGGCCTCATGCAGCCTGCGGAAGGCGTCGATCTGCGGAGCATAGGCCATTTTAAATCGTTTCAGACCGGGATGGCTTCGGGGCGGCCATAGTGTCGGGCTCGTGCCGTCTTGTCAGCCCTCCCGTTCATGCGCAAGCGCTCCGGCACGAATGCACGCCGGACATGCGCAGCGGTTCAGTAGGCGAGGATCAGGCGGTAGACGTCGTGCTCCAGCACGGGGCCGCTCAGGCCGCCGGACGCGGCGGTGAGCCGAGCCTTCAACGCCGCCGCATCGGTGCCAGTGACCGCGGCGACGCCGTGGGAGATCGCCAGGTCCGGATCGGGTGCGAAGGCAGGGTGCGGCTCCGTTTGCCGAGACCGGCCTAGGCGCAGCGCGACGATACCGTCGCCGCCGACCAGTCGCGAGAGGAGCGCCGCGTCGGCGCTGGCACCGGCTTCGTCGGCCCGCCAGCGCAGGAAGCCGAGATGGCTGCCGCCGCCGGCGCCGGATCGCCCGGTCTCGCGATAGACGAAGCGGCGAAAGCCGCTCATCAACGGCCGCATCCGCAGCGAGGCCGGAGTCGGATTGGCGAGCAGGTGGCGGTACTCCGGCGTCTCCAGCGCGGCCGGCGTGTCGAGATCGTAGAGCGTCAGGAAGCGGCTCCTTGCGCCGCGGCCGCGGACGAAACGCCGGGCGCCCCGAAAACCCGGCATGGTCAGCCGCTCCGGCACATGCTCGCGACCGTGCCAGTCCTCGTACTCCGCCAGCGCCTCGGGCGCGACCGTGTTGGCGATGACGAGGAAGGCTGCGCCGGGCCAGTCGGTGCCGGACCGGATCACGGCTGAAGCGGTCATGGCCGCAGCAGGATTTTCGAGGCCGAGCGCCTTTTGGCTCGGGCGAAAGCCGCCGGGGCATCCGCCAGCGCGGCCTCTTCGCTGATCATCAGCGAGACGCGTGCCGCATTGCCGGCGAGGAAGCCGATCACGCGCGGCCAGGTCGCAAGCGGGGCGCGATAGGAACCGCGCAGCTGCTGGTGGTTGCGGACCAGCTTCGTCAGATCGATCGCGGCGGGCCGGGCATGGATGCCGCAGATCGTCAGCACGCCGCGCAGGGCCAGCAGGTCGAGCGCCTCGCCGACGAGTTCGGGCACGCCGGCGGCCTCGATGATGCGGTCATAGGTCAGCAGCAGGCCGGCGCGCTCCAGCCCGTCGCGCAGCGAGCCGCCGGCGGTATCGACGACATCGGGGAAGCCCATGGCGCGGAGCGTCGCCAGCCGCGCCGCATCGTCGCGGCCGGCGACGACGATGCGGCCGGCGCCGGCTGCCTCGGCGAAGAGCGCGATGCCCTGGCCGATCGTGCCGGGGCCGATGATCAGGACGTCGTCGCCCGGGCGGACGCCGGCCGTGTCGACGGCTTCCGCCGAGACGGTCATCGGCTCGGTCAGCGCCGCGAGCGCGTCCGGCAGCTCGTCGGGCAGCGGAACGCAGTTCTCGGCCGGGACACAGGCCAGGGCCGCGAAGCCGCCGTCGCGCATGATGCCGATGCCACGCCGGCTGACGCAGTCCTCCGATCGCCCGGTCCGGCAGCGCTCGCAGCGGCCGCAGACGACGGAGGGGCGGATCACGACGCGGTAGCCCGGCCGCAAGCCGGAGACGCCGGCCCCGATGAAGGCGACCGAGCCGGCGAACTCGTGGCCGAGCGTCACGGGCATGGCCTCGCGCATCGCGGCATAGCCCGCGGTCCAGTCGGCGACATGCAGATCGGTGCCGCAGATGCCGGCGGCACGCACCGCGACGACGACCTCGCCAGGTCCGGGCGCGTCGGGCTCGGGAACGTCGCACAGGACGATACCCGGCTCGGGCGCGAGCTTCCTTAGCGCGAGCATCGGCTCGATCCTTGCCTGCGCTATTCCGGCTTGATGCCGGCGGCCTTGATGACGCCGGCCCAGGTCTCGGCGTCCCTCGCCATGAAGGCGGCGAGTTCTTCCGGTGTGCCGGGTGCGGGCTCGGCGCCGATCTCGACCAGACGGGCCGCGACCTGCGGCTTGGCCAGCGCGCCGTTGATCGCGGCGTTCAGCGCCGCGACCACGGTCGGCGACGTGCCCTTCGGCGCGACCAGCGCGACCCAGGCGGAGAGGTCGTAGCCGGCATAGCCTTGCTCGGCCACGGTCGGCACCTCGGGGAGCAGGCTCGTGCGTTTCGCGGTGGTGACGGCGAGCGCCTTGAGCGTGCCGCCCTTGACCTGCGCCGAGGCGCCGGCGAGCGTCGAGAACATCACGTCGATATTGCCGCTGATCGTGTCGGTCAGGGCCGGCGCCTCGCCGCGATAGGCGACATGCTGGACAGGGGCGCCGGAGACGAGCCCGAAGACCTCGCCGGCGAGATGGGCGACGGTGTTGGCGCCGCCCGAGCCGAAGGTGATCGGCGTGCCGCGGCTTTTGCCCAGCGCCTCGAGTTCCTTCATCGTCTTCACCGGCAGCTTGAGGCCGCAGGAGACGACGAAGGGCAGTTTCGCGATCATCGCGACGGGAACGAGATCGGCCTTCCAGTCGAAGGGCAGGTTCGGCCGCAGCGCCGGGTTGATCACCATGGTCGTCGGCGCGGCGAGCAGGGTGTAGCCGTCGGCCTCGGCCTTGGCGACCGCCTGCGAACCCAGCACCGTGCCGGCGCCGCCGCGATTCTCGATGACGAGGCGCTGCTTCAGGATGTCGCCAGCGGCTTCCGCCACGACGCGGGTGACGACATCGACACCGCCGCCGGCGGCGAAGGGTACGATCAGCTGGATCGGTTTGGCCGGCCAGGCCTGGGCAAGAGCGGGGCGGGCCGTTCCCGTCGCCAGCAGGGCGAGCGCCCCGCCAAGCGCGGCGCGGCGCGAAGGACCGTCGCCGGTCAAGGCCATGTGATCACGGGTCATCAGCATCCTCCCAGAAGCCGTCTTGCTTGTCGTTGCCCGGAGAAAGCCAGCGATACCGGGTTGCCGCAAGCCCGAAATCTGCGGTGTTCGATAGCCTCAGGCTATGGTCTGCGGCCGAGTTCGGCGGCGCGCTGCCGCAGCAGCGCCTCCAGGCGCTGGATCAGCCGGCTGCGGGCCCGTTCGATCGGCCGGTGCAGATGCAGCTCGTAAGGCGGCGGGTGGTCGAGCCGCCTGACCGCGACACGGGACCGGTCGGCGGCGAGCGCGCTGAAGGCGTCGACCACGGCGATGCCGATGCCGGCCTCGGCCAGGCCGATGGCGGTCTCGGCGAAGCGCGCGACATGGGTGCGGGCCGGCGTGACCCCGCCGGCACGCAGGACCGCGTCGACGACGAGCCCGTGCACCGAGTGCGGCTCGAACACGATGATCGGCTTGCCGGCGAGCCCGGCCGGCGCCAGCGGAGCATCGCCCTGCGGCAGCCAGCCGAGAGGCGCGACCGCCACCACCGGCGCCTTGACTACGGGCACGCTGCGCACCCCGGCATGCAGGATCGGGAACAAGGTGAGCGCGCATTCGCCCTGGCCGGAGAGCAGGTAGTCCATCACCTGGCTGACCGAGAGGATGTCGAGATGCAGGCTCAGGCCCGGATGCTCGGCGAGGAGGTCGGCCACGGCCAGCGGCAGTAGCACGCGCCCGACGCTGGGCGAGGCGCCGAGCCGGAGCGAGCCGCCATCGGCCCGCGCCAGGCGCAGCGCCCGGGCGAGCGCACCCTCCATCTGCTCGAAGGCGAGATCGACCTCGCCGAGCAGCCGGTGCGCCTCGGCGGTCGGCACCAGCCGGCCGCGGTTGCGGTCGAACAGGGCGAGCCTGGAGACGTCCTCGATCCGGCGGATCGTCTTGGTCACGGTCGGCTGCGCGATGCGCAGCTCGCGTGCCGCGCCGACCACGGTGCGGCAGCGCATCAGCGCCCGGAACACCTCGATCTGGCGCAGCGTGAGCAGCATGGGCGCACCCCCGCGGGTCTCGCCGCGCTCAGTGATTGTCGCGCGGCACGCCGAACTTCTTGTGGATCTTCTGGTACTTCACCGCGGGCTTGAGGACCATGCCCTCGGAGAGCTCGCCGACGATCTTGCGCTGGATCTCCTGCCAGGGCGTCTGGCTCTTCGGGTATTTGTAGCCGCCGGCCGCCTTCAGCGCTGCCTTGCGGGCCGCCAGCTCGTCATCCGAGATCAGGATGTCGGCCGAGCGCTTCTTCAGGTCGATGCGGACCTTGTCGCCGGTCCTGAGCAGAGCGAGCCCGCCGCCGGTCGCCGCTTCCGGCGAGGCGTTGAGGATCGAGGGCGAGCCCGAGGTGCCGGACTGGCGTCCGTCGCCGACGCAGGCGAGCGCGGTGACGCCCTTCTTGATGAGGTAATCCGGCGGCCGCATGTTGACGACCTCGGCCGCTCCGGGATAGCCGATCGGCCCGACGCCGCGGATGAACAAAACGCAGTGCTCGTCGATGGCGAGCGCCGGATCGTCGATGCGGTGGTGGTAGTCCTCCGGCCCATCGAAGACGATCGCACGGCCCTCGAAGGCCATCGGGTCCTTCGGGTTCTCGAGATAGCGCTTGCGGAATTCCGGCGTGATCACGCTGGTCTTCATGATCGCGGAATCGAACAGGTTGCCGGAGAGGTTGAGGAAGCCGGCCTCCTTCTTCATCGGCTCGTCATAGCTCTTGATGACGTTGCGGTTGATCGCGAAGAAGCCCTTGCAGTTCTCCTCATGGGTGCGGCCATTGGCGGTGATCGCCGGCTTGAGCTTGCCCTTCTCGAGCAGCTCCGCGATCACGGCGGGCAGCCCGCCGGCGCGGTAATAATCCTCGCCGAGATATTCGCCGGCCGGCTGCATATTGACCAGCAGCGGCGTGTCGTAGCCGATCTTGGTCCAGTCCTCGTTGTCGAGGGGCACGCCGATATGTCTGGCGATGGCGTTGACGTGGATCGGCGCGTTGGTCGAGCCGCCGATCGCCGAGTTGATCACGATCGTGTTCTCGAAGGCCTCGCGCGTCAGGATCTTCGACGGGATCAGGTTCTCCCAGACCATCTCGACGATGCGCTTGCCGGTCAGATAGGCCATCTCGTAGCGGTCGCGATAGGGCGCGGGGATCGCGGCGGCGCCCGGCAGGGTCATGCCCATCGCCTCGGCCAGCGCATTCATGGTCGAGGCCGTGCCCATGGTGTTGCAGTGGCCCGCCGACGGCGCGGAGGAGGCGACCAGATCGACGAAGCCGCGATAGTCGATCTCGCCGGCCGCCATCATCTGGCGCGCCTTCCAGACGATGGTGCCCGAGCCGGTGCGCTCGCCGCGGAAATCGCCGTTCAGCATCGGCCCGCCGGGCAGCGCGATCGCCGGGATATCGACGGTGGCGGCCGCCATGATCTGGGCCGGGGTGGTCTTGTCGCAGCCGGTGGTCAGCACGACGCCGTCGAGCGGATAGCCGTAGAGGATCTCGACGAGCGAGAGATATTGCAGGTTGCGGTCGAGCGAAGCGGTCGGGCGCTTGCAGGTTTCCTGGATCGGATGGATCGGGAACTCGAAGGGCACGCCGCCCATCTCGCGGATGCCGTCGCGGATGCGCGGGGCCAGTTCGAGGTGGTGGCGGTTGCAGGGCGCGATGTCGGACCCGGTCTGGGCGATGCCGATGATCGGCCGGCCGGATTGCAGCTCCTCGCGCGACAGGCCGAAATTCATCGTCCGCTCGATATAGAGCGCGGTCATGTCGGCGTTGGCGGGGTTGTCGAACCAGGCCTTCGAGCGCAGCTGCGAGGGCTTGATCCGGCGCTGGGCCTTCTTGCGCACGGTCGCGACCGGGCGGTCCTGGCGCGCGACGTTGCTCTCGGGCGTTTTGGCCATCTTCGTTTCCTCTCGCGGGCGCGGCGCTCACGGCCGCTTGCCGTTTCTCATTCAAACGATTTGAAGCTCGCCATCATGCCGATCGGTCCTGCCGGAGCAAGCGCCGAAACGGGAGATAGTCATACTATTCGCGCAAGCTGCATACAGCATGCAGAGACGGCCTGCCAGCGCTTTTAGGCCGCGTCAGGCTTTTGCGACGGCTATCTGGGCTTGCGGCGCGATGGTTCAGGCTCCTCGCTTCCCAATGCCGTCAAGGTGACGGGCGCATGCCCATCGAACGCAACCACGAGATCGAGCCGGCCGCCCATGGCTTCCACATAGCCGCGCAATGTCGAGAGCAGCATGTCGGTCCGCTTCTCGATCTGAGAGACCGATACCTGATCCTTTCCGAGCGCGCGGCCGAGCTGAATCTGGGTCAGTTCGCGCGCCTTGCGAAGCTGCTGCAAGGTCACGCATTCGGAGATGAGTTCATCGCCGCGCCGGGCCGCACGGGCTCGTTGCTCGGCGGTCATGCTCTTGCGGAAAACCTCTTCGGCCGGGACAGCCATGTCATGGTTCCTTTTTCAGTCTGTCGAGATGGGCGTCGAAACGGCGGTCCGCGGTTGCGATGAGCTGCCGATAGAAGCGTTTCTCGGAGACGCCCGACTTGTCGGCTGCGACGAGCAGGATCGCAGCTCGCGCAGGGTCGAACGCGTAGGCCAGTCGCCAGACGCCATCGGCCGCCTTGAACCGCAGCTCCTTCATATTCGCGTGGCGAGATGCCTTCAGCGTGTCGGCATGGGGACGCGACAATTGCGGCCCGAAACGCTGGAGCAGGATCACGCCGGCCTCGATCTCGACCTTGACGTCACCCTCCATCGCCGCGAACTCCTCGGCGAAGCTTTCATCGAAGGCGATGGCCCAAACCATATCGACGAAATAACTCTGAAATTATATAATGTCAACATTCTGAAGTTATATAATGTCAACATTATGTCTTTGGGATGGCTTGCAACATGGCCGGCTTTCCAGCCAAGACAGCGTCAAGGCTCCAGCTTCAGCGAGCTACCTTCGAACAGGGCCCGAGGACATCCGCCATGACGCTCCAGATCGTCCCGTCCTTCTCCCGCATCGGCGAGGAGAACGCCTTCGCCGTGCTGGCGCGCGCGACCGAACTGCAACGCCAAGGCAAGGACGTCATCAATCTCGGCATCGGCCAGCCGGATTTCCCGACGCCGGACCATATCGTCGAGGCCGCCGTGAAAGCGCTGCGCGACGGGCATCACGGCTACACCCCGGCCAACGGCATCCTGCCGCTGCGCGAGGCTGTGGCGGCCGATCTGCACAAGCGTTTCGACGTTGAGGTCTCACCCGAGAGCGTAATGATCGTGCCTGGCGGCAAGGTCACCATGTTCATGGCGATCCTGATGTTCGGCGAGCCGGGCGCCGAGATCCTCTATCCCGATCCCGGCTTCCCGATCTACCGCTCGATGATCGAATACACCGGCGCGACGCCCATTCCGGTGCCGATCCGAGAGGAGAACGGCTTTGCCTTCTCGGCGGAAGAGACGCTGGCGCTGATCACGCCGAGGACGCGGCTCCTGATCGTCAACTCGCCGGCGAACCCGACCGGCGGCGTCACGCCGAAGAGCGAGGTCGACAAGCTGGTCGCCGGGCTCGCGGCTTTCCCCGACGTCGCGGTGATGTCGGACGAGATCTACGACCAGATGCTCTATGACGGCGAGCAGCATGTCTGCCTGCTGTCGTATCCCGAGATCCGGGACCGGCTGATCCTGCTCAATGGCTGGTCGAAGACCTATGCCATGACCGGCTGGCGCATGGGCTTTTCGGTCTGGCCGAAGCCGCTCTACGACAATGCCCGCAAGCTCGCGGTGAACTCGCATTCCTGCGTCAACGCGGCGGCGCAATGGGCCGGGCTCGCAGCGCTGACCGGCCCGCAGGATGCGGTCGCCATGATGCTGGCCGAGTTCGACCGGCGGCGGCAGGCTGTGGTCGCCGGGCTGAACGGCCTGCCCGGAATCTCCTGCATCGTGCCGAAGGGTGCGTTCTACGCCTTCCCGAACGTCTCGCAGACCGGCTGGAAGGCGAAGAAGCTGGCCTCTGCGCTGCTGGAGGACGCTGGCGTCGCCACCATCGGCGGCCCCGATTTCGGCGTTCATGGCGAGGGCTATATCCGGCTGTCCTATGCCAACTCGCTGCCGAACATCGAGCGGGCGCTGGAGCGGATGGGGACCTTCCTCAGGAGCGCGCAGGCCGCCTGACCCGCCCCGGCACCAGTCGCACCTGCCGCGGCGCCGCCAGCCAGATCGCCGCCGCCGAGACGAAGCAACAGGCGATCGCCAGCAGGAAGGCCGGGCGATAGCTGCCGGTCGCGTCGTGGATTGCGCCTGCGAGCCACGGCCCGGCCGCGCCGCCGCCGAGCAGGGCGACCGTGATCGTGCCGAAGATCGCGCCGAAATGCGGCCCCTCGAAGATTTCGGCGACGATCGCGCCCATCACCGAGGTCAGCGCGTAGCCGAGAAAGCCCTGCGTGATGACCATCACATAAAGCATGACCGGCGACGGTGAGTGCTCCAGCGCGATCAGCGCCGAGTAGCAGATGGCGAAGCCCGTGCAGCCGATCGTCCAGATCCATTCCCGTCCGATGCGATCGGACAGGGCGCCGAGGCCAATCTGGCCGGGTATCGCGACGGCGCTGACGAGACCGAGCGCCCAGGCGGCCGTGAGCGGGCTGAAGCCGACCTCGATCAGATATTTGGTCTGGTGGACCTGCACGGCATACCAGGCGATCAGCGCGCAGAAATAGCCGAGCGCGATCCACCAGAACCGTGCGGTACGCAGCGCCCGGGCTAGCGTCCATTCGATCGCGACCCAGGCCTCGTCGACCACCGCCGCCGCGCGATGCGCGGCGCCTGCGCCGGCCGAGCCCCGCTCGCCATCGGGCAGCAGGCCGAGGTCCTGCGGCCGGCGGCGGACGAACAGGTTGAGCGGGCCGAGCGCCAGCAGCACGATCAGGCCCATGATCCAGCAGGCGGAGCGCCAGCCATCCCGGCTGATGATTGATTGCAGCCAGGGTAGGAGCAGGAGCGCGCCGACGCCGACGCCGGAAAAGGCGATGCTGATCGCAAAGGCCCGCCGGCGCATGAACCAGTTCGGCAGGAACAGCGACTGCGCCGAGAAGCTCATCAGATTGGCGCCGCAGCCGACCAGCACGCCGAGCGTCAGATAGAGCTGCCAGGGCGCGCCGATCGCCGGCGCGGTCAGAAGGCCGACCGCGAGCATCGCGACTCCGGTCTCGATCACGACGCGCGGGCCATGCCGGTCCATGACGCGGCCGACGAAGGGGCCGGTCACCGCCGAGACCAGGAAGCCGAACGAGAAGGCGCCGGAGGCCAGCCCCCGTTCCCAGCCGAATTCGTCGATCAGGGGCGGCAGCAGCAGCGAGAAGGCGGTTCGCGCGCTGACGGCGACCGCCATGGTCACGAAGGCGATGCCGATGACGAGCCAGCCATAGTAGAAGGGAAGGCGCGACGACCAGTGCGGAGGCGATGGCTGCATCGCCTATCCGTCCGCCTCGCGCGCTATGCCGTCAATCCGCGCACGACGCGCGGCGGGGCTGCGCCCAGCCTAGACCTTCGCCGCGCTCGCCGCCGCGTCGATGTTGGCGACCAGCTCGGCGTCGAGGCCGAGCGAACCCGAAAGACCGGCGAGGAAATCCTTTTCGGCGGCGGTGTCTGGATTGATCGCGATCCGGGCTGCCGTATAGATTTGCGCCGCCAGCTCCGGCGATTCGGCCGCCTCGACCAAGGCGTCGACGGAGGCCGGGTTCGCCATCTCCTCGCTGAGCCAGTCGTTCGCCTCCTGGTCCATACCGGCCTCGCGCAGGCCGCCGAGGATCGCCTCGCGCTCCGCATCGTCGATATGGCCGTCGCAGGCCGAGGCCGCGATCATGGCGCGGATGAAGACCAGTGCCGTCTTCTCCGTGGTCGCTTCCGGCTCGAAGCCGGTGCCGGCCGGCGCCGGCAGGAGTTCGGGCTGCTGCTGCACGTCGAGCAGCGGCTTGCCGGCCTGGTAGTTCTGATAGGCCTTGTAGGCGAGGCCGCCGATCAGGGCCGCACCGCCGAGCTTCGCCGCCGAGCCGATGACGGAGCGTCCGGCCGAGGTGCCGAAGACCAGCGCGCCGAGGCCGCCGAGCACGGCGGTGCCCATGGCCGGGTTCTTGTCGAACATCGCCTTGGCCTGTGCCAGCACGTCCTGGACGCCGCGCCCGCCGGTGACCTGGCCGAGCGCATCGCCCGCCTTCTGCTGGACACCGGTCTGGCGCGCGGCGTCGCCGACGCCCTGCGTCGCCTGGCTCAGGATCTGACCCGCCATGCCGGCGAGCCCGCCGACCCCGCCGCCGCGTTGGAACTGCTCGGCCAATCCGCCCAGCGTACCGGCGAGCCCGCCGGCCTTGCCCGGCGCGGTGCCGCCCTGAGCCGCCTGGCTGCCGGCGCTGACCAGTGCGTCGAGAAGCGATTTGGCGTTGAACATCGGGGCTTTTCTCCTGCGTCTGAAACGAACCACTGGGCGACTGGCCGTCGACGTGCCACCTAAGCGTCGACTTGCATGATCGCTAGACCGGCCATGCGAAAATGTGATGACGCGGCTAAACGCTCGGCAACGGCAGCGAGCCGGGCTCCTTCAGCGTCTCCAGCGCGATCTCGGAGCGGACCCGCGCCACGCTCTCATGCGGCAGCAGCATCTCGTTGACGAGGCGAGAAAGCTCCTTCAGGTCGCCGACCGCGACCTTCAGCATGTAGTCGGCCTCGCCCGTGAGGGCGTGCGCCTCGAGGATCGCCGGCGTCAGCCGCACCAGATCGCGGAAGCGCCGCGCATTGTCGCGCGAGTGCGTGTTCAGCGCGACATGGATGAAGACGGTGACGCCGAGGCCCACCGCCGCCGGATCGATCAGGGCGCGGTAGCCGCGGATGGTGCCGTCCTGTTCGAGACGCTGTCGCCGGCGCGAGACTTGGCTCGCCGACAGTCCGATGCGCTCGGCCAATGCGCCATTGGTCAGCGAGGCGTCCTGCTGGAGCGCCTCGAGCAGGCGCCAGTCGAAACCGTCGAGGGTGGGCAATTTTTGCATCGAAAGTCCAATCCATGCACGGACCGTGCGGATCATCGGCTTTGGCGCCCGATTTTGCAAACTCCGCGCGCGCTCGCTGCGCGATGATCCGTGCACGTCAGATCAGGAGGAGAAACCGCATGGGTCCGTTTCCGCACGACGCAGAGCCGCCGGCGATTTCCGAGGCCAATCCGATGGGCACCGACGGCTTCGAGTTCGTCGAGTTCGCCCACCCCGAGCCCGAGCAGCTCGGACCGCTGTTCGAGCAGATGGGCTTCACGGCGGTCGCCAGGCACCGCTCGAAGCGGGTGACGCTCTATCGCCAGGGCGACGTCAACTTCGTCGTCAACGCCGAGCCGGATTCCTTCGCGCAGCAATTCGCAGCTGAGCACGGCCCCTGCGCCTGCGCCATGGCTTTCCGGGTCGTCGATGCGAAGCATGCTTTCGAGCGTGCGGTTTCGCTCGGTGCCGAGCCCTATGAGAGCAAGGTCGGGCCGGGCGAGCTCGCGATCCCGGCGGTCAGGGGTATCGGCGGCTCGATCCTGTATTTCGTCGATCGCTATGGCGCGAAGGGCTCGATCTGGGATGTCGATTTCGACTGGCTCGCCGAGGCCGACCCGCATCCCGAGCAGGCCGGGATGTATTATCTCGACCACCTGACCCATAACGTCATGCGCGGGCGCATGGACCATTGGGCCGACTGGTACGGCGAGCTGTTCAATTTCCGCGAGATCCGCTTCTTCAACATCGAGGGCAAGCTGACCGGGCTGATCTCGCGGGCGCTGACCTCGCCCTGCGGCAAAATCCGCATCCCGATCAACGAGTCGCTCGACGACAAGAGCCAGATCGAGGAGTACCTGCGCCAGTACAAGGGCGAGGGCATCCAGCATGTCGCGCTCGGCGCGCGCGACATCTACGCCTCGGTCGAAACCTTGCGCGCCAACGGCCTGCCCTTCATGCCGGCGCCGCCCGCGACCTATTACGAGAAGGTCGATGCCCGCGTCCCGAACCATGGCGAGCCGGTCGAGCGGCTGAAGGCCAACGGCATCCTGATCGACGGCGAGGGCGCGGTCGCGCTCGGCGAGAAGGCCGGCCGGATGAGCAAGGTGCTGCTGCAGATCTTCTCCGGCACCGTGCTGGGGCCGATCTTCTTCGAGTTCATCCAGCGCAAGGGCGACGACGGCTTCGGCGAGGGCAATTTCCGCGCGCTTTTCGAGTCGATCGAGGAGGACCAGATCAGGCGCGGCGTACTGAGCGTCGAGGCGGCGGAGTAGCCCGCCGCTAGGCCACCAGGCCTAGGCCGGCGTGCGGGCCGCTCAAGCTTGTCGACTTCGCTGAATCGGCGTAACGCCTAGGGTTACGCGCCGGAACAGGCGCGACCCGGGAGAACGGCCATGACGACGGCGACCGCTGAAGCCCTGCGTGGCCATCAGGGCCCCTGGTGGACCCATCTCTACGTGCAGGTGCTGACCGCGATCGCCATCGGCGTGCTGCTCGGGCACTTCTATCCCGCCACGGGCGAGGCGATGAAGCCGCTCGGCGACGCCTTCATCAAGGCGATCAAGATGATCATCGCGCCGATCATCTTCCTCACCGTCGTCCACGGCGTCGCCTCGATGGACGACATGAAGAAGGTCGGCCGCGTCGGGCTCAAGGCGCTGCTCTATTTCGAGCTGGTGACGACGCTGGCGCTGATCGTCGGCCTCGTCGTGATCAATCTCTGGAAGCCCGGCGTCGGCATGAACGTCGATCCCGGCACGATCAACACGTCGGGCATCGCCGCCTTCACCGCCAAGGCGAAGGAGCAGAGCACGATCGCCTTCCTGCTCAACGTCATCCCCGACACGGTGGTCGGCGCCTTCGCCAATGGCGAGATCCTGCAGGTGCTGTTCTTCGCGCTGCTCTTCGCCTTCGGCCTTCAGATGATCGGCGAGCGCGGCAAGGCGATCCTGCATTTCATCGACGACATCGCCCAGGTCTTCTTCAAGATCGTCGGCATCATCATGAAGGCGGCACCGATCGGCGCCTTCGGGGCGATGGCCTTCACCATCGGCAAGTTCGGCGTCGCGACCCTGTTCTCGCTCGCCTCCTTCATGGCGGCATTCTACGTCACCTGCCTGCTCTTCATCTTCCTGGTGCTGGGCACGATCGCGCGGCTGCACGGCTTCTCGATCCTGAAGTTCATCGCCTACATCAAGGAAGAGCTGCTGATCGTGCTCGGCACCTCCTCCTCGGAGAGCGTGCTGCCGCGCATGATCGCCAAGATGAGCCATCTCGGCTGCAAGGAGAGCGTCGTCGGCCTCGTCATCCCGACCGGCTACTCCTTCAACCTCGACGGCACCTGCATCTACCTGACCATGGCCGCCGTCTTCCTGGCGCAGGCGACCAACACCGATCTCTCGCTGTCGCAGGAAATCGGCATCATCGCCGTGCTGCTGCTGACCTCGAAGGGCGCCGCCGGCGTCACCGGCTCGGGTTTCATCGTGCTTGCGGCGACCCTGGCCTCGGTCGGGACCATCCCCGTCGCCTCGATCGCGCTGATCCTCGGCATCGACCGCTTCATGTCGGAGGCGCGCGCGCTCACCAACCTGATCGGCAACGGCGTCGCCACCATCGTCGTGTCGAAATGGGAGCGCTCGGTCGACGAGCGCCGGATGCAGGCGATCCTGGCCAAGGAGACCGGCTACGACGCCGAGAACGAGCCGGCGCGGACGGCTGTTTGAGGCACGTCGCCGGATCTCGCTTAGAGAATGCTGACTTGGCTCTGAACCACGCCGTCATCCTGGGCGAGCGAAGCTCGACCCGGGAACCATCGCAGAACGCTGCGCTTTACGATGGATCCCGGATCTGCGCCGCTTCGCGGCTTGTCCAGGATGACGCAGTGGTTCCGAGCTGAATCAGCACGCTTTCAGGGCAGCCGCTTCAGCATCAGCGGCGCGCCGACGGCCGGGTCCTTGCGCCAGATTCCGTTTTCGGAGACGAGGTCGATGCTGTGGCCCTTGCGGGCGACGAGCGTCAGCCGACCGTCGGCATAGCGCCAGCCGACCGGATCGAAGATGTTAAGGCCGGTATCGGTGCAGCTGCCCTCGATCGCGGCCGGGCTGCGGCCGGCCGAGGTGACCGGACCCTGGCTCAAGGCGAGCTTGCAGGTCTCGCGATTGGCCTGACGCATCACGCCGTAGCGGCCGGGCAACGTCTCTGCCCCCGGCGCACGCGCCGGATCGACCACCGTCGCCCGCTGGGCCGCCGCTGCCGCGATCTCGGCCGGGCGCTGAGCGGGACGGCGCGCGGCGCGGGGATAGGCTTTCGAATCGAGCCCGTAGGTCTGGCCATCGGGACCCTTGCCCTGCAGGAGCTTGTCCGCCCCTGTCTCCTGGAAGGCAATCACCGGCTTGCCTTGCGCATCCTCGAACCGGGGCGCGCCCTGGCCTCCCGGGTTCCAGGCGGCGACCGTATCGAGCACCGGCAAGGCACGGCGGCAGGTCGCGGGAAAGCGCAGCTGCCGTCCGCGCGCCGCCGGCTCGGCACCCAGCGTCAGGGTGCATTTGCGCGGCTGGCCGACGAGTTCCAGATCCCAGGCGCCGAGCAGGGACCGGACATCGTCGGGCGCGGTGTCGGCGCCGCGCGGCGTCGCCGGCGTCTGCGCCTGTGCCGGCGCGAGCAGCGCCAGGACGAGGGCGGAGGCGCAGAGCCGGTGCGGGCGTCCAATCAGGCTTGCCATATCAGACTTGCCATGGCGTTTCCGGCACGGGGGTGAGCGGACCCTTGCCATCGAACCACGAATTCAGGTTGTCGACCACCAGCTGGCCCATCGCCTCGCGGGTGTGGACCGAGGCCGAGCCGACATGGGGCAGCAGCACGGCGTGCTCGATCGCGATCAGCTCGGCCGGCACCCTGGGCTCGTCCTCGAAGACGTCGAGCCCGGCGGAGAGGATGGTCTTGTCCTGCAGGGCCTTGATCAGCGCCTGCTCGTCGATGACCGTGCCGCGGCCGACATTGACGACGATGCCGTTCGGCCCGAGCGCTTTCAGCACCTCGGCATTGATGATGTGATGGGTCGAGGCGCCGCCCGGCGCGACCGAGAGCAGCGTGTCGATGTCGGCGGCCATCTCGACGAGCGAGGGATAATAGCGATACGCGACGTCGGGCTGTCGCGAGCGGCCGTGATAGACCACCGGCACGCCGAACGCCTCGATCCGGCTGGCGACGGCCTTGCCGATACGGCCGAGGCCGACGATGCCGACCTTGCGGGTGCGCAGCGAGGTCGTCAGCGGGTAGGCGCCCTTCAGCCACTTGCCCTCGCGCAGATAGCGGTCGACCTGGGGCAGTTGCCGCACCGTGGCGAGCAGCAGGCCCAGCGCGAGGTCGGCGACCTCGTCGCTCAGGACGTCGGGCGTATTCGAGACGACGATGCCGCGCCTGCCGGCCTCGGCGGCATCGACATGGTCGTAGCCGACGCCGAAACTGGCCACCAGTTCGAGCTTCGGCAGCGCATCGAACAATGCGGCGTCGACGCGGTTGTGGCCGCCGCCGGCGGCGACGCCGCGCACCCGCGGTGCGATCTCGGCGAGCATCGCGGCCTTGTCGTCCGCCTTCCAGAGCTCGTGCACGGTGTAGCGCGCCTTCAGCTGGTCGACGACATAGGCCATCAGCGGGCCGGTCATCACGATCTCGGTGGAGTTGGGTGTGGCCATTGCTATGCGTCCGTCGGCGTCAGAGGGGCTGGGCGAGGGTTGATTCGCGGAAACTGAATCGATTAGATGCCGGTGCCGGGAGCCATATCTTCGGGGCGGCTCCCGGCCGATGCATCACTGCACAGCTCGCGCGGCCGACAAAGGGCCAGCGGGCGCATATGTAGTATGATTTAATCACGCGATTTTCTGGCGCTGCAGCGCGACCGGCTGGCCGACGAAGGCCAAGGTCGAGTTCAGCGCGTCGATCACCAGCGCCGCCATGCGCGAGGCCGCGAGGTCGCCGTCGCGCTGGATGATCGCTTCCAGCACGCGCTCGTGATCGACCAGCGATTCGACGAAATAATTGCGGTCGTCGGCAGCCTTGAGCCGCAGCGTCCACTGGATCGCCGAGGTGACGACGCTGGTCAGGCATTGCAGCGCCGAGTTCTGCGCGGCGACGAAGATCGCCTCGTGGAAGGCCAGGTCGGCGCGGATCGTGGCCTCGGCATAGGGCGGGCTGTCGAGCATGCCGCGATAGGCCGCCTCGATCCGGGCGAGGTCGGCGGGCGTGCGCCGCAAGGCTGCGAGCCTGGCCGCGCTCGGCTCGACGAAACGGCGCAACTCGAAGAGATCGCGGATGAATTTCTCGTTCGGGTCGGCCTTGAAATGCCAGGACAGCACGTCGGGATCGAGCAGGTTCCAGCTCTCGCGCTGGGCGACGCGGGTGCCGCTCTTGGGCCGCGACTCGACCAGCCCCTTGGCGGTCAGCACCTTGACGGCCTCGCGATAGGCCGTGCGCGAGACCGAGATCTCCGAGCGCAGCTGGTCCTCGTTGGGCAGGAGTTCGCCGGCGCGGTAGGTGCCCGAGATGATCGCGACGGCGAGCTTCTGCGCCACCTGCCCGAACAGGCGGTCGGCGTTCAGCGTCGTCGGTCGCGAGAAATCGCGCACCCTCATCGTCCCGGATGTCCTCCTCGCCAGCAGCGGAAAGCCGAGCTCGTGCCCCCGTTTCCACCACATGTCCGGCGCTTGACACGCTCATGCATATGATATGACTTTATCGCAGATGAGACCGGACGCAACAGGCGCGAGCCTGCGCTTGCGTCCGTCGTCATCGGTCGGTCACAAGAAGCCGATCAAGCGATGGTGCGGACGCGCGCTGCGGCGCGGCCACCGCATCCTTGAGGAAACATAAGACCAGGGGAAGGCTCAGATGGCCTCGGTTCAGATCGCTGACGTGCGCAAGGCCTATGGCTCGACGCAGGTCATCCACGGCGTCGACATCGACATCACCGACGGCGAGTTCGTCATCCTGGTCGGCCCGTCGGGCTGCGGGAAGTCGACGCTGCTCAGGATGATCGCCGGGCTCGAGAACATCTCCGGCGGCGAGATCCGGATCGGTCCGCGCGTCGTCAACGACGTGCCGCCGAAAGAGCGCGACATCGCGATGGTGTTCCAGAACTACGCGCTCTATCCGCACATGACGGTGGCCGACAACATGGCCTTCTCGATGAAGCTGAGGAAGGCGCCCAAGGCCGAGATCGACGAGCGCGTCAGCAAGGCGGCCAACATCCTCGGCCTCAACAACCTGCTCGAGCGCTATCCGCGCCAGCTCTCCGGCGGCCAGCGCCAGCGCGTCGCGATGGGCCGCGCCATCGTGCGTGATCCGCAGGTCTTCCTGTTCGACGAGCCGCTCTCCAACCTCGACGCCAAGCTGCGCGTGCAGATGCGCACCGAGATCAAGGAGCTGCACCAGCGCCTGAAGACAACGACGGTCTACGTCACCCACGACCAGATCGAGGCCATGACCATGGCCGACAAGATCGTGGTGATGCATGACGGCATCGTCGAGCAGATGGGCGCCCCGCTCGAGCTCTACGACCGGCCCAACAACCTGTTCGTGGCGGCCTTCATCGGCTCGCCCTCGATGAACCTGCTCAAGGGCACGATCACGGCCGGCGGCTTCGAGACCGAGGGCGGCGTGATCTGGCCGATCGGCAAGCACCCGGCGGATTCCAACGGCAAGGCCGCCGTGCTCGGCATCCGGCCCGAGCACATCCAGCTCGACCCGACCGGCCTGAAGGCCGAGGTGGTGGTGATCGAGCCGATGGGGTCGGAGACCCAGGTCATCGTGCGCTGCGGCGGTCAGAGCCTGACCTGCGTCTTCCGCGAGCGCATCAACGCCAAGCCCGGCGAGACCATCACGATCACGCCCGACACCGGCGTCACTCATCTGTTCGACGCGGCCACCGGCAAGCGCATCGACTGAGGCGGCGCGCAGCGCGCGCGGACGCTCTCGGCCCGGCGAGCCCGGCAGGCAGATTGCCGGACGACAAATGAACGACGGGATTCCGAACTTACGAGAATCCCGCGCCCCTGTGGAGGAGATGGACCCATGACGATTTCAAGACGTGACGTATTGATCGGCAGCGCCGGCCTCGCGGCGGGCGCCACTCTGCCTGTGCCGTCGATCGCGCAGGCCAATATCGAGAAGGGCGCGACGCTGCGCGTGCTGCGCCCGACCAAGTTCGTCGATCCCGACGAGACGATCTTCCGCGAGAACACCGAGGCCTTCACCAAGGCGACCGGCGTGCAGGTGCGCGTCGACTTCGCCGGCTGGGAGGATCTGCGCCCGCAGACGGCGGTGACGGCCAATACCGGCGCCGGCCCCGACGTCGTCGTCGGCTGGGCCGACGATCCGCACATCTTCTCCGACAAGCTGCTCGACCTGACGGCGATCGCCGAGGATCTCGGCAAGAAATATGGCGGCTGGTACCCGGTCGCCGAGAAGTACGGCAAGAAGGACAAGACCAATACCTGGATCTCGATCCCGATGGGCGGCTCGGGCGGCCCGGCTGTCTATCGCGAATCCTGGGTCAAGGAGGCGGGCTTCAGCACCTTCCCGAAGGACCATGCCGGCTTCCTCGATCTCTGCCGCAAGCTGAAGGCGATCAACCATCCCTCCGGCTTCGCGCTCGGCAATGCGGTCGGTGACGGCAACTCCTTCTGCAACTGGCTGGTCTGGTCGCATGGCGGCTATATGGTCGACGAGAACAACAAGGTCGCGATCAACAGCAAGGAGACGATCGAGGCGCTGAAATACGCCAAGGCGCTCTACGAGACCTTCATTCCCGGCACGCTGTCCTGGCTCGACATCAGCAACAACAAGGCGCTGACCGCCGGCGAGATCGGCCTGACGCAGAACGGCGTCTCGCTCTACTTCTCGATCAAGAACTCGAAGGACGAGGCGATCGCGGCGATCGGCAAGGACCTCAACCACGCGCCGATGCCGATCGGCGCCGGCGTCGGCCGTCCGACAGAGACCGCGCTCGTGATCAACGCGATGGTGTTCAAGCACACCAAATTCCCGAACGCGGCCAAGGAATATCTCCGCTTCATGATGGAGAAGGAGCAGTACGACAAGTGGCTGACCGGCTGCTTCGGCTACTGGACCCAGCCGCTGAAGGGCTATGCCCAGAGCAAGGTCTGGGAGAGCGATCCCAAGATCCTGGTCTATCGCGACACCTGGGAGCGGGCTTTGTGGAGCGGCTACAAGGGCGCGATCACCGAGGCCGCCGGCACCGTCAACGCCGAATACGTCATGGTGCAGATGGTCGCCTCCGTCTGCGCCGGCCAGGCGACGCCCGAGGAAGCCGCGAAAGAGGCCGAGCGCCGCGCCCGCCGCTACTACCGGACTTGATCTCGCGCCGTGCCGCCCGGTTCGCCCGGCGGCGCGGCTCTCGCCTTCAGCAAAGAGGGACGCCATGGCGACCGCCATCGACGCTCCACGCAGCCTCGGCCGGCCCGAACAGGGCTGGCTGGTGCGGCTGTTCGACTACAAGCCGTTCCTGGTCTTCATCTGCCTGCTGCCGGCCTTCGGTCTGCTCGGCGTTTTCCTGAGCTATCCGCTTGGCCTCGGCATCTGGCTCGCCTTCACCGACACGCGCATCGGCCGCAGTGGCATCTTCATCGGTCTGGAGAATTTCGAATCGCTGCTGCAGGACCGGGTCTTCATCACCTCGGTCTGGAACACGCTCCTCTATACCGGCGTCGCGACGGTGGGGAAGTTCGCGCTCGGCTTGTGGCTCGCGCTGCTGCTCAACAACAACCTGCCGTTCAAATCGATGCTGCGGGCGCTGATCCTGGTGCCGTGGATCGTGCCGACCGTGCTGTCGGCGATCGCGTTCTGGTGGATCTACGACCCGCAGTTCTCGATCATCTCCTACATGCTCGTCGACGTGCTCGGCTGGCGCGACACCTATATCGACTTTCTGGGCCAGCCCTGGGCGGCGCGCTGGTCGCTGATCGCCGCCAATATCTGGCGCGGCATCCCTTTCGTCGCGATCAGCCTGCTCGCCGGCCTGCAGACGATCTCGCCCTCGCTCTATGAGGCGGCGATGCTCGACGGCGCCAATGGCTGGCAGCGCTTCCGCCATGTCACGGTGCCGATGCTGATGCCGATCCTGGCGGTGGTGCTGACCTTCTCGGTGCTGTTCACCTTCACCGATTTCCAGCTCGTCTACGCCATCACGCGCGGCGGGCCGGTGAACTCGACGCATCTGATGGCGACGCTCGCCTTCCAGCGCGGCATTCCCGGCGGCCAACTCGGCGAGGGCGCGGCGATCGCCGTGGCGATGATCCCCTTCCTCGTGCTGGCGACCTTGTTCAGCTACTTCGCGCTCGCCCGCCGCAAATGGCAGCAGGGGGAAGACAATGACTGACCGGACCCTGGAACGGCCGACGCTGGTCGACAAGGAGAGCACCGGCGTCATCGACTGGTCGTCGGGCCCGCGACGCTTCATCACGCTCTATCTGCCGCTGTCGCTGTTCGTGATCGTGCTGCTGTTCCCGTTCTACTGGATGGCGATCACGGCGATCAAACCCAATGGCGAACTCTACAACTACAAGGTCAACAACCCGTTCTGGGTGAAGTCGCCGACGCTGGAGAACATCAACCGGCTGCTCTTCCAGACCGATTATCCGCAATGGCTGCTGACGACGATGACCGTCGCGACGGTGGCGACGGCGCTGTCGCTCTTCGCCAGCGTGCTCGCGGCCTATGCGATCCAGCGGCTGAAGTTCAAGGGCTCGCAATATGTCGGCCTCGCGATCTATCTCGCTTACTTGGTGCCGCCCTCGATCCTGTTCATCCCGCTGGCGACGCTGATCTTCCAGTTCGGCCTGTTCGACAGCCAGTGGGCGCTGATCCTGACCTATCCGACCTTCCTGATCCCGTTCTGCACCTGGCTCCTGATCGGCTATTTCAAGTCGATCCCGTTCGAACTCGAGGAATGCGCCATGATCGACGGCGCGACCCGGTTGCAGACCTTGTGGATGATCACGCTGCCGCTCGCCATGCCGGGGCTGATCTCGGCCGGCATCTTCGCCTTCACCCTGTCCTGGAACGAGTTCATCTACGCGCTCGCCTTCATCCAGTCGGCCGAGAAGAAGACCGTGCCGGTCGCGGTGCTGACCCAGCTCGTCGAGGGCGACGTCTACCATTGGGGCTCGCTGATGGCCGGCGCCCTGCTCGGCTCCATTCCCGTCGCGCTGCTCTATTCCTTCTTCGTCGACTACTATGTCGCCTCGCTGACCGGGGCGGTGAAGGAGTAACCCGTCATTGCGAGCGTAGCGAAGCAACCCAGGGGGTCGTAGTGCTCTGCCGCCCCTGGGTTGCTTCGCTACGCTCGCAATGACGCAATCTGATCGAGAGCTCGCGATGACCGTCTCCTCCGTCGCCTTCGTCGGTCTCGGCGCCATGGGCGCGCCGATGGCCGAGAATCTGGTGAAACGCCAGTTCCGCGTCACCGGCTTCGACATGCGCGAAGCGGCGCGCGACGCGCTCGTCGCCACCGGCGGCCATGGCGCGGGCAGTGCCGCCGAGGCGGCCGCCGGCGCCGAGGCCCTCGTGCTGATGGTGGTCAACGCCGCCCAGGCGCGTTCGGTGCTGTTCGAGGCCGGCGCGCTCGATGCGCTCGCTCCGGGCGCCGTGGTGATGCTGATGGCGACCTGCCCGCCAGGCGAGGTCGAGGCGATCGCGGCGCAAGTGACGAAGAGCGGCCGTCATTTCGTCGATTCGCCGGTTTCGGGCGGCGTCGTGGGGGCGAAGGCCGCGACGCTCTCGATCATGGTCGGCGCGCCGGACGACGCCTTCGCGCTGGCCAAGCCCGTGCTCGACGCGATGGGCGACAAGGTCTTCCATGTCGGCGGGAAGGCCGGGCAGGGCGCGGTGGTCAAGACCGTCAACCAGCTGCTCTGCGGCGTCCATATCGCGGCGGCGGCAGAGGCGCTGTCGCTCGCCGAGAAGGCCGGCGTCGACGGGCGCGTGCTGTTTTCGATCATGGAAGGCTCGGCCGCCTCGTCCTGGATGCTCAAGGATCGCGGGCCGCGCATGCACGAGCCCGATCCGGCGGTGACCAGCGCGGTCGATATCTTCGTCAAGGATCTCGGCATCGTGCTCGATGCCGGCCGCGCGGCGAAGGCGGCCCTGCCGCTGGCCGCGGCGGCGCACCAGATGTTCCTGGCGAGTTCGGGGCTCGGCCATGGCGGACGCGACGATTCGCAGGTGGTCAGGGCCTATCGCGCGCTCAACGCCAAGCCTGCGAACGATGCCTGAGCGATCAGCGCTGCGGCGGGGCCGTCGTGCCGCGGATGACGAGGGCCGGAGTCAGCGTCAGGCGGCGCACCGGCGCCGACGGGTCGGCGATGCGCTGAAGCAGGAACTCGGCCGATTTCCGGCCCATCTCGTCCTGGAAGTTCCGGACCGTGGTCAGGGCAGGGTACCATTGCGCCGCTTCCTGCACGTCGTCGCAGCCGACCAGCGAAAAGTCGCGACCGGCCTCGAGCCCGCGATGGCGGAGGCCGAGCATGGCCCCGAAGGCGGTGAGGTCGTTGAAGCAGACCGCCGCCGTCGGCGGGTCCGCCGCATCGAGCACGGCCTGGATGCCTTTCAGCCCGTTCTCGCGCGTGCCGTAGGCCGAGTGGACCAGAGCCGGATCGAAGGCCAGCCCATGCGCTTCGAGCGCGGCGCGGTAGCCGGAATAGCGGTTGCGGCCGGTCGAGATCAGCTGGCTCTCGCCGAGGAAGGCGATGCGGCGATGGCCGAGGCCGTAAAGGTGCTCGAAGGCGAGCCGCGTGCCGTGGCGGTCGTCGGAGCCGACGAAATCGAGGTCGAGCCCCGGAATCTCGCGCGAGAGCTGGACCAGCGGCACGCCGGCCGCGACCAGATGACCGAAGGTCTCGGGACTGCTGCCGCCGGCCGGGCAGATGATCATGCCGTCGGGACGGTATTCCTTCAGGGTGTTCAGCACACGGTCCTGTCGTTCGAGGTTCTCGGCATAGGTTCCGAGCAGGATCGAGCGGCCGTTCGCCGTCGCGGTCTCCTCGATCGCGGCGAGGAGTTCGGCGAAATAGGGATTGGTGATGTCGTGGAAGCCGACGCCGAGGATGTTGGTGCGGTCGGTGCGGAGCGAGGCGGCGCTGCGGTTGTAGCTGTAGCCCATCTGGCGGGCGACCTGCTGGACGCGCAGGCGCGTCGCCTCCGCGACCAGCGCCGATTCGCGCAGCGCCAGCGACACCGTCGCGGTCGAGACGGCGAGGTGGTCGGCGATCATCTGCAGGGTCACGCGGCCGCGAACGGCCTGGGTCCGCGCCGGCATATCGGTTTCCGGCGGCAGGCCGCTCGTGGTCATGGTGCGCGTCTCCGCAGGCGCCGGCCTGGCCACGGACCCGGCCGTTTCGTCGCCTGAGCCCTGTCATTGTCATAGAAGCGGGAGAAACTGAAGATGAGCACGAACAGGGAGCCGATCGGCTTCATCGGCGTCGGCCTGATGGGCCAGGGCATGGCCCAGAGCCTGCTGAACAAGGGCTTCGCCCTGACGGTGATGGGACACCGCAACCGCAAGCCGGTCGAGGCGCTGGTCGCCGCCGGCGCGACCGAGGCGAAGACGCCGCGCGAACTGGCGGCAAAGGCGACGATCATCTTTCTCTGCGTCACCGGCTCGGCCCAGGTCGAGGCCGTGGTCAACGGGCCGGACGGGATCGCGGCCGGGGCAAAGCCCGGCACGGTGATCGTCGACTGCTCGACCTCCGATCCCGGCGTCACGGTGAAGCTCGCCGCGGAACTGCAGGCGAAAGGCCTGCATCTCGTCGACGCGCCGCTCGGCGGCACGCCGGCACAGGCCGCGCTCGGCCAGCTCTCGGCCATGGTCGGGGCGTCGCCGGAGGTGTTCGCGCGGATCAGGCCGGCCTGCGAGGCCTGGGCCCAGAAGGTCGTGCATCTCGGCCCGGTCGGCGACGGCCACAAGATGAAGCTGCTCAACAACTTCCTGTCGATGGGCTACGCCGCGATCTATTCCGAGGCGCTGACGCTCGCCTCGAAGATCGGCATCACGCCCGAGACCTTCGACAGCGTGCTGCGCGGCAGCCGGATGGATTGCGGCTTCTACCAGACCTTCTTCAAATATGTGCTGGAGCGCGACCGCGACGCCCACAAGTTCACGCTGGTCAACGCACTCAAGGACGTGCGCTATCTCGAAAGCGTGGCGAATGCGGCCGGCGTACCCAACCCGATCGGCAATGCGGTCAAGAACGTCTTCGCCGCCGCCGTGGCCAACGGCCGGAGCGAGGACTACGTGCCGATGCTGTCGGATTTCGTCGCCGCGCAGAACGGCGTGTCGCTGGCGAAATAGCGCGGCGGCTCAGGGCTTGCCGAGCAGGCCTGCGAGCCGCTCCGACAGGCCGATGCTGCCGACCGGGGGCGGACAGGCGAGATCGCCTGCCGCTGGCTTGGCGGCGCCGCCGTCGAGCGCGTCGAGCACCGCCTTCGCACCGGTCTCGACCGAGCACAGCACGGGCACGCCGACATGCGGCTGGATGCGGGCCGCAAGCCCGGCGAGCCCGGCGCCGCCGAGGATGACGGCGCGGGCGCCATCGCGCTCTGCAGTCCGGTTGCAGGCCGCGGCCAACAGCGCGACCGAGACGTCGGGATCGGCGGCGATGTCGGCGCCGGTCGGCGCCACGGTCTCGACCGCGGCGAGGCTTTCGCCGAGGCCGAGCTGGCCGGCGAATTCGCGCAGCATCGGTCCCCAGCGTTCGCCGCCGGTAACGATCGAGAAGCGGCCGGCGGTCGCGGCGGCGCGCTGGCAGCTCGCCTCGGCCATGCCGATGACGGGGACGCGCGCCAGCTCCTTCAGGGCGAACAGGCCGGGATCGCCGAAGCAGGCGAGATAGACCGCGTCGCAACCGGCGCCATGCTCGGCGAAAGCATCGAGCGCGGCGTGGCCCGCGATCGCCGCCGCGGTCCGGCTGGCGATGTACTGCGCGCCGAAGCGCCCGGTCACCGGCACAAGCACGGCGTCGGCCGGCAGATGCGGCCTCACCACGCGAACGACCAGATCGGTCATTCCGGTCATGGTGTTGGGATTGATCAGGAGAATGCGCAAATCGGCTCCGGCTCGTCCGTGCCCGCGCGATGGGTCGGCGGGCGGCATCGCGCAACCGACATGGTGCCCCTGGCCGGGATCGAACCAGCACTCCTTGCGGAACTCGATTTTGAGTCGAGCGCGTCTACCAATTCCGCCACAGGGGCCCTTGCAGGCGGGCGGGACTATAGCGATCGGCCAAGGCCGGTCAATCACCGGCCGCGACCGTCACGCGAAAGCCGCGCCGCCGGCAAATCCGGCGAAAATCCGCTGGCGCTGATGGACCTCTCCCGCCGGCCCCTCTAGAGAGCGGCCATGATCAAGCGCCTCTACGACTGGACGATGTCGCTCGCTGCCCGGCCCCGCGCCGAACTCTGGCTTGCCGTGGTCGCCTTCGTCGAAAGCTCGTTCTTCCTGATCCCGGCCGACGTGCTGTTCGTGCCGATGGCGCTGGCCAGGCCGATGCGGGCCTATCGGCTCGCCGTCATCGCGACGCTGTTCTCGACGCTCGGCGGCATCGCCGGCTATGCGCTCGGCTATTACGCCTTCGACCTCCTGGCCAAGCCGGTGCTCGCCTTCTACGGGAAGCTCGGTGCTTTTGAGGCGCTGCAGGCTTGCGTCCAGGGCGACCAGCAGCTGCTGCTGATCCTGCTGACGACCTCGGGGCTGGCGCATCTGCCGCCGATCAAGGTCGTCACCATCCTGGCCGGCGCCGTCCATATCGGGCTCGTCTTCTTCGTCCTATCCTGCATCATCGCGCGTGGCGCGCGCTTCCTCGCGCTCGCCTTCCTGCTGCGGCGCTATGGCGAGACGATCCGGCACTTCATCGAGCGTCGCCTGAAAGTGATCGCGATCGTCGCGGCCGGCCTGCTGATCGCGCTTTATTTCGGCCTCAAGCTCGTAGCAGGGTCGGGCCAGCTTCTCTCCTGCTGAGCCTGCCCATGACCGTCTCGACGCTCGACCCCGCGGCCCCGGCGCTGACGCCGACGAAGACGCGCTGGATCGCGCTCGTCGGGCTCGGCTGCCTCGCATTGATCGCCGGCGCCTGGTTCTTCGAGATCGTCTGGGGTCTGAGGCCGTGCAAGCTCTGCCTCGAGCAGCGCCTGCCGCATTATGCCGCGATCGGGCTCGCCGCTGCCTCGCTGGTGCTGGCGCGTTCGCCGCGGCTGCAAGGGCTCGCGCTGCTCGCGCTCGCCGGGCTGATGGCCTGGAGCACCGGGCTCGGGGTTTATCATTCCGGCGTCGAGTGGGGCTGGTTCGCCGGCCCGAACGATTGCGGCGGCGCAGCGGCGCCGGCTGCCGCGGGTATGCAGGACTTCATGAAACAGCTGCAGACGACGCGCGTCGTCGCCTGCACGGAAGCGGCCTGGCGCTTCCTCGGGCTGTCGCTGGCCGGCTGGAACGCAGTGGCTTCGCTCGGGCTTTTCGCGATCGCGCTGCGTGGCGCGCTGCGTCGCTAGAGTCTCACGGCTCCAGCTCGGAATCCCAGTACAGATAGTCGAGCCAGCTCTCGTGCAGATAGTTCGGCGGGAAGAGCTTGCCGTTGCGGTGCAGGTCGTTGACCGTCGGTGCGTAGGGCTTCTGGGCCGGGAACATGTCGACGGCCGCGGGCATCTTGTCGCCCTTGCGCAGGTTGCAGGGCGAGCAGGCGGCGACGACGTTCTCCCAGGTCGTCATGCCGCCCTTGGAGCGCGGCACGACATGGTCGAAGGTCAGATCCTCGCGCGAGGTGCAGTACTGGCAGGAGAAGCGGTCGCGCAGGAAGACGTTGAAGCGGGTGAAGGCCGGCGTGCGCGAGGGCTTGATGTAGCTCTTCAGCGAGACGACCGAGGGCAGCTTCATGTCGAAGCTCGGGCTGCGCACCACCGTCTCGTATTCGGAGACGATGTTGACGCGGTCCATGAACACCGCCTTGATCGCGTCCTGCCAGCTCCACAGCGACAGCGGGTAATAGCTCAAGGGCCTGAAATCGGCGTTCAGCACGAGCGCCGGGCAGCCATCCGGCGACGCCATCGGATGCATCACATGCGCCGTCAAACCCGTCGCACCTCCGCTCGTCATGGCGGGACGAATCCCGCCGCCTCTCAATGTAAGCGCGAGACGACAGGAATGTGAAGGGGATGCGGCGTCTTGGCGAAAACGCGCGACGCGGGCGCGCCAGGATCAGCGCGTCGGCACCGGCTTTTCGCCGCGATAATCGTAGAAGCCGCGCTTGGTCTTGCGGCCGAGCCAGCCGGCCTCGACATATTTCACCAGCAACGGGCAGGGCCGGTATTTCGAGTCGGCCAGGCCGTCATGGAGCACCTGCATCACCGAGAGGCAGGTGTCGAGGCCGATGAAATCGGCGAGCTGGAGCGGGCCCATCGGGTGGTTGGCGCCGAGCCGCATCGCGGTGTCGATCGCCTCGACCGAACCCACGCCCTCATAGAGCGTGTAGACCGCCTCGTTGATCATCGGCAGCAGGATGCGGTTGACGATGAAGGCCGGGAAATCCTCGGAGACCGAGACGGTCTTGTGCAGCTTGCCGACGAAGTCGCGGGCGAGCTCGAAGGTCTGGTCGTCGGTGGCGATGCCGCGGATCAGCTCGACGAGCTGCATCAGCGGCACGGGGTTCATGAAATGGATGCCGATGAAGCGCTCGGGCCGGTCTGTCGCGGCGGCGAGCCTCGTGATCGAGATCGACGAGGTGTTCGAGGCCAGCATCGTCTCGGGCCCGACATGCGGGCAGACGGCGGTGAAGATCTTGCGCTTGATCTCCTCGTTCTCGGTCGCGGCCTCGATCACGAGGTCGCAGCCGCCGAGCCCCTCGAGCGCCGGCGTCGCCACGATCTTGGCCATGGCGTCGCGGCGGATCTCGTCGCCGATCGCGCCCTTGGCGACCTGACGGGCCATGTTGCCGTCGATCGTGGCGAGCGCGGCGTGGATGCGCTCCTCGGCGAGATCGTGCAGCCTGACGTCGAAGCCGGCGACGGCCGCGACATGGGCGATGCCGTTGCCCATCTGCCCCGCGCCGATGATGCCGATCGTCCTGATCGCCTGGTCCGCCATGTCCTGTTCCATCTCTCGCATCTGGACGCCGCCCGTCGCGGGAGGCGAAACGGGCGGCCGAACGAGGCCGCCCGCCGTCTTGGCCGCTTTACGCCTACTTGCCGACCTTGCCGAGTTCGGCGGCGAATTCCGGCATGATGGTGAAGAGGTCGCCGACGAGGCCGTAATCGGCGATCTGGAAGATCGGCGCCTCCTCGTCCTTGTTGATCGCGACGATGACCTTCGAATCCTTCATGCCGGCGAGATGCTGGATCGCGCCGGAGATGCCGACCGCGACATAGAGGTCCGGCGCCACGACCTTGCCGGTCTGGCCGACCTGCCAGTCGTTGGGCGCGTAGCCGGCATCGACCGCGGCGCGCGAGGCGCCCATGGCGGCGCCGAGTTTGTCGGCGACGGGCTCGATCACCTTGCCGAAATTCTCGGCCGAGGCGAGCGCGCGCCCGCCCGAGACGATGATCTTGGCGGACGCCAGCTCCGGCCGGTCGGACTTCGCGACCTCCTCGCCCTTGAAGCTCGACAGGCCGGGATCGTCGCTGCCCGAGACGGTCTCGACCGTGGCCGAGCCACCCTCGCCCGTCGCCTGGAAGGAGGCGGTGCGGATCGTCAGCAGCTTCTTCGCCTCGCCCGATTGCACGGTCTGGATCGCGTTGCCGGCATAGACCGGGCGCTCGAAGGTGTCGGGCGAGACCACCTTCATCACGTCCGAGACCTGCATCACGTCGAGCAGAGCGGCGACGCGGGGCAGCACATTCTTTCCGGTCGTGGTCGAGGGCGCGACGACGGCGTCGTAGCCCTCGGCCAGCTTCGCGATCAGCGCGGCGAGCGGCTCGGCGAGATTGTGGCCGTAGATCCCGCCATCGGCCAGCAGCACCTTCTCGACGCCGTCGAGCTTCGCGGCAGCATCCGCCGCGGCCTTGGCGCCTTCGCCGGCGACGAGGATGTGGACGGGGCCGCCCAGCGCCTTGGCCGCGGTCAGGGCCTTGTTGGTCGCGTCCTTGATGGAGGCGTTGTCGTGCTCGGCGATCAGAAGCGTGGCCATGTCAGATCACCCCGGCGGTCTTGAGCTTGGAGACGAGTTCGGCGGGCGAGCCGACCTTGATGCCGGCGGAGCGCCCGGTCGGCTCGGTCGTCTTCAGCACTTTCAGGCGCGGCGACACATCCACGCCCAGCGTCTCGGCCGAGGTCTCGTCGAGCGGCTTCTTCTTGGCCTTCATGATGTTGGGCAGCGAGGCGTAGCGCGGCTCGTTCAGGCGCAGATCGGTGGTGACGATCGCCGGCAGCTTCAGCGTCACCGTCTGCAGGCCGCCATCGACCTCGCGGGTGACGTCGACGGAATCCGCGGCCAGCGCGACCTTCGATGCAAAGGTGCCTTGCGGCCAGCCGAGCAGGGCCGCCAGCATCTGGCCGGTCTGGTTGCAGTCGTCGTCGATCGCCTGCTTGCCGAGGATGACGAGCTGCGGGCTCTCCTGCTCGACCAGCTTTTTCAGGAGTTTCGCGACGGCGAGCGGCTCGACCGTGCCGTCGACCTTGACCAGGATGCCGCGGTCGGCGCCCATGGCGAGGCCGGTGCGGATCGTCTCGGCGGCCTGCGCCGGGCCGATCGAAACCACGACGACCTCGGTCGCCTTGCCGGCCTCCTTCAGGCGCAGCGCTTCCTCGACCGCGATCTCGTCGAAGGGGTTCATCGACATCTTGACGTTGGCGAGCTCGACGCCGGAGCCGTCCGCCTTGACGCGGATCTTCACATTGTAGTCGACCACCCGCTTGACGGGCACCAGGATCTTCATCGTCCAATCACCGTTCAGAAGAGGAGCGTTTGCGGCCGGGCCGCGCGGATCGGCGCGACGACGGCATCGCGGCTCTCGGCTGGAATGCGGACGGACCGTAACGACGCGTCTTCGCGCTTGTCAACGATAGAGCATGGCGCGAAAAAGTGGCTGCCGGTTTTTCGGCTGAGCCATGATCTAACTCCAATTTGCAGATCAGGTTTTTCGCATTCGAACGGGTTCGAATGCGAGGTGGTCCGCTGAAAGGCAGCAAGTGGCTGCGATTCAGCCACGCGCGACGCGCCCGAACAGCGTCACTCCGCGGTGGATGAAGATCGGCGTCAGCGCCGCGCCGGCGCCAAGCCCGCCGAGATGGGCCCACCAGCCGACATGGCCCTGCGGGTCGGCCAGTGCCGAGACAATCTGGAACAGGATCCAGGCGCCGAGCGCGTAGAGCGCGGTGATGTGGACGGGAATCCAGGTGAAGGCCAGCCCCCAGATCCGCACCCGCGGATAGAGCATCAGATAGGCGGCGATGACGCCCGAGATCGCGCCCGATGCGCCGATCAGCGGCTGTTCGGAGGCCGGATTCATCATGGCGTGCGCGAGCGAGCCGGCGAGCCCGCAGAGGAAGAAGAAGGCGAGGAAGCGCCAATGGCCCATCGCATCCTCGACATTGTCGCCGAAGACCCAGAGAAACAGCATGTTGCCGGCGAGATGGGCAAAGCCCGCATGCAGCAGGACATTGCTGAAGAGCGTCGCCCAGGCCGGCAGCTGCAGCAGCTCCGGCGGCAGTGCGGCCTGGCCGAACAGCACCGAGGGGATCATCCCGAAACCGGCGGCGATCGCGATCTGGCTCGATTCGGGACGACCGACGCCGGTGAGCAGATAGAGCGCAACGCAGGCGACTATCAGCCCGTAGGTGACATAGGGCGCGCGCATGAAACGCAGCGGAACACCGTCATGCAGCGGCACGAACATCGGGCCTTGTCCTCAGCGGTTCTGGCCCGGTACCCAGAGCACGTCGCCCTGCGCCCTGGCGTTGAGATGGCGGGAGGCGACGAAGAGGAAATCGGACAGGCGGTTGACGTATTTCAGCGCCGGCGCCGAGACGATCTCGCCCGGCATCCGCGCGAGCGCGACCATCAGCCGCTCGGCCCGGCGCGCGACGGTGCGGGCGAGGTGCAGATGCGTCGCCGCCGGCGTGCCGCCGGGCAGGACGAAGGAGCGCAGGGGCGCAAGGTCGGCGTTCAGCCGGTCGATCTCGGCTTCGATCCGGTCGACCTGGGCCTGGACGATGCGCAGCGGCTCATAGGCAGGCGGTTCGCCGGTGTCGGGCGTCGAGAGGTCGGCGCCGAGATCGAAGAGATCGTTGCTGATCCGGCCCAGCATCGCCTCGAGTTCGGTATCCTCGGCGACGGCATGCAGCCGGGCGATGCCGATGCAGGCATTGGTCTCGTCGACAGTGCCATAGGTCTCGACGCGCAGATCGTGCTTCGACCGGCGCGGGCCGGTGGCGAGGCCGGTCGTGCCGTCGTCGCCGGTGCGGGTGTAAATCTTGTTGAGCTTGACCATGCCGCCTTATAGCGCGGCGGGAACGCAACGGAAGCGGCGTTCTCAGCGGCCGTGTCAGAAGCTGTAGCCGAGCCGCGCCCCGAAATTGGCCGGGCCGCGCGGCTTGTCGCGGTCGGAGCAGCCGGTCGTGCTGAAATGCTCCAGCGTCGCCACCAGGCTCCAGCGGTCGCTGAGGCGCACGCCGAGCGCCGCCGCTTCGCGCGAGCCGCCGTTGCAGCCGACATTGAGCCGGTTCTCGGGGACGACGAGGCCGGTCTTGCCGTCGTTGACGGCGGCGCCGAGGCTCGCCTCGACAAAGACGACCTTGCTCAGGTCGACCGTCCAGGTCGCGCCGGCATAGGCGTAGCGCGTGCCGTTGAAATTGGCGCTGGAGCCGAGGTGGAAACGCGGCACGAAGGAGGACGCGATCCGGTCGTTGAGCGTGATCGCGCGCGGCGTCACGATCTCGCCGTTCAGGTTGACGAGGCCACTCTCGCGCCCGCCCGGATTGGCGGCGGCGGCGCCGAAGCGCGCCTCCCAGGACGGCAAAGCGGCATTGCCGGCGGGGGCGTAGCTGGAGACGCCGGAGGGCAGGGCCTGCGACTGCGCCCAGACGGGCGAAGCAGCCATCATGCCGACCAGAACCAGCAACGCGACGCGAACCATGTGGAGTGTGTCTTCTCGGCGGGAAAGAGCGTTAGTGAAGCGCAGAGACTCGTGTCGAGAATATGGCGGGATTGGGGCGAGCGTTGCGGCGGCAACAGGGTTGCTGTTGAAAATCAATCTCTTACGATAGGTCAGACGGCCTAGTTCCTCGGCTGCGACGTTCAGCCGCCGCGCCACCACAGCACGCCGAGAATGACCAGGATCGCGACGAACTGGAGCACCACGCGCCAGCGCATCAGCGTCTGCGAGGTCGAGGCGCTGCCGCCGCGCAGCATGTTGGCCAGCCCCGCCAGCAGGACGAGCGCGACGGCGCCGACCGCGACGGGCACGATGTAGACGGAGAGGTTCATCGTCTTGACTTAGAGCGCCGGAGCCGGCTTGGCCAGCGGGCCGCCGTTCAGCGGTAGCGCCGCTGCACGATCAGATGGGCCGCGACCGTCAGCAGGATCGTCGCTGTCATCAGGATGAAGGAGATCGCGCCGCCGAAGGGCCAGTTGTTCTGCTGGGCGAACTGGCCGTAGACCAAGGGGCCCATGGTCTGGAATTTCGGGCCGCCGAGCAGCACCGGCGTGGCATAGGCGTTCATCGCCAGGATGAAGGTCAGGATCGTGCCGGCGAGGATGCCGGGCAAGGCGAGCGGCCAGAGCACGCGCCGGAACATCGCCGCGGGCGCGGCGCCCAGACTGAAGGCGGCCTCCTCGACCTGGCGCGGGATGCCCTCGATCACGCTCTGCAGCGTCAACACCATGAAGGGCAGGTTCACGGCCACGATGCCGATCAGAACGGCGTTCTCGGTGTACATGATCTCGAGCGGCCGCTCGATCAGGCCCAAGCCCATCAATGACGCGTTGAGCGCGCCCTTCGAGCCGAAGGCGGTCATCCAGCCGGCTGCGCGCACCGCATTGCCGACGAAGAGCGGCAGCACGACGGCGATGACGAGCAGGTTCTTGAAGCGGCTCTGCATCCGCGCCAGCACATAGGCGAGCGGGAAGCCGAGGATCAGGCAGGCGAGCGTGCAGATCACCGCGACCTTCACGGTGCGGGCGAGCACGGTGAGGTAGTAGGCGTCGGTGAAGAACTTGACGTAGTTCTCGATCACCAGCCCGTCGACCATGAACTGGCCGGGCACGAACTTGTTGAGCGAGTAGCGGAACAAGATCGCGATCGGGCCGACGAGCCCGATCGCGACGAAGAGCGTGGCGGGCACCACGAGCGCCCCGGCAAGGCCGGTGCGCGCGCCGGCGACGGCTTCGGGGGCGGCGCTCATGGCTGCAACCCTGTCATTCCGGGGCATCGCGTAGCGATGAACCCGGAACCCACGACCGGGCGTGCGCTCGCGACCGCGGGCGGCAAGGGTCTCACCCGATCGTGGGTTCCGGGTTCGCTCCTGCGGAGCGCCCCGGAATGACAGCAGGGCATCACGCTTTGAAGACCTTGTCCCACCATTCCTTCATCGCCGAATCGTTCTTGGCGAGGAAGGCGTAGTCGAGATCCTTGATCTGCTTCTCCTCCTCGGGGGTGAAGCCGATGCGCTTCTGCAGCGCCGGATCGACGGCGAGGCCGGTGACGGTGCCGTTGTAGCCCATGTCGACGGCGAAGGCCTCCTGCGGCGCCTTGGCGAGCATGGCGTCCATATAGGCGTAGGCGTTGTCCTTGTTGGGCGCGTTCTTGGCGATGACGAAGCCCGAGACATAGGCCGGGATGCCCTCGACCGGCGAGACCGCCTCGCAGGGGATGCCGGCGTTCTGCCACTGAACGACGCGCGCCTTCCAGATCGCGCTGATGCCGATCTCCTCGTTCTTCATCGCGGCGGCGAAGGCCTCGTTGGTCGGGTAGATGCGTGCGCCGGCGGCCTTCACCGCCATCAGCACCTGCTTGGCCTTCTCGATGTCGTTCATGTCCTTGCCGCCGGTCGCGGCCATGGAGGCGGCGACCATGATCGCCTGGTACTGGATGTCGATGAAGCCGATCTTGTTGCCGTGCTTGGGATCGAGCCAGTCCTTGAATCCCTTGGGCGCCGACGAGATCACCTTCGGATTGTAGATCACCACGTTGCCGGAATAGATGTGCCCGACGCCATAGGGATACTTCATCGTCGGCAGCAGGTTCTTGGCGTTGGGCAGCTTGGAATAGTCGATCTGCTCCAGCACGCCGGCCTCGTTCATCTCGAACATGTTGGCGGCGGACAGGCCCTGGATGTCGACCGTGCCGCGCGGCAGCCGGCGCTCGGCGACCATTTTTGCCCGGCGCGGCGCGTCGCCGGCCTGGTCCTGCACCACTTCGAAGCCCTTGGCCTTGAGGATCGGGTCCTCGATGTTTTTGGTCAGCAGGCGGGCATAGTCGCCGCCCCAGGTGCCGACCACGACCTTGCCGGCGGCCTGCGCGTAGGCCGGCGTGCCGATGGCGGCCGCGAGCGCGGCAGTGCCCGCACCTTTGAGAAGATCGCGCCTGTGAATGAAGCTCATGATGACAACTCCCCTGTTGGACGCCGGTATCGGGGCTTCTCAAGCCCCCGCCGGATAGACGAGCCCGGCGTCGGCGGCCCAGCCTATCGTGATGGTCTCGCCCGGCTTCGGCTCGGCGGCGCCGGCCTTGTTCGGGATCTGCAGCAGCATCCTGTCATGCTCCGACAGGCTGACATGGATGTCGATCAGCGCGCCGAGATAGGCGGCGTGCTCGACCTTAGCCTCAAAGCGGTTGGGCAGGCCGGCCGCATCGCCGGCGACGGCGATGCGCTCGGGCCTCAGCGCCAGCGTCGCTGTGCCGGCGGTGCTCGCCGCCGCGCAGGCGATGTCGAGCCCGCCCTCGCTGCGGAAGCGCCCGGGGCTTTCCACCGCGCCTTCGAGAAAGGCGCTGCGGCCGATGAAACCGGCGACGAAACGGTCGGCAGGCTTCTCGTAGAGCTCGCGCTGGGTGCCGATCTGCCGGACCTTGCCGCCCTCCATGACGACGAGGCGGTCGGCCATGGTCAGGGCCTCCTCCTGGTCGTGGGTGACCATGATCGTGGTCAGGCCGAGCTTGCGCTGCAATTCGCGAATTTCGACGCGGACCTCGTGGCGCAGTTTCGCATCGAGATTGGAGAGCGGCTCGTCGAGCAGGAGCACGTCGGGCTCCATCGCCAGTGCCCGCGCTAGCGCGACGCGCTGCTGCTGGCCGCCGGAGAGCTGGCGCGGATAGCGTGCGTCGAAGCCGCCGAGCCTGACGAGGCGCAGCGCTTCGGCGACGCGCGGGCCGCGCTCGGCCTGCGGAATCTTGCGCATCTCCAGACCGAAAGCCACGTTCTCGGCCACCGTCATGTGCGGGAACAGCGCATAGCTTTGGAAGACCAGGCCGCAATTGCGCTTCCAGGGCGGCAGCGCGGTGACGTCGCGCTCGCCGATGGTGATCCGTCCGGCGCTCGGCGGCACGAAACCCGCGACCATGCGCAAGGTCGTGGTCTTGCCGCAGCCCGAGGGGCCGAGGAGGACGAGGAACTCGCCGTCGGCGATATCGATCGCGACGTCGTCGACGACGGTGAGGTCGCCATAGGTCTTGCGCAGATGTCCGATCGAGAGTCGTGCCATCAACGAAGCCCTGCCATCACACCACCCGGCTCAGTTTGACGTAGCGGTCGGTCACGATCATCGCGGCGCCGATCAGGACGATCTGGATCAGCGAGGCGGCGGCGACCGTCGGATCGATCTTCCATTCGAGATATTGCAGGATCGCGATCGGCAGCGTCGTGCGGCCCGGCCCGACCAGGAACAGGCTCATCTCGAGATTGCCGAAGGAGGTGACGAAGCCGAACAGGCCGGCCGCGACCAGCCCCGGCCGGATGCTCGGCAGCGTCACCCGCCAGAAGGTGGTGAAGGGGCCGGCGCCCAGATTCTGCGCCGCCTCCTCGATGGTGCGGTCGAAGCCGGTGAGGCTCGCGGTGACCAGCCTGACGACCCAGGGGATGACGACGAGCGTGTGGGCCGCGACGAGCCCGCCGAGCGACCCCAATAGCGGCAGCCCGGTCGCGATCTCGGTCTCGATCTGGAAGACGTAGGTCGAGGTGCCGAGCACGATGCCGGGCATGACCAGCGGCAGCAGCAGCAGCGTGTTGGCGGCCGGGCCGAGCGGGATGCGATGACGCACCAGCGCGAGCGAGGCCGGCACGCCGAGCGCGAGCCCGATCAGGGTCGCCAGAACGCCGACCTGCAGGCTGAGGACGAAGCCGCTGATGAAGGCCTTGTTGTTCGCGGCGGCCGCGAACCATTTCAGCGAGTAGCCCTCCGGCGGGAAGGAGGGGATCTCCTGGCGGAAGAAGGCGAGCCAGGTGACGAAGATCAGCGGCATCAGGATGAAGAGCAGCGACAGCGCCGCGGCGCCGTTCAGCGCATGGTGAGCGAGGCTCCGGCCAGCGAGACCTGAACCCGTCGCGCTCACGCGCGGGCTCCGCGACGCTTCGTCGCCTGCGGCAGGCGCTGCCGATATCTCACCAACCCGGTTCTCACGCTCTCACTCCAGGGCGGCGGCACGCTGGGGCTCCACTTACAAACAGTCAAGACTGTTCCTGTCTATCCGTGTCATCGTCTCCGCCTATCGATCGGTGGGTCCGTCGCCCGTCAATGCAGCGTGTTCTTGTGGAACGCGCCGCCCTTCACGATCGCCGCGAGATGCTTGCCCTGCTCCTGGAACAGGCCGAGATCCTTCAGCGGGTCGCCATCGACCAGGATCATGTCGGCGAAGGCCCCAGCACGGAGCGTGCCAAGCTTGTCCTCCATGCGCAGGAGCTGCGCGCCGATGGTGGTGGCGGAGCGGATGATCTCGATCGGCGACAGCACCTCGCGGCGCAGCAGGAACTCGCGCGACTGCTCGACCTGGAGCTGGCCGAGCAGGTCGGAGCCATAGGCGACCGGGACGCCGGCGCGCTTGCAGATCTCGAGCGAGCGCAGGCCGCCATCGATGACGAGGTCGTTCTTGGCCAGCATGTCGCCGGTCATGCCGAATTCGGCGGCGCGTTCCTTCATCGCGTAATAGGCGACGAGGTTGGCGGTCAGGAACATCCCGTTCTCGGCCATCAGCCTGGCCGAGGCCTCGTCGATCAGATTGCCGTGCTCGATCGCGCGTACGCCGCATTGGGCCGCGCGCGTGATGGCTTCGGGCGTATAGGCATGGGCGCAGACATAGCGGCCGAAGGCCTTCGCCTCCTCGACCGCGGCCCTGACCTCGTCGACGCTGAACTGCATCGAGTCGAGCGGGTCGTAGGGGCTCGCGACGCCGCCCGACATCATGATCTTGATGTGGTCGGCGCCGAGCCGCATCTGCTCGCGCACCGATTTCCTGACCGAGGAGACGCCGTCGGAGACGTTCATGGTGTAGGCCATGGCGTTGCAGCAATGGCAGCGCGCGCCGAAATCTGTGCGACGGCGCGGATCGCTGTGGCCGCCGGTCGGGCCGATGGCTGCGCCGGCGATGAACAGGCGCGGGGCCGGGACGTCACCCTTCTCGACCGCCTCCTTGATGCCCCAGTCGGCGCCGCCGGTGTCGCGCACCGAGGTGAAGCCGCGGTCGATCATGCCCTTCATCAGGCGCACGGCGCGCGCCGTCATCAGCGTCAGCGGCATGCTCTCCATGGCGCGGATGTAGACCTCGGAGAGGAAGACATGGACATGGCTGTCGATCAGGCCGGGCATCAGCGTGCGCCCGCCGCAGTCGATCACGTCGGCCTTCGCCGCCTTGACCGGTTTGTCGGAGAGCTCGCGGATTGTCTCGCCCTCGACCAGCAGCTCGTAGCCCGGGCGGAGCTCGCCGAACTCCGGTTCGAGCAGGGCGAAGTTCCTGAAATGCAGCATCGCCATCGCGACAATCTCCCGCAGGGTGGCGGCCGCCAGCAGCGAGCCGTCAACACTGATATATTGGGAAGATTATTCTCACTTGTCCATCTGGCGCAGGTTGCAGGCGGAGAACCCCTCAGCCGCCTAGCGCCGCGTTCTGCGCCAGCATCCGGCCCCTGACCGGCATCGAGAGTTCGTCCGCCAGCGCCCGGCTGATCGCCGGCAGGCCGTCGAGCAGGCTCGGCACGAAGGCCTGCGACGGCGGCATGCGCTTGGGCAGGGCGTGCAGCGCCCGCGCCATCACCAGCGGATCGCGGACGCCGTCGCCGCCCTGCGCCGGATCGTGCAGGACATCGACGAGCTTGAGCTCGTCGGCGCGCCCGGCCCGGATCGCCTGTTCCAGCCGCGGCCGGACGCGCGGCACGATCAAAGCGGGTTTGTCGAAGGAGAGGATTTCGCAGAAGGTGTTGTAGCCGCCCATGGCGACGACGCAGTGGGCCCGGTTCATCAGCAGTTCGAGGCGCGGCTCGAAGCCGAGGCTCTCCAGCTTCGGGATGCGGCCGATGCGCTCGGAGAACTCCTTGCGGCGCTCGCGCGACATGAACGGGCCGAACACGATCAGCGCCGGAAGCGGGATCGTCGCATCGGCCTCATAGGCCGAGATCACCCAGTCGATCACGCCGGCGCCGTCGCCGCCGCCGCCCGGGGTCACCAGCACGAAGGGCTGCTTGGTGATGCGCGGATGGCGGTTCGGCGGCATCGGGCTCGGCACGGCCCGGCGCAGATAGCCGGTGTAGCGGATCTTGTGGGCGAAGCGGTGCTGGTCGGGCAGGCCGGCGAGCGGCTGGTAGACGCTCTCCAGTCCGTACACCAGGATGTCGTCGTAGAACTCGGCCAGCGCATCGAGCGCGCCGCTGTGGCGCCATTCCTCATGGAGCTTGGCCGGCTCGTCGAGCACGTCGCGCAGGCCGAGCACGATCCGGGCACCGCGGCGACGCAGGATGTCGAGTGCCGGCAGCAACTCGCCGCGCAGGCCGATCGGCTCCTTGTCGACGATCACCACGTCGGGATCGAAGGAGAGCACGACCTGCTTGATGATGTCGGTGCGCAGCCGGATCGTGTCGCCGAGATCGAGATTGAGATGGTGCGGGCCGTAGCGGCCGTCGCTCTGCTTCTCGATGCCGGGGATGCGGACATAATCGACCCCGTCGCCGAACTGGAAGCTCGAGATCACCGACGAGCCGGAGACGATGATCACTGATATATGAGGATAGCTCGCCACCAGCGAATTGGCGATGGCGCGGCAGCGCCGGATATGGCCGAGGCCGAAGGTGTCGTGGCTGTAGATCAGGACGCGCGGCGCATGCGGGCCACGCGGGGCGCGGTCCACGGCCGCGAGATCGACGACGTTGTGGCTCATGGGAGGCGCCGTCCTCAGGAGTTGGCCAGACGACCCCGTGAGAGGACGAACGCAGCGTAAGATGCCGACGATCTTAGCGCGACCGCGCCATCGATCCAAGCCCGGCCGCTCCCGCGCGCAGACGCTCCCCCAAGCATCGACGGCGCATCTAACGCAGTTTGCGATCCGAAAACAACTCGCGCGGATCGGTCGCGGCGATCGCGGGGTGTGCGGTCAGCAGGCGAAGCAGCGCGTCGAGCGAGGCCCAGGCGGTCTCGTCATGGTCGCGGTGGTGCAGCAGCAGGCCGAGCGGCACGTCGCCGCCGGATGGTGCGAGGCGGCGCGCGGCGAGCTGGACGGAAAGCTCGGCGGCGAGATCGTCGAGGCCGCGCCCGACCCTGCCGCCCTGCCAGTCGACGACGTCGAGATCGGTGTTGAAGAGGCGCGGGCCGCCGTCCGGCCCGAGCGCGAAGCCGCGGAAGCAGGACAGGCCGGTGAAGCCCAGCGCCGGGAGCCACGCCGCGATGCCGCGGTCGATCCGGTTCCAGGGCGGGACGAAGACCGGCAGCAGGTGCGCGCCGAACAGGGAGGCGAGCCGGTCGCGGCCGGCGACGATTTCGGTCTCGACGATGGCCCGATCGCGCGTTGCGCCGAATTCGCTCTTCTTCTCGCCGGCGGGCGCGTGGTTCACATGGTCGCAGCCATGCTGGCAGGGCACCAGCGAGGGCAGCCCGGCGAGGGCCGCCGCCAGTCCGGGCTTAGCCTGCATCGGGATGACGGCGAGCAGGACCGGCAGGCCGAAGCGCCCGCTCAGATCGGCGAGGCGCGTCAGAGCGGGCGATGGTGCGACGGCGTCGTCGTCGCGCAGCCAGAGGCGCAGGCGATGGCCGGCCTGCGCCCAGGCGTCGAGCTCGTTCTCCAGGGCCTTGATGGCAGGGGTCTCGATGGTCGGGCTCATGGCGCGCCCGGCCCGCCCGAGCGGGCGAGCGCGAGTCCGTCGGCGAGCAGCCTCGCGGCGTTCGCGGCCGTCCGCTCCGTCCTGACGAAAGCCGCCGCCGCGCGGCCCATGCGCCGGCGCAGCCCGGCATCGTCGAGCAGGCGCGCCAGTCCGGCGGCGAGTGCCGCCTCGTCGCCTTCGGGCGTGAGCAAGGCGGTCTCGCCGTCCTTCACCGTCGCGGGGACGCCGCCGCTGGCATAGGCGACGACCGGCAGGCCCATCGCCTGCGCCTCGAGATAGACCAGCCCATAGGCCTCGCCGAGACCGGGCCAGACGAAGACGTCGCTCTCCGCCAGCGCCGCCATCACGGCATCGTGCGGCAGCGCGCCGCGCCAGCTCACGCGCCCTGCCGGCAGCGCCGCGAAGGCGGCCTCGACATCGGGCCGCAGCGGCCCGCCGCCGACGACGCTCAGGGTCCAGTCGCGGTCGGCGAGGCGCGTCAGGGTGCGCGCCAGAGCGAGATAGCTGTCGTGCTTCACGCCCGGGCGCATCATCGCGACGGTAGCGAGGCGAACCGGCCTTCCGCTCTCCCGCCGCACCGGGCGCACATCGTCGAGCGCGATAAAGGGCGGAAAGGCAAGGAAATGCGTCGCCGGCCCGCACCAGAACTCGACGCCGCTGCGGTCGCGGTCGGTGAAGCAGAGATGCAGGTCCGCGGCCCCGAAGCTCGCCCGCGCCAGCGCGACATGGCGCGACCACGGTCCTTTGGCGCGGCGCTCGGAGCCGCTCGCCTCGGCGACGACATAAGGGATGCCGAGCCGCGCCTTGATGGCCGGCCCGAGCAGGTCGGGCGCCTTGTAGTAGCTGTGATAGGTGAACCAGAGGTCGGGCGCCGTGCCGGTCTCGCGCCAGGACGCGAGCAGCCGCTCGATCCTCGCCTGCGCCTGCGCCTGCAGCCGGTCGAGCAGCGCCGGCTCCGGCGTCGCCATGTAGGAGCGGGCGTCCCCGATCGGTTCGACGAGGTGACCGAGATCGGAGAGGCAGGCGGCGATCTGCCCGGCCATGCGGCGGTCGCCGGAGATGCGGCCGTCGTCATAGGCGTTCAGCGGCGTGTGGAAGGCGATGCGCAAGCGCGTTGTCCGAAGGCTGGCGCGCTCAGCGATAGGGGTCGGCCGCGTCGCGCAGGCCGTCGCCGAGGAAATTGAAGGCCAGGATGATCAGGATCACCGGGACGCAAGGATAGAGCAGCCAGGGATAGAGCGCCACCACGTTGATGTTCTGGGCCTCGTTCAGCATCACGCCCCAGCTGGTGATCGGCGGACGCAGGCCGAGGCCGAGGAAGCTGAGCGCCGTCTCGCCCAGGATGGTCTTGGGTATGGTGATGGTCGCCGAGGCGATCAGATGGCTCATGAAGCCCGGCACCAGATGCAGGCCGATGATGCGGGCGGGTTTCGCGCCCATCAGCTGGGCCGCGACGACGTAGTCCTCCTCGCGCAGCGACAGCAGTTTCGAGCGCACGGCGCGCGCCAGCCCGGTCCAGTCCATCAGGCCGAGGATCACGGTGATGCCGAAATAGACCAGGAGCGGGCTCCAGGACGGCGGCATGATCGAGGCCAGGGCCAGCCAGAGCGGGATATGCGGCAGCGACTGCACGATCTCGATGATGCGCTGGACGACAAGGTCGACGCGGCCGCCATAATAGCCGGCGATGCCGCCGATGATGACGCCGAGCACGAAGGAGACGAAGACGCCGAGCAGGCCGATCGAGAGCGAGATGCGCCCGCCATAGAGGATGCGCGAGAGCAGGTCGCGGCCGAGCCGGTCGGAGCCGAGCAGGAAGAGCGTGCCGCCCTGCGGCGCGCAGACGAGATGCAGATTGCCCGGCACGAGGCCCCAGAACTCGTAATCGTCGCCGCGGCAGAAGAAGCGCAGCTTCTCCGGCCGCGTCCGGTCGACGTCGTATTCGCGCTTCAGGTTCTCCATGTTGAGGCGCTGAGCGTAAGGGTAGACGAAGGGGCCGATGAAGCTGCCCTCGTGGAAGAGATGCACCTCCTGGCGCGGCGCGCGGATGAAGTCGGTGTTGCGCGTGGTGTAGTGATAGGGCGCCAGGAACTCGCAGATCGCGGCCATGCCGTAGATCGTCAGGATGACGACGCCGGAGATCACGGCGAGCTTGTGCTTGCGGAACTTCCACCACATCAGCCGCCATTGCGAGGCGAGATAGACGCGCTCCTGCTCGGGCGTCATCGCCTCGGCGGCATAGGGCTCGAACGGCGCCCCGGAGGCGGTATGCGGCAGCGGAGCCCCGTCGGGCGGCAGCAGGTTCATGTGGCCGGCCGCGCTCATTTCGTCGCGGTGCCCTGCAGCCGGATGCGCGGATCGAGGATCGCCAGCGCGATGTCGGAGATCAGCACGCCGATCACGGTGAGGAAGGACAGGAACATCAGGAAGGAGCCGGCGAGATACATGTCCTGGCTCTGCAGGGCCCGGATCAGCAGCGGCCCGGTGGTCTGGAGCGAGAGCACGATCGCGACAATCTCGGCGCCCGAGACGATCGAGGGCAGGATGTCGCCGATGTCGGAGATGAAGAAGTTCAGCGACATGCGCAGCGGGTATTTCCGGAGCGCCTTGCCGGGCGGCAGCCCCTTGGCGCGGGCCGTGACGAAATACTGCTTCTGCAACTCGTCGAGCAGGTTGGCGCGCACGGCGCGGATCATCCCGGCGGTGCCGCCGGCGCCGATGATGATGACCGGGATCCAGAGATGCTCGAGGATCGATCTGAGCTTCGCCCAGCTCATCGGCTGGTTGAGATATTGCGGATCGACCAGCCCGCCGATCGAGGTGCCGAACCAGACATTGGCGAAATAGAGGAAGACCAGCGCCAGCAGGAAATGCGGCACGGCGAGCCCGATCAGGCCGAGGAAGGTCAGGCCGTAATCGCCCCAGCTGTATTGATGCGTCGCCGAATAGATCCCGATCGGGAAGGCGACGATCCAGGTGAAGATGATCGTCACGAAGGAGACGACCATGGTCAGGATCAGCCGGTCGCCGACGATGTCGCGCACCGGGCGCTGGTACTCGAAGGAGTAGCCCATGTCGCCCTGCAGGAGCCCTGCGACCCAATAGGCGTAGCGCTCGATCGGCGGCTTGTCGAAGCCGTACTCCTGCTTCAGGAACTCGATGCGGCTGAGGTCCGCCTTTTCGCCCTGCGCCTGCATCTCGGCGGCGAGCGTCTCGAAATAATCGCCCTCGGGCAGGTTGATCACGGTGAAGATCAGCGCGCTGGTGACCAGCAGCGTCGGGATCATCACCAGGATGCGCTTGAGGATGTATTGCAGCAGCACGGCTCAGACCTGGCCCTTGGGCGCGTCGTCGAACCAGAAGGTGTCTGGCATGTAGCGGCCGAAGAAGGCGCCGGGCTCGAACGAGTAGAGGCCCTTGTCGGGGACGTTGCGCAGCCGCCTCGACACCACGATCGGCTGCAGCGTGCCGTTGATCACGCCGATGGTGAAGAGCTGCTCGGCATTGATCGCGAGCATCTCCTTCCAGATCGCGCGGCGCTGGTCGCGCGTCGAGCTCATGCGCCACTCCTTGTAGAGCCGGACCAGCTCCTTGACCTCGGGCAGCTCGGGAGCCTCGCCCTCGCGGCCGCCGCTCTCCATGTGCTGGCCCCAGCGCGGCCAGTTGAATTGCGAGGCGGAGGTCGGCGCCAGCGCGTCGGGCTCCATGTCGGAGGAGACGAGCGCGTTGTCCATGCCGACCCAGGCCGACATCACCGTCTGACCGGCGAGGATGCGGCGGCGGAAGACGTCGCGCTGGGTCGAGCGCGGATAGATCTTGATGCCGACGTCGACGAGGTCCTGCTTGATCAGGTCGAGGATGTCGGTCTCCTCGGTGCTCTCGCCGGCGGTTTCCACGGTGAATTCGAGGCGGCGCCCGTCGGGCAGCTTGCGGATGCCCTCATGGTCCTTCTTCGTCAGGCCGATCTCGTCGAGCAGGCGGTTGGCGAGCGCCTTGTCCTGCTCCATCCAGAGTGTGGCGCGGCTTGCGTCGTAGAGCGGGCTTTCGGGCAGGGCGGTGTTGCCGCTCTCCTTGGCGAGGCCGAAGAAGATCACCTTGTTGACGTCGGTGCGGTTGATCGCGACCGACAGCGCCCGGCGGTAGCGGACGTCGCGGTTGAGATCGCGCCAGACCGGGTCGATCGCGTTCAGGTTCGGCATCAGCGCGAAATAGGCGCCCTCGGCCCGCTTCCAGAGCTTGACCTCGTAGTTCATCCGCTTCGCGGCGTCCTTGAGGAAGGTGTAATTGTCGAAGCGGATGTAGCGGGCCTGGAGATCGCTCTCGCCGGCGGCGGTCTTCGCGGGAATCAGCGAATTGGTGCCGATGGTCAGCGTCGCCTCGTCGATATAGGGGAGCTGGCGGCCATTGCCGTCGATGCGGTGGAAATAGGCGTTGCGGCGGAACAGGAACTGCTCGGCCGGCAGCGGCGTCATGTTGCGCCAGGGGTCGAGCGTCGGGAGGTCGGGATTCTCCGGCCGGTACATCCGCGACATGCGCTCGTGCAGCGAGCCCCAGTCCTTGACGCGGGCGCTCCTGACGGCGGCGGCGAGCGCCGCCTTCTCGGCGTATTTCTCGTGGAACTGGCGCAGATAGCCCGACGGCATGGCGATATAGGTCGGCTGCGCATCGGCGAGGTTGGGCAGGAAGACCGGGTTCGGCGCCTCCCAGCTGTAGCGGATCTGCGTCGGCGACAGCACCTCGACGCGCGGCGGCTTGCCGTCGGCGAGCAGCGCCTGCGGCGGCCCGCCGGGCGAGAGCCGCTTGTTGTTGGCGACGTCCTCCCACCAGTAGCGGAAATCCTCGGTGGTGAAGGAGGAGCCGTCGGACCAGCGATGGCCGGCGCGCAGCGTCAGCGTGAAGACGCGGCCGTCCTGAACATCGAAGCTCTCGAGCACGTCGGGCGCGAGTTCGAGGTCGTCATTGTAGCCGACGAGCCGGGTGTAGCCGTAGAGCGTCATCAGGCGGATGTCGCGCTGGTCGCCCATCAGCAGGCGCAGCGTCCCGCCATGGCGGCCGGGCTCGCGGCCCTCGCCCGTGATGGCGACGATGCGCGGCGCCGCCGGCAGGCGCTGCGCCACCGGCGGCAGCTTGCCGGCGGCGACGTCCTTGGCGAAGAACGGGCTGTCGATCAGCGTGCCCGGCATCGGCACCTGCGCGGTGACGATGCGCGGCAGGCCGGCGGCGAGCACTGCTGCGGAGCCGAGCGTCAGCGCGGCGCGGCGGCTCGGGCGGTTGTGGTGCGTCGGCATCAGGCGACCTCCCTGGCCAAGATGTCGGCCTGCGCCAGCACGAAATGGCCGTCGCCGAGTGCGATGTGGCTGAGCGCCGGGCCGCCCTGCTCCTGGCGGAAGTCAGCGCCCCAATGGCCGGAATCGGAGGCGCCGCCGGGCGCAACCAGCTTGAAGTCGAGCTTGCGGTCGATATCGGCGAAGGGCACCGATTTGAGCAGCGCCTTGGTGTAGGGGTGCACCGGACGGGTGAACAGCGTGTGTCGCGGCGCGATCTCGACGATGCGGCCATTGGCCATCACAGCGATGCGATCGGCCATGTAGTTCACCACGGCGAGGTTGTGCGAGATGAACAGGAAGGTCAGGCCGCGCTCGGCCTGGAGGTCCTTGAGCAGGTTGAGGATCTGCGCCTGCACCGAGACGTCGAGCGCCGAGACCGGCTCGTCGCAGATGATCAGCTCGGGATCGAGCGCGAGCGCCCGGGCGATGCCGATGCGCTGGCGCTGCCCGCCGGAGAAGGAATGCGGGTAGCGGTTGAGGAAGCGCGGATCGAGCCCGACATCCTCCATCAGCTGCTTCACGCGGGCGAGCCGTTCCCCGCCCTCGCCGCGCTCGTGGATCACCAGCGGCTCGCGCAGGATGCTCAGCACGGTCATCCGCGGCGACAGCGACGAGACCGGATCCTGGAAGATCATCTGGACTTTCGGCCGGAAGCGCCTGAGCGCCTCGCCATCGAGGCCGAGCAGGTCGGTCGGCCCGCTGCCGTCGTCGAAGACGATCTCGCCGGAATCCGGCGTCACCGCCCGCATCACGATCTTGCTCAGCGTGGTCTTGCCGCAGCCGCTCTCGCCGACGAGGCCGAGGCATTCGCCGCGCCTGATCTCGAAGGAGACGTCGTCGACCGCCTGCACCGTCGAGAGCGTGCCCTTGCCGAAGAAGCGGCGCGAGCCGGTGGTATAGCTCTTGGAGACGTTGCGGACGCTGAGCAGAGGCGGCGCGTCGGCCGGGCGCTGCGGGCGCAACGCCGCCGGCGGGCGGGCCCGCGCCTCGCGCAGCGCGACGAGGCGCTCGCCGTCCGCCATGTCGAAATGCGGCGAGGCCTTGAGCAGGGCCTTGAGATAGGGATGGCGCGGCCGGCGGAAGATCTCCTCGGCCGGGCCCATCTCCATGATCTCGCCATGGTAGATCACCACGACCTCGTCGGCCATGTTGGCGACGACGCCAAGATCGTGGGTGATCAGCAGGATCGCCATGCCCATCTCGGCCTGGAGATCGCGCATCAGGTCGAGCACCTGGGCCTGGATGGTGACGTCGAGCGCCGTCGTCGGCTCGTCGGCGATCAGCAGCGCCGGCTGGCAGATCAGCGCCATCGCCAGCATGGCGCGCTGGCGCAGGCCGCCGGAGAGCTCGAAGGGATAGAAGCCGAAGGCGCGGGCCGGGTCCTTGAAGCCGACGCGCTTCAGCATCGCCTCGATCAGGGCGCGGGCCTCGGCTTTCGGCGTCGGCCGGTGCAGCTGCAGCGCCTCCTCGATCTGGTTGCCGATGGTGTGCACCGGCGAGAGCGAGGACATCGGCTCCTGGAAGATCATGCCGATCCGGCCGCCGCGCAGCGCCCGGATGGCGCTGCCCTCGGCCGGCAGCGCGGCGATGTCGATCGGCGCATCGGGCGCCAGCGGGTCGCGGAAGCCGATCTGGCCGCCGGTGACGCCGCCATTGCGCGGCAGGAGACCCATGATCGCCTGCGAGATCACGGACTTGCCCGAGCCGGACTCGCCGACCAGGGCCACGGTCTTGCCCGGCGGGACGCGCAGGCTGACGCCCTTCACGACTTCGCGAGAAAGGCCGTGGACGGTGAAGCCGATGCGCAGGTCGCTGATCCGCAGGATGTCCATGTGCCGCTAACGCAGGATCCTCGCCAAGGTTGCCCTTGTGCCAATTGCCGTCACTAGAGGGCCAAAGCGCTGACTTCACAACCGCTTTCGACGGCGCCCTTCAGTCGGGCGGACATTGTCCGGCGCGGATGACGTCCATGCAACGCGGGCCGCGGCGGAAATCCGCGAAGCTCACGCTCCAGTTGGCGGGGTTGGGGGCGCGATAGGGACCGAACTTGAAATACTGGTTCCGGTCGAGGCCCGGCCCGGCATGGCCGACATGGCCCTTAACGGTGACGATCCTGACGCCGTCGGCGATGACCTCGACATGGCCGTCGCCGGCCGGCCCGGGATTGGAGCGGATGACGAAATCGATCCAGCCCTTCTGGGCCGGCGGCAGGTCGGCATGGCGCGTGACCCGGATGCCGGGCGCGCAGGAATCGAAGTAATCCGGGTAGTTCGCGGCGGCGGAGCCGGACTCGATCGCGACGAGCGCCCGCGTCTGGCGCGCCGTCGGCCGGTTCAGCACGCGGGCCTCGCCCGGCAGGCAGCCGTCCGGGCGCCTGGCCGAGCCGATCGGGAAGGCCTCGACGATGTCGGTCTCGACGGTGACGCCAAGCCGGCCCTGATAGAGCCTCAGCGCCAGGAACGGCGAATAGTCGCCGTCGGCGCCGGGGATGATCTCGCGCTTCCACTGCGCCATGACGTAGCGGCCGTCATCCTGCGGCACCGGATCGTCGAGGAACATCGCGAAGCCGTACCAGACGCTCCTGTCGTAGGCGGCGAGGACCTCCGGCCGCTCCCAGACCTCGGCCCGCTCGCTGCATTCGTCGATCGCGGCCCGGCAGGATGGCGTGATCGAGAGGTTCAGGACGCTCCTGCCGGACGGGCCGCCGCTCTTGCGGAAATCGACGCGGCCGGCGCGCTGCTCGGCATTGTCCTTGTAGAACAGGCCCCCGGCGGGGGCGAAGCCGCCGGCTCCGAAATCGTCGGCGAGGACGCGGTTCCCGGCATCGGCGGCCGGACCCTTCGCCGATGCGGCACCGGTCGGCACCGTCGCAGCCGCCAGCCCGAGCAGCAAAGCGCCGACACCACCGATCCATTCGACGTAGTAAGCAGGCCGCATGATACCCTCCGGAAGCGGCAAGATCGAACCATGGCGGCTTTCGCCCGGCAAGCGCCGGCCGGGCGACATGACGTTGCGCTCGCCCCGAAGCTGACCCACATATGGAGGCGAGACGTCAAGCGGGGCGCCCCGGCGCTGGAGTTCCCTCGGTTGGAAACCAACCTGTTCCGTTACATCTGGCAGAAGAGCCGGGGCGAGCAGCTGATCGTGCTGGCGATCATCCTCGCCTCGATCCCGTTCTACTGGGCCTCGTTCGACGTGCCCAAGCGCATCGTCAACGACGCCATCCAGGGCGGCGCCTTCAAGAACGGCAAGACCAGCGCGACGCTGCTCGACGTCACCCTGCACCTGCCCGGCTGGCTCGGCGGCGCGAGCTACAAGCTGTTCGACGGCTTCCAGGTCGGCCAGCTCGGGCTGCTGTTCGGGCTCAGCGGCTACTTCCTTGTGCTGGTGCTGATCAACGGCGCCTTCAAATACGTCATCAACCTGCGCAAGGGCATCCTGGGCGAGCGCATGCTGAGACGCATGCGCTACGACCTGTTCGGGCAGCTGATGCGGTTCCGGCCCGAGCAGATCCGCGCGGTCAAGCCGGCCGAGGTCGCCAGCATGATCAAGGACGAGGTCGAGCCGATCGGCGGCTTCGTCGGCGACGCCTTCATCCAGCCGGTCTTCCTGGCGAGCCAGGCGCTGACGGCGCTGGTCTTCATCATGATGCAGAGCGTCTGGCTCGGCTCGATCGCGCTTCTGATCGTGCTGGTGCAGGCGATCATCATCCCGATCCTGCGCAAGGAGCAGCTCCGGCTCGGCCGCGAGCGCCAGATCGCCTCGCGGGCGCTGGCGGGGCGCATCGGCGAGATCGTCGATGCCGGGCCGACGATCCAGGGCCACGGCGCCACGACCTATGTCCAGTCCGACATCGCCGGGCGCCTCGGCAAGCTCTTCGACATCCGCTATGCGCTCTACAAGCGCAAATTCGCGGTCAAGTTCCTGAACAATCTGCTGGCCCAGGTGACGCCGTTCTTCTTCTACGCGATCGGCGGCTATTTCGCGCTGCAGGGCCGGCTCGACATCGGCCAGCTCGTCGCCGTGATCGCGGCCTACCGCGACCTGCCGCCGCCGGTGAAGGAGCTGATCGACTGGGACCAGCAGCGCAACGACGTCACCATCAAATACGAGCAGGTGATCGCCCAGTTCACCACCGAGGAGGCGGTGACGCTCGACGAGGCGGACGGCGTCAAGCGCCTGCCCGAAGCCGGCGAGATCAGGCTCGACGGCGTCCAGATGCTCGACAATCGCGGCCAGCCGCTGCTCTCGCCGCTCTCGCTCAGGCTGCCGCGGCCGGGCGCCGTCGCGGTGGTCGGACCGGAGGGCGGCGCGCGCGAGGTGCTCGGCCGCATCCTCGGCCGCCAGGCCATGGCCTATTCCGGCCGGATCGCGATCGACGGCCAGCAGCTCGGGCGGATGTCGGTCGAACGCGCCAGCCACATGATCGGCTATGCCGGGTCGGAATCGGAGATCATCGCCGGGACGCTGCGCGACAACATCCTGCTGCCGCTGAAGCGCCAGCGACCGAGCGCCAAGCCCGAAGGCAAGGTCTCGGCCGAGGAGCATCGGCGCTTCGTCGAGGCGATCCGCTCCGGCAACACGCCGTTCCAGTTTAGCGCCGACTGGACCGACTATGCCGGCGCCGGCCTCGACGATGCCGAGGCGCTGAAGCAGCGCCTGAAGACCATCCTCGAGGTACTCGGCTGCGCCGAGGACGTCTACGAGCTCGGCCTCGACGGCAAGGTGCTGGCCTCGCTGGCGCCGGAGGCGAAGGAGCGCGTCGTCGCCGCCCGCCGCGCCGTCGCGGAGGAGCTGCACGGCAGCAAGCTCGCCGGGCTGATCGAGACCTTCGATCCGGCGCGCTACAATCCCAACGGCACGATCGGCGAGAACCTGATCTTCGGCGCCCTGCTGACGCCGCGCTTCGCCGGCGAGACCCTGCTGTTCGAGCCCTACGCCCACGCCATCCTCTCGGCCGAAGCGCTGGTCTCGCCGCTGGTCGATGTCGGCGCCCGCATCGTCGCGACCGTGGTCGAGATCTTCGAGGGGCTGCCGCAGGGCCACGCGCTTTTCGAGCGCTACTCCTTCGGCGTCGGCATCGACATGGAGCGGCTGAAGGAGCTCGCCGACATCCTCGACAAGCACGACATGCGCGGGCCGCTCGATTCCGAGACCGAGCGCGATCTGCTGGCTCTGGCGCTCGGCTATATCGAGCCCAAGCACCGGCTCAATCTGCTCGACGAGGCGCTGCGCCGGCGCATCCTGCGGGCGCGCGCCAGCTTCAAGACGCATCTGCCGGCCGATGCGGCAGCGGACGTCGCCTTCTACGACACGGACCTCGTGATGACCGGCGCGTCCTTGCGCGACAACCTGATGTTCGGCCGCATCGGCTATGGCGTCGCCGATGCGCGCAAGAAGGTCGCGAAGATCGTGCGCGCGGCGCTCAGGCGCGCCGGGCTCGACGGCGAGCTCTACCGCATCGGCCTCGACACCGATTGCGGCATCCGCGGCCGCTTCCTGCCGACGCGGCTCAGGCTCGCAGTGCCGCTCGCCCAGGCGCTGGTCAAGGGGCCGCAGATCGCGGTGCTCGACGTCTCGGCCCTGCTGGCGACGACACCCGAGCCCGACGCGTTGCTCGAACGGCTGCGCGAGCATTGTTCGGGGATGACACTGTTCCTTCTTCTCGCCGATGCTAGTCTGGCACGCGAGATCGCCCCGCGGATCGTCTTCAACGGACCGGCGGGCATGATCGAGACCGGACGCGCGGATGGCGGAGGCAAGCCGGCAGCCGCCCCGCCGCAGCGCCGGGTCGAGACGATGGAGGCGCGACCATGACGCTCGAAAGCGATATCGGCTGCCTGAAGTGCCTGCCGCTGTTCCAGGCGCTGCCGAAACCGCGCCTGAAGCTCGTCGCGCTGATGGGCGAGAAGCTCGCCTTCGCCGATGGCGAACTGCTCGCCTCCGAGGGCGAGCCGCCGGATGGCGTCTTCGTCCTGCTGGAAGGCGAGGTCGAACTGGCGCATGACGCGGCGGACGGGCGCAGCAAGCGCTTCCTGCTGACGGAGGGCAGCATCATCGGCGACGTGCCGATGCTGTGCGGACGGACCTATGCCGGCAGGGTCGTCGCCAAGGGGCCGGTGACGGCGCTGCGCCTGCCCAAGGACCTGTTCTTCGAACTGCTCGAGACCGTTCCGGACTTCGCCATGGCGCTGTCGCGCGATCTTGCCGCGCGGCTGTACCGGCTGGCCGACTTCGTTCTCCACAAGGAGAACCCGCACAAAGAGCCGGAGAAGGTGCATTGACGCACCGGGAGCGCGCATGAGCCTGCAACACGCGTCCGGCCGGTCCGGCACCGGCTTCGGCTCCGGCATGGAGCAGGTCTCGTCCTGGAGCCGCGACATCCGCTTCGCCTCCGGGATCATCCTGTTCGTCTTCGCGCTGACGCATTTCCTCAACCACGCCGCCGGTATCGCCGGCCTCGCCGCGATGGAGGAGGTTCAGCAGTGGCGCTACTGGCTCTGGCATTCCTGGCCGGGCACGGTCGCGCTCTACGGCGCGCTCGTCGTCCATCCCTTCTTCGCCCTGCTGCGGGTGGCGCAGCGGCGCACCTTCAAGATGCCGCTGCGCGAGATGCTGCAGATCGGGCTCGGCGTCGCGATCCCGCTGCTGCTGGTCGACCACATCGTCGGCACGCGGGTGATGGGCGCCCTGTTCGAGCAGGACGAGAGCTATCACGCCGTGCTGCGCCGGCTCTGGCCGGGGCTCGCCTGGACGCAGAGCCTGCTGCTCGTCCTGGTCTGGGCGCATGGCGTCATCGGCCTGCACTTCACGCTGCGCTCGCGTGACGGTTATCAGCGCTGGCGCGACCCGTTCCTGCTCGCTTCGATCCTGATCCCGATCCTGTCGCTGATCGGCTTCGCCGTCGGCGGGCGCGAGGCGCTGACGATGAACCTGCCGCCGGAAACCTTCTCCGAGCAGCAGGTCTCGATGTTCAGCCAGAACGTGATCTGGGCCAAGGGCGCGTTCTTCGGTCTCGTCGGCTGCTTCGTCGGTTTCGTCGCCATCCGCGAGATCAGGATGCGGACCGCCCGCCACATCACCGTGCGCTTCGTCGGCCATGGCGTGCGCAAGCTCACGCCGGGGCTGACCGTGCTCGAGATGTTCCGCCGCTTCGGCATCCCGCATGCGGCGCTCTGCGGCGGCCGGGCGCGCTGCGCCACCTGCCGGGTGCTGGTGCTCGACGGGGCCGACAAGCTGCCCCGGCCCGGCCCCAACGAGGCGAAGCTGCTGAAGCGCATCTCGGCGCCCGACCGGGTCAGGCTCGCCTGCCAGATCAGGCCGCGCGACGATGTGCAGGTCCAGCTCCTGCTCGCCTCGCGCCTGACCGGGCCGGCGCGGATCGGCGATGCCGAGGGCGATGCCGGCCGACGCGGGCTGACCGTGATGGTCGCCGACCTGCGCGCCTTCTCGGCGCTGGCGGAGCGGCAGCTGCCGCAGGAGCTGATGGGCCTGCTCAACCGCTTCTTCGACGAGATGTCGCAGGCGATCACCGCCCATGGCGGACGGATCGACGCCTTCTACGGCGACGGCTTCATGGCGGTGTTCGGGCTGGAGGGCAGCCCGGCGCGGGCGGCCCATGCCGCGATCATCGCCGCGGCCGACATCGTGCGCGCGGTCGAGGCGCTCAACCGCGAGTTCGGCCAGGCGCTGCCCTTGCCGCTGCGCATCGGCATCGGCATCCATACCGGCCAGGCGATCATCGGCTCGGTCGAGAACGACAGCCTCGGCCGGCGCGAGATCACGGTCGGCGAGACGGTGATGGTCGCGAGCCAGCTCGAGGCGGCGACGCGCCGCGTGCTCGCCGATGTGGTGGTGTCCGAGGAGACGATCCGCGCCACCGGGCGCAGCTATCGCGGCACGACCAGTCTCAAGATTGCGATCAAGGGCCGCGAGAAGCCGATGACGGCCTTCGGCTTCGCCAGCGCGCCCGAGCTCGCCGGCCGCGACGACGCGGACGAGGCGCCGGCGACGGCGGATGCGAAGGTGCCGGCTGGCGCTCCCGAGCTGGAAACGGTCGCGGCCGGGCGAACCGTGATCGCGCCCGACGCCGATCCGCTGCCGATCGCTACGGAGGAGGGCGCCGTGCCGAACGAGCCGGAGGCGGAACCGCCCGCCAAGATCAAGAAGGCGGCGCCGCGCCGGCGCAAGCCCGCCGCGCCGGAGGCCGGCTGAGCCGTCAGCCCGGGCCGAAGACGAGGAAGCGGCGCCGGTCGAAGCCGGCCTGGCGCAGGGCGGCGTCTTCGACCGTGACGGCGATATCGATCTCGGGCGGGTCGAGCCGCGTCCCGACCAGCGCGCCGATCTGACCCTGGGCGCGCGGCAGGTCGAGCGCATAGTCGATCACCAGCGTCCGCGCCTGGGCGGCAAGCGCCAGCAGCGCCGATGATGTCGCTCCGGCGGCGCCGAAGGGCCTGAGCGACAGGCCGAGCAGAACCAGCGCATAGGGTTTTGCCGGTGCGAGCGAGACCGCCTGAAGCTTGGCCGCGACATGGCGGACCTCGCAGCGCGCGCCGTTCAGGCTCGACGCATGGAACTCCGGAATCTTCGGATCGATCACGGTCACCGAGGCCGGCCGATGCGTCAGGAAGCCGGTGATCGGCAGGCCGGCGCCGCCGATCTCGACGATATGCGGGCAGCGGCGCACTGCGTGGGCCGCCAAAACCTGGCGCAGGCAAGCCGCCGGAGCGGCCAAATGAGGAAGCAGCGTGCCGGCGGGTGCATCCGCGCCGTCAGCTGCGGCGCTGGCCTTCACCAGCGCGCTTGCATATGGTCCCGCCGATTTCATCCCGCCCCATCGTATTCGACCCGGCATGACCAGCGAAACGCCCCCGGACGCTTTCTACGACATCCTGCGCGGCGTCGCAGCCCTGACCGAAAATCGCGTCGTCGGCGATCTCGCGAAACTCGTCGCCGACGGGATGCCGCCCGAGCTCTGGATCGCCTTCAACCGCAAGCAGATCGCCTCGAAGCGCTGGCTGATCGATGCGCTGGCCGAGGTCCTGCCGGCGCCGCAGGGGCCGGTCTGGGTGCTCGGCGCCTGGTACGGCGTGCTCGGAGCGCTGCTGCTCGACGACGAGCGCCTGTCGCTGTCGCAGGTCGTCAGCCTCGACATCGATCCGGGCTGCGCGCCGGTCGCCGGGGGGCTGAACCGGCGCCATCTCGCCGCCGGGCGCTTCCGGGCCGTGACCGCCGACATGATGGCGCTCGACTTCGCCCGCGAGGCGCCGGCGCCCGGCCTCGTGATCAACACGAGCTGCGAGCATCTCGACGATGTTCCCGGCTGGATCGCCGGACTGCCCGCTGGAACGCCGGTCCTGCTGCAGTCGAACGACTATGTGCGCGAGCCCGACCACCGCAGCTGCGTGCCGTCGCTGGAGGCCTTCGAGGCGCAGGCGGGGCTGGCCGAGACCTGGTTTTCCGGGGCGCTGCCGACGACGAACTACACCCGCTTCATGCTGATCGGCCGGCGATGAGCGAACAGGAGCGCGCTCCCCGGATCGCGATCGCGATGAAGGGCTATCCGCGGCTGTCGGAGACCTTCATCGCGCAGGAGCTGCTCGGCCTGCAGCGGCGCGGGCTTTCCTTCGCGATCTGGTCGCTGCGCCGGCCGACCGATGCCGACCGCCATCTGATGCACCGGGAGATCGTCGCGCCGGTGCGCTACCTGCCGGAGTATCTGCACGAGGAGCCGCTCAGGGTGCTGCGCGGCCTCCTCGCCGGCCTGACCCGGCCCGGCTTCTGGTGGCTGCTGCCGGTCGTGCTGGGCGATCTCGCCCGCGACCGCACGCGCAACCGGCTGCGCCGGCTCGGCCAGGCGCTGGTGATGGCGCGCGAGCTGCCGGCGGCGACGCGGCACCTGCATGTCCACTATCTGCACACGCCGGCCTCGGTGATCCGCTACGCGGCGGCGCTGCGCGGCCTGAGCTGGTCGTTCTCGGCCCATGCCAAGGACATCTGGACGATCCCCGACCAGGAGAAGCGCGAGAAGATCGCCGATGCCGCCTGGGGCGTCACCTGCACCCGCGACGGCCATGCCGAGCTCGCGCGCTTCGCCGACCCGGCGGAGAAGGTCGCGCTGGTCTATCACGGGCTCGATCTCGCCCGCTTTCCCGAACCGCCCGTCCGGCCGCCGAGAGATGGTTCCGATCCCGGCGATCCGGTGCGCTTCGTCAGCGTCGGCCGGGCGGTCGAGAAGAAGGGCTTCGACGACCTGCTCTCGGCGCTGGCGCTGCTGCCGGCCGGGCTGCACTGGCGGCTCGCGCATATCGGCGGCGGCGACCGCCTCGCGGCCCTGAAGGCGCAGGCCGAGACGGCGGGGCTGACCGACAGGATCGACTGGCTCGGACCCAAGCCGCAAGGCGAGGTCATCGCGGCACTGCGCGGGGCCGATCTCTTCGTGCTGCCTTCGAAGCAGGCCGGCGACGGCGACCGCGACGGCCTGCCCAATGTGGTGATGGAGGCGGCGAGCCAGGCTCTCGCCATCGTCGCGACCGACTTCGCCGGCATCCCCGAATTCGTCACGGCCGGCGTCGAGGGCCTGCTGGTCGCGCCGGGCGACGTGCCTGCGCTCGCCGCGGCGCTGCGCGATCTGGCAGGAGCGCCGGCGCGGCGCGCCGAGCTTGGAGCCGCCGCCCATGCCAGGCTCGTCGGCGCGTTCTCGGCGGATGCCGGGCTCGACCGGATCTGCGAATTGCTGCGGCGCAGCCTCGCGAGCGGGGACTGATGGCGGCGTGCATCCTGATCGCGGTGACGCATCTGCTCGGATCGGGCCATCTCGTCCGGGCCCGGCATCTGGCGCGGGCGCTGGCGAGGGGCGGCCATGACGTGACGCTGGCCAGCGGCGGGATGCCGTCGCGCGCTGCGGCCGACGAGCCCTTTGCCCTCGTGCAACTGCCGCCGGTCAAGGTCGAGGGTGTGGATTTCCGCGCTCTGCTCGACGAGGCGGGTCGGCCGATCGCGCCCGAGCGGCGGGTGGAACGCCGCGCCATGCTGGAAGAGCTTGCGGCGCGCTTGCGGCCCGACGTCGTCGTGACCGAGCATTTTCCCTTCGGCCGGCGCCAGCTCGCCGACGAGTTTCTCGGTCTGATCGCGGCGGCGCGGGCCGCGAATCCGCAGGTGCTCGTGCTGTCCTCGATCCGCGACGTGCTGGTCGCGCCGCGTGCCGACCGGATCGCCGAGGCGGAGGCGCGGATCGATGCGCAGTTCGACGCGGTGCTGGTCCATGGCGATCCGGGCTTCCTGCCGCTGGACGCCTCCTGGCCGGTTTCGCCCGGACTGGCGGCGAAGCTGCGCTATACCGGCTACATCGCGCCCTCGAACCCATGGTGTTCGACGAACCCTGCCGCGAAAGACGCGGGGAACCCTCTCCCGGAGGGAGAGGGCAGGGTGAGGGGTCGGCCGCTCGACACTGAGGCCGTGTCCTCACCGCCGCCGCCGGTGGGACCAGACTTTACTGGTCCAGGGGCCGACACCTCACCCCTACCCCTCTCCTTACAGGAGAGGGGTTCCCCGCGCCCGATCCCGTTGGGCCGGGTGAGTAAGGACCCTGCGGAAATCCTTGTTTCCGGCGGCGGCTCTGCGGCGGCTCTGCCGTTGTTTGCGCTCTGTCTCGATGCCGCGCGACTGCTCGGCCCGATAAAGCCTTGGCGCATCCTCGTCGGTCGCGGCAGCTCCGAAGCCGATTTCGCCGCGCTCGGCGCCGCGGCGCCCGCCCATGTGACGATCGAATGGGCGCGGTCCGATTTTCCGGCGCTGCTTTCGGCCTGCGCGCTCTCGATCAGCCAGACGGGCTACAACACCGTGCTCGATCTCGTCGCCGCCGGGCGCCCGGCGATCGTGGTTCCGTTCGACGAGGGCGCCGAGACCGAGCAGGCGATCCGGGCGCAAGCGATGGCCGGTGCCGGACTGGCGCGCTGCCTGCGGCTCGCCGGCAATGAGCCGCTGACGCCGGAGAGCCTGGCCGGGGCGGTGGAGACGGTGCTCGCCGACGCCCCGCCCGGATCCTTCGCATTGGCGCGGGACGGCGCCGCCGGCTCGGTCGCGATCGTCGAGGCCATGCTGGCGCGGCGCTGACCGGCCCGCGGCACGTCCCCTGCATCGCTCCGGCATGCCCGCCACGAATTGCCGCCCGCGCGCTTTCGCGAATTGCCGCTCCCCGGCTTTCGCTCTACATGAAGGCGATACGCCTCCCATGATGGTCGGCTCGGGGACGGCCGGAGCAGCTCCGGTCCATCGCCCATGCCCGGAGACTGAATGATGACAGTGACGACCGCGCCGGCCCTGCCCGACATGAAGCTGTCGGTGCGCCAGACCTTCGGGATCGACTCGGATCTCGAGGTGCCGGCCTATGCGCAGGCCGAGGCGCATGTACCCGATCTCGATCCGGACTACCGTTTCGACCGCGACACCACGATCGCGATCCTGGCCGGCTTCGCCCATAACCGCCGCGTGATGATCTCGGGCTATCACGGCACCGGCAAGTCGACCCATATCGAGCAGGTCGCGGCCCGGCTGAACTGGCCCTGCGTGCGCGTCAACCTCGACAGCCACGTCTCCCGGCTCGACCTCGTCGGCAAGGACGCGATCGTGCTGAAGGAGGGCAAGCAAATCACCGAGTTCCAGGACGGCATCCTGCCCTGGGCGCTGCAGAACAACATCGCGCTCGTCTTCGACGAATACGATGCCGGCCGCCCGGACGTGATGTTCGTGATCCAGCGCGTGCTCGAGCAGTCGGGCAAGCTGACGCTGCTCGATCAGAAGCGCGTCATCCGCCCGCACCCCTGCTTCCGCCTGTTCGCCACCGCCAACACGGTCGGTCTCGGCGATACGTCGGGCCTCTATCACGGCACCCAGCAGATCAATCAGGGCCAGATGGACCGCTGGTCGATCGTCACCACGCTGAACTATTTGCCGCACGACAACGAGGTCGCGATCGTGCTGGCGAAGTCGAAGCACTACCAGACTTCGCCGGAGGGCAAGTCCATCGTCGACAAGATGGTCCGCGTCGCCGATCTGACCCGCAACGCTTTCATGAACGGCGACCTCTCGACCGTGATGAGCCCGCGCACGGTCATCACCTGGGCCGAGAACGCCGCGATCTTCGGCGATATCGGCTTCGCCTTCCGGGTGACGTTCCTGAACAAATGCGACGAGATGGAGCGCACGCTGGTGGCGGAGTTCTTCCAGCGCTCCTTCGGCAAGGAACTGCCGGAGAGCGCCGTCAACGTGGTGCTGAGCTAGGCTGATCCGCGCATGGCAACGCTCCGGCGCGAAATCGACGTCGCCGAGACGAAAGACGCCGTCATTGCGGGCCTCAGCGCCTACAACGCAGCCATCATCGGGCCGCGCAACGCCGAGCCGCTCGTGCTCAGCCTGCGCGACGATACGGGCTCCATCGTCGGCGGGCTGGTCGGCGAGCTGAAATGGCAATGGCTCTACGTCGACCTGCTCTGGATCGACGAGGCGTATCGTGGGCAGGGCCATGGCGAGGGCCTGATCGCCATGGCCGAGCAGGCGGCGCGTGACCACGGCGCGCGCGGCGTCTACCTCGCGACGATGAGCATCCAGGCGCCTGATTTCTATCCGAAGCTGGGCTACACTCAGTATGGCCTGCTGGAGGATTACCCCGTCGCCGGCCACCGCATCCACCAGTTCGCGAAGGCGCTATGAGCATCGCCGACAGCAAGCCGAGGTTAGCGAGAAAGGCACCGTCCGCATCGCGGAAGCGTACCGTCGCGGCTGCGCGCCGGCCCGCGTTTGCTCGCTATGACGAGGATTTCGCACGCTGGGCTTTCGAACAGGCTGCGCTTCTGCGCGAGGGTGCCTCCGCCGGAATCGACGTCGAGAATATCGCCGAGGAGCTGGAGACGTTGGGGCGGGGGGAATTCAGCGCGCTTAGAAGCGCATTGGCCGTGATCGTCATGCACATGCTGAAATGGGACCATCAGCCGGAACGGCGAAGCCGTAGCTGGGCTATCTCGATCCGCGTTCAGCGCGGTCATGCCGAAGAGCAGATCAGCGAGAATCCCAGCCTCAAATCTCGGCTTGGGGAGGCACTGACGGGCGCTTACAAAACGGCGAGGTTGACGGCGGCCAACGAGACAGGCCTGCCGGTTCGAACTTTTCCGCCGGACTGCCCCTATGGCTGGACGGATGTGACTGACCGACCCTTCATCATCGACCCCGACGACGCATGACCCTCTCCAACCGCAAGCCAGGCACCACCAAGGAAGCGCCCGCCGAGCCGCTGAAGCGCGCCATCTCCGGCGCGATGAAGGCGATCGCTCGCAAGCCCGAGATGGAGATCGTCTTCGCCGCCGACAAACCCTCGCTGGTCGGCGACCGCGCCCGGCTGCCGGAGCCGCCGCGCAAGCTCACCGCCGCCGACGTCGCCGTCCTGCGCGGCCATTCCGATTCGATGGCGCTCCGGCTCGCCTGCCATGACGCGAGCGTGCACCGCCGTGCCGCGCCCGAGGGCGATGCCGCCCGCGCGGTGTTCGATGCGGTCGAGCAGTCGCGGGTCGAATGCGTCGGCGCGCGGCGGATGTCCGGCATGGCCGGCAACATCTCGGCGATGCTGGAGGACCGCTATCATCGCGGCGGCCGCTACGAGGAGATCACCGACCGCGCCGACGCGCCGCTGGAGGATGCGCTGGCGCTGATGGTGCGCGAGCGCCTGACCGGGCTGAAGCCGCCGAAGGCGGCCGAGAAGCTGGTCGAGCTCTGGCGCGAGCAGATCGAGGCCAAGGCCGGCGCCGATCTCGACCGGCTGGCGAAGTCGATCGAGGATCAGCGCGGCTTCGCCCGCACCGTCCGCGACATGCTGGCCTCGCTCGACATGGCCGAACAGAGCACGCAGGGCGACGAGTCGGAAGAGGACGAGGACAACAAGGACCAGTCCTCCGAGGATCAGCAGCAGCAGGACGGCGAGGCCGAACAGGAATCGCAAGGCGACCGCTCCGAGGTCGAGGTCAGCGAGGACGCGACCGAGGAGCTTCAGGAGGGCGCCTCCGAGGCGACCGACGCGCCGGCCGGCGACTGGGAGGACGAGGACGAGAATTCCGAGTCGGAGGAGGCCGGCGAGGCGCCGCGTCCGCGCGAGGCCAAGCCCGACAACCGCCCGGTCACCGACTACAAGGCCTATACCCAGAAATTCGACGAGGTCGTCACGGCGGAAGAACTCTGCGACGCCGAGGAGCTGACGCGGCTGCGAGCCTATCTCGACAAGCAGCTCGCCCATCTCCAGGGCGTGGTGGCGCGCCTCGCCAACCGGTTGCAGCGCCGGCTGATGGCGCAGCAGAACCGCTCCTGGCAGTTCGATCTCGAGGAGGGTGCGCTCGATCCCGCCCGCCTGCCGCGCATCATCATCGATCCCTACCAGCCGCTGTCGTTCCGGCAGGAATCCGACGTCAACTTCCGCGACACCGTGGTGACGCTGCTGATCGACAATTCCGGCTCGATGCGTGGCCGGCCGATCACGGTCGCGGCGACCTGTGCCGACATCCTGGCCCGCACGCTGGAGCGCTGCGGCGTCAAGGTCGAGCTGCTCGGCTTCACCACGCGGGCCTGGAAGGGCGGGCTCTCGCGCGAGAACTGGCTGCAATCGGGCAAGCCGGCCAATCCCGGCCGCCTCAACGATCTGCGCCACATCATCTACAAATCCGCCGACGCCCCATGGCGGCGGGCGCGGAAGAATCTCGGGCTGATGATGCGCGAGGGGCTGCTCAAGGAGAACATCGACGGCGAGGCGCTCGACTGGGCGCACAAGCGCCTTTTGGGCCGGCCGGAGCAGCGCAAGATCCTGATGGTGATCTCGGACGGCGCGCCGGTCGACGATTCGACGCTTTCGGTCAACGCCGGCAACTATCTCGAGCGGCATCTGCGCCACATCATCGCCGAGATCGAGACCCGCTCGCCGGTCGAGCTGATCGCGATCGGCATCGGCCACGACGTCACGCGCTACTATCGCCGCGCGGTGACGATCGTCGATGCCGAGGAACTCGGCGGTGTGATGACCGAGAAGCTGGCCGAGCTGTTCGAGGAGGATGCGGGGCTCGCGGGCAAGTCGCGCGGGTCGCGGCGGCTGCAGTGAGGCCGACGCGGCGCGAGGCGTTTGCCGGGCTCGCCGCGGCGTGCGGCGCCGCGCCGGCCTTCGCGCAAGCGCCCGAACAACCCGTCCATCCCGTCGCGATCACCGCGCGCCCGATCCGTTCCTTCGAGCCGCGCAGCCCCGAGAAGACGCGCTTCGGCAGCCTGACCTTCCGCGGCGGGCTCGTGCTCACAGCCAACCATCCCCGCTTCGGCGGCTTCTCGGGGTTGTGGCGCTCGGCCGACGGACGCGATCTCGTCGCGCTGACCGACAACGCCTTCTGGCTGACGGCGAAGGCGCGTTCCGAAGGCGGGCACGTCGTCGCGCTCGATGAGGCCGAGCTCGCGCCGGTGCTGGGCGCCTCGGGCAAGCCGCTGCACCGCTCGCGCTACTACGACACCGAGAGCCTCGCGATTGCGGACGGCGTCGCCTATGTCGGGGTCGAGCGCACCCATGACGTGCTGCGCTTCGACTGGGGGCGCGACGGCGTCGCGGCGCGGGCGCAGATCGTGCCGGTGCCGCGCGAGGTCAAGCGCCTGCCGGACAATCGCGGGCTCGAGGCGATCGCCGTCGTGCCGGCCGGGCACGCGCTCGCCGGCTCGGTCGTCGCCATCGCCGAGCGCTCGGGCAAGGAGGACGAGCCGACGCTCGGCGTCATCCTCGGCCGCCAGCCCGGCCTGTTCCAGGTCGCCCGGCATGACGGCTTCGACATCACCGACATGGCCTTTCTGCCCGGCGGCGACATCCTCCTGCTGGAACGCTGGTATCGCAGCCTGCGCGGCGTCGGCATGCGCATCCGCCGGATCGCGGGGCCGAGCCTCAAGGCCGGCGCCATGCTCGACGGGCCCTATCTGATCGAGGCCGATCTCGGCCAGGAGATCGATAACATGGAGGGGTTGGCTGTCCATCTGGAGAACGGGCGCACCATCCTGACCCTGATCTCGGACGACAATTTCTCCTTCATCCAGCGCACGATCCTGCTGGAGTTCGAGCTGGGCTGATCCGTCATTGCGAGCGCAGCGAAGCAATCCAGGGGGACGTAGCGCTCGACGTCCCCCCGGGTTGCGTAGTCGCTGCGCTCCTCGCAATGACGGCAGGCGTGATCGCAAACGTTATCCCGGCTCGCCGGCGATCACGCCCTTGCGCAGCAGGAAGCAGCCATAGGGGCGCGGATCACCGACCTCGACCACGGCGAAGCTCGCGCGCGCCGCGTCGTAGAAGGCGAAGCGCTCGATGCCGGCAAGCGGCAGCGGCGCACCCTCGGCAAGGTCGATCTCGGCCTGCACGTCGCGCTGGACCTGCGGAATCGCGGCGGGGTCGCCGACGACCTGCATGCGCCGGACCGGGTCGGGCTCGAAATCGTCGAGCGGCAGCACCGACAGGATGGCGCGGGCGGCCCGCGCCATGGTCAGGCCGGGCAGGCGGACGAGGCGCCCGCTCGTCGTCGCACGCGCGATCGTCTCGGCCGGGTGGTTGGCGTCGACCAGCGCGAGGTCGTCGCCATGGCCCATGGCGGCGAGGATCCAGAGCAGGTCGGCGCTGAGGACGGGGTCGAGACCCTTCAGCATGTCGGCTCACGCGTCGGAGGCGGGCTCGCGTCGCGGCCGGCGGCCCCTACGCGAAAGATAGATGCGCTCGGCATTGCCGCCGAGGATGGCTTCACGGTCACTCGCCGCGAGTCCCGCCAGCAGCGCGTCGGTCGCCGCGACCCAGGCGTCGTATTTCGTGACCAGGCGCAGCACCGGCCAGTCGCTGCCCCAGAGCAGGCGCTGCGGGCCGAAGGCGGCGAGCAGGTCGTCGACCACCGGCCTCAAGCTCTCGACGCTCCAGTCCGGGCCGGCTTCGGTGACGAGGCCCGAGAGCTTGCAGACGACATTCTCGTGCTGCGCGAGCAGCACCATGCCGGCGCGCCATTCGGCGAGATCGCCTGCGAGGATGTCGGGCTTGGCGGCATGGTCGATCACCACGGGGATGTCGGGCGAGCGTGCCAGTCGCGCCAGCATGGCCGGAATGTGCCGCGGCTTCAGCAACGCGTCGAAGACGAGGCCATGCTCGGCCAGCGCGTCGAAGGCCGTGTCGAGATCCTCGCCGGCGAGCCAGTCGTCGTCGGGCAGATCCTGCACCATCGGGCGCAACCCCACCAGCAGCGGGTCGGCGGCGAGGCGCGAGACGTTGACCCGCGCTTCCGGCGCCTCGAAATCGCTCCAGCCGACGACGCCGGCGACGAAGGGCGTCTCGCCCGCCAGCCCGAGCAGGAACCGGGTCTCGGCCTCGCTCGGCGCCGCCTGCACCAGGATCGTCCGCTCGATGCCGTTGCGGGCGATGACCGGAGCGAGGTCCTTGGGCAGGAAATCGTCGTAGAGCCGCTCGAGGTGCGGCGTCAGCCATTCGTAGTCGCCGCGCGCCGGGCGCCAGAAATGCTGGTGGGCATCGATCCGCATGGCGCTCACTCCGGCACGGGCACGTCGGCGCCGAGCAAGCCCGTCGTTTTGAGTTCTGTCCAGAGGGCGGCAGGGACGGGCCTGGCGATTTCGGCGATCTGGTCGGCGACCTCTGCGGGGGAGACCGCGCCCATGACGAGGCTCGCCACCGCCCTGTGCCCGAGCGCGAAATGCAGCGCGGCGCGCTTCAGGGACACGTCATGGGAGCCGCAGACCGCCTCGATTGCGGCGACGCGGGCGAGGATGTCGGGGGGAGCCGGCCTGTAATTGTATTTCGCGCCGGCGACAGCGCCGGTCGCGAGGATGCCGGAATTGAAGACGCCGCCGAGCATCAGGCCGATGCCCTTCTTCAGCGCCAGCGGCATGAAGGAGGCGAGCGCCGGCTGCTCCAGCAGGGAGTAGCGCCCGGCCAGCAGCATCGCGTCGAAGTCGCCTGCGCGGGCAAAGCGTTCGCACATGTCGGCCTCGTTGACGCCGACGCCGATCGCCTTGACCGCGCCGCTCGCGCGCAGGCGTTCGAGCGCGCGAAAGGCGCCGTCCATCGCCTCGTGGAAGCGCTGCTCGATCCGGTCGGCGCCATGGGTCCAGACGTCGACATCGTGGATCAGGACGATGTCGATCCGGTCGACGCCGAGCCTGAGGGCCGACTGCTCGAGCGAGCGCAGCGCGCCGTCGTAGGAATAATCGAAGCGCAGGCCGTGCGGCAGGCCGCCGAGATAGCCCGAGCCGTCGCTGCGTCCGGCAAAGGGCTCCGCGATGCGCCCGACCTTGGTCGAGAGCACGACGCCCTCGCCGGCCGTTCGCCGGAGCGCCGCGCCGATGCGGTGTTCGGAGAGGCCATGGCCGTAGAGCGGCGAGGTGTCGATCAGCGTGACGCCGCCGGCGAGCGCGGCCTCGACGGTTGCGACCGCCTGCGCCTCGTCGAGCCTGGCATAGAGATCGCCGAGCGGGGCGCCGCCGAAGCCGAGCGTCGAGACGGGCAGGCCCGTGCGCCCGAGCGGGCGCGTCGGCAGGGCGGTGTCGGCTGGCATGAACGGCGTTTCCAAGGTTGTTTCCGGCACTATGTGCACGCCAACATGTTAGCTTGCAACAGTGCGGGAACGGCGCTAGCGTGAGCGCCGGATCGATCGAAGCTGTGGCGATAGGGTCACGGCCGATCGCACGACCAACAGGCCCGACAACGGGCCGTGCCATGTCCGGAGGGAGGACACGATGTCATCTGAGATTCTGAAGCCGACCCGTCGCGCCCTGTTGCGCAATGCCGCAGTGCTGAGCGCTTTTGGAGGAATCGCCGCGCCTGCGATCATCCGCGAGGCCAACGCCCAGTCGACGTTCAACTGGAAGCGCTTTTCCGGCACCAAGCTCGACGTGATGCTGGTCAAGAATCCGCGCTCCGACCTGATGCAGGCCGAGGAGAAGGCCTTCACCGAGCTCACCGGCATCCAGGTCTCGTCCGAGCAGGTGCCCGAGCAGCAGCAGCGCCAGAAGGCGATGATCGAGTTCTCCTCGGGCAAGCCCGCCTTCGATGTGACGATGCTGGCGCTGCACGTGCAGAAGCGGCTCTCGGCCAAGGGCAAGTGGATGGAGGATCTGCGGCCCTACATGGCCGACGCCTCGCTGACCTCGCCCGATTTCGACTATGCCGATTTCGCCGCCGGCGCGGTCGATTTCGGCAAGCAGGCCGATGGTTCGATCGACACCCTGCCGCATTTCATCGATTTCTGGATGGTCTATTACAACAAGGAGATGTTCGCCCAGAAGGGGCTCGAATATCCCAAGACCATGGACGAGCTGGTCGCGACCGCCGCCAAGCTGCACGACCCGGCCAAGGGCGTCGCCGGCTTCGTCTCGCGCGGCCTGAAGAACGCCAACATCCCGGTCTGGACCTCTTGGCTGCTCGGTCAGGGGCTGGAAACGGTCTCGACCACCGGCAAGCTGCAGACCGACGGGCCGGAAGCGGTCTGGGCGGCGGACATCTACCGCAAGCTCAACAAGGATTACGGGCCGGCCGGCGTCGTCGGCTTCAACTGGAACGAGTGCCAGACCACCTTCATGCAGGGCCGCGCCGCGATGTGGCTCGACGGCATCGGCTTCGCCACGCCGCTGGAGGACCAGACCAAGTCGCGCATCGTCGGCAAGGTCGGCTACGGCGTCACGCCGGCCGGGCCGAAGGCGCATCACTCGGCGCTGTTCGGCGACGGGCTCGGCATCGCCCGCTCGTCCAAGAACAAGCAGGCCGCCTGGCTCTATCTCCAGTACATGTGCAACAAGGGCAACCAGCTCGCCATGATCAAGGCCGGTGCCGGCGCGCCCGGCCGCATCTCGGCGCTGTCGAGCCCGGAGGCCTCGGCCGGTTCGCGCTTCCCGAAGCAGTATTTCGAGTGCCTGGCGGAATCGGGCAAGATCGCGCGCGCCGGCCTGCCGCAGATCATCCCGGTCACCGAGTTCCGCGACGTCTTCGGCGTGGCGCTGACCAACACGCTGTCGGGCGCCGATTCCGCGACCGAGCTGAAGAAGGCGACCGAGACCTTCAAGCCGATCTTGGAGAAGAGCGAGCAGGCCTGAGGCCGTTCGCCCGTTGAGAGCACGACTCCTTCTCCCCTCGGGGGAGAAGGTGGCCCGACGAAGTCGGGTCGGATGAGGGAAGACTGGGCGAGGGTTATGCCGTCTGTGCGTCGGCGCGGCCCTCATCCGTCAGCGCTTCGCGCCGCCACCTTCTCCCCCGTGGGGAGAAGAGCAGAATGTCGAGCCTGCAGCAGATCGTCGATGACACCATGACAGCCACCACGACAATCGTCACTCCCCTCGCGTCGCCGGCGCCCGCGCCCTTCGCGCATTCCGCCGACTTCACGCCGCGCTACTGGCTGTTCTCGCTGCCGGCGGTGGCGATCATCCTCACGGTGATCGTGTTCCCGTGGCTGTTCACGCTCTACATGTCGAGCCATGACTGGAAGATCGGCGGCGGGCCGGAGTTCGTCGGCCTGCAGAACTTCGTCCAGCTGTTCCGCGATGCCCGCTTCGTCGAATCGATGGGGCACACGCTCTATTTCACGATCCTGGCGGTGGTGCTGCCGATCTTCTTCGGCACCGCGGCAGCGCTGGTCTTCCATCGCGAATTCCCGTTCCGCGGCGTGCTGCGCACCATCTTCGTGATGCCGATGATGGCGACGCCGGTCGCGGTCGCGCTGGTCTGGACGATGATGTTCCACCCGCAGCTCGGCGTGCTGAACTACCTGCTCTCGCTGGTCGGCATCGGGCCGCAGGCCTGGGTCTACGATCCGGGCACGGTGATCCCGACGCTGATCCTGGTCGAGGTCTGGCACTGGACGCCGCTGGTCATGCTGATCGTGCTCGGCGGCCTCGCCGGGCTGCCGCGCGAGCCCTACGAATCGGCGCTGATCGACGGTGCCAATGACTGGCACATGTTCCGCCACATCACGCTGCCGCTGGTCTGGCCCTTCATCATGGTGGCGATCGTGATCCGCACCATCGACGCGCTGAAGGCCTTCGACACGATCTTCGTGATCACGCAGGGCGGGCCGGGCACGGCCTCGGAGACGCTCAACATCTTCCTCTATCTGCAGGCCTTCCAGTTCTACAAGATCGGCTACGCCTCGGCGGTGGTGGTGATCTTCTTCGTCATCATCATCATGCTCTCGCTGCTGCTGCTCTATGCGCGCCAGAAGTCGAAGTGGAACGCGTGATGGTGACGCGCATCCTGAAGACATTCGGCTTCTGGGCTTCGGTCTTCGTGCTAGTCTCGCCGGCGATCCTGGTCTTCATCTGGATGATCTCGCTCTCGCTGAAGAACGAGCTCGACAACACCGCCTTCCCGCCGGTGTTCATCCCCGATCCGCCGACGCTGAAGAACTATGTCGACGTCTTCGCGCAGAACAATTTCGCACTCTATCTGTGGAATTCGGTGCTGGTCACCGGCGGCGCCGTCCTGATCGGGCTCGCAGTCGGCGTGCCGGCGGGCTACGGCATCGCGCGCGGCAAGGCGACCAAGTTCGCGATCCTGATCCTGGTGGCGCGGATGACGCCGGCGCTGTCCTACCTGATCCCGCTCTTCCTGCTGTTCCAGATCACGGGGCTCGTCGGCACGATCACGGCGCTGGTCATCACCCATCTCGTCATCACCATCCCGATCATCGTCTGGATAATGATCGGCTATTTCGAGAACGTGCCGATGGAGCTCGAGGACGCGGCCCGGATCGACGGCGCTACGAGCTGGCAGGCCTTCCGCCATGTCGCGCTGCCGCTGGCGCGGCCCGGCATCGTCGTCGGCGGCATCCTCGCCTTCATCTTCTCCTGGAACAACTTCGTCTTCTCGGTCGTGCTCGGCGGCAAGAACAGCCGCACGCTGCCCTCGGCGGTCTATAACTCGCTGACCTTCGAGCAGATCTCGTGGGGCCCGCTCGCGGCGGCGGCCCTGCTCGTCACCCTCCCCGTCCTGCTCGTCACCGTACTGGCGCAACGCGAGATCGTCGCGGGCCTGTCGGCCGGCGGCCTCAAGGACGGATAGCCCTCCGGCCGGGGCAGGGGCGTGCCGGTGGCACGCTGGTTGCTCCTGTCGCTCCGAACTGACATGTCAGACGCAACCTACTGCTGAAAGCTCGTGAAGATGGCACTCGATCCCAACCGTTTCGGCCTCTCCTGCGCCATCACCACGCCGATGCGGCAGGGTGGTGGCATCGACCTGCCCCGCCTCGTCCACCATGCCCGCCACGTGCTGGCGCAGGGCTGCGACTCGGTCACCCTGTTCGGCACGACGGGTGAGGGCGCCGCGCTCGGCCTGCCGGCGCGCACCGCGATGATGGGCGCGCTGATCGGCGCCGGCGTCGATCCGGCCAAGCAGATTTATGCTGGCGTCGCCGCGGCCTCGCTGCACGAGGCGGTCGAGCAGGCGCAGGTCGCGCTCGATGCGGGTGCCAAGGGTCTGCTGGTCGCGCCACCCTTCTACTTCAAGGGCGTCGGCGACGAGGGGCTCTATGCCTGGTTCTCGCAGTTCTTCGAGAAGCTCGGGGCGTCTGCGCGCAACGCGATCCTCTATCACATCCCCTCGGTGACGGCGGTCGACATCAGCGTGGCTCTGGTGCAGCGCCTGAAGACGGCGTTCCCCGGCATCGTCACTGGCGTCAAGGATTCCTCCTGCGACTGGCCGACGACCGAGGCCTTTCTCAAGGCGCATGGCGAGCTTGCCATCCTGGTCGGCGATGAGCGGCTGCTCGGCCGGGCGGTCAGGGCCGGCGCGCAAGGCTCGATCTGCGGCGTCGCCAACCTCGTGCCGCATCTGCTGCGACCGATCGTCTACGAGGGTGCCGAGAACCCCGTCGTCAACGCGCTGGTCGACGAGATCTGCTCCCATCCGGTGTTGCCGGCGGTGAAGGCGCTGGTCGGCCATCTGCATGGCGATCCGGGCTATGGCGCCATGCGCCCGCCGCTGGAGGCACTGGGCGAAAGCGAGCGCAAGGCACTGTTTTCCGCCTTCGACCGGATCACGCGGGCGAAAGCAGCCTGAGGGAGACCGTCTTGAACCAGCCGGAGCAGGATGCCCGCGAGGCCGAGCCGCTGAAGCTGAGGGAGCGCGCCTATGCCTCCTTCACCGAGCGGCTGCTGGCGCGCGAGATCAGGCCCGGCCAGTTCGTCACCCAGCGCGAGCTCGTCGCCATGACCGGCTTCCCGCTCGGCGCGATCCGCGAGCTGGTGCCGCGGCTCGAGGCCGAGGGGCTGATCAAGACGGTGCCGCAGCGCGGCATGCAGGTCGCCCATGTCGACCTCGACCTGATCCGCAACGCCTTCCAGTTCCGGCTCTTCCTCGAACGCGAGGCGACGGCGCTCTACACCCGGAATGCGACCGAGGACGAGATCGCCGAACAGCGCGCCCGGCACGAGGCGATCATCGCCCGGGCCGAGGCCGGGGGCGACGAGACGCTGATCGAGGATGCCGAGGACACCGACCGGCTGATGCACGAGGCGATCATCGACCATCTCGACAACGACATCGTCAGCCAGGCCTTCCGCGTCACCTGGCTGAAGATCCGGCTGATCCGGCAATACGAGACCCGCATCCAGAACCACATCCTGGTGCCGGTGATGCAGGACCACCTCAAGGTCATCGCGGCGATCGAGAGCCGCGATCCGGAGCGGGCCGCGCAGGAGATGAGCGTCCATATTGGCAACGCCCGCAACAGGGCGATGAACTACTGACGAGTGCAACAAGGCGAGCAGGAAAACCGGCCGCATCGGGAGGACACGATCATGACCAGACTGACGAAACGCGACCTGCTCGCGGGCTCGGCCGCCGCCGGCACGGGGATTTTCATGCCCGCCATCCTGCGCGCGCAGGCGACCGTGCTGCGCTGGGCCGACGGCCAGCCGGCGAGCCATCCCTCGCCGATGAGCGCGGTGAAGGCGGCAGCCGAGATCAAGGCCAAGAGCAATGGCCGGATCGAGATCCAGTCCTTCCCGAATGGCCAGCTCGGCTCCTCGCGCGACATGGTCGAGTCGGTCGCGAGCGGCGCGCTGACCATGGTGACGGAGGGCGCGGCGCAGCTCGGCCAGTTCGTGCCGCAGCTCTCGATCATCGAGGCGCCCTATATCTGGCGCGACCCGGCCCATATGGCCCGCGCGCTGAAGTCGCCGCTGATGGACGAGCTCAACAAGGCGCTGGTCGAGAAGCGCGGCATGCGCATGATCGGCGTCAACTATTACGGCATCCGGCACCTCACCAGCGGCAAGAAGCCGATCAACTCGGTCGAGGACATGAAGGGCTTCAAGCTGCGTGTGCCGGAGGTCGACACCTTCCGCGCCATGGCCGAGGCCTGGGGCGCGCGCCCGACGCCGCTGAACTTCTCCGAGCTCTATCTCGCGCTGTCGCAAGGGGCGGTCGACGGCCAGGAGAACCCGCTGCCGACGATCGCCTCGGCCAAGCTCGGCGAGGTCCAGAAGTTTCTCGTCCTGACCGGCCACATCATCACGCCGCGGCTGGTGATCGTGAACGAGGCGGCCTGGAACAAAGTCCCGGAGGCCGACCGCACGCTGATCAAGGCCTCGATCGAGCAGGCCGCGCTCTGGCAGGACAACGAAATCCTGGAGCAGGAAAAGGGCCTCGCCGACACGCTCGCCAAGGGCGGGATGACCGTGGTCAAGCCCGATCTCGATGCCTTCCGCAAGCCGGTGCTGGAATCGGTGCCGGCGAAGTTCGAGAGCAAATGGGGCAAGGGGCTCTGGGATCGCATCCAGGGATTGTGAGCCTGCGCTGCCTCCGTCAGTCTCGCAGCCCATGATCGGGTGAACCCTCGACCGTCATGCTCGCCCTTGTGGCGAGCATCCACGTCTTCGTCGCAGCGCTCGACGTCGGAAGACGTGGATGGTCGGGACAAGCCCGACCATGACGGCGATGGTCTCGCCCGGTCGTGGGTCCCGGTCCTTCCATGCGCGAAGCTCCGGAGTGACTGCGGAGCGCCATGCCCAGCAACTGTCAAAGGGAGCTGACCGACATGATCGCCCTCGCACGCTCGGTCCTCGACCGGGCCATGGAGTTCCTCGCCGGCGTGCTGATCGTGGCGCTGCTGGCTTGCGTCACGCTCGGCATCGTCACGCGGGCGATCGGCGATCCGCTGATCTGGACCGACGAGGTTTCGCGCTTCCTGATGCTGTGGTGCGCGGTCTGCGGCTGGGTCATCGCCAGCAGGCGGCGCGCCCATATCCGCATCCGCTTCTTCCATGACCTGCTGCCGCCGCGCGCCTGGCGCTCGGCCGAGGTGGTGATGCAGGCGGCGATGGTCGTCTTCGGCCTCGCCGCCGGCTGGTACAGCATTCATCTCGTCGCGGTGAACTGGGATCTCGAGGCGACGACGGTCCCGGTCTCGATCGCCTTGCTCTATGCGCCGATGGTCTTCGCCGGCTTCGTCACCGCCGCGCAGGGCCTGGCCGAGCTGGTCGAGAACATCTGCGACCACCGCATCTCGCCCTACGCACCGGCCGAGCCGCCGATCACGGGGCCGGTCCTGTGAGCACGCTGATCTTCCAGATCTCGGGCGTCTGGTTCCTGTCGATCCTGGCCGGCTTCCCGCTCTTCGCCTCGATGGGGCTCGCCGCCTTCGCCTTCGTCCTGCTCGCCGACCTCTCGGCCTCGATCGTGCCGCAGAAGATGGCGCAGGCGATGAACGCCTTCCCGATCGTCGCAGCCCCGCTCTTCATCCTGATGGGCAACATCCTGGGTGCTGCCCGGATCACGGACCGGATCGTCGCTTTCGCCACCTCGGTGATCGGCTGGCTGCGCGGCGGCTATGCCCATGCCTCGATCCTGACCAGCATGATCTTCGCCGGCATGGTCGGCTCGGCGGTCGCCGATGCGGCGGGCTCGGGCGCGATCGAGATCAGGGCGATGAAGAAGGCGGGCTACCGGCCCGAGACCGCGGCCTCGATCACGGCGGCAGCGGCAACGATCGGGCCGATCATCCCGCCCTCGCTGCCGATGGTGATCTACGGCGTCTCGGCCGATGTCTCGATCGGCCGTCTCTTCATCGGCGGCGTCGTCCCCGGCGTGCTGATGGGCCTGTCGCTGATGGCGATGGTGATGCTGATCGCCAAACGCCAGGGTTTTCGCAAGGAGCCGTTCAAGGGTTTTCGCGAAATCGCGAGGACCTTCTTCAACGGCTTCTTCGCGCTGATGACGCCGCCTTTGATCCTCGGCGGCATGTTCAGCGGCGCCTTCACGCCGACGGAGGCCGCCGCCGTCGCCTGCCTCTATGCGCTGTTCCTGGGCTTTTTCGTCTATCGCACGCTCGAGGTGAAACAGCTCGGCCCGATCCTGGTCGAGACGGTCGAGACCACCGGCCTCGTCATGGTGCTGGTGATGGCGGCTGGGGCGCTCGGCTGGTGCATGTCGATCTCGCGCGTGCCGCAGACGCTCACCCCGCTGATCGTCGCGACGATCAAGGACCCGCTCGTCTTCCTGCTGGTCTGCAACCTGATCCTGCTCATCGTCGGCTGCTTCATGGAAGCTCTGGCGGCGATGCTGATCCTGATCCCGATCCTGGTGCCGGCGGCCATCGGCTTCGGCATCGACCCGGTTCAGTTCGGGATCATCATGATCCTGAACCTGATCCTGGGCACGATCCATCCGCCGATCGGCATCGTGCTGTTCGTGGTGACGCGGATCGCCGGCGTTTCCTTCGAGGCGATGTCGAAGGCGATCCTGCCCTGGCTCGTGCCGCTGCTGGTCGTGCTCGCGGCCATCACGCTCTGGCCGCCGCTGACGCTCTGGCTGCCCAATCTGGTGATGGGGAGATAGCGCGCTCAGCCCGGCGCCGGCACCGCGATCGCCATGCCGTCGCGCTGCGGGTCGGCGCCGCCGCTGCAGCGCCCGTCCTCGATCAGGATGCCGTGCAGGGCAGCGAAAGGATAGCTCTGGGCCGAGCGTTTGACGTCGTAGCCCTGCGCCGTCAGCTCGGCCTCGACGCTGCGGCGGATGCGGTTGGAGATGTCGATCGCGTTCGAGACCGCGACGATGCGCGGAGCCGCGACCGCCTCCAGCATGCCCATGCCGAAATCGATTACGTTCATGATGCCTTGCGCCATCGCCGGCGCGATGAAGCTGCCGCCCGGCGCGCCCATCACGATGAAGGGTTTTTCGTCCCTGAAGACGATGGTCGGCGCGGCGGAGGAGGCGCGGCGCTTGCCCGGCGCGATCGAGCCGGCGCGGCCCGGACGCGGATCGAAGCGGCTCATCGTGCCGTTGTAGATGAAGCCGAGGCCTTCGGTGATCGCGCCCGAGGGCGAGCCCAGCGTATGCGTCAGCGCCACCGCGTTGCCGTGCCGGTCGACGACCGAGACATGGGTGGTCTCGCGCGAGGAGGAGCGCTCCAGCCGCTTCACATCGGCCTTTTCGCCGCTGCGGATGCTCTGTGCCTGCGCCTCTGCATGCGCCTTCGAGATCAGCCGCTCGACGGGAACGTCGACATAGGCCGGATCGCCCATGAAGGCGTCCTTGTCGATGGTCATGCGCTTCATCGCCTCGGCGAGAAGCCGGACATGCTCGGCCGAGCCATGCGTCAGCGCGCCGATGTCGAAAGGCTCCAGCATGTGCAGGATTTCGAGCATCAGCATGCCGCTCGCAGGTGGCGGGCTGGTCGAGATCGGAAAGCCGCGATAGTCGCCCCAGATCGGCTCGGCGACGGAGAGCTCATAGGCGGCGAGGTCTTCGCGCGAGATCAGCCCGCCATGGGCGGCGAAATCCGCGGCGATCTCCTCGGCGAGTTCGCCGCGATAGAACAGGTCGGCGCCGCCCTTTGCCAGCCGCTCAAGCGTGTTGGCCATATCGGGGTTGGCGATGATGTCGCCCGGTCGTTTCGGGCTGCCGTCGGGACGAAAATAGAGCTGCTTGCCGGTCTCGCTGTAGCGCAGCTTGTCCGATGTGTTGACCTGGCCCGAGCCTTTCTGGTCCTGCGTCCAGAACCAGTGCATGTGCGGGCGCACCAGCACGCCCTCGCGCGCCTGCCTGATCGCGGGCGCGATCACGTCGGCCCAGTCCATCGTGCCGTAGTTCGACAGGGCGTAGTTATAGCCCTTGACGCTGCCCGGCGTGCAGACGGCGAGATGGCCGAATTCGCTGATGCCGCCCTCCAGCAGGAAGGCGAAGCCGTCGCGCGACTGGCCGGAGAGCTTGTCCAGCCACATATCGGGCGTCGCCGACAGCGAGGCTTTCGCATAGAACTCGACGATCTGGTGGACACCCTTGCCGGGCATATAAAGCTGCATCGAGCCGAAGCCGCCGATGCCGGACATCAGCGGATCGACGACGCCCTGCATGAAGGCGCAGGCGATGGCGGCGTCGACCGCATTGCCGCCGCGCTCCAGCACGGCGGCCCCGGCCTCGGCGGCCTCCGGCTGCGGGCAGACGATCATGCCGTTTTTCATTGTTGGACCTTTCCAGCAGCACGAGCGCGCGCCGCCTTTCCGATGCGATGCGCGGGGAACCCCTCTCCCGAATGGGAGAGGGGCAGGGGTGAGGGTGTGCCGCTAATCGCAAGGGCGAGATGGAGTCGTTGCGACTCATCGCTGCGAGGGCGGGCCCTCATCCCTGCCCTTCTCCCACACGGGAGAAGGGTTCCCCGCGCCTTTCATCGCACTCACGCCCCATCCCCCAGCCGCCAGAACAGCCTGACCCCGCCGCCTTCCGTGCTCTCGAGCCCCGGCACGGCCGAGAGCAGTTTTCGCGTGTACTCATGCTGCGGTGCATCGAAGATCGTATCGCGCGGGCCTTCCTCGACGATGCGGCCCTCATGCATCACCACGACGCGGTCGGCGACCTGCTCGACCACGCCGAGATCATGGCTGATGAACAGGCAGGAGAAGCCGTGCTTCTTCTGCAGTTCCGCGAAGAGCTCCAGCACCTGCGCGCGCACGGTGACGTCGAGCGCCGAGACCGGCTCGTCGGCGATGACGAAGCTCGGCCGGCGCACCACGGCGCGGGCGATCGCGACGCGCTGGCGCTGGCCGCCGGAGAGCTCGTGCGGATAGCGCGCGGAAAAGCCGTCGCCAAGCCCGACCTCGGCCAGCACCTCCGTCACGCGCTCGCGCTTGCGTGGCGAGGTCATGCCCGGAACCAGCCGCAGCGGCTCGGCGACGAGCTGGCCGATCGTCATGCGCGGATCGAGCGAGGAATAGGGGTCCTGGAAGACCATCTGGCAGTTCAGCCGGTAGTCCCAATAGGCCGCCTCGCTCCTGGCGATCGGCTTGCCGTCGAACAGGATCGCGCCGGCGCTCGGCCTCACCAGTCCGGCGATCGACTGGCCGAGCGTGGTCTTGCCGGAGCCCGAGCCGCCGACGACCGCGACGACCTCGCCGGGCTTGACCTCGAGCGAGACGCCGTGCAGCGCGCGCTTGGGCGCCGACTTCCGAAAGAAGCGCTGCCGGCCGGGATAGTCGACGACGAGGTCGCGCACCGTGACGATCGGCGTGGACGCCGCCGGGAGGTCGCGCGTCTCGCCGCGCTGCGGCATCGCGGCCAGCAGTTTTCGCGTGTAGGGGTGCTGCGGCCGGGCCAGAATGTCCTCGGCCTTGCCCTGCTCGACGACGTCGCCCTGGCACATCACGACGATGCGGCTGCAATAGCGCGCGACCATGCCGAGATCATGCGAGATCAGCAGCACGGCGGTGCCGTTCTCCTGCGTCAGGCCGACCATCAGCTCCATGACGTCGCGCTGGATCACCGCGTCGAGCGCCGTCGTCGGCTCGTCGGCGAGCAGGAGCGCGGGCTTCAGCAGCATCACCGAGGCCAGCATGATGCGCTGGCGCATGCCGCCGGAGAACTGGTGCGGAAAGGCCTCGAGCGCACCCTCCGGATCGGACAGGCCGACGCGGCGGAGCATGTCGAGGATCAGCGCGCGCCGGCCGGCGGCGTCGAGATCGCGGTGGAGCGCCAACCCCTCCTCGAGCTGCCGGCCGATCGTCATCGACGGGTTGAGCGAGGTCATCGGCTCCTGGAAGACCATGCCGACCTTGGCGCCGCGCACCGCGCGCAGGCGCTTCGGCGCCATCGTCGTGATCTCCTCGCCGTCGAAACGGATCGAGCCCGACACCAGCTTCACCGCCGGCGGCACGAAGCCCATCACGGCGCGGGCCGCGAGCGTCTTGCCCGAGCCGGACTCGCCGACGATGCCGACGATCTCGCCGGGCGACACCGAGAAACCGACATGATTGACGACGACACGGCCGGTCGTCTTGATCGCCAGCGTGAGGTCGTCGACCTGCAAGAGTGGAGCGGTCATCGCGCCCCCCGCATCCGGGGGTCGAGCCTGTCGCGCACCGCGTCGCCGAGCAGGTTGATGCCGAGCAGCGTCAGCGAGATGCACAGGCCCGGGAAGATGCCGAGCCAGATCGCCTGGCCGATATAGGCGCGCGAGCCCGCCAGCATGTTGCCCCAGGTCGGGGCCGGCGGCGGCACGCCGAGGCCGAGGAAGGAGAGCGAGCTTTCGGCCAGCAGAACATAGCCGAACATCGAGGTCGCCAGCACGGTCAGCGGCGCGATGCAGTTCGGCAGAATGTGGCGGGCCATGGTGAAGGCCTCGGAATTGCCCATCACCCGGGAGGCGGCGATGAACTCGCGCTCGCGCAGGGAGAGCACGGTGCCGCGGACGATGCGCGCGACCGAGGGCGTATAGGCGATGCCGAGCGCCAGGATGATGCCGTATTTGTTGGCGCCGACGACGGCGAGCAGCCCGAGCGCGAGCAGGATGCCGGGGAAGGCGAGCAGCGCGTCGTTGAAGGCCATGATGACGCGGTCGATCCAGCCGCGCATATAGCCCGAGAACAGGCCGATCAGTGTTCCGAGCACGACCGCGAGCGAGACCGTCAGGATGCTGATCCAGACCGAGGTAGCCGCTCCCGCCATCAGGCGCGAAAGCACGTCGCGGCCGAACTCGTCGGTGCCGAGCCAGTAGAGCGAGGATGGCGGCGCGAGCTTGTAGCGGAACGACAGCCGCAAGGGATCGTAGGGCGTCCAGAGCGCGCCGATGCCGGCCGTGACGAGCAGCGTCCCGATCAGCCCGCCGCCGATCAGCGCATTGAGCGGAGGCAGCTTCATTCGCGGAAACTCATTCGGCTGCAACCCTCGGATCGAAGATCGGATAGCAGAGGTCGATGACGAGGTTCACCAGCACATAGGTGAAGGCGACGAAGAGCATGCAGCCCTGGATCACCGGATAGTCGCGGGCGAAGATCGCATCGACGAGCAGGCGCCCGAGACCGGGGATGGTGAAGACGGTCTCGACCACGGCGATGCCGCCGAGCAGGTTGCCAAGGACGAGGCCGATCAGCGTCCAGGTCGGGCCGAAAGCGTTCTTGAAGGCGTGGCGCCAGAGCACCGCCATCTCCGACAGGCCTTTTGCGCGAGCATGGGTGATGTAGTCGAGCCGCAAAACCTCCAGCGTCGAGGCGCGCGCCATCCGCATCAGCACGCCGATCTCGTGCAGGAAGAGCGTCAGGATCGGCATGACGAGGTAGATCACGCCGCGCCAGGGATCGTCGCCGATCGAGACATAGCCGACGACCGGCAGCCAGCCGAGCTTGAGCCCGAAGAACAAGAGCAGCAGCAGGCCGAGCCAGAAGGTCGGGATCGAGAGCAGCAGCGTCGCCACCGCGACGAGGCCGAGATCGAGCGTCGAATCCTGCTTCCAGGCGGCGATGACGCCGGCTGGCACCGCGACCAGGCTGGCGCAGAAGACCGCGACCAGCACGATCTGGGCGCTGATCCAGAAGCGCGACAGGATCAGCGGCAGGATCGGCTCCTGCGTATTGATCGAGACGCCGAGATCGCCGCGCAGCAGGTTGCCGGACCAGATGCCGAACTGGACGAACAGGCTGTGGTCGAGGCCGAGCTTGGCGCGCAGATCGGCGATCGAGGCCGGCGTCGCGAGATCGCCCAGCATCAGCGAGGCGGGATCGCCCGGGATCAGCCGGATCAGCACGAAGACCGAGACCGCGACGATGAAGAGCGTCGGCAGGGCCATCGCGATCCGGGTCAGGGCGAAGCGCAGCATCGGGGCGTCCGGGGATCAGCGGGGAGGGGCGCTCAATTTATGCGATCACTTAGCGGCGGTGACTTCCCACATCCGCAGCTTCGACTGCCAAGGCTGGAAGCCGGAGAGTTTTTTGCTGTGCGCGACGGAATCAACGCCGTTGTACATGAAGATCAGCGGCACCTCGTCGATCACGCCCTTGTGGAGTTCGTCGACCAGCTTCTGGCGCTCGGCCTTGTCGGCGATGGCCGCGAGCCGGTCGATCTTCTCCTGCATCGGCGCATTGTCCCAGACCTTGCGCGGCTGCTTGTCCTTGGGCCCGGCGAACTGCTCGAAGGCGAGCGCGGGGTCGAAGCGGGCCGAGAAGGAGAAGGACTGCATCTGGTAGTTGCCCTTGTTGTAGCGGTCGAGCTGGGTCGCCCAGTCGATCACCTCGATCTCGGCATTGATCCCGGCGGCCTGCAGCATGGCCTGGACCACGACGGCGGCGGGGAAGCTCGGCACGGTCGGGCGCTTGTTGGCGAGGATCGCGATCTTCTCGCCCTTGTAGCCGGCTTCCGCGAGCAGCTTCTTGGCGGCGGCGGGGTCGTATTTATGGCCCTGTTTCTCGACCGCGCCAAAATAGGCCGAGCGCGAATAGATCGGCGAGTTGTTGGGCTGGCCGAGCCCGTTCGAGGCGGTGGCGACGATCTCCTCCATGTCGAGCGCCGCCGCGATCGCCTTGCGCAGCTTGAGGTTGCCGGTCACCGCGTCGCGGGTCTGGATCAGCAGGACATGGCGCGTCGCGGTCGGCGCGGTGACGACCGCCAGGTTCGGGATCTTGCGGATCTCCTCGACGTCGCTGGCGAGGATTTCGCTCATGTCGAGCGCGCCCGAGGTCAGGCCGGCCTTCACCGTCGCCGGATCCTTGACGATCAGGAACTTGACCTCCTTCAGCAGCGGGCGCTTGGCGCCGACATAGCCGTCCGGCTTGCCGGCGTTCTTCGGCGACTGGTAGCCGTCGAAGGCGGTCATGGTGAAGTACTCGGCCCGCTTCCATTCGCCGAACCTGAACGGGCCGGTGCCGATCGGCCTGTCCCAGCTGCCGTCGGCCTTGACCGAATCCTTGTGGGTCACGCCGGCCATGGCACAGTCGGTGCGGGCGAGCGAATCGAGGAAGAGCGCGTTGGGCTGGTTGATCTTCATGACGACGGTGCGGGCGTCCGGTGCCTCGACCGATTCCACCTTCAAACCCCCGCGGCCGTCGAATTCCGACAGGCAGCGCCAGTCGGTCTTCGGGTCCATGTAGCGGTTCCAGCTCCAGAGCACGTCGGCCGAGGTCAGCTCGGCGCCGTTGTGGAACTTGACGCCCTGGCGCAGCGTGAAGGTGTAGGTCCTGCCATCGGCGGAGGCCTCGACCTTCTCGGCGAGCAGCGGCTGGGCGATGCCGCCCTCGTCATAGCCGACCAGACCCTCGACGATCTGCAGGGCAAAATCATCGGTGTTGTCGTCGCGGTTGACGCCCGGATTGATGCTGCGGACGTCGGCCGCGACCGCGACGGTGACCGATTGGGCGAGGCCGGGCGCCGCGGTCAGCGGCAGGAGGACGGCAGCGGCGAGAAGACGGTTCATGGCTGATCCCCTGTTGGTCGTTGTCGGCCGGCGGTCTCAGGCCGCCCTGGCAGCATCGGCGCGTCGCTGCGCGATCGTCTCGGCGAAGAAATCCGCCACCTTCGGCACGGCGCGCAGGCCATCATGGGCCATGTTCGGCACCAGGTCGAAGCGCACGGCGATGCTGTGATCCTCGAAGGATCGGCGCAAGGCCGTCAGCCGCTCCGGCCGCGTCGCGCCGGCATGGTTGGCGTCCGGCATCCAGCTCCGGCCGCCTTGCTTGTGGGTGATCTCCCAGGTCTCGAGATCGGCGGCGCCGACGATCATCTGGACGGCGACCCGTTTCATCGCGGCGATGTCGGGCGCGGCGCCGAAAAGGTCCGCCATATTGCGCGTGCCGACCCACCAGTCGCGCGTCGGGTCGAGCAGGGTGACCGAGCCCGGCGCGCCGATCGAGCAGGCGAACAGGCGTTTCGGCTGCAGCAGCAGGAAACGATGGGCGAAATGGCCGCCGCCGGAATAGCCGAACAGGCCGAATTGCGGGAAGCTCAGGCCGTAGCGCGCCTCGATTTCGGCGACCATGGCGAGCAGGATCGCGTCATAGCGGATCGCGCCCTCGCGCATGTATTTGAAGCCGTCGCGATTGTCGTCGCCGAGCACGCCGATCGGGAAGAGAGGTGCGAGGACGACGCAATTGTTCCATCGCCCGAATTCCTCGAAGGCGTCGCGATAGCCGGTGAAACCTCTCCCCGTGCCGTGCATGGCGACGACGAGTTCGGGCGGCTGCGAGGTCTTGCCGAGCGTCTTGGGGACATAGAGGCAGTAGCTGAAGCGCGGATCGGCCTTGCAGGCGATCACCGGTGTCGGGCCGAGATCGTAGAGGGCGCGGGCGATCGCGGCGGCGTCCTCTGCGGCAGGCTTCGTGTCAGCCTCGGTCATGCCGGCCTCTCATGGAATGGCAACAGAATTGGCGCCAATTCTGTTGCATATCGTCGAGCCCCATGCAACAGGCTTGTGTGTCGCTTCCGACGATGGGCCAGAACGCCGCCATGAAGCCGCAACGGACATCGAAACGCCTCACTGCCCGGCGCGCGCTCGCCGGCGAGATCGCCCAGGCGATCCGGCGGCGCATGTATCGCCCCGGCGAGTGGCTGCGGCAGATCGATCTCGAGGAGACGTTCCAGGCGACGCGCTTCGACGTCCGCAGCGCGCTGGAGGAACTCGCCGTCCGCCAGACCATCGAGCATGTGCCCAATCGCGGCTACCGCGTCGCCGAGATCGACCTCGCGACCTGGCGCGCCATCCGCGACACCCGCGTCATCCTGGAAGCCGGCGCGATGGCCGGCGTCGTCGCCGGGATCGACGAGGCGACGATCGCGCGTCTGGCCGAGCTCGCCGCCGCCTTCGGCACGGCGGTGGTCAGCGGCACGCGCGCCGAGCAGAGCGAGATCAACAGCGCCTTCCATCATCTGATCTATGCCGCCTGCGGCAATCCCGTGCTGGAGGAGACGATCTGGGCGCTGCGCGACCGCTCGCGCGGCTCGGCCGTGACGGTCTGGGCCTCGCATGAGGCGCTGCTCGCCAGCGACCGCGACCACCACGCCATGGTCGAGGCGCTGCGACGCCGCGATGCCGGCGACCTCGCCGCGCTGATCACGCGCCATATCCGCAAGGATATGGGTTGAGGACACGGGCCAAGGCCGGCACGGGCCGTCACTCCGCCGCCCGCGCCAGCGTCTGTGGCTCCTGCGTCAGCCCGTAGCGGGTGAAGCTGCGGTTCAGCGCCGGCAGCGGGCAGACCTCCATGATGCCCAGCTCCGGCTGCATGATCACCATCGCAACGGTCGCCGAAAGATTACCGGTGTCGTTCAGGCGCGGCGGGCGGCAGACCGAATGGGGCGTGAGGAAATCGTCGAAGAGCGCGTGTTTCAGATCGTCGACCGCGAGCTTGCCGCCGGCCTCGTCGAGCAGTTTCCTGACGCGCCAGTCGCGGTAGACGCTCTCGGGCACACGCGGCGTGCCGGTGTCCTTCAGCTTGCCGAGCGCAACCGGGCTCACCCAGTGGTTGGCGTGCACAATCAGCCCGTCCGTCGGATAGAGCGGGAAGGCCTCGTCCGGCGCGCATTCGTAGTCGATGCCGAAGCCATGCACGGTCGAGAGCATCATGTTGTTGGAGCAGGCCTTGGGCGTGGTCGCGACCGCCTTGATCGCGAAGGCGAGATGCTGCTGCTCCAGCACCTTGCGCCGGATCAGCGCCAGCGGCACGCCGGCCTGCGTGAAATCACGCTCGGATTCGAGGTAGTTCGCGGTGATGCAGATGCCGGCCTCGTTCATGCCGCAGCGGGCGAGCCCGCCAGCCTCGACGAAGGTCAGGAAGTCCGGGCCGTCGTCGCGGCGCACGCGCAGCACGATCGCGGTCTCGGCGCATTCGGCCTTCCAGTCCCAGTTCTGGCCGTGGATCAGCGCGCCGGTGGCGCTGCGCTCGGGCAGGATGATCGCGCCGGTGCAGCCGTCGTCGAGCTCCTCGGTCGCCTCGACCGGCTTCTGCTTGACGAGGCGAGCCTTGGCGATGACCTCGGTGCGAGCGTTGATCATGACGATGTCTTCGAGCGGGACACCGGCGCCGTCGGCGATGCCACGCATCTCCTCGATGTAATGCGCGCCGAAGGCCGCGATCTCGCCGGCGAACTCGCCGATCAGCGCCGATTTCGCCGCCGCGTCGTAGCCGAGATCGCCGAGCTGGCCGCCATAGAGCTCGATCGAGCGCTTGACGCGCCCGGGCACCACGGCACCATGCTGGCGGCCGCGCTCGTAGGGTGTCCCCGAGACATCGACGAAGGGGCAGGGTTCGACGGCGGGGCTGGGCTGGACCATGATCGGTTTCCTGGAGACGGGGCACCGGCACTGGCCCGTCGCGACGACATGATGTATTTCATCTGCAATTAAGACAATCAAGGCCTGAATCGATGTCGACGCCGACCCGCCTGCAGCAGGATCTCGCCGAGCGCATCCTCGACATGGTGCGCGAGGACGGGCTCGGTGCCGGCGCGATGCTGAACGAAAGCGGCACGGCCAAGCGGCTCAACGTCTCGCGCACGCCGGTGCGCGCCGCGCTCGACCGGCTCGCCGAGCGCGGGCTGGTGCGCCGCCATCCCCATCGCGGCATCGAGCTGATCGACGCGCTGGGGCCGGCCGCGGTCACGGCGCTCGCGCCCGACGGCGTCGAGCGCGCCATGGTCGCGCTCGCCCATGACCGCGAGAGCGGCGGACTCGCCGACGAGGTCTCGGAGCAGGAGGTGATGCGCCGCTACGGGCTGGCGCGGCCGGAGGCGCAGCGCCTGCTCGCCCGCCTCGCCGATCTCGACATGATCGAGCGCAAGCCCGGCTATGGCTGGCGTTTCCTGCAGCCGGCGCGCGATCCGGCCGTGCATGACGAGCGCTATCGCTTCCGCCTGCTGATCGAGCCGATGGGCTTGCTGGAACCCGGCTTCCGGCTCGATCCCGACTGGATCGCCGAGATGCGGGAGCGCCATCGCGAGACGCTGTCGCGGCCCTGGCGCGACAGCGCCGCGATCGGCTTCTTCGAGATGAACGCTTCCTTCCACGAGGGGCTGGCGGCAGCGTCCGGCAACCGCTTCATCCATTCGGCGATCCGACGCCAGAACCAGCTGCGGCGGCTCTCCAACTACGACTGGATCTTCGGTTTCGAACGCGTCGAGGTGAACTGCCGCGAGCATCTCGAGATGCTCGATTATCTGGAGGCCGGCGATCGCGAGGTTGCCTCGGCCCTGATGCGCCGGCATCTGCAGCGGGCCAGCGCGCTTCGCCGTACCGATGGCCTCGACTGATCCTGTATTGTCTTTTCAGGAATAAAAGACATTATGGCGCCTCGGATTGGAGACCCGTCATGGATGCCGTCACGACCCGCCATCTGCCCAACGAGCCCGAGGCCTTCTGGATGCCGTTCACCGCGATGCGCGGCTTCCGGCAGGCACCGCTCGTCTTCGACCGGGCGCAGGGCATGCACTATGTCACGCCGGAGGGGCGGCGCGTGCTCGACGGCATGGCCGGGCTCTGGTGCGTCAACGCCGGCCATGGCCAGGAGCGGGTGACCGAGGCGATCCGCGAGGCGGCGGGCCGGCTCGACTTCGTCTCCTCCTTCAAGATGACGCATCCGGCGGCGCAGACCTATGCGAAGCGGCTCTGCGCCTTCGCGCCGGAGGGCATCGACCACGTCTTCTTCGTCAATTCGGGCTCCGAGGCGGTCGATACGGCGCTGAAGATCACGCGGGCCTATCACCATGCCCGCGGCGACTCAGCCCGGACCAAGCTGATCGGCCGGGCCAAGGCCTATCACGGCATGGGCTTCGGCGGGCTTTCTGTCGCGGGGCTCGGCCGGCACAAGCTCGGCTTCGGCCCGCTCCTGCCGGACGTCGCGCATCTGCCGCTGCCCTATGACCGCACCACGATGGCGTTCTCGCGCGGGCAGCCGGAGGGCGGGCTCGCGGCCGCCGAGGCGCTGGAGGCGCTGCTCCAGCTCCACGATCCGGCGACGGTCGCCGCCGTCATCGTCGAGCCCGTGACCGGCTCGGGCGGGGTCTATCCGCCGCCGCGCGGCTATCTCGAACGTCTGCGCGCGATCTGCGACCGGCATGGCGTGCTCCTGATCTTCGACGAGGTCATCACGGGTTTCGGCCGGATGGGGACGCCCTTCGCGGCGCAGACCTATGGCGTCACGCCCGACCTGATGGCCTGCGCCAAGGGCATGACCAACGGCGCGGTACCGATGGGCGGAGTGCTCGTCGCCGGCCATGTCTATGACGCCTTCATGGCGGGGCCGCCCGAGGCGATCGAGCTCTTCCACGGCTATACCTACTCGGCCCATCCGCTCGCCTGCGCTGCCGGGCTCGCGGTGCTCGACGTCTTCGAGCGGCAGGATCTGCTCGGCCATGTCCAGGCGATCCTGCCGGTCTGGGAGGAGCGGGCGCACCGGCTGAAGACTGAGGCCCATGTCGCCGACATCCGCACGGCCGGCCTGCTCTGCGCCATCGACCTGGAACCGCGTCCCGGAGCTGCGGGCGCGCGCGGCGCGCTGTGCGGAAAGCTCTGCCTGGAGGGCGACGTGCTGGTGCGGAATTCGGGCGACACCATCGTGCTCTCGCCGCCGCTGATCGCGACACGAGACGATATCGAGACGCTGTTTGCGACGATCGAGGCGGCGCTGGCGCGGATCGACTGAGCGCCCGGCGACCTTGCGGCGCGACCGGGGCTGCCGTAACCCCATAGGCCCGCAAGCGCCGCACTCCCCAGCATGGCCGTTTCGATCCCAGAGCAATATGCCGCCCTCGTCGCCTCGGGCGCGATCGAGCGCGACCCGGCCCAGGTCGCGGTCGTCCGCAGGCTGCAGGCGCTGAGCGAGGCGCTGGCGGCGCGCCGGCTCGCCCGCAAGAGCAGCGCGCTCGGCTGGCTGTTCGGCTCGAAGTCCAATACGGCGGATGTACCGAAGGGGCTCTACATCTGGGGCTCGGTCGGGCGCGGCAAGACCATGCTGATGGACATGTTCTACGACGCCGCGCCGATCCAGAAGCGCCGGCGCGTGCATTTCCACGAATTCCTGGCCGATGCCCATGCCCGCATCCACGCCTATCGCCAGAAGCTCAAGGCCGGCGAGGTCAGGGAGCCGGACCCGATCGCGCCCGTGGCGGCCGAACTCGCCGAGGAGGCGAGCCTGCTCTGCTTCGACGAGTTCACCGTCACCGACATCGCCGATGCGATGATCCTGGGGCGGCTGTTCACGGCGCTGTTTTCCGCCGGCGTCGTCGTGGTCGCGACCTCGAATGTCGAGCCCTCGCGTCTTTATGAGGGCGGGCTCAACCGGGCGCTGTTCCTGCCCTTCATCGAGCTCCTGACGACGAAGGTCGAGGTCGTCAGGCTGGACGCGCGGACCGACTTCCGGCTGGAAAAACTCGGCGGCGCGCCTGTCTACCATGTCCCGGCCGATGCGGCGGCGAGGACGGCGCTCGACGAGGCGTTTCGCCGTGTCTCCGGCGCCACGCAGGGCCAACCCGTGACGCTCTCGGTCAAGGGCCACGAGATGCGGATTCCGCAGGCGGCCGGCGGCGTGGCGCGGGCGGGTTTTTCGGATCTGTGCAGCCAGGCCTATGGCGCGTCCGACTACATCGCGCTGGCGCAGCGCTTCCACACGCTGGTGCTCGACGACATCCCCGTTCTGGTGCGCGACCGGCGCAACGAGGCCAAGCGCTTCATCATCCTGATCGACACGCTCTACGAGCACCACGTCAAGCTGGTCGCCTCGGCGGCGGCCGAGCCGCACGAGCTCTACAAGGATGGCGACGGCCGCGAGGGCTTCGAGTTCGACCGCACCGTGTCGCGGCTGATCGAGATGCGCTCGGAGGATTATCTCGGCCTGCCGCATGGCCGCCCGGACTCGGCCGCCAGCGGCGACACCAGCGGGCTGGTCGAGACCTGAGCCATGCCGACGCGCGAATCTGCCACCAGCGCCTTGCACTTCCGGAAAGCGACGGCTGCCGACGCAGCAGGTATCAGTAGGCTCGTGATCCGCACACTACGGGAAACGAATGCGTCGTATTACGATGAGCACGTCTTGGCGTCCGTCATCGCTAATTTCTCGGCCGAGCGCGTTACGGCACGTATGGTTGATCGCACGACCCTGGTTGCGACGATGGGCCATGATCTCGTCGGTACAGCCAGCTTGCACGGTGCGGTCGTCCGCAGTGTCTTCGTCGCACCCGACCGGCAAGGACGCGGAATCGGCGCAGAGTTGATGCGACGCCTTTTTGCGATTGCCGGGACTCTCGACATCTACCGTCTGACGGTGCCGTCGTCGATCAACGCGGAAGGCTTCTATCGCAGGCTCGGCTTCGAGCATCTGCGGGATGAGTTCGAGGGGGCTGAACGGATGATCCTGATGTCAAAGATGCTTCGGCCGGCGACTGGGCGGGACTGAGCGCCATGGCGCAGCGCGAGCCGAGCGAGATCCGCATCCTCTCGGTCGCCAGCGAGCATCTGCGGCTCTACGGACCGAAGCGCTTCACGGTGGTCGCGGTCGCCGACGAGGCCGGCATGACCCATGCCAATGTCTACCGCTATTTCCCCTCGCGCGCGGCGCTGATCGACGCCGTCGTCGATGTCTGGCTGAAGGCGACCGAGCGGCGCCTCGCCGACATCGCCGATGGGCCCGACCCCGCCTTCGACAAGCTGGAGCGGCTGATCCTGGCGCTGGCCAAGGCCAATCGCGACCTGCTCGCCGAAGACCCGCATCTCTTCGCCGCGCTGTCGCAGGCGGTGGCCAGGCGCCATGCGATCAGCCGGCGCAACCGGGCCCGCGTGCGGGCCCTGTTCGAGCGCGTCGTCGACGAGGGCATCGCGTCCGGCGCCTTCGAGCCGCGCGACCGCGAGCGCGCCATCGCTTTCGTCATCGACGCGACGCATCGCTTCATCCATCCGGCTACGCTCGCGCTCGAAGGCGACGTGCCGCAGGCTTCGGTCGACCAGCGGCTCTCGACGCTGATCCGGGTGATTCTGCGCGTGCTGGCCAGCGGCATCGTCTGAGTGCGGGCCAGATTATGACAGATTTTGTAAATTGTCATCGAGGTGCTTTTCTGCCTCGGGAGTGCCAAAGCGCGTTCTGAACCCGACAACTCTTTGAAATCAAATCCTTTTCCCCTGATTTCCGGCGCTGAGTGCCCGTATCGGCCTCGCGCGGCGTCCGGAAACACAGGGTTGCGGCAAAACCCCGGTTCGGGTCAAAGAGGCCACGGTTTTCGCCGGCCCGACCGGCATGTCGCAGCGCAAGCACAAGGACGCATCCATGGCCCGCAAGAAGATCGCCCTCATCGGCGCCGGCCAGATCGGCGGCACGCTCGCCCATCTCGCCGGTCTCAAGGAACTGGGCGATGTCGTGATGTTCGACATCGCCGAGGGCATCCCGCAGGGCAAGGGCCTCGACATCGCCGAATCCGCGCCGGTCGACGGTTTCGACGCAAGCTACAAGGGCACGCAGTCCTATGAGGACATCAAGGGCGCCGACGTGGTGATCGTCACCGCCGGCGTGCCGCGCAAGCCCGGCATGAGCCGCGACGACCTGATCGGCATCAACCTCAAGGTGATGAAGTCGGTCGGCGAGGGCATCAAGACCTATGCCCCCAAGGCCTTCGTGATCTGCATCACCAATCCGCTCGACGCGATGGTCTGGGCGCTGCAGAAGTTCTCGGGGCTCAAGCCGAACATGATCTGCGGCATGGCCGGCGTACTCGACTCCGCCCGCTTCCGCCACTTCCTCGCCGACGAGTTCAAGGTCTCGGTCAAGGACGTCTCGGCCTTCGTGCTCGGCGGCCATGGCGACGACATGGTGCCGCTGGTGCGCTATTCCGGCGTCGCCGGCATCCCGCTGCCGGACCTCGTCAAGATGAAGTGGACGACGCAGGAGCGGCTCGACGCCATCGTCGAGCGTACCCGCAAGGGCGGCGGCGAGATCGTCAACCTGCTCAAGACCGGCTCGGCTTTCTACGCGCCGGCCGCCTCGGCGATCGCGATGGCCGAGAGCTATCTCAAGGACCAGAAGCGCGTGCTGCCGGCGGCGGCCGCGCTCAAGGGCCAGTACGGCGTCAAGGACATGTTCGTCGGCGTGCCGGTGGTGATCGGCGCCAAGGGCGTCGAGAAGGTCGTCAAGATTCGCCTCAACGGCGCCGAGAAGGCGATGCTGGAGAAGTCGGTCGCCTCGGTGCAGGGGCTGATCGACGCGTGCAAGGCCATCGATTCGTCATTGGCGTGATCTAGAGCCGCTGGTGCGATGGGCGTGGCGGTTTTCCTGCCGCGCTCCTCGTCCAGCCAAAGGCTTCCCGCCCTTCGCAGCTTCGGCACAGGACATCAGGCATGAACATCCACGAATATCAGGGCAAGGCGGTTCTCAAGGAGTTCGGCGCGCCGGTCTCCGCCGGTTTCCCGGCGCTGACGGTCAGCGAGGCCGTCGAGGGCGCCAGGAAGCTGCCGGGCCCGCTCTATGTGGTGAAGAGCCAGATCCATGCCGGCGGCCGCGGCAAGGGCAAGTTCAAGGAACTGCCGGCGGACGCCAAGGGCGGCGTGCGCCTCGCCAAGTCGATCGACGAGGTCGAGAGCCATGCCAGGGAGATGCTCGGCAACACGCTGGTGACGGCGCAGACCGGCCCCGCCGGCAAGCAGGTCAACCGGCTCTATATCGAGGACGGCTCCGACATCGAGAAGGAGTTCTATCTCTCGGCTCTGGTCGATCGCGAGACCTCGCGCATCGCCTTCGTGGTCTCGACCGAGGGCGGCATGGACATCGAGGCGGTCGCGCACGACACGCCTGAGAAGATCCTGACCTTCTCGGTCGATCCGGCGACCGGGATCATGCCGCATCACGGCCGCACCGTCGCCAAGGCGCTCGGGCTGTCGGGCGATCTCGCCAAGCAGGCCGAGAAGGTGCTGGCGCAGATTTATTCGGCCTTCGTCGCCAAGGACATGGCGATGCTGGAGATCAACCCGCTGATCGTGACCAAGCAGGGCCAGATCAAGTGCCTCGACGCGAAGGTCTCGTTCGATTCCAACTCGCTCTACCGCCACCCCGAGGTGATGGCGCTGCGCGACGAGACGGAAGAGGACGCCAAGGAGATCGAGGCCTCGAAATACGACCTCGCCTATATCGCGCTCGACGGCACGATCGGCTGCATGGTCAACGGTGCCGGCCTCGCCATGGCGACGCTCGACATCATCCAGCTCTATGGGGAAAGCCCGGCGAACTTCCTCGACGTCGGCGGCGGCGCCTCCGAGGAGAAGGTCACGGCCGCCTTCAAGATCATCACCGCCGATCCGAAGGTGAAGGGCATCCTGGTCAACATCTTCGGCGGCATCATGAAATGCGACGTGATCGCGCGCGGCGTCATCGCCGCGGTCAAGGCGGTCGGGCTGCAGGTGCCGCTGGTGGTGCGGCTCGAAGGCACCAACGTCCAGGAAGGCAAGGACATCATCTCGTCGTCGGGCCTCAACGTGATCCCCGCCGATGACCTCGACGACGCCGCGCAGAAGATCGTGGCTGCGATCAAGAAGGCCTGAGGAAACAGCATGTCCATCCTGATCAACAAGAACACCAAGGTCATCTGCCAGGGCTTCACCGGCAAGAACGGCACCTTCCATTCCGAGCAGGCGATCGCCTATGGCACGCAGATGGTCGGCGGCACCTCGCCCGGTAAGGGCGGGGCGCTGCATCTCGGCCTGCCGGTGTTCGACACCGTCGCCGAGGCCAAGGAGAAGACCGGCGCGACGGCCTCCGTCGTCTATGTGCCGCCGCCGGGCGCGGCCGACGCGATCTGCGAGGCGATCGACGCCGAGATCCCGCTCGTCATCTGCATCACCGAGGGCATCCCGGTGCTCGACATGGTCCGGGTGAAGCGCTCGCTCGAAGGTTCGAAGACCCGGCTGATCGGGCCGAACTGCCCCGGCGTGGTCACCGCCGGCGAGAGCAAGATCGGCATCATGCCGGCCAACATCTTCAAGCCGGGCTCGGTCGGCATCGTCTCGCGCTCGGGCACGCTGACCTACGAGGCGGTGTTCCAGACCACGCGCGAGGGCCTCGGCCAGACCACGGCCGTCGGCATCGGCGGTGACCCGGTCAAGGGCACCGAGTTCATCGACATGCTGGAGATGTTCCTCGCCGACGAGAAGACGACCTCGATCGTGATGATTGGCGAGATCGGCGGCTCGGCCGAGGAGGACGCGGCCCAGTTCATCAGGGACGAGGCGAAGCGCGGCCGAAGCAAGCCGATGGTCGGCTTCATCGCCGGTCGTACCGCGCCTCCCGGCCGCCGCATGGGCCATGCGGGTGCGATCATCTCGGGCGGCAAGGGCGGCGCCGAGGACAAGATCGCGGCGATGGAAGCCGCTGGCATCAAGGTCTCGCCCTCGCCGGCACGCCTCGGAAAGACCTTGGTCGAGGTGTTGAAGGGTTGAGCTTTGGGGCTTCGGCCCCGGGACGACGGACGCGAAGGAAGGCAGGACGATCATGGCTCGCCAGGACATCAACGAGGCCCTCGCCCAGACGGGTTTCCTCTATGGCGGCAACGCGGCCTATATCGAGGATCTCTACGCCCGCTATCAGGCCGATCCGAAATCGGTCGACGAGCAGTGGCAGGGCTTCTTCGCGGGCTTGAAGGACGATGGGCAAGCCATCGTCCAGAACGCCAAGGGCGCGTCCTGGACGAAGCCGAACTGGCCGGTCCATGCCAACGGCGAACTCGTCTCAGCGCTGGACGGCAACTGGTCGGTGGTCGAGAAGGTCGTTTCCGACAAGCTCGGCGCCAAGGCCAAGGCGAGCGGGGCGACACTCGCCGCCGCCGACATCCAGCAGGCGACCCGCGATTCGGTGCGCGCGATCATGCTGATCCGGGCCTACCGGATGCGCGGCCATCTCCACGCCAAGCTCGATCCGCTCGGCATCGAGAGCAGCAAGGACGCCGAGGAACTGTCACCTTCGGCCTTCGGCTTCGGCGAGGCCGATCTCGACCGCAAGATCTTCATCGACAACGTGCTCGGCATGGAGTTCGCCACGATCCGCGAAATGGTCGCGATCCTGCAGCGGACCTATTGCAACACCATCGGCGTCGAGTTCATGCACATCTCGGACCCCGAGCAGAAGGCTTGGCTGCAGGAGCGGATCGAGGGGCCGGACAAGGAAATCGCCTTCACCCGCGAGGGCAAGAAGGCGATCTTCAACAAGCTGATCGAGGCCGAGGGCTTCGAGAAGTTCATCGACCTGAAATACACCGGCACCAAGCGCTTCGGCCTCGACGGCGGCGAATCGCTGATCCCGGCGCTGGAGCAGATCATCAAGCGCGGCGGTGCGCTCGGCGTCCGCGACATCGTCTTCGGCATGGCCCATCGCGGCCGCCTCAACGTGCTGACGCAGGTGCTGGGCAAGCCGCACCGGGCGCTGTTCCACGAGTTCAAGGGCGGTTCCTTCGCCCCCGACGACGTCGAGGGCTCGGGCGACGTGAAGTACCATCTCGGCGCCTCGTCCGACCGCGAGTTCGACGGCAACAACGTCCACGTCTCGCTGACCGCCAACCCGTCGCATCTCGAGATCGTCGACCCCGTCGTGCTCGGCAAGGTCCGCGCCAAGCAGGACCAGTTCGGCGACATCGTCGAGCGCTCGAAGGTGCTGCCGCTGCTGCTGCATGGCGACGCCGCCTTCGCCGGCCAGGGCGTGGTCGCGGAATGCCTCGGCTTGTCGGGCCTGAAGGGCCACCGCACCGGCGGCTCGATCCATTTCATCATCAACAACCAGATCGGCTTCACCACCTATCCGCGCTATTCGCGCTCCTCGCCCTATCCGTCGGACGTGGCGAAGATGGTCGAGGCGCCGGTCTTCCATGTGAACGGCGACGATCCGGAGGCGGTCGTCTTCGCCGCCAAGATCGCGATCGAGTTCCGGCAGAAGTTCCACAAGCCGGTCGTGGTCGACATGTTCTGCTATCGCCGCTTCGGCCACAACGAGGGCGACGAGCCGGGCTTCACCCAGCCGCTGATGTACCGCAAGATCCGCGGCCACAAATCGACGCTGGAACTCTATGCGGCCAAGCTCGAGGCCGAAGGCGTGCTCAAGGCCGGCGAGCTCGACGAGGCGCGCGCCGCCTGGAAGGCCAGGCTCGAGATCGAGTTCGACGCCGGCCAGGCCTTCAAGCCGAACAAGGCCGACTGGCTCGACGGCCGCTGGGCCGGGATGAAGGCGATCCGCTCCGACGACGAGGATCCGCGCCGTGGCGCGACCGGCGTGCCGGATGCAGTGCTGAAGGAGATCACCGACAAGATCACCGCGGTGCCGTCGGGCTTCAACCTCCACAAGACGATCCAGCGTTTCCTCGACAACCGCCGCAAGGCGGTCGAGACCGGGCAGGGCATCGACTGGGCGACGGCGGAGTCGCTGGCTTTCGGCTCGCTCCTGCTCGACGGTAATCCTGTTCGCCTCTCGGGACAGGATTGCGAGCGCGGCACCTTCTCGCAGCGCCATTCCGTGCTGATCGACCAGGAGACCGAGGCGCGCCACACCTCGCTGAACCATATCCGCGAGGGCCAGTCACGCTACGAGGTCATCAACTCGATGCTCTCCGAGGAGGCGGTGCTCGGCTTCGAATACGGCTATTCGCTGTCGGAGCCCAACGCCCTGACCTGCTGGGAGGCGCAGTTCGGCGACTTCGCCAATGGTGCGCAGGTGGTGTTCGACCAGTTCATCTCGTCGGGCGAGCGCAAATGGCTGCGCATGTCCGGCCTCGTCTGCCTGCTGCCGCACGGCTATGAGGGCCAGGGGCCGGAGCACTCCTCCGCGCGTCTGGAGCGCTTCCTGCAGATGTGCGCCGAGGACAACATGCAGGTGGCGAACTGCTCGACCCCGGCGAGCTATTTCCACATCCTGCGCCGCCAGCTCAAGCGCGACTTCCGCAAGCCGCTGATCCTGATGACGCCGAAATCGCTGCTGCGGCACAAGCGCTGCGTCTCCGATCTCGCCGATCTGGCGGAGGGTTCGAGCTTCCACCGTGTGCTGCACGACGATGCCGAGCGCGGCCATTCGACGACCAAGCTGGTCAAGGATTCGAAGATCCGCCGCGTCGTGCTCTGCTCGGGCAAGGTCTATTTCGACCTGCTGGAGGAGCGCGAGAAGCGCGGCCTCGACGACGTCTATCTGATGCGGGTCGAGCAGCTCTACCCGTTCCCGCTGAAGTCGCTGGCGCAGGAGCTTTCGCGCTTCAAGGGCGCCGACGTGGTCTGGTGCCAGGAGGAGCCGAAGAACATGGGCTCCTGGACCTTCGTCGAGCCCTATCTCGAATGGGTGCTCGGCCATGCCGGCTCGAAGTCGAAGCGGCCGCGCTATGTCGGGCGCCCGGCCTCGGCCGCGACCGCGACCGGCCTGATGTCGAAGCACACGGCCCAGCTCAACGCCTTCCTCGACGAGGCCTTCGCGGCCTGATCGCAGACGATACCAAGAGACCCGAAAGAGGCCTGACATGGCGACCGAAATCCGCGTACCCACCCTCGGCGAATCCGTTTCCGAGGCGACGATCGGCAAGTGGTTCAAGAAGCCAGGCGACGCGGTCAAGGCCGACGAGCCGCTGGTCGAGCTCGAAACCGACAAGGTGACGCTGGAGGTCAATGCGCCATCGGCCGGCGTGCTCGGCGAGATCGTCGCCAAGGAAGGCGAGACGGTCGGCGTCAGCGCGCTCCTGGGCATGATCTCGGCAGGCGACGGCAAGGCCGCGGCGCCCGCGCCGAAGGCTGCGGCGAAGCCCGACAAGGACGAGACCGCGGTCGCGCAGGCCGCCGGAAAGACCGGTGCCGAGACGGTCGGCGGGGCCCAGCAGAAGGCCGCGCTCGTCGCCGGCGACGAGCCGATCAAGCCCGCGACCAAGGCGGCGGATTCCGGCCCGGCCGTGTCGCGGCTGGCGGCGGAGAGTGGCGTCGATCCGTCTTCCGTCAACGCCTCGGGCAAGGATGGCCGCGTCACCAAGGGCGACATGCTGGCGGCGATCGCGACCGGCGGTCAGGCCGCGCCTGCCGCCGCTCCGGCGCCCGTTCAGGTCCGTGCCCCGTCCGCCCCGGACGACGCCTCGCGCGAAGAGCGCGTCAAGATGACCAAGCTGCGCCAGACCATCGCGCGCCGCCTCAAGGAGGCGCAGGCGACGGCGGCGATGCTGACGACCTTCAACGAGGTCGACATGACCAACGTCATGGCACTGCGCAACCAGTACAAGGACGTCTTCGAGAAGAAGCATGGCGTGAAGCTCGGCTTCATGGGCTTCTTCGTGAAGGCCTGCGTGCAGGCGCTGAAGGAGATCCCCTCGGTCAATGCCGAGATCGACGGCACCGACATCGTCTACAAGAACTACTACCATGTCGCGGTCGCGGTCGGCACCGACAAGGGCCTCGTCGTGCCGGTGGTGCGCGACGCCGACCAACTCTCCATCGCCGGCGTCGAGAAGGCGATCGGCGCGCTCGGCAAGAAGGCCCGCGACGGCGCCCTCAAGATCGAGGACATGCAGGGCGGCACCTTCACCATCTCCAATGGCGGCGTCTACGGCTCGCTGATGTCGACGCCGATCCTGAACGCGCCGCAATCGGCGATCCTCGGCATGCACAAGATCCAGGAGCGCCCGATGGTGGTCGGCGGCCAGATCGTGGTGCGCCCGATGATGTATCTGGCCGTCAGCTACGACCACCGCATCATCGACGGCAAGGAGGCCGTGACCTTCCTCGTCCGCATCAAGGAGGCGCTGGAGGATCCGGCGCGGCTGGTGCTGGACCTGTGATCGCTCTGGCGGATCACGGTTACTATGAAATAACGTGAATCTATAAGGAGCATGTATTTTTCGATGGCGGAGGCAATAGTCGCTTCAGATTTTACGCTTGCCTATCTCGCCTGCCAGACGCAAGATGAGAAGATATCTGTGTTCTTGCAGATGCTTGACATCGAAAATCTTAAAATGATCTACAGACTTAATGATCGCGGCGTTAATGCACCAGGATATCCAAGTGGACAGTTTTATTTTTATTTCGATCCGTTAGATTTTGTTGGCTCGTCAGATTCTAAAAGACAATCCGATGAGGCATTTGGTTATAATAATACGCCAAATATAGTAAAAAGGCGGAGCGAGTTAAATGTCGATGGAATTTTTCCATCGATTACCTCTTACCCTGAGCCCGGCAACTCTCACCTGACAATCATGGTTGTTTTTAACGAGAAGGGACGACGGCGGCTTGGTGGCGATGGTTAAAGCTAAGAAGGTCCGGGCTTGGCTGGCTGCACATCGCGAGCAAGTCGCCTAGATCTGGAAAGAGATCAAAGACAGTCGCTACAGCGGAGACCAGATCACATGAATTATCGGATCAAGGCTGTCGAAGCGGTGCGTTATCCCGTTCTGCGCATCACCTTCGATGATGGGCTGTCGGGCGAACATGATCTGACGGACTGGATCGGCCGCGGGCCACTTTCCGACCCGCTGAGAGACCGGGATTACTTCAAGACCGTGGCAGTCGCGGATTATGGCCATTCGTTCGGCTGGAATCTCGATGAAATCGGCCACAGAATCGATTTCTGTCCCGACGCGACGCGCATCGCCATTGAAACAGCCATGGTCGAGCAACTCGCGGCGAACTATGCCGCGAAGCGCTCCGCCGCCGAATAATCGTCACGCTTGAAGAGAACCCATGTCCTACGATCTCGTCGTCATCGGAACCGGCCCCGGCGGCTATGTCTGCGCCATTCGCGCCGCCCAGCTCGGCCTGAAGGTTGCCGTCGTCGAAAAGCGGGCGACCCATGGCGGCACCTGCCTGAACGTTGGCTGCATCCCGTCCAAGGCGCTGCTGCACGCCTCCGAGATGTTCGAGGAGGCCGGCCATACGTTCCCGAGCCTCGGGATCGTCACGGCCAAGCCGAAGCTCGATCTCAAGCAGATGCTGGTCCACAAGCAGGAGACGGTCGATGCCAACGTCAACGGCGTCGCCTTCCTGCTGAAGAAGAACAAGATCGAGCCCTTCCACGGGACGGCAAGCATCCCGGCCGCCGGCAAGGTCGTGGTGACCGCGGCGGACGGCAAGACGCAGGAACTCGAGACGAAGAACATCGTCATCGCCACCGGCTCGGAATCGGCCAACCTGCCCGGCGTCGCGATCGACGAGAAGATGGTGGTGACGTCGACCGGCGCGCTCGAGCTGACGGCGGTTCCCAAGGAACTGTTGGTCGTCGGCGCGGGCGTGATCGGGCTCGAGATCGGCTCGGTCTGGGGCCGGCTCGGGGCCAAGGTCACGGTGGTCGAATATCTCGACCGCATCCTGCCCGGCATGGACGACGAGATCGCCAAGCAGTTCCAGCGCATCCTGCAGAAACAGGGTTTCGAGTTTCATCTCGGCTCGAAGGTGACCAAGGTCGAGACGGCCAAGAAGGGCGCGACCGTCACGGTCGAACCTGCCGCCGGCGGCGAGGCCAGGACACTCTCGGCCGACATCGTGCTGGTCGCGATCGGCCGGCGGCCGAATACCGACGGGCTCGGGCTGGAGACGGCCGGCGTCGCCACCGAGCGCGGCCGCGTCGTCATCGACGATCATTTCGCGACCAACGTACCGGGCATCTACGCGATCGGCGATGTGGTGCGCGGGCCGATGCTGGCCCATAAGGCCGAGGACGAGGGCATGGCGGTGGCCGAGATCATCGCCGGCAAGGCCGGCCATGTGAACTACGACGCGATCCCCGGCATCGTCTACACGGCGCCGGAGGTGGCTGCGATCGGCAAGACCGAGGAGGAACTCAAGGCTGCCGGCGTCGCCTACAAGGTCGGAAAGTTCCCGTTCACCGCCAATGGCCGGGCGCGGGCGATGCGTCACACCGAGGGCTTCGTCAAGGTGCTGGCCGATGCCACGACCGACCGCGTGCTCGGCTGCCACATCATCGGCCCCCATGCCGGCGACCTGATCGCCGAGGTCACGGTGCTGATGGAGTTCGGCGGCTCGTCCGAAGACCTCGCCCGCACCTGCCATGCGCATCCGACGCTGGCGGAGGCGGTCAAGGAAGCGGCGCTCGCGGTCGAGAAGCGGCAGATCCATATGTGAGGGGCGAGGTTCTTCGCGCCCAGGAAGGGTTGCTCGACCTTGCGGGCATGCACCGCTACCTTGCCGAGGAACTCGGCGTCTCCATCGATCTGACGACGCGATCGAGCTTGCATCCGAAGCTCCGAAACGAGATCGAACAAGAAGCGGTCCAAGCTTTCTGATCGCGGCCCTGAGCGACGTCACCGATCTCGATCCGGCGTCGTCTACCCCCTTCGCGCCCGAAACGCCGTCAGCGTATTCCGCAACAGGCAGGCGATCGTCATCGGGCCCACGCCGCCCGGCACCGGCGTGATCGCGCCGGCGACCGTAGCGGCCTCCGCGAAGGCGACGTCGCCGGTCAGCTTGCCGTCCGGCAGCCGGTTGATGCCGACATCGATCACGGTGGCGCCGGGCTTGATCCAGTCGCCTTTGACCATGCCGGGACGGCCGACCGCGGCCACGACGATGTCGGCGCGGCGGACGACCTCGCCCAAGTCGCGCGTGCGCGAATGGGCGATCGTCACGGTGCAGTCGGCCTGCAGCAGCAATTGCGCGACCGGCCGGCCGACGAGCTCGGAACGGCCGATCACCACCGCCTCCAGACCGGCGAGCGAAGGCAGCGCCTGTCGCAGCAGCAGCATGCAGCCGAGCGGGGTGCAGGGCACGAGGCCGGTCTTGCCGGCGGCGAGCCTGCCGGCATTGATCGGATGCAGCCCGTCGACATCCTTGGCCGGATCGATCGCGTCGATGATGGCGCCGGTGTCGAGATGCTTCGGGAGCGGGAGCTGGACCAGGATGCCATCGACGGCATCATCCGCGTTGAGTTCGGCGAGCTTGGCCAAGAGCTGGCCTTGCGTCGTCTCCGTCGGCAGGCGGTGCGCGACCGAATTCATGCCGACCTCGACCGCCAGCTTCTCCTTCGAGGCGACGTAGACCCGGCTCGCCGGATCGTCGCCGACGAGCACCACATGCAGACCGGGCGTCAGGCCGCTCTCAGCCTTGATCGCGGCGACCTCCCGGCCGATCTCGGCACGGAGTGCGGCCGCCGCCGCCTTGCCGTCGATGATGCGCGCCTGTTCGGCCATGGGCTCGTCCTCGTCTCGTCCGCGAGCGCCCTCTTGCGCGATCGCTGCCGGCGCGACAAGCCCGGATGCGACGCTGCGATGCCGCAGCGCGTCATGCCTTGCCGGCGCTGCTGGGGGCCGGTATCGATCGAGATCGGACGGGCGGGAGAGACGAGCAGCGTGACGACCGGATTTGCCCGCCTGCCGGCCGTCGCGCGCTATCGCCTGACCGGCGTCCGCGTTCCGCTCTGCCTGGTCGACGGGGCTGCGCTCGCCGCGGATCGCGACGGGCTCGCACCGGCCGACCTCGCGATCGAGGACGGGCGGATCGCCTCAATCCTGCCGGCCGGTACGGACAGCTTCAACGACGACGTGGCGCTCGACCTCGATGGCGGCATCGTGCTGCCGCGCCTCGTCGATGCCCATGTGCATCTCGACAAGGGCCATATCTGGCCGCGCCGCCGCAATCCCGACGGCACCTTCCAGGGCGCGCTCGCAAACGTCATGGCCGATCGCGAGGCGAACTGGTCGGCGGCCGATGTCCGCGCCCGGATGGAGTTCGGCCTGCGCTGCGCCTTCGCCCATGGCACGGCGGCGGTGCGGACGCATATCGATTCGCTCGGTCCGCAGATCGGCATCTCCTGGCCCGTTCTGGCCGAGCTGCGTGCGGACTGGGCCGGGCGGATCGCGGTGCAGGCGACGCCCTTGTTCGGCATCCAGTTCGCGCTCGACGCCGCACATATGCAGGCGGTGACGGCGGCGGTGAAGGCGCATGGCGATCGCCTCTTCGGCTGCGTCAGCTACATGATCCCGGAGCTCGACCGGGCGCTCGACATCGTCTTCCGGACCGCGATCGAGCACGGCTTCGATCTCGATTTCCATGTCGACGAGACCAATGATCCGGCGGCGCGCTCGCTCGAACACATCGCCGAGGCAGCGCTGCGGCATCGCTTCACCGGGAAAATCCTGTGCGGGCATTGCTGCTCGCTGGCGTTGCAGACGCCTGAGGACGAGGCCCGCATCGTCGCCAAGGTCGTCGAGGCCGGCATCGCGGTCGTCTCGCTGCCGATGTGCAACATGTACCTGCAGGATCGCGAGGCAGGGCGCACGCCGCGCTGGCGCGGGGTGACGGCGCTGCACGAGCTGAAAGCGGCCGGCGTGCCGGTGATGCTCGCCTCCGACAACACCCGCGACCCGTTCTACGCCTATGGCGATCTCGACCTGATCGAGGTGTTGCGTGAGGGCACGCGCATCCTCCAGCTCGACCATGCCGGCACCGGCTGGGCCAATGCGGTGGCGCGGACGCCTGCGGAGATCATGGGCCATGCCGACGCCGGAAGGCTCTCGCCCGGCGGCCCCGCCGACCTGATTCTGACGCGTGCCCGCGACTGGACCGAGTTCTTCGCCCGCCCGCAGGCCGACAGGACGGTGCTGGTGAACGGCCGGGCGATCGACACGACCCTGCCGGACCATCGCGAGCTCGATCACCTGATGGCCCCGAGATCATGACCGCCCGCTACGACATCGCCGCCCTCAGGCAGCGCCTCGGCGGCATCCGGACCGAGGACAACCCGGCACTGGTCAGGCAGAAGAGCCGCGATTTCTTCTGGTACTCGCCGGTGCTGAAGCGCCAGCTCGACCATGTCGTCGCCGATCTCGTGGTCTCGCCGGTGAGCGAGGCGCAGGTGCTGGAGACGCTCGCCGCCTGCCACGCGCTCGCCATCCCGGTGACGCCGCGCGGCACCGGCACCGGCAATTACGGCCAGGCGATGCCGCTCTCGGGCGGCGTGCTGCTCGACCTCTCGGGCTTCAGCCGCGTGCTCGAGATCGCGCCCGGCCGCTACGTCGCTGAGCCGGGCGCGATCATGGCCCGCATCGACGACGAGACCCGCGCCCATTCCGGGCAGGAGCTGCGCCTGCATCCTTCCACCTACCAGACCGCCTCGATCGGCGGCTTCATCGCCGGCGGCTCGGGCGGGGTCGGCTCGATCAAATGGGGCGGCCTGCGCGACTGGGGCAACATCATCCGGCTCAAGGTTGCGACGATGGAGGCATCCCCGCGCATCCTCGAACTCACCGGCGACGACCTGCACAAGGTCGCGCATGCCTACGGAACGAACGGAATCGTCACGCAGGTCGAGATGCCGCTGGCGCCGGCCTATTCGTGGACCGACATGATCCTCGGCTTCGCTTCGCTCAGGGCCGCGACCGAATTCGCCAACGCGCTCGGCGAGCAGGACGGGCTGGCGCTGAAGAACCTCGCGGTCGTGGCCGCGCCGGCGCCGCACGATTACTTCCTGCGCCACCGCAAGTTCCTGCCGCGCGACAGCCATGTCGTCATCGCCACGGCCGCCGATTTCGCGGTCGAGTCGCTGCTGTCCTATGCCAGGCGCTTCCGTGGCGCCGAGCTGCTGATGCGCTCCGACAGGCTCTCGGCCGAGGAGGCCAAGGGCCTGCCGCCGGGCTACGAGCTCGGCTGGAACCACACCACGCTGCGGGCGCTGCGCGTCGATCCGGCGATCACCTATCTGCAGGTGCTCTACCCGTTCCCGAACCAGGTCGAGCTGGTGACGCGCATCCATGAGCGGCTCGGCGACGAGGTCGTCGGCCATCTCGAATTCGTCCGCTTCGACGGCAAGGTCACCTGTTTCGGCCTGCCGCTGGTCCGCTTCGCCACCGAGGAGCGCCTCGACGAGATCGTCGCGATCCACGAGGAGATGGGGGCGCCGATCTTCAACCCGCATCGCTATACGCTGGAGGAGGGCGGGATGAAGCAGACCGACGAGGCGCAGCTCGCCTTCAAGCGGCAGGCCGACCCGCAGGGCCTGCTCAATCCGGGCAAGATGATCGCCTGGGAGGACCCGACCTACGATTATGCCTCCGGCAAGACCTTCCTGTTCCGCAGCCTCTCCGAGGCCGGGGTCGCCTGAGCCATGCGCGTCCTCGTGCTCTATGCCCATCCGAACCCGGAGAGCTACGGCGCCGCCCTGCATCGCGCCGTGGTCGAGAGCCTGCGGCAGGCCGGGCACGAGGTCGACGACTGCGATCTCTATGCCGAGGGCTTCGACGCGGTGCTGAGCCGGGCCGAGCGCCTCGGCTATCACGATCTCGCCGGCAACACGCTTCCCGTTGCCGGCTATGTCGCGCGGCTGCAGGCGGCCGAAGCGCTGGTGCTGTGCTTCCCGGTCTGGAATTTCGGTTATCCCGCCATATTGAAAGGCTTTTTCGACAGGGTCTTCCTGCCGGGCGTCTCGTTCAAGCTGGTCGACGGCAAGGTCCGGCCCAATCTCTGGACCATTCGCCGGCTCGTCGCCGTGACGACCTATGGCGGCACGCGCTGGCGGGCGCTGCTGATGGGCGACCCGCCGCGCAAGCTGGTGAAGCGCGTGCTGCGGGCGGTCTGCCACCCCTCCGCCCGGCCGCTCTATCTGGCGCATTACGACATGAACCGCTCGACTGACGCGACGCGCGCGGCGTTTCTCGGCGATGTCGCACGCCGGATCGGGGCGCTGTGATCGTGCCGTCGGCGGATTGTCATCAGCGTGTCATGATCGCGGGCGATCTGGCAGCCGGCGAATGAATTGCTGCGGGATGGCAAGGATCGGCCGATGACGAAGTCGCTGGAAAAGAGCGTCGGCCGCGCGCTGCTGGTCACCGCCAGGCTGCATCGCGCCCGCATGGGCGAGCGGCTCAACGCGCTCGGCCTGTTCCCGGGCCAGGAGCAGGCGCTGAAGGCGCTCCAGCCCGGCGCGATGACGATGGGCGAGCTCGCCGGGCTGCTCAAGGTCAAGCCGCCGACCGTCTCCAAGACCATCGGCCGGCTCTCGCTGCAGGGGCTCGTCAGCCGCGAGGGTGGCAGCCGCGACGGGCGCCTGGTGCAGGTCACGCTGACCGAGGCCGGCCACAAGACCACGGCCGAACTCGATGCGCTCTGGAACCAGGTCGAGGACGAACTGCTCGACAAGCTCGACTCCAAGGAGCGCCGCCAGCTGCGCAAGCTTCTGCGCAAGGCGGCCAAGGGCCTGTCCAAGGCCGGCGCCGATCTCGACGATGGCGAGACCGATGGCGACGAGGCCGACAGCGACGCCTGATCGGCGCATGCGCCTCATGCATTCGAGGGCTGGCTCAACCGGATAAATCGGTTAAGCCTGCCGTAGCCATTCCTTGCATGCATGACGGGACGCGCCTTGGCCGCCGCCGCTCCTCTTCCCCCGGACACCGGCAAGACCCGGCTGACCGCGATCGGCCTGATGTGCGGCGCCGTCCTGCTCTTCGCCCTGCTCGACGCCAGCGCGAAATGGCTGTCGGGACACATGGATCCGGTCCAGGTCGTGTTCGCGCGCTATGCCGGCAGCATGGTGCTGGTGCTGGCGCTGCTCAATCCATGGAGCCGGCCCGGCATCCTGCAGACGCGCAGGCCCTGGCTGCAGGGCGTGCGCTCGCTGCTGCTGCTCGGCTCGACGGCGCTGAACTTCTTTGCGGTGAAGTATCTCCAGCTCGCCGAGACGGTCTCGATCATGTTCGCCGGGCCGCTGCTGGTGGCGCTGATCTCCGGGCCGCTGCTCGGCGAATGGCCGGGTCCGCGCCGGCTGGTGGCGATCGCGATCGGTTTCGTCGGCGTGCTGGTGATCACCCGTCCGGGCTTCGGCGGCATGCACCCGGCGGCGCTGCTCAGCCTGCTCGGCTGCATCTGCTACTGCTTCTACTCGCTGGCGACGCGCCAGCTCGCCGCCTTCGACGCGCCTGAGACGACCATGGTCTATTCCGGCGTCGCCGGCACGCTCGCCATGCTGCCGCTGATCCCGTTCTTCTGGACGACGCCGCAGACGTCGCTGACCTGGCTGATCCTGTTCGCCACCGGCGTGTTCGGCGGCTTCGGCCACTGGCTCCTGATCCTGGCGCATCGGCTGGCGCCGGCGAGCGTGCTCGCGCCCTTCATCTATTCGCAGATCGTCTGGATGATCGCGCTCGGCTGGTTCGTCTTCGGCCAGTGGCCCGACCGCTGGACCTTCGCCGGCGCCGCCATCGTGATCGGGTCGGGCTTGTATCTGCTCTATCGCGAGCGGGTCAGGCGGGTGCCACAGGGCTCGGCGCGGCTGGATTGAGCCGCCCGTCCCGAAACTCTACTCCGGCGGCCGTCTGACGCGGCTTTCTGCGCTTCCGGTGCTCACGGACATGAAGTCCGCTGCGCTCCGGTTCTCGAAAACCACGCCAGCCGACTCACCGGAGCGAGTTTTGGAACGGGCTTCGGCCTTGGTGCGTGAAATCACACCGTCACCTGCGTCCCGACCTCCACCACCCGGCCGGTCGGGATCTGGAAGAAGCTCGTGGCGTCGGTCGCGCTCTTGGTCAGGCCGATATAGAGATTGTCCTGCCAGACCGGCATGCCCGATTGCGGCGAGGCCTTGATCGAGCGGCGTGACAGGAAGAACGAGGTCGACATGATGTCGAACTTGAAGCCCTGCTTGCGCAGGATCGCCAGGCCCTTGGGCACGTTCGGGCTCTCCATGTAGCCGTAGACCATCTCGACGCGCCAGAAATCGTCGGTGATGCGCGAGAGCCGGACGCGCTCCTCGTCGCTGATGCGCGGCATGTCGGCGGAGCGCACGGTCAGGACGACGTTGCGCTCGTGCAGCACCTTGTTGTGCTTGAGGTTGTGCAGCAGCGAGGCCGGCGCGGTCTCGGGGTCGCTGGTTAGGAACACCGCCATGCCCTTGACCCGGACCGGCGGGCTCTTCGACAGCATGCCGACCAGTTCGAGCAGCGGCACGTCGGTCTTGCGGGTCTTGTCGAACAGGATCTTCGTGCCGCGCACCCAGGTCCACATCAGCACGACCAGCGCGATCGCCAGCAGCACCGGCATGTAGCCGCCGCTGAACAGCTTCAGCATGTTGGCCGAGAAGAAGGCGATGTCGATGACCAGGAAGGGCGCGATCAGCGCCGCCGTCGCCGGCAGGCTCCAGCCCCAGCTTCTCCGGATCACGATGAAGGCGAGCAGCGATGACACCACCATCGTCCCGAACACGGCGATGCCGTAGGCATGCGACAGGTTCGACGAGTTGCGGAAGGCCCAGACCAGGATCAGCACGACCACGAGCAGGAGCCAGTTGATCCGCGGGATGTAGATCTGGCCCGAGGTGTGCTCCGAGGTGTGGCGGATCTCGAGGCGCGGCAGCAGGCCGAGCTGGATCGCCTGGCGGGTCAGCGAGAAGGCGCCGGTGATGACGGCCTGGCTCGCGATGATCGTGGCGATGGTGGCGAGGATGACGAAGGGCAGGATCAGCCAGTCGGGCGCGAGCCGGTAGAACGGATTGTCGATCGCGCTCGGGTCGGAGAGGATCAGCGCGCCCTGGCCGAGATAGTTCAGCCAGAGCGAGGGGAAGACCAGCCAGATCCAGGCGCCGCGGATCGGCCCGCGGCCGAAATGGCCCATATCGGCATAGAGCGCCTCGGCGCCGGTGACGGCGAGGCAGACCGAGCCGAGCACGGCGAGCGAGACCGCCGGATGGTCGAAGAAGAAGCGGAAGGCGTAATAGGGGCTGACGGAGGCGAGCACGCCGAGATCGTCGCTGATGTGGATGATGCCGAGCACCGCGAGCGTGACGAACCAGACCAGCATCACCGGTCCGAAGAAGGTCGCGACCTTTTCGGTGCCGCGACTCTGGACCAGAAACAGGCCGATCAGGATCACCGAGGCGATGGTGACGACATAGTCGTTGAGCACCGGCGTGACGAGCTTGATGCCCTCGACCGCCGAGAGCACCGAGATCGCAGGCGTGATCACCGCATCGCCGTAGAACAGCGCCGCGCCCGCCATGCCGAGGAAGAGCACCGGGCCGCCGCGCATGCGCCCGAGCGCGCGCTGGGCCAGCGCGACCAGCGTCAGGATGCCGCCCTCGCCGTTGTTGTCGGCGCGCATCAGCAGGAAGACGTATTTCAGCGTCACCACGATCACGAGCGACCACAGAATCTGCGAGAGCACGCCGATGACGATGTCGCGCGGGATCGGCGCCTTGGTCGCTTCGCTCAGCGCGCCATGGGCGGTTGCGGCGGCCAGGATTGTCTCGCGCAGCGCATAGAGTGGGCTCGTGCCGATGTCGCCATAGACGACGCCGAGCGCACCGAGCGCGAGCGCCGCGTAGCCATGCGGGGCGTGGTGCTGCTTGTGGGCGCCGCCCTGGCCGTCGTCGAGGCCGAAGCGCGAATCCTCCGGCCGTGCGGTCGGGGGACTCGGGTTGTCATGACCCATTCGGGTTCTCCGCGCGTGCTGCGCTGCAGCGAAAGGCCGGGGCCTCTAGCACAATGAATGACCTGCGCAAAGGCGCGGTCAAGCCGTCTCAGGCGGCATCGCTGCGGCCGCCATAGCGCCGCTCGACGTAAGATTCGACCATCGCCTTGAATTCCGCTGCGATGCCGGCGCCGCGCAGCGTCGCGACCTTGCGGCCGTCGACGAAGACGGGCGCGGTCGGCGCCTCGCCGGTGCCGGGCAGCGAGATGCCGATATCGGCATGCTTGCTCTCGCCCGGGCCGTTGACGATGCAGCCCATCACCGCGACGTTGAGGTTCTCGACGCCGGAATAGCGCGTCTTCCAGTCCGGCATGGAACTGGAGATCCAGCTCTGGATGTCGCGCGCCAGTTCCTGGAACACGGTCGAGGTGGTGCGCCCGCAGCCGGGACAGGCCGCGACCAGCGGCACGAAAGCGCGGAAGCCCATGGTCTGGAGCAGCTCCTGCGCGGCCTTGACCTCGAGCGTGCGGTCGCCGCCGGGCTCGGGCGTCAGCGAGAAGCGGATGGTGTCGCCGATGCCCTCCTGCAGCAGGATGCCGAGCGCGGCCGAGGAGGCGACGATGCCCTTCGAGCCCATGCCGGCCTCGGTCAGGCCGAGATGGATGGCGTAGTCGGAGCGGGCGGCGAGCGTGCGGTAGACCGCGATCAGGTCCTGCACGCCGGAGACCTTGGCCGAGAGGATGATCCTGTCCCTGGCCAGGCCGATCTCCTCGGCGCGCTCGGCCGAGAGCAGGGCCGACCGGACCATCGCCTCGCGCATCACGGCGCGCGCCTCGAGCGGCTGGGCCGAGAGCGCATTCTCGTCCATCAGCGCGGTCAGCAGTTCCTGGTCGAGCGAGCCCCAGTTGGCGCCGATGCGGACCGCCTTGCCGTGCCTGATGGCGAGCTCGACGATCTGCCCGAACTGCCGGTCCTTCTTGTCCTTGAAGCCGACATTGCCGGGGTTGATCCGGTATTTCGCCAGGGCTTCTGCGCAGGCCGGATGCTCGGCGAGGAGCTTGTGGCCGATATAGTGGAAGTCGCCGACGAGCGGCACATCGATGCCGACCCGGTCGAGCCGTTCGCGGATTTTCGGCACGGCGGCGGCGGCCTCGTCGCGGTCGACGGTGATGCGGACGAGCTCGGAACCCTGCCTTGCGAGCGCGGCGACCTGCGCCACCGTGCCGGCTATGTCGGCGGTGTCGGTATTGGTCATCGACTGCACGACGATCGGCGCGCCGCCACCGACCGCGACGTTGCCGACCATGACCGGCACCGTCGTCTTGCGCGGCAGCGGGCCGGCCTCGTCCGGCAGGCAGGGCGGTGCGACGCGCTCGTTCATGGCCTCGGACTTTCGTCGGGAGAGTTCCGGCAATGCTCGCAGCGCCCGACGATCTCGACGACCTGGTGCGCCGGTGAAAACTGCCGCGACCGTGCGATGCCCGCCACCGCCTTCTTCATCGCCGGCGAGGAATCCTCGTCGACGCCGCCGCAGGCCTCGCAGATCAGGAAGGCGACGACCTCGTCGGCGCCATGGCCATGCAGGCAGGCGATATAGGCGTTCTTCGAGGAGAGCCGATGGACGAAGCCCTGCTCGACGAGAAAATCGAGCGCCCGGTAAATCGAGATCGGAGCCAGCCGGCGCCCACCCGCCGGCGAGATCCGGTCGGCGAGATCATAGGCGCCGACGGGCTTGTGGTCGGCATGCAGGGCCTCCAGCGCGTTGCGGCGGATCGGCGTCAGGCGCAGGCCGCGCTCGCGGCAAATACGCTCGGCCCGTTCGAGGGCGGCCGCGGCGTGGTGGCGGTGATCATCGGCGTGCCGGCAGGCTTGTCCGCCTGGCGCGGCGTGGTCATGATCGTGCGGGTGCGGCTGCATTTCGGTCATGTTGCGTTGCAATAGGAGAGCCGGCAGATTTCGGCGACCCGTCCGGGCCTCCGCTCTACCGTCATCTTGCGCCCAACCTAAGCATTTTCCTCCCCGATGTCAGGAGCCTCGACGCTCATGTTCCTCAAAGACCGCTCCGCCGCCATCACCGGCTCGACCTCCGGCATCGGCCTGGCCTATGCGCGCGCGCTCGCCGCGGAAGGCGCCAACCTCGTGATCAACGGCATCCTGCCTCCAGCGGACGCCGAAAAGCTGCGCGCAGACCTCAGCCAGGAGTTCGGCGTCAAGGTGCTGTTCTCCCCTGCGGACATGACGAAGCCCGCCGAGATCGCCGGGTTCATCGCCCAGGCCGAGGCCGAGTTCGGTGCCGTCGACATCCTGATCAACAATGCCGGCATCCAGCATGTCGCGCCGGTCGACGAGTTCCCGATCGAGAAATGGGACATGATCATCGCGATCAACCTGTCCTCCGCCTTCCACGCGACGCGCGCCGCCCTGCCGAAGATGAAGGGCAAGGGCTGGGGCCGGATCATCAACACGGCCTCGGCGCACGCCTTCGTCGCCTCGCCGTTCAAATCGGCCTATGTCGCGGCCAAGCACGGCATCGCCGGCTTCACCAAGACGGTGGCGCTCGAGGTCGCGACCAAGGGCATCACGGTGAATGCGATCGCGCCCGGCTATGTCTGGACGCCCTTGGTCGAGAAGCAGATCCCCGATACGATGAAGGCTCGCAACCTGACCAAGGAGCAGGTCATCAACGACGTGCTGCTGACGGCGCAGCCGACCAAGGAGTTCGTCACGGTCGAGCAGGTCGCAGCGCTCGCTGTCTTCCTCTGCACCGACGCGGCCAAGTCGATCACCGGCACGACGCTGCCGATGGATGGCGGCTGGACCGCCGCGTGACCGGGCGGCGAAGAGCCTCGTCCGCCCCGGTCAAGGGCCTCGCCGGCCCGAAGGCGCAGAAGAGCGTCTCGCTCGCGCTCCAGGGCGGCGGCGCGCATGGCGCCTTCACCTGGGGCGTGCTCGACGCGCTGCTGGAGGACGGGCGCCTCGCCATCGAGGCGCTGTCGGGGACCAGCGCCGGCGCGATGAACGCCGTCGTGCTGAGCGAAGGCTGGATCGAGGGTGGAGCCGACGGCGCGCGCGCGAAACTCGAAACATTCTGGCGGGCGATCAGCGTCGACGGCAAATATGGCGGCTCTGAGCGCTCGCTGATCGACACCATGCTCGGCGCCTGGGGCAATGCGGCGGGCACGCCGCCGGGCATGCTCTGGTTCGAGATGTTCGCGAAGGTGGCGAGCCCCTACGACGTCAATCCGCTCAACATCAATCCGCTGCGCGGCGTGATCGCCGACCTGATCGACTTCGACAAGGTCCGGGCCTGCACGCAGGTGAAGCTCTTCATCGCCGCGACCAATGTCCGCACCGGCAAGATCAAGGTCTTCAACGGGCCGGAGCTGACGGCAGACCACCTGATGGCCTCGGCCTGCCTGCCGATGCTGTTCCAGGCGGTCGAGATCGGCAAGGAAGCCTATTGGGATGGTGGCTACATGGGCAATCCGGCGCTGTTCCCGCTGTTCTACGAGGCGCATTGCGACGACATCCTGCTTGTGCAGATCAACCCGATCCAGCGCAGGGAGCTGCCGACCAAGGCGCGCGAGATCCAGGACCGGCTGAACGAGATCACCTTCAACGCCTCGCTGCTGCGCGAGCTGCGCGCGATCGACTTCGTCAACCGGCTGGTCGACGCCGGCAAGCTGCCGACCGAGGAATACAAGCGCGTGCTGATGCACCGCATCGACGGCGGCCCGCCGCTCGCCGAGATGACCTCGTCCTCGCGGCTCAACGCCGAATGGGACTTCCTGCTGCACCTGCGCGACATCGGTCGGGCGGCGGCGCGGCGCTGGCTCAAGCGCAATTACGAGGCGATCGGCAAGGCCGGCACGCTCGACCTGAAAGAGGCGATCTCGTGATCCTCCGCCGTCATTGCTCTTGCAGCGGCTTGCGAAAATCAGGCTGAACAGGCACTCAGCACCCGCTCCCGTTTCCTGAACGACAGAGATTTCGATGACCAAGCTGATCGTCACCGCCGGCCCCTACACCTTCGAGGGCAAGCTCGAACTCGAGGCCGCGCCGAAGACCTGCGCCGCGTTCCTGCGCCACATGCCGTTCGTCTCCAAGATCGTCCATGTCCGCTGGAGCGGCGAGGGCGTCTGGATGCCGCTCGGCGAGCTCGATTTCGGCGTCGGCTACGAGAACCATACGAGCTATCCGGCGCCCGGCCAGATCATCCTCTATCCCGGTGGGATCAGCGAGACCGAGATCCTGCTGGCCTATGGCGGCGTGCATTTCGCCTCCAAGATGGGCCAGCTCGCAGGCAACCACTTCATCACGCTGACGTCCGGTCTGGAGAACATCTACCCGCTCGGCCGCAAGACGCTGTGGGAAGGCGCGCAGGATATCCGCTTCGAACTGGCGTGAGCCGTACCGGAGCGGCCATCCGGGCGGCAGAATCTTGCGCCGCCGCGCCCAAAATTAGCGCGCCCCGGACATTGCCGCGCCCGGGGCGCCCTGCCATGATTTCGTTCCGGGAGGAACCAAGTCCATGGCCGCGTTTCCGAAAGCCGATGTGGTCCTGCAGAACGGACCGGTCTATCTCGGCCTGAAGGAAGGCTACGCCACGGCGGTGGCGCTCTGGGCCGGCAAGGTGCTGGCGACGGGGGCGCCGGCAGATATGGAGCCGCTGATCGGCCCGGCCACGAAGGTCATCGATCTCGCTGGACGGACGGCGACCCCCGGCCTCTACGAGGCGCATCTGCACCTGCTGCCGCTCGGGCTCACCATGAAGGAGCTCGACATAAGGCCGCGCTTCGTGCGCACGCTCGACGGCCTGCTCGAGATGATCGCGGCCGCCGCAGCGAAGGCCAAGCCCGGCGAATGGATCCTGGCGCGCGGCTACGACCATTTCGAGCTCGACGTGAAGCGGCACCCGCACCGCACCGAACTCGACAGGGCGGCGCCCGACAACCCGGTCTACATCGTGCGGGCCTGCGGCCATCTCTCGGTCGCCAATTCGCTCGCGCTGAAGCTCGCCGGCGTGACCGAGGCCACGCCGGTCCCGGCCGGCGGCGCGATCGAGCAGGTCAACGGTCGGCTGACCGGGCTGATGGCCGAGAACGGCCGCGACCCGATCAAGAAAATCATTCCCGATCCGACCGACGAGGAGCTCGTCGCCGCGATCGAGCGGGCCGGACGCTACTGCAACTCCTTCGGCATCACCAGCGTGATGGACGCCGCCGTCGGCATGCGCTCGCGCTATCGCGAGGTCGCGGCCTATCGCACGGCGCAGCGGACCGGGCGGCTGCCGGTGCGGACGAACATGTGCCTGCTCGGCGGCCATAACGGCATCGTCGAACAGGCCTATGCCGACGGGCTCGTCACCGGCGCGGGCGACGACCGGCTCTCTGTCGGCCCCGTGAAGATCTTCACCGACGGCTCGGCCGGCGGGCGCACCGCGGCGATGAGCCTGCCCTATCTTGGCGAGCCGGAAACCAGGGGCATCTTCTGCCTGACCGACGCCGAGATGGACGCGCTGACGCGCGAGTATCACGCCAGGGGCTACCAGCTCGCGGTCCACGCCATCGGCGACGCCGCGATCGAGCAGACGCTGGACGCGATGGAGAACGGCCTGAAGGATCATCCCGATCCCGACCGGCGCCACCGCATCGAGCATTGCGGCTTCAACTCGAAGGAGCAGATCGCGCGGATGGTCCGGCTCGGGATCGAGCCGGTGCCGCAGCCGGTCTTCATCTACGATTTCGGCGATCTCTATCTCTCGGTGCTGGAGCAGGAACGGGTCGATGCCTGCTATCCGATGCGTGACTGGATCGCCGCGGGGATGAGGCCCGCCGCCTCTTCGGACGCGCCGGTCTGCGACGCGAACATCTGGCCCAACATCTACACGATGCTGACGCGCAAGACCGCGCGCGGCACGGTGATCGCGCCGGACCAGGTCATGACGATCGACGAGGTGATCTGCGCCTATACCGAGTTCGGCGCCTATGTGAACCGCTGCGAGGGCCATCGCGGCAAGCTCCTGCCTGGCATGGCAGCCGATGTCGCCGTGTTCTCGCGCGACCTTTCCAAGGCGAGCCCGGAACAGCTCTTGCACGAGACCCGCTGCGACCTGACGATCCTCGACGGCGAGGTCGTCTACGAGGCGGAGGGGTAATGAGGCCGTCATTGCGAGCGCAGCGAAGCAACCCAGGGAGACGTAGCGTGCTGCCGCCCCTGGGCTGCTTCGCTGCGCTCGCAGTGACGGATGTGGTCGCCCCATGCTGAACCACGTCGCCCAGCGCCTCGTGCTTTCGGTGCCGGTGCTGTTCGGCGTGCTGCTCTTCGGCTTTCTCCTGCTGCAACTCGTCCCGGCCGATCCGGCCGCGATCATCGCCGGGCCGACCGCCAGCCCCGAGCTCGTCGCGCAGATCAGGCAGGATCTCGGGCTCGACCGTCCGGTCGTCGTCCAGTTCGCGCTCTACATGGCGCGCGTGCTGCAGGGCGATCTCGGCGTCTCGCTGATCTCCAACACCAGCGTCGTCGCCGAACTCATGGAGGCGATCGGCCCAACCGCCGAGCTGATGTTCGCCTGCCTGGTCTGGGCGGTGCCGCTCGGGATCGCGCTCGGCACGATCGCGGCGGTCTATCGCGGCCGCCTGCTCGACCGGCTGGTGATCGCGATCTCGGTCGCCGGCGTCTCGACCCCGGTGTTCTTCATCGGGCTGATCCTGATGCAGTATGTCGGCTATCACTGGGGCTTGCTGCCCTTCATCGGCCGGGCTGGGCCGCTCTGGAGCCTCGATGGCCTCGCGGCGATCGCCTTGCCCGCACTGACGCTCGGCCTCGTCTTCATCGGGCCGATCGCGCGGATGACGCGCACCGCCGCGCTCGAAATCCTCAGCGCCGACCATGTCCGCACCGCCCGCGCCAAGGGGCTGGCCGAGCGCAGCGTCATCCTGCGCCATGTCCTGCGCAACGCGCTGATCCCGGTCGTCACGCTGATCGGGTTGCAGGCCGGCTATCTGCTCGGCGGGGCGGTCGTCACCGAGACGATCTATTCCTGGCCGGGCGTCGGGCGGCTCGCGGTCGGGGCGATCCTGGCGAGCGATTTCCCGCTGGCGCAGGGCGCGATCCTGGTGCTGGCGCTCGCCTTCCTGACGATCAACCTGATCGTCGACATGCTCTATGCCGTGCTCGATCCCAGGGTCGAGGCCCATGGTTGATCTCGCCGCGCCCGTGCCAGCCCCGCCGCAGGCGCGCCGGCTCGGCGTCTTTGGTCGCCGCATCTTGCGCGACAAGCTCGCGCTGCTGGCGGCCGTCGTCCTGAGCGCGATCGTGCTGGCGGCGATCTTCGCGCCCTGGCTCGCGCCGTTCGATCCCTACAACACCACCCGCCGCCCCTTCGTCCCGCCGGTCTGGAGCGCCGGCTCGCTGCCGCAATACTGGCTCGGCACCGACGGGCAGGGCCGCGACATGCTCTCGCGCCTGCTCTACGGAACCAGGCTGACACTGGTGATGGGGCTGGCCTCGATCGTGCTCGGCGGCGGGCTCGGCGCGCTCGTCGCCTTGCTCGGCGTCTATTATCGCCGGCTCGACCCCTATGTGATGCGCGGCGCCGACATCCTGCTGTCGTTTCCGGCGATCCTGCTCGGGCTGGCGCTCGCGGCCGTGGTCGGGCCAGGCCTGACCGCGATCGTGATCGCGCTCTCGATCGCGACGATCCCCGACGTCGCCCGCATCACCCGCTCGGCGGCGATCGTGGTGATGGGACAGGATTTCATCGAGGCCGGCCGGGCGCTCGGCCTGCCCGACCGCATCCTGATCTGGCGCTATCTGGCGCTGAACTGCCTGTCGCCGGTCTTCGTCTTCATGACGCTGCGCTTCGGCCAGATCATCCTGATCGGAGCGGCGCTGTCGTTCCTCGGACTCGGGGTGCGCCCGCCCGAGGCGGAACTGGGCATGATGGCCTCGCTCGGTCGAGACGCGCTGTTCTTCGCGCCGCATATCTCGCTGCTGCCGAGCCTTGTGATCATCGCCATCGTGCTCTGCGTCAACCTGCTCGGCGACGCGCTGCGCGACCTGCTCGATCCGCGGATGAGAAACCAGTGAGCCAGATCGCCGCCATCGACATCACAACAAAGGGGAGAACGAGCGTGAGACATCCGACTGCCATCACTGCGGCCGCCCTGCTGGGCCTTTCCGTCCTCGCCGGCCCCGCTTTGGCGCAGGCGCCGAGCACGCTGACCATCGTGCGCGAGGTCGATTCCGACCGCTACGATCCGCAGCGCTCGACGGCGCGCGGCGCCTCCGAGATCATCTTCATGCTGGCCGATACGCTGGTCTCGCTCGACCACGACATGGCGACGATCAAGCCCGGCCTCGCCTCGTCCTGGACGGTCTCGCCGGACGGCAAGACCTATGTCTTCAAGCTGCGCGACGACGTCACCTTCTGCGACGGCAAGAAGCTGACCGCGCAGGACGTGGCCTATTCGATCAAGCGCTGGATCGATCCGGCGACGCGCTCGCCCGTCGCCTGGCGCGCCGGCAAGATCGAGGACGTGGTCGCGACAGACGACCACACCGTCGAGTACAAGCTCAAGGCGCCGTTCTCGGAGCTGCTCTACCAGCTCACCCAGAGCTTCGCCGTGGTGATCGACAAGGCCAATGTCGAGGCGCTCGGCGCCGATTTCGGGGTCAAGGGCTTCAACGGCACCGGGCCCTATTGCTGGGGCGACTGGAAGCCGCGGAACGAGTTCCGCCTGAAGAAACACGCCGCCTACAAATGGGGCCCGCCGATCTACGAGAACAAGGGCGCGGCGCAGATCGACGAGATCGTCTGGCGCATCGTGCCGGAAGAGAACACCCGCCTCGCGGCCGTGATGACCGGCCAGAGCCAGGTCACGCAATACGTGCCCTATTCCGGCCTGTCGCAGATCCGCGCCAACCGGAACCTCAAGCTGGTCGAATCGAAGGAGGCGTTCTGGACCTATTTCGTCGGCTTCAAGATCGACAAAGAGGGCGTCAGCGATCCGGCCGTGCGCAAGGCGATGGTGATGGCAGTCGACCAGAAGGCGATCGCCGAGAACCTCTATTTCGGCGAGGTCGAGCCGGCCTATTCCTACATCTCGACCGAGGCGCTCGACTGGAACAAGGCGGTGACGCCGCTGAAGACCAATGTCGCCGAGGCCAACAGGCTGCTCGACGCCGCCGGATGGTTGAAAGGCACCGACGGCTTCCGCGCCAAGGACGGCAAGAAGCTCAGCCCCACCGTCTACGGCTTCACCGGCTCGACCTGGCAGAAGCTGATGGAGGCGATCCAGGGCGACCTGCGAAAGATCGGCGTCGATCTCAAGATCCAGCTCTTCGACGCGACGATCGCCTGGGGCAAGCTCGCGACGCAGGAGTTCGACATGTTCGGGATGAGCTTCCCCTACATCTCGGCCGGCGACGCGCTGAACCTCTATTTCCCCTCGACCAACGCGCCGACGCCGAACCGGATGAACTGGAAGGACCCGGCGACCGACGAGCTCCTGACCAAGGGTATCACCGCGCTGAACGACGCCGACCGCGCCGCGGCCTATGGCGAGGTGCTGAAGAAGGTGCACGAGGCCGCCGTCTGGATGCCGCTCTACCACGAGCCGATGAAGATCGCGGCGTCGGCCCGGCTCGCACCCTTCAAGGCGCACAACATCTATGGCTGCGGGCTCTACAAGGGCCTGGACCTCAAGTTCGTGCGATAGGCGACGCGTCCATGGTAGGACGCCGGCGAACACAGGATCGCCGGAGTCCGCCATGGCCAGAAAGACGCCCGAACAGCTCGCCCGCGAATTCGAGGGCCGCAAGGCCAAGGGCTTGGCGAAGGGTGCCGCCGCCTATTGGCCGAACGTGATGGCCAACGCCGTGCTGAAGCTGACCGCGGCCGGCGGCGAGATCAGCCGCGAGGCGCTGCTGGAGCAGCTCGGCCGCGACGCCGGATCGCCCGACGTCGAGGTCAGGTCCGGCGCCGAGGAGGCGATCGCGCGGTTGCGTCAGGCGCTCGCCAAGGGCGCCTGACGACCCTCGCCGGCCATGTCGTCGAGGATCGGGCAGTCCGGCCGATGGTCGCCCTGGCAGCAATCGGCGAGATGGCGCAGCGTCCGGCGCATCGCTTCGAGTTCGGCGATCCGCGTCTCGAGATCGCGGACATGCTGCAGGGCGAAGCGCTTCACATCGGCGCTGGCCCGGCTCTTGTCGCGCCAGAGCGCGAGCAGCTCCGCCGTCTCCTCGATCGAGAAGCCGAGGCCGCGGGCCCGCCTGACGAAGCGCAGCGTGTGGACGTCATCAGTGCCGTAGACGCGGTAGCCGTTGCCGGTGCGCTGCGCCGGCGCGACCAGGCCGATGCTCTCGTAGTAGCGCAGCATCTTGGCCGAGACGCCCGAGGCCGCCGCTGCCTGCCCGATATTCATGGCGTTGTCTCCCCCGAAGCCGGCAGCTGCGGCTCGAAGCCGCGCAGGCGCAGCGCATTGGCGAGCACGCTGACGCTCGACAGCGCCATGGCGAGGCCGGCGAAGACCGGCGACATCAGGATGCCGAAGGCCGGATAGAGCGCGCCGGCCGCGACCGGGATCAGCAGCACGTTGTAGCCGAAGGCCCAGCCGAGATTCTGCGCGATGTTGCGGAGCGTCGCGCGCGACAGCGCGATGGCGTTGGCGACGTTGCGCAGGTCGCCCGAGATCAGCACCACGTCGGCGCTCTCGATCGCGATGTCGGTGCCGGTCCCGATGGCGAGCCCGACATCGGCCTGCGCCAGCGCCGGCGCATCGTTGATGCCGTCGCCGACGAAGGCGACCTTGCCGAAGGCGCCCTGCAAACGGGTGATCGCCGCCGCCTTGTCCGCCGGCAGCACCTCGGCCACGACCTCGTCGATGCCGAGCCTGCGGGCCACCGCCTCGGCCGTGGCGCGCGCATCGCCGGTGACCATCACGAGCCTCAACCCGAGGCGCCTGAGGCTCGCGAGCGCCGCCGGCGTCGTCTGCTTGACCGGATCGGCGACGCCGATCAGCGCCGCTGCCTCGCCGTCGATCAGGACGTGGAGCGGCGTCGCCGCCTGTTCGGCCAGCCGCTCCGCCGCCTCGCCGAACGCCGCAAGATCGGCGCTCTCGCGCTCCGCCAGCCGGGCCGAGCCGACCAGCACCCGCCTGCCCTCGACCATACCTGCGACGCCGAAACCGGGCTCGGCCGCGAAGCCTTCGACCTCGGCGAGCGCGAGCCCGCGCCGTTTCGCCTCCGCGCCGATCGCCAATGCGACCGGGTGTTCGGAGCGGCTTTCGACGCTCGCCGCCAGCCGCAGCACCGCGTCGGCGTCGAAGCCGGCGGCCGCCAAGAGATCGGTCAAGGCCGGGCGCCCCTCGGTCAGCGTCCCGGTCTTGTCGAGCGCCACCACCGTCGTGTCGCGCAGGGCCTGCAGCGCGTCGCCGCGGCGGAAGAGCACGCCGAACCCGGCCGCCCGGCCGGTGCCGACCATGATCGAAGTCGGCGTCGCCAGCCCCATGGCGCAGGGGCAGGCGATGATCAGCACCGCGACCGCATTGACCACCGCGAAGCCGAGCGCCGGCTGCGGCCCGAAGGTGAACCAGGCCAGAAAGGTCGCGAGCGCCGCCGCCAGCACCGCCGGCACGAACCAGAGCGTCACCCGGTCGACCAGCGCCTGGATCGGCAGCTTGCCCCCCTGCGCTGCCGCGACCATGCGCGCGATCTGCGAAAGCAGCGTCTCGGAACCGACCCGCGTGGCGCGCAGGCGAAGCGAGCCGGTGCCGTTGACCGTGCCGCCGATCGCCTCGTCGCCCGCGCTCTTGCGCACCGGCGCCGGCTCGCCGCTGATCATCGCCTCGTCGACGAAGGAGGCGCCGTCGACGACGATGCCGTCGACCGGAACGCGCTCGCCCGGCCGCAGGATGACGATGTCGCCCGGCACGACCTCGGCGACCGCGACCTCGCGCTCGGCGCCGTCGCGCAGGATCCGGGCGCTGCGCGGCTGCAGGCCCATCAGCCGGCGGATCGCCTCGCCGGTGCGTCCCCGCGCCCGCGCCTCGAGCCAGCGGCCGGCCAGCACCAAGGTCACGATCACGGCGCCGGATTCGAAATAGCTCCCGGCCCGGCCGGCCGGGACCAGTTCCGGCCACAGCAGCGCGGCGAGCGACCAGGCATAGGCGGTCGTGGTGCCGAGCATGACCAGCGAGTTCATGTCCGGTGCGCCGCGCAGCAGGGCCGGCCCGCCCTTGCGGTAGAACTGCAGGCCCGGCCCGAACTGGACGAGGCTCGCCAGCAGCAGCGCAACGAGGCCGAGCCCGCCTTCGCCGAAGGCCTCCGCCAGCGCATGATGCAGCGCGCCCGAGAGATGCGCGCCCATCTCGATCGCGACCAGCGGCAGGGTCGCTGCCGCGGCGACGGCGAAGGCGCGGCCGAGCGCGCGCTCCTCGGCGGCGCGGCTTTCGCGCTCGCGCCGCCCCTCGGCCGCCTCGTCGACGACCGGGCGCGCGGCATAGCCGGCCTTCGTCGCCGCCGTCGCGGCGGCGCCCGCCACCGCCGCGCCGCCCGAATGGCGCAGGGTCGCGCGCCGCGTTGCGAGGTTGACCTCGGCGCCGGTGACGCCCGGCACCGCCTTCAGCGCCCGCTCGACCCGGCCGACGCAGGCCGCGCAGCTCATGCCCTCGACGGCGAGCAACGTCGTGCCATCCTCGCCCCGCGACCGCCCGATCAGCGTCATCCCCGCAAACCCCTCATCCGTTCGGAGCACCCGGCTTAAGCCTTCCCATGATGGGAAGGTCAAGCGGGATATGGCGGCCGCGACGGCGTGCGGCAAGGCGGGGCTTGACCTTGCCATGGGGGAGGGTGACAGGCTCGCCGCCACGATGGACGGAACGGCGACGGAGCTTGCGATGCCACAGGACGAGAGCGTGACGCTGAGCGTGCCCGAGATGAGCTGCGGCCACTGCGTCGCGGCGATCACGCGGGCGGTCGAGGCGGCGGCACCGGGCGCACGCGTCGCGGCCGATCTCGCGGCGAAGACCGTGACCGTGACGGGTACCGATGCCGCCACGGCGCGCGGCGCGATCGCCGAAGCGGGCTACGAGACGAGCCCGGGCTGACGGCGGCGGCCATTGGAGCAGTTCCGCATTTCTCCGAATCGCGGAACTGCTCAAATTTTTTGATTTATCGCATTGTCTTCACGCGAACCGGTGTCCACTTCGCTTGAAAATGCTTTAGGTCGGCGGCTTTACGGATCAGCCGGCCGGCAGGCCAAGCCCGGCCATCGCCGCGACCTGCCGCGCGATGCGGCGGCTCGCCTCCGCCCAGGCGGCCTTGCCGTCGAGCCCGTCGATCCGCAGTTGGAGTGCGAGCTGGAAGATGGCGCGCTCCTCCTCGCTGACCGAGCGGATGACGGCACTGATGCAGGCGGAGGCGTGGTCTCCGAGGCAGGTCTTGCCGCGCCGGCAGGCGCTGCGCTCGCAAATGTTCCAGCACTGCATCTTGGTCGCGATGTCGCGCAGCATTTGCGGCCGGCGGCGCCTGTAGGCTTCGTATTCGGCGATCTGCTGCGGCGTGAACGCGCTGCCTTCGCGGGCCCTTGCCATGCTGCTGCTCCCTGGTCGGCGCGCCAAAAGCGCGCGAAAACCCCGCCCGCGGCCGAGCGGCCCGGGCGTCTTCGAGGAGGGGCAGCGGAGCGCCGCGAGGCGCGTGGATGTGGTGGCCGCGTCCATTGAGCCAGGTCGCGGCGCGGGCAGATTGAGCCACTGCCCGCAC